>Ga0209608_1002852_pt1 | contig 11642 bp, 10 predicted proteins | sample AD_UKC130_MetaG_FD_184428 | JGI IMG/M metagenome (GOLD analysis project Ga0209608, IMG submission 184428) | Active sludge microbial communities of municipal wastewater-treating anaerobic digesters from Canada - AD_UKC130_MetaG (SPAdes) (version 2) | ecosystem: Engineered > Bioreactor > Anaerobic... | reverse complement strand
GAAGGCGCCGCTTAACATGCCAGCTCCCACGAGGCGCAGGCCGCAATACCCTCCCGCGATAAGATTTTGCTATTATTTACTGAGTTTGCGCTGTGGGTTATCCCCACAAACTTATCCCCATGGCTGTGGATAAACCTGTACAAAACCCCGCCAATTAAGGCGTAAAGGGCGCATTTTTAACCCGGAATTGTGGAAAACCCTGTGGAGATTGTGGAAAAAAGCCACTTTATCGGTATCTGCGCAGGATGCATAATTCATAAAAAACCTTTCCCCACAGGATAATCCCCATGGTTGTGGAAAAAATACCCGAAAAGCCTGCGAGTTTAGCCTTTTAGGGCTTGTTTTTCAGCCACAGTTGTGGATATCTTTGTGGATTTTGTGGAAAAACAGCGGCACGCAAGTTGCATATACAAGTTTGTTTTAAATTCAAGTAAAATTCACATATACGAGGTAAACATGGCAGACAGATACCAGGACGCAATTGAAAAGGCAAAACAGAGGTTTGAAGAAATACTGCGCGGACAGCTCGAGCGGGTCGAGAGGATCAAAAGCCAGAGCGGCGCGGTAGATTACACGAAGCTAGACAAAATCGTTATCGGCATCTGCGGCGGCGACGGGATCGGCCCGGTCATCACCGCGGCGGCGAGGAAAGTGCTTGAGGAGCTGCTCGCCGGCGACATCCGCGCCGGCCGTATCGAGCTGCGCGATATCGAGGGGCTGACTATCGAGAACCGCGCAGCACACGGCAAGGCTATCCCCGACGACGTTATGGATGAGCTTTATAAGTGCCACGTCATCTTAAAGGGGCCGACGACTACGCCGAGGGCGGGAGACCCGTGGCCGAACATTGAGTCGGCGAACGTGGCGATGCGCAAGGCGCTCGACCTTTACGCGAACGTGCGTCCGGTGCGGGTGCCGGACAAGGGTATCGACTGGACTTTCTTCCGCGAGAACACCGAGGGCAGCTACGCAGTTGGAAGCCAGGGCATACATGTGACCGACGACCTTGCGGTTGACTTTACGGTAACGACGACGCAGGGGACCGAGCGCATCGCGAGGCTGGCGTTCGAGTACGCGCGGCGTAACGGCAAAAAGCGTGTCTCGATTGTCACGAAAGCGAACGTCATAAAGACAACCGACGGAAAGTTCCTCAATATCTGCGAAGAGATAGCGAAAGAGTACCCCGAGATTGTCACCGACGAGTGGTACATCGACATAATGACCGCCAAGCTCGTGGACGAAAAGCGCCGCACCGATTTCCAGGTGTTTATACTGCCTAACCTCTACGGCGACATTATCACCGACGAGGCGGCGGAGTTCCAAGGCGGGGTCGGCACGGCGGGCAGCGCAAACATCGGCGACCGCTACGCGATGTTCGAGGCTATCCACGGCTCGGCGCCGCGCATGGTTGCCGAGGGGCGCGCGAAGTACGCAGACCCGTGCTCGATGCTGCGCGCGACCGTTATGATGCTCTCGCACATCGGCAAGCAGGCCGAATCGGACAGGCTCGCGCGCGCGCTCGACTATTGCATGTTCGAGGACAAAGCCCTCGTCATCACCGGCCGCGACACCGGCGCTACCTGCGAGCAGTTCACCGAGTATGTGATGAAGAATTTGTGATTTGTTTTTGGAGTTTTGCGGGGGAGCTTTTTTTAAAAAAAGTTCCCCCACGCTTTAGGCTTAGGCAAATCCTTAGGCGGCTACCAAGCAGCAAACCTATAGCACACCACACAAAAAACAAAAGAAACGAGGGTACATAGCATTGTTCCCGACAATCGACACCTCAACCGTCACGCTTGAGACCGAGCGGCTGATTTTACGCTGCTGGCGCGAGGACGACCTCGCCGACTTCAACGCTTACGCCTCGGTCGAGGGCGTCGGCGAGGCGGCGGGCTGGCCGCACCACCGCTCAATCGAGGACTCAAAGCGCGTGCTTGAAAGGTTCCTCGCCGAAAAAAACGACTTTGCAATAGCGGTGCGGCGCGTGCTCGAGTACCTCTTTTTAACGCTCGGTGCCGACATAGTGACGGTGGGGCATTTTGCGGACAACCACCGCTCCCGGCGCGTTATCGAAAAGACCGGGTTTAAGCGGGTTGGCGAAGAGTCCGTTTATTACAAGCTGCTGGGCATTAACCGAACCGTGGTAAGGTATATCCTCACGAAGGAGGAGTATCTATGCCAAAACACATAAAAGACGAGCTATATTATCCGGCAAGGATTGTCGAGTCGTCCGGCGACATTGAGAACGCCGAGGCGCTTTTTAATATCCGCCCGCTGCAAATTGGGCTTGCCGAGCTGGACGTTATGACGGTGACCGGCAACGCCTACATAGTGCTCGATTTCGGGCGCGAGATTGCCGGCGGCGCGAGGATACTGACCTTTGTCGCCGAGCAGCCCTGCCCCATAAGGCTGCGGTTCGGCGAGTCTTTTGGCGAGTGCTGCGCCGAGCTTGGCGAGCGCGGCGCCTGTAACGACCATGCGCTGCGCGATATTAGGGCCGAGCTTGTCAGCTACTCCGACATGCGGTTTTGCGACACGGGCTTTAGGTTTTTGCGCATAGACTTTCTCGGCAGCGGCACCGTGAGGATAAAAAACATCGTCGCCTGCGGCAAAATCTACGACGCGCCGCAAATCTATAAATACACCGGCCCTGACCCGCGCATCGCGAGGATATTCGAGGCGGCGAAGCGCACTATAGACCTCTGCACGTCGAGCGGCATGGTATGGGACGGCATAAAGCGCGACCGGCTGGTGTGGATTGGCGACATGTACCCCGAGATGCGCGCGCTGGTGACGCTTTACGGGCGCACCGAAGCGGTTGAGCGCTCGCTCGACTTTATCGTAGGGCAAACGCCGCTGCCCACTTGGATGAACGGAATGCCCTGCTACTCGCTTTGGTGGATTGTGATACTCGCCGATTACTTTAAGCTCACGGGCTGCCGCGACTATGTGGAGGATTATATCGATTATTTCCACGGGCTGCTGGAGCAGGTAGCCGAGCACATAGCCGAGGACGGGGAGATACGGCTGCCGGGGATATTCCTCGACTGGCCGACGCACGGGCAGCCCGACGAGGAGCCGGGCGTGCGCGCGCTGGCGATACTGGCGATGAAGAAGGCGGCGGAGCTTGCGCGCGAGCTTGAGCTTCCCGGCTCGCTCGAGCTTGCCGATAAAGTCCGCGCGCGGCTACAGAAGGTGCCGATTGCCGTTCGCTCGGCGAAGCAAGCGCTGGGGCTGAAGTATGCGGCGACAGGCTCGCTTTCGCGGGACGAGGTCGAGCTGCTGCTTGAGGGCGGCGCGCGCGGTATGTCGACGTTTATGAGCTACTTTATACTCGACGCGGTTGCGCAGACCGCGGGCGTGGACAAAGCCGTGGCGATGATGCTCGAGTACTACGGCGCGATGCTGGAGCGCGGCGCGACGACGTTTTTCGAGGATTTCGATATGGACTGGCTCGATGGCAGCGGGCGCATCGACGAGCCAACGCCGCCGGGGCTGAAGGATTTGCACGGCGACTTCGGCAAGTTCTGCTATGTGGGCTACCGGCACAGCCTCTGCCACGGCTGGTCCGCCGGCGTGATACCGTTTATTGAAAAGTATTGCACGAGGTAACTCATAGGGGAGTTTTTAGGGGAACTTATTCATGTTCCGACGCCGCCGAGCATCGCGGGCTTGCCCCTAACATCTCCCTAACATAGCAAAAGGAGCACGCGCGGGGGCGTGCTCCTTTATGGTTTAGCTATTATTACTCAGCCTATTACTCAGCCGGTGTCTCGGTCACGAAGATGAGGCTTACGTTGTTGCCGGAGGCGATGAACTCGACCTCGGTGTTGTGCAGCGAAGCCACGGAGACCTTGGTGAGCTCGCCGTTAGCCATATTAAGCTTGACGACGACGGTCTCGGAGGTGAGGTTGTAAACCTTATTGCCGATGGTGACGGTCTCGGCGGTGTAGCCGTTTATTCTGCCCTTCGAGGCGGGCTCGCCGGTGATGCCGAGCACAAGGCCGTTTGCGCCGAGCGCGTAGTCCTTGCCGGCTTCGAGCGTGGTCTCAACCGACTTGCGGTTTTCAACCTTGCCCGTGCCGAGGTTGAACACGCTGTAGAGCGAGTAGACGGTGTTGTTCTCGTAGACCGAGCCGACCTTAGCGATGACGCGCACGTATGTGGTCGTGGAGTCAACCTCGCCCAGGCTGCCGTCGGTGACAAAGAGGAACTTCAGGGTCTCAACTTCGCCAACCTCGTCCTTGAACGCCGCGTATGCCTTCGCGCCCTTAGCGACCGTGATGTCGGACGTGAACTTGCCGACCTTGATCGAGAAGGTGTTGCCGTTCTTGACGACGATCACGGACTTCGAGTCGGTTACGAAGCGGACGCGGTTCAGCGTGAAGCTGCCGTTGCTCATTCTGAGCACGACGTCGTTTCTGCTCCTATTTTCGAGCATTTCTTTCTTCTCGCCGGACTGCGTGAAATTCTCGTTCGAGTACTCAATCAGAGTGTAGATACCCGCGTTGTTCTTGACATAGCGGTAAACCATGTTGGGGGTGATGTCGCTGCGGGTGGTGAGTATCGAGGTGTTCGAACCGTCGATGTTAGCGGTCAGCGCATAGTAGACGTTGCCGTCGACATATACGGGCACGGTGCCGGTAACCGCTACGAGGTAGGTCGAGTCGACCGTCGGAACTGTCATGCCGATGACTTCGAGGATCATGCCGTCCTTAGCGACGACGCTGACCACTGCGCCAGCCGCGAGCTTAGCCGCGATCGATGCCGGCTCAACGCCTGCGGGCACGCAGCCAAAGGTGTACTTGGTGCCGCCGATAACCGCGTAGGTTGCGGTCAGCTCGGTGACGAACGCAAGCTCGGTGGGAACGAGAACCTCAGCGATGGTGAGCGCCTTGTTCTCGGGGTTGTAGTAATAGAGGACGTAGTTGCCGGAAACTGCGCCAGCCGCGTTGTTGAAGCCGCCGGTCAGCTCAGCCTCGGTCTTGTTCTCGGCAAGGTTGATCTTGCCGTCGCCGTCGATCGTCAGCTTACCGAACTTATAGGTGGTGACGAGCGCGCGGTTTGCTATTTCGGAATTCTTGTCGTCATAAAGCAGCGTGATTGTGCTTGTGCCCATAAGCTCGGCGAGCTTCGCGTTGCTTTCGAGCTTCTGGAGCTGCTTGTTCGCGCCGAACGCGTAAACAACAATCTGGTTGATGTTGGTGTCGAGGTTGTCGTTAACAGTTGTTACGATGTTGTAGTTTTCGCCGCCGATTGTGACATATGCGTTGTCCTTAGCGAAGGTGGCGGTGTCGTGAGTCTCGGCCCTGCCTTTGTCAAACGCGCCGAGCACGGTGATGTTCGAGCCGTACTCTTTGTAAACGAGCTTGACGCCGTGGCCGAGCCACTGGTTCGGCGTGCCGGAAAGCCCGGTCTGCGCGAAGCTTACGGTCAGTGCCTTGCCCGACTTGTCGGTGAAGGTGACGTAGCCCTTGCGGACGACTGGCGCGCCTTCGATAGCGTAGTCGTTAGTAGCGGTCAGCACGGAGTCGGAAATCGTGTAGCCGTAGATTTCCTGCAGTATCGTGCTCTTGCGGGTGAAGGTGATCGGGCCGCTGGTGACCGGTACGAGGTACTCGGCGGTCAGCGCGTTGTAAAGCAGGCACGCGACCTGGCCGCGGGTAAGCTCGTCGGTGTAGCGGACGTTCTCGAGGCCCTTGTCAAGCCCGAGCCTGATAGCCATGTCGATGTAGGTCCAAGGATAGCCCTTGTCCATCGCCGCGCTGCCATAACCGAGCGCGCGGACGACCATCGTCATACCGTCGCGGAGGGTAATGCCGCCCTTCGGGTTGAAGGTGTGCGCGCCGGTGCCGACTATGTAGCCCGCCGCGTGCGCCCACTAGATGGCGCCGTTGTAGATTTCGCCGACAAGGTCGGTGAAAGGCGAGCTGTTGACTGTGCCGGCATCTGCGCGGTTCAGCATGAGCCTGAACAGCAGCATTGCCATCTGCTCACGGTTGACTTTCATTTCGGGGGAGAATACGGGGGTGCCGTTCTCATCGACCCCGGTGCCGATGATGACGCCTATATCGGAAAGTATTCCGATCTGTTCGGCGTAGTCATGGTCGCTGCCGACGTCTGCAAAGCTCTTCGCCGAAGCGGAAAGAAGCATGCCGACCATCAGCATCAAAGCGAGCATGAGAGCGCCGCTGCGTTTTATAAAACGCTTGGCAATTGACATGTTTTTCTATTCCTCCTGTGGAATATTGTTTTGGCACGGCTGACCGGTTCTTGGCCTTGTGCCCGCGCCGCATTTGCATAATACCACGCAGCCGCCGCGCTTTCAAGGGAATTTGTGCATTTGAAATAAAACTGTAACCTTCGTTAAAGTCTAGTTCATACATTGTGAATAATTTTCATCGCTTGGCAAATCCTCCATGCCGTCAACACTGCCAAAATTGGCAGAATGTTTTTGTGCAGTATAACAGTTTCCTGACTATGAAAATTGTGGGGTGACTTTTTTATAAGTCACCCCACACCACTTTAAAAATGTCCCCCGGCGTTTCCCCCTAAAATAAAAAAAATTGCGGCCGCCCTAAGATGACGGTCGCATTTAAATGCGATAGTATTAGAGCAAACGGCGCCTTGATGCCGCAAACATGGTCAATACGCCGTGCGCGGAGGTGACGGTGTTTTTGCCGCGGCGCGGCGAAAACGGCTGCGAACGCGAATATTTGTATTGTCAAGCTTTATTTGCCGCCTTGGCGCTCGGCGGCTATTGCCTCCACCTCGACAAGCCCGCCCTTCGGGAGCGATGCGACCGCTACACAGCTCCGCGCGGGTTTGCACGTATCGAAATAGCGCGAGTAGATGCTGTTGAACGCCGCAAAGTTTGACATGTCGGTTAAAAAGCAGGTGGTTTTGACAACGTCGCCGTAGCTTAGCCCGGCGGCGGCGAGTACCGCGCCGAGGTTGGCGAGCGCGCGCTCTGCTTGAGCTTCAAAACCCTCTTCGAGCTCGCCGGTCGCGGGGTCGATGCCGAGCTGGCCGGACACGAAAACGAACCCGCCGGCGCGGATAGCTTGCGAGTAGGGGCCGGCAGCTGCCGGCGCTTTATCGGTGCTTATCGCTTCTTTTGCCATGTATAATCACCCTTCGCAAATTAAGATTCGGGTTTGCCCTGCGGAGGGGTATAGCCCGTTGCCTTCATTGCCTCGATCGTGCGAGTTATAAGCTCCTCGAGCGTCCAGCCGAGCAGCTCTGCGCCTTTCTGTATCACCTCGCGCGAGCAGCCCGCGGCGAAACGCTTGTCCTTAAATTTTTTCATTACAGATTTGGTTTCAAGGTCCTCGATGCTCCTTGACGGGCGCATGAGGACAGTCGCGCCTATAAGCCCGGTTAGCTCGTCGACGGCGTACAGCACTTTTTCCATCTGGTGCTCGGGGGCAATGTCGCAAGTTATGCCCCAGCCGTGGCTTGCGGCGGCGCGGATTACGCGTTCGTCGACTCCGTGCTCTCTCATTATCTCCTGCGACGCGATGCAGTGGCGGTCGGGGTACATCTCGAAGTCGAGGTCGTGGAGCAGCCCGACGACACCCCAAAACTCCTTCTCGTCGCCGTAGCCGAGCTGGTCGGCAAAATACATCATCACGTCGCTGACAGTCTTAGCGTGGCTGAGGTGGAACTCGCCCTTGTTGTACTTGCAAAGCAGCTCCCATGCCGCCTCAAGCGTCGTTTCCAATGCCTATCACTCTCCTCGTCAGTTATTATCGTGGGGAACGAAAAGGGGGATACCCCCGGTGGGACATGGTCCCCGTACACCGCAAACTGGCTCCGCCCTATGCCGGTTGCTAGTACAATACAGGCGCCGCCTTACCTAAGCGGCAGCTTAGGTTGTGCAGGCTTTGAAGTCGTAGCCATGCCGCTCCGCGAGCCGCTTTTGGCAAAACAGGGCGTTTATGAACATTATTTTACATTTACTACATTGTATTTTCAAGCGCTTATTTGTTAATAAACGCAAAAACCGATATCTTCCGACAGCTGGGCTAAAAAATGTCTCGGAACAAATAAAAGCCTCTCGCGTCATAACACACCGGACGCGTAAGGCGTCGAAAAAATCGAAAGGGACTAGCACTATAAATGAAAAAGCTTCTTTTAACCCTTGCACTTGTTGCAGTTATCACTTCCGCCGCATCGTGCTCTGACAGCACCGGCAAGACGGGCGGCGACACTACCGGCGACACCACCGGCTCCGAGACCACCGCGCCTGTTGTGACAGAGCCGGCAACCGAAGAGCCTTCAGGCTCGCCGATTGACAAAATGCCGCTTGGAGATATCCTTGAGAAAATCTACGAGGGCGTCGAGAACCTGCCCGAGGTTTACGAAGTCGAGCTTAACGAAGAGAACTTCGCAAACTTTGTCTTCACCGAATACAAAGAGGGCTACGAGGCGCTTTGCAGCGAGGCGATGATAAATATTACGACACACTCGGTCGTTCTGCTGCGCGTGCCAGAAGGCGCCGACGCCGAGGCTATCGCGGACGAGATCGCAGAAAAAGCCGACCCGTTCAAGTGGGTCTGCGTTTCGGCAGACAAAGTCATCGTCCGCCGCGCGGGCAACACTATCCTGCTCGTCATGAGCTACGAAGGCATGGCCGACAAGATTGCCGAAAACTTCGATAACCTCGCCAAAGCCTAATATGGCAAAACCGGCGCGTGCCCTCGCCGTGCTGCTCGCCCTCGCGGCGATTCTGACGCTGCCGGCGCCGGGAACGCAAGCCGCGCCCGCTGCGCCAGGCTTTCCGTGGCTCGGGCGGGCGATATTGCCGGCGGCCGAGGGCGTCTTTATCAAAGCCGGCTATGCGGCAGAGGCGCCGCCGCAGGACCGCGCGCAGATTGAATACGCGGCAAAAAAGCTTGCCGACGCGGCGCGCGACTGGTTTTCCGGCTCGCGGCTCTTCTTCGCGATTGTGCCCGACAAATGGTACTGGCTCGCCGAGCCGCCGCTGCCGCGCACCGAGCCCGGCGACGTTGCGGCTATACTCGCCGCGGCGCTGCCCGAGGCGAAATATATCGATATTTCGGGGCTGCTCGGGCTTTCCCACTACTACCGCACCGACTCGCATTGGGACCAGCGGTACCTTATGCCGGTGGCAGAGGCGCTCGCCGACGCGATGGGACTCGGCGTGCGGCTTTACCCAGAGGACGGGCTGACCGTGAGGGAGCGGGCGCCCTACCGCGGGCTGTACTCGCGCAAGTATGGGCTGCCGCTTATGCCCGACACGATTTACACGCTGCACTGCGCGGCGATCGACGCGGCGCATATGGACGGCCCGGCGCTGCCTGCACCGATGCCGCTTTACTGGGAGGAAAAGCTAGAGTCGCTTGACCCGTACAGCGTGTACACCGGCGGAGTGCATTCGGTTGTGACGATTTACTCGCCGCTGGCGAAGACGAACCGCGAGCTTGTGGTATTCCGCGACAGCTTCGCTTCTTCGCTCGCCCCGCTGCTGGCGCTGGGGTACAGTAAAATAACTCTCATTGACCTGCGTTTTGTGCCGGAAAAGCTGCTCGGCAAATATATCGAGCCATCGGGGCAGGATGTGCTGTTTTTGTACAGCACTCTGATGCTCGGCTCCGGCGCGCAGTTAAAATAAAAAATGTGGGGCATTTCCCCACAACCGTTTCTTGCGGATTTTGAACGTGATTTTTTGCTATCTTACTTGACTTGCTAAATACCTTGCTTATTGCTGTTGTTAAATTCGCCGGGGGACATAGTTTCCCCGGCGTTATCCTTTGTGCCGCCTAAGCCGCCCGAGGGGAAGGGGCCCGGAGGGCGGCGCGGAAACCCCACCTGCCGGGCAGCGACACAAGGCGTTTCACCAAGCCTAAAGCTTCAGCCTAGGGGGAACTTTTTTCAAATAGTTCCCCCTACCCATTGCCCTACTTTTTCGCAGGGTGGCAGAACTCGGCCATAGAGCAAGCGCTGCAGCCGCACCCGCAGCTTGATTTGCCCTTTTTTCGGTTACGCACCATAGTGGCGATCACCGCCGCGACCACCGCCGCGAGCACAAGGCAGACTATAATCGTACCTATATTAGCAGTTATCCACGCAAGCATCCCGACGCCTCCTTATAAAATCAACTTCACGCCTTTGCTCCCGCGCGGCTGAGCTTAGGACGGCCTTTCTCAGGCTTAAACAGCATGAACATCATAAACGCAAACACCGCCGCCGCTGCGGCAAGCCCGAGCGGGTCTGGGCTTCCCGCGAACAGCATTCCGAACTGGTAGACCATGAGCGACACTGCGTAAGCAAACAGCGTCTGGTATCCAATCGCAAACAGCGTCCAGCGCGCGCTGTTCATCTCGCGCCTTATAGCGCCGATCGCCGCAAAACAGGGCGCGCAAAGCAGGTTAAACAGCAAGAACGAGTACGCCGTAAGCGGGGTAAACGCCGCGCGGATGCTCTGCCATACCTGCCAGCCGTTCTCGGCGACCTCCTCCATGCCGCCGTAAAGCACGCCAAATGTGCCGACCACGTTCTCTTTGGCGATAAGCCCGGTAAACGTCGCGACCGTCGCCTGCCAGCTTCCGAACCCAAGCGGCGCGAAAATCCACGCCACCGCACCTCCGGCTTTCGCGAGGATGGAGTTCTCAAGCGACTCAACAAGCCCGAACCTTCCGCCCTCGAAGCCGAAGCTCATAAATACCCAAAGCAGGATCGACGAAAGCAGTATCACCGTGCCCGCCTTCTTAATGAACGACCACGCGCGCTCCCACATCGAGCGCAGGAGGTTCCCCAGCGTCGGAAGGCGGTACTCCGGCAATTCCATCACGAACGGCGCGGGGTCGCCCGCGAACGCCGGCGTCTTCTTGAGCATTATGCCCGAGACGATTACCGCGGCGATGCCCACAAAGTACGCGCTTGGAGCTACCCACCACGCGCCGCCGAACATCGCGCCGGCGATAAGCGCGATAATCGGGAGCTTTGCGCCGCAGGGCATGAACGTCGTCGTCATTATCGTCATGCGCCGGTCGCGCTCGTTCTCGATAGTGCGCGACGCCATGACGCCCGGCACGCCGCAGCCCGTCGCGATGAGCATCGGGATGAACGACTTGCCCGAAAGGTTGAACTTGCGGAAGATGCGGTCCATCACAAACGCCACGCGCGCCATGTATCCGCACGCCTCAAGGAAGGCTAGCAGGAAGAACAACACCAGCATCTGCGGAACAAACCCGAGCACCGCTCCCACGCCACCGACTATACCGTCCATGATAAGCCCCTCAAGCCACGGCGCGACGTTCGCGCGCTCGAGCAGCCCGCCGACAAGCGCTGGCACACCGGGCACCCATACCCCGTAATCGGCTGGGTCTGGCTCCTCATAGCCGAGCGCCTCTTTGTAAGCTGCAAAATCGACTGGGAACTCTTCCTCTATGTTGCCTTCGTCATCGTAAAGGAGCGCCGTGGCGGCAACGCCCTCGGCTTCGGCGGGGTCAAGCCCCTCAGCCTCAGCTGCAGCCTCAAACGCTTCTACCGCAGCCGAATAGCGCCCGTACTCTGCCGCGGCTTCCTCGTACTCGGCGGCGCCGATGCCGAAAAGGTGCCAGCCGTCGCCGAACACCCCGTCGTTCGCCCAGTCGGTCGCCCACGCGCCGACGGTC
>Ga0209608_1002848_pt1 | contig 11665 bp, 10 predicted proteins | sample AD_UKC130_MetaG_FD_184428 | JGI IMG/M metagenome (GOLD analysis project Ga0209608, IMG submission 184428) | Active sludge microbial communities of municipal wastewater-treating anaerobic digesters from Canada - AD_UKC130_MetaG (SPAdes) (version 2) | ecosystem: Engineered > Bioreactor > Anaerobic... | reverse complement strand
ATCCGGAGAAACATGTCTAACTTCATCGGTGTGAACGGTGCATCTTTGCACTTCGGTGACTTTCTGTTGTACACAATTACAGAAATCGCTCTATTCTTTATGTACCAATTCAGAAACTTCTCCTCGTTCCACTTCCCATTGAAATCTATCAACCCAACCATTAGATTGTACCATATCGTTTGATACAGGTTAGCATATCTGCTTTACAGTACTTTAAAGCCTTTTCGTTCATTCGATGAAATTCTTAGATTCACTTTTCTATGCGAAATGTGCTGTCACAATTATCTTATTTCTTAGATTAATAGATACATAGCTTATTCAATAAACTTTGCAGTCGTCACCGGTTTTCACCTTTATCAATTTTTAAGTCCGACTCATTCTTTTTGAAAAATCACCAAGTTACTTGATATTTTCAATATTTTCTTACCACGCTTGCTTACTGTCTCTGAAAGGAGAGCTTCATAGTGATTCTCGGTGTTCAATATTTTCTAGCTGTTAAAAAAACGAATTTACCGCAATCATATTCTTATCTTTCTATTCCATGTGGCAGACTGCATTTACTGTAACGTTTTGTTCCAACTTTCCGCATACACCGCATCTATACCTCTGTTTTTTAGTTCATCCCAATATTTCCTTACAAATGTGTCATCGCCGCAGATATAGTACTTATATTTCTTCCCAGTAACAACTTTTGACAGTACGTCGTTTATAGTTATTCTTCTATTAGGGAAAAGTGGGTTTTTCTCTCTTGTTACAAACGAAAACACTTTTATCCGTTCTGGAATTTGATAATCTAAAATGTTCTCCATCAATTCTTTTGTATTGCCAACACTGTGAAATATAAGTACTTCTTCATCAAGCCCTTTCTTTATGTAATAATCAATGTAACTAAGAAAGGCCGAGATCCCTGCGCCAGCGGCTATAAAAACTTTATCGCCAGGATCAGAAAGTGTAAGATCACCAAAAGGATAGCGTATGTAAAACATCGATCCCTCTTTTAACTCACTGAAAAGTTTTGTTGTGAAATCACCGGCACGTCTAACAAGTATTTTAGCTTGTCTATCTCCCCATGAAGCGAAAGAGAAAGCTCGCGATTCTGGCCAAGGTTGAGATGGATTATATAAGTCCAATGAGAGTTGTAAAAACATACCGGGTTCCCATGGAATGTATTTGTAAATTTCAAAAGTCATTAATTTCAAAGTTTCATCTATCACTTTAATTTTTTTAACTATACATCCTGACGTAAGCATCAAGCTTTCTCACCTAATTCAGAAAAGAAATTCGTAAACACTTGAAGCATGTAGTCTATCATATCATCTGTTATACCCGGGTAGACACCTATGAAGAAGGTGTCATTTAGAATTACGTCGCTATTCTTCAAATCTCCAACGATCCTATATTCAATATCCTCATACGCTGGCTGTCTCGTTAAATTTCCACCAAACAGCATTCTTGTCATTATCTTGTTCTTCTCAAGATAATTCACCAACTGACCTCGATTTACGCCTTTCTCCTCCCTTACTGTTATTGGAAAACCAAACCAAGAAGGATCACTATCCTCCGTTGCTCTTGGAAGAATCAGATATTCCTCAAATGGTCTCAATCCGGCATACAATCTTTCGAAATTATACTTTCTCTTTTCTATAAATCGATCTAGTTTTTCAATTTGTGCAAGTCCAACAGCTGCCTGCATGTCTGTTATCTTTAGGTTGTAACCAATATGTGAATAGACGTATTTGTGATCATAACCATAAGGAAGCTTACCAAATTGTTGAGCAAATCTCATACCACACGTATTGTTCATACCAGGTTCGCAATAACAATCCCTTCCCCAATCTCTAAAAGACCTAATTATCTTCTCTAATTTGAGATCACTTGTAAGGACTGCTCCACCCTCTCCCATGGTTATATGATGTGCTGGATAAAAACTCACTGTTGCAATGTCACCAAAGGTGCCAACCAATTTCCCATTATATCGTGAACCAAGTGCATCACATGTATCCTCAACGAGCCAAAGGTGATGCCTATCAACAAAATCCTTCACAGCCTTTACGTTGAAAGGATTACCTAAGGTATGTGCCAGCACCACTGCTTTTGTCTTGTCAGAATATGCTTCTTCTAACTTCTCTGCAATTATGTTGTACGTTCCAAGCTCTACGTCTACAAAAACTGGAATGGCACCAACCTGAACTATCGGGTTCACAGTAGTTGGAAAACCAGCAGCTACAGTTATTACTTCATCACCCTTTCTAATCCTCCTGTCACCAAGCCTTTTAGAAGTAAGTGCACTTACAGCAATTAAATTCGCAGATGAACCAGAGTTGACTAACGAACAGCTTTTAACACCGAAATAATTCGCAAACTTATATTCAAATTCTTCGGCATATCTTCCCGTTGTCAACCATCCATCTAAAGCACTATCAACAAGGTTTACGTATTCGTTTTCATCAAAAACTCTTGCCGCGAAAGGAATAACAGTCTTTCCCGGTATAAATTGTTCCTTTGGTTTTTCCTGAATGTATCTTTTTGTCAATTCCAGGATTTGTTTTCTTAGATCATCCATTTTTTAGTACACCTCCACACAATATTCTATTCATTTCAGCCGATTCTTAGCAAAGCTTTTTTTGCCTCACCAATCAACGTCTTAAATTCTGCCTTATAAAGATATATCATTATCAGTAAAGCACCTATTGATGATGCCACCGGATATACAGAATAATTGAAGAAAGTATGAATTAAAGCCGTCAATGAAAAAAGAGCAATGGCGTAATATACTCTTTTTAGATTATATCCAACTGGATAAAGCCTTTCAGAAACTGTACTTTCTATAACCAACAGAACAACATACGATAGTCCGGTTGAAATTGCTGCACCACGTGAACCAAGGATGGGTATAAGTAAAAAGTTCCCAACCAAATTGAATATAACGCCGCACGAGTCACTTATTATGAACCAATAAGTTTTCTTTGAAAAGTCTATCCCACGTACTACAATTGTATTTATGGTCGGAACGAAAACTGTTAGAAGCAAAAATGGTGAAATTGAAGCAGCGGGTCTGTATGACTTTGCTAGGAGCAGAAAAACCACATTTTTGATGGCTAATACTATGAAGCCAATAGAAAAGAAAAGAAATGACGCATAATCTAAGGCCTTTGAAAATACAGCCTTGTTCTCAGGATTTTTTTCGTACTGTTCAAATGCAAACGGATACCATAGTGTACCAAAACCGGAGGTAAACAAACTCACAGCACTAACGATTTTGAAAGCAGCTGAATAGAGACCTATTTCGTTAAAATCAGTGAATATACGTAGAACAAATCTATCAGTCCAGCTCAACAGCCACATCATTATGCTGGAAAATATAAACGGGAAGCCATATTTTAGTACCTGGATGGTCTCAGTTCTATTTATCCTAATTGGGAACCAGTAGCTGTGTTCAAACAGTATCCCTATTACCAGGGAGACAAGATTCGAGAAAAGTTGCGCATATACAATTGCGTAAAAATCCTTCTTTACAAAGTAAGCATAAATTATTATAAAAATCACATTACTCAAGGCACGAACAACATTAACAACTGAATAAAGCATGCCTTTCCCCTTCATTTGAATCATTGTTTGGTTAAACGTTTGGAAAATACCAGTCACCAGTGACAGTATCAGTATGATGACTAAATACGAGCTGCTTTCTTCAACGAGAAAAAAACTGATAGGTTTAGAGAAAATAAAAGTTATCACGGATATTAATGCACTAAAGAGAAGCGGAAATGCTAAGCAACTCCATACCAACTCAGATTTCTCATTTTCAGGTTTCTGTGGAAAGAATCTCATAAACGACATTTGGGTTCCAGCAGTAGCAAGTATGAGCATTATCGAATAAAGAGTAGAAAACATCGTCGATTTACCAAATTGAGTTGGATCTATGAGCCATGTTACTATAGGTGTTGTGATAAATGATATTATAGCATTAAGCCAAAGGCCCATTGAAAAGGAAAAATATTTTTTTACTAAGGATAATTTATCCACACTTTCACCTACCTATTCTGTGACTGTACCAAACATAGCAGTAGTTGCTCAAGGAGGTTATAGCAAGAATCTTCAGTTGGCTGAATGACTCCTTTATAGTTCCACTCTGAGATGCAGAGACATACTTAATACAGAACTTTGTAACAAGACATGTAAGTAGAAATTGCATTCTTATTATATTCCAAGTGATATTCATGACATAGTTCTTTTATCAACAAGTGTAAAAATACCATAAGCAAACTTAATAGGTATACCCATTAATCTTGTCGATATTGTTCTTAAAGCAAAGATTTCTGAATGTTTTCAGGAAGCGAAAAACCCTTTGACTTTATAAACCTGAAACATTTCCAAAGAAAGATTAAAATTCTTCTGGGGATATGTTGAATTAATCTGTAATAAAATGGGATATCTACCTCAACTGACGCAGTTCCTCTTCCCAATACAATTAGTGCAATCCACTGTTGCAATGGCAGAAAATCTCTACGAATATCCTCCATAAGACGTCTCTTAACATACTTGGTAATCCCGTACTCTTCACATATACTTTTTAGAACTGCCGGCATCGCTGTTAAAAAGACATTCGTGTCAACTCTTCCGTTATTTGCCCTAGCAAGGACGGCATAGTATGATGATATAAAACCGCATTGTTTTTTTCCAAGTGCTTTCGTTATCATATACAAATGTATCCAATTTTCATATTCACAAACAATTCTTTTGCAGTAGCTAGTGTCAATAAGCTCCTTACGAACTATATTAGATGTCATAAAAGTGAAAAGGTGACTCCTATACAACAAAAGGTCATTCATGTCACATTGTTGAATATCTCTCTGAACCATATGTTCCGTGTAAGTTCTGTATTCAATCTTTTCATTATTTAATATCAAGTAATAGTTCAATGAAATAGTGCACGGTTGCCATCGATGTATTATGTTCAACATTTCTTTGATTGCTCCAGGTGCTATTTGATCATCATCACTAAAAAGCCATACGTAGTCCCCACTGGCTTTCTCTACTGCGGAGATAAGATTAAGATCAAACCCTAAGTTCTCACTATTTTTAAAGTATTTCAAAAAGTCATATTTTTCAAGGTATTCTTTAACAACTTCCGATGTATTATCAGTTGATGCATTGTCTGAAATAACAATTTCAATTTTCTCATTCGACTCCAAAATTTGCGGAATTATTGAATCGAGGCATTCACGAAGCTCATTTGCTCTGTTCCACGTTGGAATTGTAAAAGATATCACTGGCTTTACCTCATTCATAATAAATCCTCCATAAGATAGATATTATTTCTCAGGCCCTTCCGATACACCTAAGAATTTCTCGCTTTAACGAATCTTCGTCCAAACCATACTTCATTCTCAGAAATTCTTGTTTTCCATATGTACTTATAAAACTATCCGGAAGACCGATACACTTCATATTGACATTACTGTTCCTGTTAGCATAATAATATGCTATTCTACTTCCAAGGCCACAGGACGATATATGTTCTTCAACAACAAACACGTGTTTTACTTTTTGTGCAAGAGCGTTAAGCAGCTGTTCATCCAACGGTTTTATTGTATGAAGACTTACAACCATTGCATTTATGCCCTCACTCTCCAGACTTTTAGAAACATTAAAACACGTACTTAACATATTTCCAGTTGTAATGATGACTAGGTCTTCACCACATTTTACAATGTTGCCTACTCCTATCCTTATCTCTGAGTCGGGCAAGTTGACCACCGCTTCACTACTTTTGCCTAATCTAATATAACAAGGAGAGTTCAGACTGACTGACTCTTCAACGAGTTTTTCTACCTCAATTGGGTCTCCAGGAGAAAGTACAACCATATTGGGAAGGCTTGACATTATCCCTATATCTTCTATCGCATGATGAGTGGGCCCTGATGTCCCATAAGTTAGTCCTTCACCAACACCGATTATTTTCACTGGTAAATTTTGAAGACAGATATCATTTCTGATCTGTTCAAGAACCCTGAACGTAACAAACGGAATTATCGAATAGACGAAAACACGTCTTCCTTCCATAGCCATTCCTGCAGCTGCACCTATCATACTTGCTTCTGACAGACCCATGTTAATGAAATTATTTGGGAACCTCTGCCTGAAATCATCAAAGACAGAAAATCCCAAGTCACCTGTGAGAAGATAAATCTTCTCATCATTGGAAACTAGCTCAGTCAATTTTTTTACAAACGCTTTTCTCATAGTTATTTCACCTCAGAAATTCCATATACTTTTCAATATCTGGCATTTTCGGCGATTTGTAATGCCATTCCATTTTGTCTTCCATTTCAGGAATTCCCTTTCCCTTGATGGTGTCAGCTATCAAGACGGACGGTTTACCAAACTCAAATGGTAGATCACTAAGAGTGGAACATAGCTCATCAAAATCATGACCATTTATCTCCTTACAATTCCATCCAAAAGACTCCCATTTTGATTTCAGTAATCTCAAATTCTGTATAGTGTCCGTCCTATCATATGCCTGCCATTTATTTTTGTCCACAATTGCAACAAGATTATCAAGTTTGAACCTCGAAGCAAATATGGCTGCTTCCCATACAGAACCTTCTTCACATTCACCATCACTCATGAGAACAAAAGTTTTGAATTTTTTCTCATTCTTCTTGGCTGAAAATGCTATTCCGGTAGCAATCGCTAAACCATGTCCAAGCGATCCCGTTGATGCTTCAACACCTGGCACAGAATTCCTTTCTGGATGCACCGATATTTTTGCACCATCTTGAGCAAAAGAATTTAGGACACTCTTATCAAAATAACCGCGTTCTGCAAGTACTGCATAAAGAGCAGAAGCTGCATGGCCTTTGCTTAGAATGAAACGATCTCTTTCTGGATTCTGTGGGTTTATAGGATCAACATTCATTATTTCAAAATACAGTGTAACCAAAATCTCCACGATAGAAAGTGAAGAAGCGATATGAGATTCGTTGGATGTCGCATGCATAAGCAAGAGCTGTCTTCGTACCTCGGCTGATATGTCCTCAAGTTCTTGTGTTTTCAATTCATTCACCACCTATATAAAGTGAAAGGTTCCTTCTGAACCACTCTACAGTTTTTGTTAAACCAGTGACCAGATCATTTTTCGCTTTCCAACCAAGAATGTTTTCAATTTTGTTCTTATCTGCTCTCCATACTTGTGCTGCATCACTATCACGCGGAGTACCAGTGATTTCAGGTTCTTGAGAGTAACCAGTCATCTGACTTAAGATGTTAAAAACATCAATCACTTTGCTGTCTGTACCACTTCCTACATTCAACACAGTCCCTAAGTCAAGCTTTCCTGCTGATTCAGCGGCTAAGATAAATGCGTCAACTATATCTTCTATAAAAACATAATCCCTTACTGCATTAGGACTTGCCAACTTTATTCTTCTATCAGTTAGCATGGATGTTATCAAATATGGTATTAACCTGCCAGGCTCTTCATAGTAGCCATACGCTGAGAATATTCGTAAGGTGACTATAGGCAGTTGATACCTAATCGATGACATCCTGCAATAATACGTTGATGCCAACTTCGCAACACCGTAAGTATTTATAGGATCAGGAAAATCTAGTTCGCTCATCTCCTTATTCTTCATACCGTACTCAGAAGAACTCCCTACATTTATGAATGCGCCGAAACCTTGTTCAGTGCATGCATCCAAAAGGTTGACCGTCCCAACAAAATCTGTCGTGATTATTTCAACATTATCTTTTTGCGAGGGATAGGCACCATACGTTGCGCAATGAAAAATCCAATCCGGTCTTATCTTAGATATCTCCTCTTGAACTAATTTTCTTTCTTTCAAATCAACAAAGTGTATGTTTATCTTACCCATTATATCCTGAATTCTCCAAATATTCGAAGTTCTTCTTATGAAAATATGTATTTCATCACTTCCATCGGCAACCAATTTTCTAAGTAGGTTTGAACCCACAAAACCAGTACTTCCGGTGATTAGTATTCTTTTCATGTTCTCACCTGCTTTCGATGCCTTCCTCATAAGCAAGAATCTGACTTTGACATACCTTCAGAATATCACTACCATCTACGTAAGCTTTTAACCACTCGATTGTTTTTTCAAGTGCCTGGTCTATATTCCATACCGGTTCCCACCCAAGATATCTTTTTGATTTTGAACAATCGAGTTTCAGGTAATTTGCTTCATGCATGGGAGTACCCCTGATGTCTATTTCGTATCTCACATTTCCCCACAAGCTGCAAAGTTTGTCAATAACATACTCGACAGTCTTACAACTCTCTTCGTTAGGACCAAAATTCCATGCTTGAGCATATGCGGAACCTTCTTCAAACAATTTTTGTGCTAGCATCATATAACCATTCAACGGTTCGAGAACATGTTGCCATGGTCTTACTGCTTGTGGATTCCTTATCTTTACTTTGCCACCAGACAATACTGTTCGAACAAAGTCTGGTACTAACCGATCAGCTCCCCAGTCCCCTCCGCCTATAACATTCCCCGCCCTTGCAGTCGCAACTGCAACATGGTGTTCATCGTATTTTGATGGATTGAAGAATGAATCCCTAAAAGACGAAGTTATAATTTCTGAACACGCCTTGCTAGCAGAGTATGGGTCAAAACCTCCTAAGGTATCAGTTTCTCTATATCCCCAGACCCATTCCCTATTTTTATAAACCTTATCGGTTGTTACATTTATAACAGCTCTAACACTGTTACAAGATCGAATCGCTTCAAATAAATTCACTGTTCCCATTACATTTATTTCATACGTCTCGCGAGGATCACTGTACGATTTTCTAACTATTGGTTGGGCCGCCATGTGTATAATTATCTCCGGTGAGAAATCACTGATCATCATCTTTAAATGTTCAAAGTCACGAATATCACCTATCTCTGTTGTATACAACTTTTCCAATCTTGCAATTTCAAATAAACTTGGCTGCGTTGGTGGAGTAAGTGAATATCCCATTACATCTGCGCCAAGCATATGAAGCCATATCGAAAGCCATGATCCTTTAAATCCGGTGTTCCCTGTTATCAATACACGTTTATCTTTCCAAAAGCTTCCCATTTTACTCCCACACTTTCCATGGGGCTTTTCCAGAATTCCAGAACCCATCTAATATATTCTTATCGTGCATCGTATCCATCGGTTGCCAAAATCCCCTGTGTTTGTATGCAACTAACTGACCATCCTTTGCAAGCTTCTCAAGAGGTTCCCTTTCCAAAATTGTTTCATCACCGTCTATGTAGTCAAAAATCTGCGGTTCCATGACCATAAATCCACCATTTACCCAGCCACCATCACCTACAGGCTTTTCGATGAAAGATTTTACCAGACCATCTTCCTGTAAAGAAAGAGCTCCAAACTTTCCTGATGGTTGTACAGCGGTTATCGTGACGAATTTTCCTCTTTCCTTGTGATAATTGAAAAGTTCTAACAGGTTCACATTTGCAACACCATCTCCGTATGTTAGCATAAAAGTTTCATTACCAATGTATTCTTGAATCCTCTTTACACGTCCTCCTGTCATTGTATATAAACCTGTATCAACCAATGTTACTCTCCATGGCTCAGAAACATTGTTGTGTATTATCCGTTCTCCACCATTTCTAAAGTTAAACGTAACGTCTGAACCGTATAAAAAATAGTTTGCAAAATATTCCTTTATAATGTTTCCTTTATATCCAAGACAAATTACAAAATCATTGAATCCATAATGCGAGTAGATCTTCATTATATGCCATAGTATTGGTTTATCACCAATTTCTACCATGGGTTTTGGTTTTAAATACGATTCTTCACTTATCCTTGTTCCAAACCCTCCAGCGAGAATAACAACTTTCATATGCTAACCTCCTATCGCATTAAGTAGAATAATTAGTAATGTTTCAAAACACTCCTACAGTGATCAGCTATATCAAGGCTTAAGTCTTTCTTCAGTATGCTTCGGTTATAATTCGCTAAAACCATCGGATTATTCAATATCTTTTCAATCTCTTTCCTAAGGAACCCATTGTCAATACTTTCCTTATAGACAATACCATTGACACCAGTTTCTATAAGATCACTGAAACCTACATTTTCTCAGGCTATTGCAGGTATCCCATATGAATAAGCTTCGAGACCTATGAATCCAAATGTTTCTTTCCATTTACTTGGCATTACAAGAACACTTGAATTGGAAAATATCTCTTTTAGATTTCCATAACTGTATGGCCCATGAAATTTGAAAAAGTCTTTATTCAACGCATCAACATTAATTGCAGAATGGTCTCCGTACACATGCAATTCCCAGTTCGTGAATTCATTTTTCATTTCATTCAAAACAGAGATTAGGTCAAAGAATCCTTTGGCACGGCTTAAATATCCCATGTAGAGTATAACCACTTTACCATTCTTTCGACAAGAATACTCTATCTCACTCCTGTGATCTTTGATGTTCGAATGTGTAACATGGAGAACATAAGCCTTTGTTTTCTTCAGATTCAGGTATCTTAAGTATTCTTTCTTGGTCACATTGCTGTTGAATAGTATTATGTCAAAGTTCTCAAGAATATTTTGGTAGTATTTTCTAAATCTAACAAATCCTTGTGCTTTTTTCTCATCAGCTAAGCATACTGGATCATTTTGCCGATTGTTTAACATCCCAATTTCAAAGTCGATTTTTTTCTGTTTGGTAAAATTTTTTTGACGCTTTGATAAGTATTCCTAAGAGGTTTATAAAACTTACAAAGGTAAAGGTGCCTCCGATATAGAGCTTTCTTGGTAGCATTTCGATTACAGATAACGCATTCCTGGCCACTCTTGTAGTCTTCACATTGAGAATGATTGTAGCTATAAAATTGTATTTTAGGACATAAACCATAGTAATCATGTGTGGTAAAAACAGTTTTAATTCCAAGCATCTTAGCTGCGTCTAATAATTCTTTTGGAAATCCGATTAGTGAGTAAACATGAAGTACATCGACGGCATGTTTGCTGAAAAACTCTCGATAGTTATTGTCATTTCTTGGCTTTATAAATTCATCAGGGTCATAGACTCCACTAAAAGAAACAGGCTGTGGATTAACTATCTTGTACACTGGTAATCCCTCTTCATAAGCGAAGAATTTAATCTTACTTTTGCAGTTACTACTTCTCAATTCACCAGGCATCAACATCTTAACATTGTGCCCCATTTTTGCTTGTTCCTTGGCAAGGTCTCTTGCGTATATCATAAGACCACCATTATGCAAAGGGGGAAAGCCCAAAAAATAATGGATAATATTCATTTTATCAACTCCTAAATGTTTTGACTCACTGATTACTATCTACGTTTAGAACTACATTGTCCCATAATTCTTCTCATAGAATTCCAGATATTCTCCCGATATTACCCTTTTCACCCATTCAACATTGTTCAAATACCATTCTATCGTCTTTTCTATCCCTTCGTCAAATCTTGTCTCTGGCTCCCATCCCAATTCTTGCCTTATCTTACTTGGGTCTATTCCATATCTTCTATCGTGTCCTAGTCTGTCTTTCACATGCTTTATCAATCCTTCGTTTATTCCTTCATCTTTCGTCTTTTCTCTCAGCAATTGTATTATCTTTCCCACTATGTATATGTTCTCTTTCTCGTTGTGTCCCCCTATGT
>Ga0209608_1002847_pt1 | contig 11669 bp, 6 predicted proteins | sample AD_UKC130_MetaG_FD_184428 | JGI IMG/M metagenome (GOLD analysis project Ga0209608, IMG submission 184428) | Active sludge microbial communities of municipal wastewater-treating anaerobic digesters from Canada - AD_UKC130_MetaG (SPAdes) (version 2) | ecosystem: Engineered > Bioreactor > Anaerobic... | reverse complement strand
CGCCTCGGAGAAGACGTTTGGGGCGCGTACTCGGAGCGGCGTTTTTTTGGTGATGCGCACTGGAAAGAGCCCCTGAAGTGGGACCGGGAGGCCAAGGAGAGCAAGACACGGCGGCGTGTGTTTTGTGCGTCCATGGCGGACGTCTTCGAGAACCGCAAGGATTTGGTTCCGCATCGGATGCGCCTTCTGGACCTCATCGCGGCAACACCTCATCTTGATTGGCTGCTCCTGACCAAGCGAATCCACTTGGTGCGCAAGCAACTGCCCGAGGGCTATGAATTGCCCTCCAACGTCTGGCTGGGTGCGACCGTCGAAAACCAGGACGCCGCAAGCAAGCGGCTGAAGTATCTTCTGGAGTTCGATACGCCGGCAGTCCGGTTCCTGTCCTGTGAGCCGCTGCTTGGCCCACTGGATCTGCGCCAGTGGTTGAAGGCAGGCGAAGGCGGCACGCGCGTGGATTGGGTCATCGCTGGCGGTGAGTCTGGGCCAGGTTCGCGCCCTATGGATCCACAATGGCCCGAAGATCTCCGCAAACAATGCAATGCGGCTGGCGTTGCCTTCCATTTCAAGCAATGGGGGCACTGGGCGCCCCTGGAGCAAGCCGCTGACGCAGTGACAGGCCGTACACCGATTCACATCGTCAGACGCGATGGGTCAGAGGTCAAGCTCGCCGCTGTCGGAAAAGGCAAGGCTGGCCGCTCCTTGGGTGGCCGCCATTGGGACCAGTTTCCGAGCACGGGAAACACGGTGTAACGCCGATCCACTCCAGCACCGCAGAAAGGCTTGCTCTTGGCACAGAGTCACTACGATTGGAGGAACGGACCGGCGGAGATCGATCCGCATAGTGTGACGAAGCATGAGGTGCTGGTTGGATACCTGATTCGGTATTTCGAACAGCGTACGCTCAACGCGCGTGGACGAGAGCGGCTGCGCATCACGCTGGTGGACGGGTTTTGTGGGGGCGGCCTCTACACGCTCAAGGGTATGGGGACGGAAATTCTTGGCTCTCCGCTGCGGATGCTGGATGCGGTCCGGGAGGCCAGTGTCCGGGTCAACGCCGAGAGAACAAAGCCCATTGATCTGGATGTGCGGTACATCTTCATCGACAAGGATGCTCGGGCGTTATCGCACCTGAAACAGGTCTTGCGTGACAGAGGATACGGTGCACAAATCGGCCAATCCATTCACGTCATTCATGACGACTTTGTCTCAGCATCGCCAGCCGTGTTTCGGTTGATCGAGGCGCATACCCCTCGAGCACATACCGCGCTCTTCTTTCTTGATCAGTATGGGTACAGTGATGTGCCTGCACCGTTGATTCAAAAGATATTTGCTGAGTCACCGAAGAGTGAAGTGGTCCTGACGTTTCATGTCTCCGCTTTTGCGACCTACACCAACGATGAGTTCACGGACAAGGTCTCTGGAAAGCTGGCCATCGACATCCGCTCGGCGCTGGGAGGTAGAACAATCGAGCAAATCAAGGAGGAAGACTCGGCGGATTGGCGACGTTTCATTCAAGCCGCTCTGTACCATGCCTTGGTGAAGGATTGCGGTGCCGAGTACTTCACGCCATTCTTCATTCGCGGAGAGGGGAGCGGTCAAGGCGAGTACTGGCTTGTCCATCTTTCCCGACATCCACGTGCGCAAGATGTGATGAAGCAGGTGCACTGGGAACATCAGAACGATTCCATCCACTATGGTGGTGCAGGTCTTGACATGCTTGCGACCCACATGATGGGCTTCCGTCAGCAGTTCAAGGGAGGGTTTGTGTTCGACGATGTGGCACAGAGCCTGTCCGCCGGAGTGTTGCCACAGCATTTGGCTGAGAACATTTTTAGGCGAGGACAGCCTGTGCAGATCGGCGAGCTTTATGCCTCGACCTGCAATACCTCCCCTGGTACCTCGCTCATGTACAAGGACGCGCTGGAACGGTTGTCTGGTGAGAGAGACATCGTCATTCGCTCCGAGGACGGGACGGTTCGGCGGCTTGCGCGATACATGCGGGATACGGATTGGATCGAACGAAACCAGCAAATTTCTCTGTTTAGTTCTCCGGCAGGGCCAGGCAAATGAGTTTTCGTCTCGCGCACGATGCTGATCCGTTGCCGCATCTTCCAGTGGAGCATGGACGGAACGGCGAAGGTGTTGGCTGCTGGGTTCCCGAGATGAAGCACACATTCCTCGCCAAGTACGTGGAGGGCACGCGTCGCGCGAGGGAGAAATTCAAGCAGCGTGTGTACGTCGATCTGTTCTGTGGCCCTGGCCGTATTCAGGTCAAGGGCGAGACGATGACGCGCCCCGGGGGGGCTCAGGTCGCATGGCAGCATTCTTTGCGCGACGATATTGCTTTCACCTCTTGCCTCGTCGGTGATCTGGACGCCGCTCGGGCATCGGCCTGTGCCGAGCGATTGCGGGCCATGGGTGCGCCGGCCACTGCTTTCCCGGGTGCAGCTGAATCCACGGTGGATCAAGTACTTGGGACGATTCCAAAAGGAGCGCTCTGCCTCGCGTATCTGGATCCCTACAACCTCCAGTACCTTTCGTTCAAGGTGATCGAAAAGCTGGCGCGTCTGAAGTTTGTCGATTTTGCTGTTCATTTCAGCACCATGGATCTTCGGCGCAACGTGCTGATGGAATACAACCCCGAGCGTGCGCGCTTCGATGATGCTGCGCCCGGTTGGCGACAGCACGTCGATCCTCTCGCGTTTGTGCGTGGAGATGCCGACGAAGCATTTTTTGACTACTGGTGTGAGCTGGTGCGTGGCCTTGGCTTTTCAATCAGTCGGCGGATGCCGCTGGTGCGCGACGAAGGAAATCGGCCGCTGTACCACTTGGTGTTCTTCAGTCGCCATGAGCTGCCCAACAGGATCTGGAGCGACGTGGCTCAGGGGCCGAACCGTGAGTTCGACTTCTAGTGAAGGGCGGAATTCCTCAATAATTCGCTGCCGGGCGCGGCGGACACAAGAATGAAAATCGACATCATCAGCAGCGACGGCATCCACGCCTCGGAGAAGGAGGCGCTCGAGCGCATGCGGCAGGCATTCAATGCATCTGAGTTCAGCCTGAAGTGGCAAGGCTACGCTGGCTTCATGATGATGGACACGACCTACCGGGATCGCGAGATCGACCTGGTGCTGCTGACCCATGATCGTTTGCTTCTCATTGAGCTTAAGAAGTGGCGCGGCAAGATTGAGCCGATGCAAGACCACTGGCTGCGCGATGGCGATGACATGGGGCGCTCACCAGTCAAAGTGCTTGCTGACAAGTGGAAGATTCTCTCGTCCAAGATCCGCAACCGCCTCGCCGAGCCGGCCAAGTCTGTTTACATCGACTACCGCGTTGTGATGTGCGGAACAGCGGATTTCTCAGCGATCTCTGATGATGAAAAGGCTTTCGTCCTGACGCTCGAGCAGTTCCTGAAGATCGCCAAGCAGGGCGGCTATCGGCAGGAGTTTGGCAACCCTTGCGCAGGCAAGCCCAACCAGCATCTGCAGACCTTCACGCAGTTCTTCCGTGGCCGGGACTTTAAGCCTGCCGGCTTTTCGTTCGGCAACTTCCAGATCGTGGGCGAGGCGACCTTTCCGCATCCGCAGGGGTTGTACAAAGAATACAAGTCGGTCAAGAAGGACGACCAGCGGCATGAAGCCTTGCTGCGGCGCTGGGATTTCTCCGCGCTCACCGGCATCGCCGACACCCTCGATGAGCGGGCGCGCATTGCGCTGCGCGAGCACAAGGTGCTCGGCTTCATCCATGAGCAGTGCGAGCAGCTGGATGGCGTGGTGCTGCAACCACTGTCCCATCCCACCCGGGACGACATCGACGCGGACTTTTGCGAGCTCTACCGGCTGCCCTCGCGTCAGATGCGGCTCAACGAGTTCGTGCACCGCCACGGACAGGATCTGTCGTTCGGGGACCGCTTGGCCCTGGTCAAGGTGCTCCTTTCGCACTTCGCTGAGCTGCATGATGCCGGCGTGGCACATCGCGACGTGAGTGATCACAGCCTGTGGCTGGAGCGGCCTTCGAAGGTGTCCATCTCCGGCTTCCTGACCGCCTACTTTCCCGAGGCGGGCACGGTTGGACCTTTGCGAGACAACTTGCGTGCCGGCAAGGCCGTGCTGCCCGAGGATTCCGAACTAGGGGAAGGCGAGCCCAGCGACCCATTTCGGGGTGACGTCTACCTTCTCGGCGCGGCCGCGCACCACGTGCTGTTCCTGCGCTTGCCGCGTCAGATGGAAGGGTTGTTCCTGTGGGAGCCCCAGGAGGGTGCCGACTGCGATCATGACCTGACCGCCTGGTTCGCCCGAGCCATGGATTGGGTTCCATCGGCGCGCTTTGCGAACGCCCGCGTCATGCTGGATGCCTTGAACGCTCTGCCGGTTGGCCGACCGTCAAGAGCCGAGGTGGATCTACGCGCCTTCGAGGCCTACCGCAGCGAAGTCATGCCGATGGTGGCCTATCCGCTTGAGGAAAACATCAAGCAGGGCCACAGCCACCTCTACCGCTCAACCGTGGGCGGACGCCCAGTGTCGGTAAAAGTCTGGTACGGACGCCGACCCGATCCGAAGCACCCCGAGGAGACGCATGCGCTGAAGATGTTCCTGGACAAGGCCCGCCTTGTCCAGAGTCAGCCCTGCGCTTCGTTGGCACCGGTGGTGGATTTCGGGATATCGGACGCGGGCACCTTCTTGGTCCAGCACTGGGTGGAGGGGCAGGGTTTGCTGGAAGCCGGCGCAACCTGCCCGGCGGCGCGCGAGATCCTCGCGATGTGCCACCAGTTGGTCAAGGCCACGCTGCATCTGCATGGTCTGGATCTGCAACATGGCGACCTGCACCCTGGAAATGTCCTGATCGAAGGTGCCGACGTGCGCTTCATCGACGCCATCGACATGGTGCAGGGTGGCGCTGCCGGTCCCCACAATCCGGCCTATGCGCCCGTGGACCACGAGTCAGTGTCGCCCGAGCAGCGCGATTGCTACGCCGTGGCAAAGATGTGTGGGGAACTGCTGGAGCGTGTCTCGTCCTGGGACGGTACTGATGCAGGCCCCTTGCGTGGGGAGATCCAGCGCTGCCTAGACAGAGAACTGCGCGTGCATGCGCTCGACCGCATCGATGACGCTCTCGCGCGGCTGCTTCATCCGCCATTGCTCGACACCGGGCCGCGGCTGGTCGTTCAGATGCGCCAGCTCACTTCGCGCACGCCGCTGGCGGGCGACAACGGTGAGTTCCACGTCGGGGTGGCGATCGAACGGGTGCGCAATGGCCGGCAACAGCCTCAGGTGGAGGTGTCGCTTTCCGGGGTACGTCGGCGCCTGCTGCTCCTGCTCAAGCCTACGACACTCGACTTTGCGTCGCTGCGCGTGCACGACATGCCGCACAGTCAGTTCGTGCGCATGGCCACCCAGGCGGCCGCGACGCTGAAAGCAGAAATCCAGTTCGAACCCGCGCCGGCCGACGATGCCAGCGACCTGCTCGTGGCTCTGGAGGCGATAGCGGAGGTCCGCCAAGCCATCGACGCTGTTCGCGCCCAAATCCTCGGCCTCGACGCGCCCGAGGAGGAGGTCGACGTCGGCGAAGAAGGCCCGGCTGGCGTGCCACGCGCCGCTCCGCGGACCGAGGCGTTGTGGCAAGCCATCCTCGATGCCGAGGAAGCCACGCTGCCTGAAGTCGAGATTGCCGCGCCGGTGGCGCGCGAGATGGGGCGCCGTGACAAGCTGCGCATTCCGTATCGCAAGGAGGGCGAGGCGCTCGACTACGAGTCCGACGCGAAGGTCGAGGCCCTGCAGGAAATCAATGGCGAACTGGTGAAGGTCGGCGACATCGACATGCGCGAGACCACTCAGGGCATCCTGGTGATCGACCACCCGCGCATCCGCATACAGACTGGCGTGGGCGATCGGATCAAGCTGCGCAGCCAGCAGGATCTGTCTTCGTTTCGCCGCCGACATCTTGCCGTCACCCGGATCCTGGGGCGTGAATCGGTGCTACCCGACCTGATCGACTACTTCGATCCGGTGCAATGCCCTCTGCCGCAGGCCCTGCAGGCCCCTCCCACCGATGCAGAGCTGGATGCCTACGACCGCCACAACGAGTCGGGGCAGGTGGTGTTCTCCCTCAATCGGCAACAGCGGGACGCCTTTGCCAAGCTATGGTCCCAGGGGCCACTGAGCCTGCTGCAAGGGCCGCCAGGCACGGGAAAAACGTCCTTCATCGCTTCCTTCATCCACTACGCGATGTCCCATGGCGCGCAGAGCATCCTGCTGGCAAGCCAGTCGCATGAGGCGGTGAACAACGCCGCAGAGAAGGTCATCGAACTTTGCCAGCGCACAGGCCTGCCGCTGGACGTGGTGCGTTTCGGGGCTGAGGGCATGGTGTCCGAGCAGCTGCGGCCACACCATTCGGCGTCCATCCTGCAGGCCTACCGCGATCTGTTCCGATCCGAGATGCGCCAGCGCGTCGCTGCGCTCAATCGCAACCTGGGCCTGCCCAATGCATTCGTGGAGGCATGGTTCGACATCGATTTCCACCTCGGGCGCCTGTTGAGGGACATCGAGCGGCTGACGCGCAAGCGCTCGGAAGCCAATGCGACGGGGGAGGATCTCGCGTCTGTGGCCGCGCGCATCGGGCAACGCACCGAACGTCTGCGTACGATGGCGCGGGATAAATTCGGCGTGCACGATGTAGCCGAGCCAGCCGAGACGATTGCCCAGCTACGACGCGCCGCGATGGAGTCCCACGGAGTGACATCAGCCGACGCGGTGTCCAAGCTCGATCAGGTCATGGCGATGGCGCAGGAATGGGTGGACCGGTTGGGGACGCTGCGCGGCAATTTCGAGGAATTTCTCGCCAAGACGCGGTCCCTGGTGTGCGGTACCTGCGTGGGACTGGGGCGTTCCCAGTTCGGGGTGGCCCGCAATCGATATGACTGGGTGATCGTCGACGAGGCGGCCCGGGCGACGCCAGGCGAGCTGGCCGTCGCGATCCAGTCGGGGCGCCGTGTCTTGCTGGTCGGCGACCACCGCCAGTTGCCGCCGCTCTACACCGAGCCTCTCGTGCGCCGGATCGCCGCGGACCTGCAATGGCCAGATCGCTCGGTACTCACTCGCAGCGACTTCGAGCGCGCCTTCGAGTCAGACTACGGCCGTCAGGTCGGCGCGACCCTGCAAACTCAGTACCGCATGGCGCCGCCGATCGGCGAGTTGGTGTCTGCCTGCTTTTACCCAGTGCCGCTGCAACCCGGACGCGGCGAGCCGCCTCCGTGGTTCGATCAGTTGCCCGAGCGCATCCGCGCGGTCGTGACCTGGATCGATACGTCGGACGCCGGGCGCGAATCCCACGACAGGCCCAAGACCCCGGGTTTCGACAACCTCTATGAGGCGCGCGAGATCCTGGATCTGCTGCGCGCGATCTGCACCAGTGGGCTCTTCGTTCAATCCCTGATGGACCACAGCACCGAAGAGGAGAAACCCATCGGCGTCATTTGCATGTACGCCGCGCAGGAGCGCCTGCTGCAGCGCATGCTCACCGAACAGGACTGGGCCACGGGCTATCGGCGGTTGATCAAGATCGACACGGTCGACAGCTACCAGGGCAAGGAAAACCGGATCATCATCGTTTCCACCACGCGCAACAACGGCCGCTTCGAGCAGGGGTTCCTGAGCAGCAACGAGCGGGTGAACGTGGCGATCTCTCGCGCCATGGATCGCCTGGTAATCGTCGGAGCGGCTCGCATGTGGCGCGAGCGCCACCAGCGTTGGCCCATGGGGCGGGTACTCGCGCACATAGAGGCGCACCGGGACGACAAGGCGTTCGCGATGGTCCAGGCATCAGCCTTGGAAGGGAGGCCCGCATGATCACCCTCGAGGAACAACAACTGCGCGAACACCTCGCGGTCGATGAGATCACGTTTGCCATTCCCGCGCAGAGCTTCGCGATCTCGTGCGCCATCAGTGCTGAAGAAGCGCTGCCCGTGGTGACGGAGTTCGCACTGCGCATCGCGTACGTCTGCGGCACGCTCAGCCCTGCGCAGATCCAGGATTTCTTCGGCTTCTCGAAGAAGGAAACCGATGCCGTTCTCAAGTCCTTGCTCGACGAGCGTCTCCTGCAATGGAACGACGAGCACCTTGAGCTCACCACTTACGCTCTGGCGCGCTTCCAGGACAGCTCGGACAATCTGCCGCGCTTCTTCAAGATCCAGGACTGGAGCGCCGAAGTTGTGTTCGACCTGATCAGTTTCAGCCCGGCGGGACGTCCAAGCCGCCTGAAGCGGGTGCGCTCTCAGATCGAATTGGCGACACGCAACCTGGACAAGCAGTCGCGTACGCGGCAATACGCAGAGCAGTCCTTCCAGCAGAATTTCCGCCAGATCTGCACCAAGGAGAAGGCCGAGATCTACAAGATCAGTGCCATCGATGCTGGCGAGCGCTTCAGTATTCCCTTGCCATGCAAGTTTCACCTTGACCTAAGCGGGCAGACGAGCATCCGTCGTGACATCGATGACGAGAGCTTCGGCAGCAGGTTGGAAATCTCCGAGGCGATCACCGACGCGCTGGCCAGCCAGGAGCGCGGTGACAACGAACGCTTGCGGGACTTCATCCAGACGTTTGATGACACGCTGCTGCAGCGCTACGTGATTGGGGAGGCGTTCGATCTGCGTCGCTATGCTGAGGAGGTGCATCTGACCCGGTCCGTGCGTCCTGACGACGACCGCGTAACGCCGATGCTGGGCGCGCTGTATCTCCCACGCAATGCAGCCTTGCTGCTGGAGCGCATCCAGGCCGCAATGGTTCAGGCGGACACACGGGTTGAGCCTGAGCCACCTGCCACCGAAGGGGCTGAAGCCGACATCAAAGAGGCTGCAGAAACGACGCATCCCGCGCAGTGGGAGGCCCTGTGGTGGGCGCCGCAGTCGCCGCTGTGGGCACGCACGCGCAGTGCGCGCGACCTGGCGCAGAAGATCGACCGGCTGCTGGCCCCCCAAGGCGGCGAACGCACGTCGGCCGGACTGCAGGTCGTGGTACCGACCGCACGTCGCCCGCCACGGGAGCGCCTGGCCGTCTACCAGGACCAGTTCAACCGCCTGTTGGCGGCAGATATGGTTTTGATGGATGGGAGCTTGGAGTTGTTGATCGTGCCGGACGTCTTGGTTTGTGCCATGTTCCATTTCAATCTGGCCCACAACGCGACGGCCGTGCCGATTGGCTTCATGTCGTCTGCCCCTGAGCACATTGCATCCGCGGGGGCGTTGGTTTCAGCGCGAATGCGAGGCCGCTCGGACGGCATCACTGCGGCGCGCGAGGAGGGCGGTGCGGCGCTGATCGAAGGTTTGGCGCAACTTGTGGCACGTCTGACGCCGCCACGCGAAGTGGACGGCGGTGGGCCCGCAAGAGGTGGCCGCGCTCGACTGACGCTGAAGAAGTAGCGAGAGAACACAGGTTCACCATGACCTTCAATCTGGAGTGTGTAGAAGAAGCGCCTTGCGCTCAGCGCGGGGGCACTCGTGCCTCTCGGCTTCGATGCCCCGGGGCGGTTCACAGCGGTTGCAGTTGCAGCAAGGTGAAAGCTATGCCACCGCCTTTATGTCTCGCTGGCGGCATAGTCCCAGACGATTTCCTCGCCTTCGGGCGCTTCCGGCATGCAGGAAAGTCTTGCGGCGCTCGAAAAGCTGATGTCGATCCGACATGCGGAGCGGCCTTCCGTCGACAGCGAGAATGGTGTGGCCGAGGCGGGTAGCGCCTATCCCCAGCAGCCGCTGGAGATGGCGGTGGAGCAGCTCACCGAGGAGCGTGCCGCTCTGCTGCTGTGCTCGCTACTCGATCACCACGTAAAACGGATCACTTTTCCCCTGCAGCGTGTCGTCGGCTATGCGGATGAGGAAGGCCTCGACCATATGGACACCCCGATAGGATAGCTGCTCCCAGCGAACACCTGGCTCATCGGAGCGGTAGTAGTCCCCACGCAGCGCGTTGGCACGCCGCGCAACTTCATCCGTGTTGGTCACACGCCATTCAACCTTGTAGGTCTCCGGGAAAGGGAGCCCGAGATTATTGCTGGCGTTGAAACGGACCCAGTATCCGGGCTGCGTGGGCGCGAGAGAGGCAAGCGAGCGGACATTCTGCCCATAGCGGGATGTCCACAGTTGCGCACCAACATTCACGGTCAGCCGCGAGCCTGCAGCTGATCGCCATCGCGGACGGCGCATGTGCGGCAGACGATCGAAGCCGCTGGGGAGAGCCGCACGGCCGATCTTCTTCACCAATGCCACCAGATCAGTGACGCCAGCCGACACCGGGCTGCCCCGTACGACGGTCAGCGCAGCTTCACTGACCTTGCCAGCCTTCTCAACAGCCTCCCGAACGGCAAAGTCCTCGCCGAAGACACGCTGCCACTTCCCGATGCTTTCCTCTTTGTCCGTCTCGTCGTACGCGTCATCGATCCACCCGCGGTACAGATTGATCTTCGAGCGGAAGTTCGAATACTTGATGTCGTCCCAGGCTGTGCTTTGGATCTCCTCGAACAGCACGGGATTGCGCACCGTTGGCTTACTCGGGTTGGCCTGCAGCCAGTCATCGAGCCGATCGATCAGCGTCTTGAGCGTCGTGGGAACATCCGCGAACCCTGCAGTTCCTTTGTCGGTCGCGTACACATGCTTGCCGAGCAGCGTCGTCAGCAGGAACGAAGGACAGGTGAAGTTGGTCTTGATGTCCCTGAGGTACTTCAGCAATCGCGTGGCCTTGCGGAAGTTGTTGTTCCCGCAGATGCTGTTGCGCTCGATCAGCCAGTCCGTGTAGTCGAGCGGGTTGGACTTTTCGAAGAGATTGGTATCGCGATTGCAAACCTCCCAGACCCCCGTTTGCAGGCGCTCCTTCACGCAAGGTGCTACGTCGATCTTGCGCTCTCCAGCGTACTCGATGGTGATGCAGTGCGAGTAGCGCCTGATCTTGTCCTTGTACAGACCGAGCTTGCTCATCTCCGCATACAGCTCGTTGATGTAGTCCTTCGCTTCCCAACCTGCGACCGACTTCACGTAAACCAGCAGATCCGCATCGAACGGATCGCCAGGCAGCGGTTTGATGATGGTCTTGTGAGCCCATGACCCTTGCGCGGCGAAGCCGACGATGGATGGCTTCCAGTCCAGTCCTCGCACCGCCGTCTTGATGGCTTCAATGCTGCTTTCGAGCTGATCGAAACGCGTGCTGTTCAGGTTGACGGTGTCGTTCAGGAAGGCGTTGAAATCTTGGACCAGTTTCATTCGTCTACTCGCCTTCAGCGAACGTTGCCAGCCGTGCGCAGCTCACTCACCAACTGGTCGGCACCAGCGTTCATTTGCTCTTCCATACTGCTGCGCAAGAGGTTGTAGATCCAGTCGAAGATCAACGGACTGGAGGCTCGGTGGTTGAAGATGGCGTCTTGCAGCTCACGCGAACGAATGCTGATCTCATGTTCCGTGGCGCCGCTGCGCGCGCGATCAAGGAGCTTCTTGACCTCATCGTTCAGACGATCCAGCAATTCAATGGTCGCGGCCTGCCGGTTGCATTCCCTGAGCGCCCAGATGATCACCGGCGTCATCGGAGCGAGCGTGGAGAGGACGAAGGTCGTCATGGTGTGATCGATGGCGAGAGAAATGAAACCGGCTCCCGCAATCAGCACCACGCAGCCTGTCAGGATGACGC
>Ga0209608_1002842_pt1 | contig 11690 bp, 18 predicted proteins | sample AD_UKC130_MetaG_FD_184428 | JGI IMG/M metagenome (GOLD analysis project Ga0209608, IMG submission 184428) | Active sludge microbial communities of municipal wastewater-treating anaerobic digesters from Canada - AD_UKC130_MetaG (SPAdes) (version 2) | ecosystem: Engineered > Bioreactor > Anaerobic... | reverse complement strand
GGAGACACCTCGGGGAGCTCTCCGGATCGCCGACCAGATGGACACCTTCATCAAACTGCCGGACGGTGAGAAACTCCCACCTGACATCGTGGAGCTGACGGGGATCACCGACGCGAAGCTGCTGAGCGAGGGTGTAAACACTCACAAGGCAGCCAAGACCTTCGCCAGAATGTTCTCGGGCACCGGGGCCGTGCTCATGGTGGCTCACAACGCGCAGTTCGACATCCAATTCGTGAGCGCGCTGCTACGCAAAGAACAGCAGACCATCAGCGTGCCAGTCAATAAGCTCGACACCCTGACCGTATACAAAGACCGCAGGCCATACCCTCACAAGCTGGCCAATGCGATCATCGCCTACAACCTGACCGACAAGGTGCAGAACAGCCACCGGGCCATCGACGACGTGCTGGCCATGTTCGAGGTATTGAAGGCCATGGCCGAGGAACGCGACGATCTGGCAACATACATAAACCTGTTCGGCTATAACCCAAAGTACGGAGTGAGCGGTCGCAGGATCCCGGGCATCCGGTACGAGGCACAGAACTTCAACAACATAATGACAAGGCCCGAGCAGACACTTCCAGCAAGGGTAGCAGCCAAGGGGGCGTTCAGGCGATGACAGCAAGCCCACCCATCACCATTGAAAGCGCTGATCTCAGGAGCAAAGTCGAGGAAAGCCTCGGCAAAATACCAGACGGGCTCTGGAACCGGGCCGAAAAATATGCCCGCCACAAGCTGGACAGCTACCGGAAACGCTGGCCCGATGTCGACCACTTCGACAACACCTACCTCGTGTTATTAACCGAGGACACTGTAAAAGAAACCGCCATCTCGGACTACACGATCGCCGTCAGTACGATGATCATGGAAGCCCGGGAGGAAACAAAGAAAGGAGCAAAAACACAATGAAAACAGGAAGAACCCTAAGGAGCTGCCAGCTCACACCTGACAGCTCCCGGAGATCATCAGAACCGCTCAAGGCAATACCAATGACCTCCTCCATTATAGCACGCAGACGCCAAAAACTAAAGACGCGCAGGCGTGCGACTGCCATCATCATGATCCTGCTGATCGTATGGGTGGCGTGGAGTATTAAGACCATCAGCGACCGGATGCAGACCGCCGAACAACCGCCGGTCGACCTGCCGACAACCACAGAACAGCCAACGGAAGCGCCGGCAATATCCATGGAGCCGGCAGTCATTCCGATCGTAATACCAGCACCAGAGAAGCCTCCGAGGTACGAGCTAACAGCTGAGGAGCGCGACATCATCGAGAGAGTGGTCACGGCTGAGGCCGTGGGTGAACCGTTCGCCGGTCAGGTCGCAGTCGCCCAGTGCATCCTCAACGCTTGCGAGAAGGATGGCATCAGGCCGCTCGAAGTTCTCACAAAGTACAAGTACGCCACAAGCAGGCCCGAACCTGAAGGCACGGTACCGGAGGCCGTGGCTGCCGTATTCGATGACGGCTGGTATGTAACAACTGAGCCGATCCTCTACTTCTACGCGCCGGATCGGACAAGAAGCGACTGGCACGAGTCTCAGGACTTCGTGATCGAGATAAACGGGCACCGCTTTTTCAAAGAAAAACCAATTTTAGAAGGGAGCAACCGCCATGAATGAAAACACTCAGAAATCCGTGATCCAAATATTAACCGAGACGCTCGCAGAAATGAGCACCAGAGCCCTCAACGCTGAGGCTGAGGTCGAAAGACTGAAGGCTAACGACAACAACTGGTACCGCCACTGGCAGACCAAAGACGCCGAGGTCAAGAAGCTCACCGCTGAGCTGAACGAGCTCAAGAGCAAGTTCCACGATCTCATGAATGAGCGCAACGACCTCAATGACGCATATGACGCATTGAAACATAAAGCAGCGCCGGCAGTCGATGAAAAGACGCTGGAGGAGCTCAGAACCAAATTAAGCAAGGAGGATAAGAGTCATGAGTGATAAGACCATCGCCGCCATCGCGGCAGAAATAGAACAAAAACAGCCTGCACAGGCACAGGCCACCGAGGCCGCGGCTCCGGAAGCTGCTGTCGAAATGTACCCGATCACCCTCGAGGAGCTGGAGAACATTGAACTCCCCGGAGACCTCCCGGCTGACGCTCAACCGGAGCGCAAGGAGTTCATGATCACAGACGACAGATGCGCCGACTGGGCCGTCCGCAAGATCAAAGAGGAAAAGCAGGAATATGACCGCATCCGGGAGCTCGGTGAGCAGCAGATCGCTGAAATTCAGGAGAAAATCGACCGGGCCAAGAGACGCTTCGAGCAGAACACCGGCTTCCTGACCAGCAAGCTGGCACAGTATTTCAACACCGTGCCGCATAAAAAGACCAAGACCCGCGAGACATACCGCCTCCTCTCTGGCAACCTCGTCCTTAAACTGGGAGGAGTCAAGGCCACACTGGACGACGAGAAGCTGGTGGCATGGCTGAAGGACAACGGGTACACCGACTTCGTGAAGGTCGAGGAAAAGCCAATGTGGGGAGAGCTCAAGAAAAAGCTCAACCTCGAGCCCGGGCTGGTCACAATGGCCGAAACCGGCGAGATCGTGGAAGGCATCACCGTCGTGCAGCAGCCTGACACGTTCGTCGTCGACTAAGGAAGGAGGATCGACATGGCTGACACTACCAAAAAGACTGCCGGCACAACTACGGCGGCTGCTAAGGAACAGAGCAAGACCCCAGCAGCACCACAGACCAGCGAGATCCCTCACGAGGCCATGACCCTCCATCAGAAGGTCGTCGAGCTGCGGAAAGCCTGCCCGAAGATCATCAAGCAGAAATACAGCGACGGCGTCGATTATAAATTCGCCAAGATCTACGACGTATGGGAGGCCATCACCCCCGTGATGAACGAGGTCGGCGTCAACTTCGACGTCGTGGCCGAGGTTCCCAGCAAGAAGGACGAGCTCGGCAACGCTGTCTATTACACGACCATCATGGCCAAGACCAAGTACGGGGAGCGCCTCATGTTCCTCTATGAGGCCGACCTGACGGTCAAATGGACAAATGTCGACGATCCGGACGACACCGAAACCGTCACCCTCCACGCCATAGGCTGGAACGATGACCCGGCCAAGGCCAAGGGAAGCGCGTGGACTTATTGCCTGAAGTATTACCTGTTCGAGAAGTTCAGCATTGACCAAGGCGAGGATGATCCGGATGCCAATGGCTTCAACAGCACCGGAACGCCACAGAATACGCAGCAGGGCGCGAAATATGGCAGCGGTCAACCAAACACCCGACCACCACAGCAAAACGCGCCACAGGGCAACACAGGAGCTCAAAAACCGCTAAGCGATAAGCAGCTCGAAAGGATGTACCTCAAGGGCGAGGCTGCCGGCATAAGCAGGGAGCTCGTCAACAAGCGCATCGCTGAGAAGTACCACAAGCAGAACCCAGCCCTCATGAACCGGGCCGAATATGACGAGGTATGCGCTGCCCTCGATAAAGCAGCCGCAGAAGGAGGAACAGCTCATGAATGATGTTAAACTGCTCGGCCGACTGGCCGCAGATCCAGAACTCAGATACACAACCAGCGGCATCCCTGTCGCAACCTTCGATCTGGCAGTAAACCGCCCGACAAGCGACGGGCAAAAGGCCGTCGACTTTTTGCCGATTGTCGCATGGAGGAACCGGGCCGAGTTCGCGGCCAACTACCTCACAAAGGGCCGCCAGATCGTTGTTGATGGGACGCTGAGGACAAGAAAATGGCAGGACAACGACGGCAAAAACCACAAGAGCATCGAGATCGTGGCCGAAAACATTTACTTCGCAGACAGTAACAGAGGCGATTCACGCGCCTCCTCCTCTCCATCGGTTCCGGATGGCTTCGAGGAGGTTCAGGACTCCGATGACGACCTGCCGTTCTAACACGACCGCCGGACGACCACTGGACGACCGCCGGGCAACCGGAGAACGACCAAGCACAGAAAGGAGGATCAGGTCATGGCATGGCTCCAAGTTCATCAAACGCTCAAAGATCACCGCAAACTTTTAGAGGCTGCCGACATACTCGAAGTTACACCGCCCCACATGATGGGGATCCTGATCTCCTTCTGGCTATGGGCGCTGGATAATGCTCCGAGCGGAACCCTCGGAGGCATATCCTCCCGAATAATCGCCAGAGCTGCACAGTGGGAAGGCGATCCGGATCGACTGGTGGAAGCCCTGACGGCCTCGAAATGGCTGGATGAAGGCGAGAACGGCCTCGAGATCCATGACTGGTATGAGTACGCCGGCAAGCTAATCGACCAGAGGATCGCGGAGAGAGAAAGATCCAAGAGACGCCGCTCCGCTCAAAGTTCGACCGCCGGACGACCGCCGGACGACCGCCGGACGACCGCCGGACAGTCTGCCGACGACCAACAAACAGCCGCAGGCAGAGTAGACCAGAGTAGACCAGAGTATACAAGAGAAGAAAATATAGACCCCCTACCCCCTAAAGGGGAGAAGCAGCAGCCCGTCCCCTTCGAGAAAATCATGCAGCTATACAACGAGATATGCGTGAGCTTCCCGAAAGTGCTCAACATAGAAGGCCAAAGACGCAAGGCTGTTGCTGCACGCTGGAAAACATACAAGGATCTCGAAGCCTTCGAGACCTTATTCCGAAAAACCGAGGCCAGCAGCTTCCTGAAAGGTCACAACGACCGGAACTGGATGGCTGACTTCGACTGGATAACCAAGCCGACCAACATGACCAAGGTGCTGGAAGGCAAATACGACGACAAAGGAGGAGATCAGAGTGGAGTCAATCGCCAATATACTGGCAGGGACAACGGAACGCCGCAGCTCTCGGGCTTCCATATCGCAGGAGACGACGAGACTGACGAATGATGAGGATCCGAAGCCGCTCGACACTGTCGTATATAGCAACGACCCTGACGTGGCAGCACTCGGAGCTCCTGAGCCGGTGCCCTGCGAGTTCTGCGGGGCCCCTCGATACACCAAAGGCATAAGACTTCAGGGCCGGATCTTCTGGATGCCATACGGCCCGGAACCATGCACCTGTCCGGAGGCCGTAAAAGAGCAAGAAGCCAAAAAGGCGGCAGCCGAGGAAGCAGAACGGCAGCGCCAACAGGCTGAAGCTGATCGAAGGATGCAGGAACGCGTCAAGAAGATCATCGGCGAAAGCGGGATCAATGCCCGCTTCCTCCGGAGGACGTTCGACACCTTTGAGATCACGAAAGACAACGCCAAGGCTGCCAAAGTGGCCAAGGCATACGCCGACAACTTCAACATGAAACTCCCCGGGCCAAACAACCCGGATCCCGGACGGAACGGCCTATTTATTACCGGGCCAAAAGGAACCGGAAAAACTCACCTCGCAGCTGCCATCGCCAACCAGCTCATGAACCAAGGCACAGCCGTGATATGTATGACCATGATCGACCTGCTGGAGCGCATCAAGAGAACATACGAGAATAACGCCGACAGCGAGGGCACAGTCCTCACCTTATACAAGCAGGTACCACTCCTGATCATTGACGACATGGGAAAAGAACCGGCCACCGAATGGGGGATCTCAAAGATTTACGCCATTATTAACGGACGATATGAAGGCTATATGCCGACCATCGTCACAACAAACTACGACGACCAGCAGCTCGTCAAGCGCCTAACTCCTCCCGGAGGGGATGACATCACGGCCGACGCCACCATCGACAGGCTCCGCGAAATGTGTCACGCGCTTCCGATGACGGGCCAGAGCTGGCGATCACGATAAAAGGAGGCTACACCGTGAAAAAGGTTTATATATGCTCCCCGTGCCGCGGGGACTACGAGAAAAACATCCAAAAGGCTCAAGGCTACTGCCGCGAGGCGGTGCACATGGGCGTCATACCTATCGCCCCTCATGTTTACCTGACCCAGTTCCTCGATGACACCATCCCGGAGGAAAGAAGCATCGGCCTGAATATCGGCCTCGAGCTCCTGAAGGACTGCGACGAGGTGTGGGTGTACAGCATCCAGAACCCGAGCGAAGGAATGAAGGCTGAGATCGAGCTGGCCAAAGAGCTCGGGATCCCGGTCAGGGATGCGGCCGAAGTTTACCAAAGCCCTCCAGAGAGGAGGTCGGGACGATGAACAGAGACCCGCGCAAGAACGCCGAAGGCTATGCGAATCCGACAGCATACGAGGCGGTCAAGAACGTGCAGCGACAGATCAGAGGCAAACGGGCCAAGGTCGCCGGCGAACACTTCGAGAACATGATCTCCGGAGCCTGCTCCTTCTACTATGACCGGAACCTCGCCAACATCGAAAAGACACCGGAGCCGATGAAGGTGCTCAAGCCGATGCCAAAGCAGCCCGGCAAGTTCATCGCCTGCTTCGCAAAAGCAGCGCAGCCAGACTACAAGGGCACCATTCAAGGAGGCCGGGCCATCGTATTCGAGGCCAAACACACAGACGACGACAAGATCGAACGCAAGAGACTGACCGACGAGCAGATGGACGGACTGGAGAAGCACCACAAGCTCGGGGCCCTCGCCTTCGTTCTCGTGTCCTTCGGCCTCCAGAGCTTCTACCGGATCCCGTGGCCAGTATGGCGGGACATGAAAGAGATATACGGCAGGCAATACCTGAAGCCAGACGAGATCGCCTGCTATAAGATACCGGCACCCGGCGGCGTAATCAAGCTGTTGGATGGGATCGTTGACACCAAGCAAAAGGCAGCACCCGGAACGCCTCGGGCAATATACACCAGCAGCGACTCGGATCGCTGCGTAATATGCGGCAACTACGTCCCGGAAGGGCGTCAGGTATGCCCCACTTGCGAGAAAGGAGATCAGGATCATGAATAACGCTTTACTGAGCAGCAAGAACCTCGACTGGTGCACACCGCAGGACTTTTTCAATGAGCTGGACGCCGAGTTCCACTTCACACTCGACGCAGCTGCGACAGATAAGTCGGCAAAGTGCTCGAAATATTTCACCCCTGAGACCGATGGCCTCAAATCCTCATGGGAGGGGGAGATCGTATTCTGTAACCCGCCATATGGCCGCCAGATAGGCGAATGGGTGCGCAAGGCATACGAGGAAGGACAGAAACCGGACACCACCGTCGTCCTGCTTATACCAGCAAGAACAGACACGACATACTTCCACGACTACATATACGGCAAGGCTGAGATCCGGTTCCTGAAGGGCCGCCTGAAGTTCACGGACGAGGACGGCAACGCAAAGGACGCCGCTCCCTTCCCTTCTCTCCTCGCTATATTCAGAGGCCCGCGAGGGACATCCGGACAGGCAAGCTTAAGGAGCTGATCACCAGCATCCTCGAAGGCAAAGAACTGACGGCCAACGAGCTCACGGAGCAGCTGCGCACCATGGGCCACAACTACGACCGGGGAACAGTCAGCCCGTGCCTCACCAAACTCAAGGCCGCCGGAGTTATCAAAACGACCGGGAAAAGGCCATGCACAAAGACCGGAAAAATGGCAGTCGTATGGACGGCAGCCAACTGAAAGAAAGGAGAATGATCAATGAGGCGGTGGCCATCATCCTCGACAAAGAGGAACAGTACAAGGAAACGCTCAGGGCCAAGGACGAGCTGATCAAATACCTGAAGGAAGAAAATCAACGACTCAGGGAGCGCCTGAAATACCTGACGACTCCACGGATCGTACCAAACCAAGACAAGGAGGATCAAGATTATGAGCAATAACAAGAAAAACAACAGAGCTGAGGGCATAGGCTTCCTCAGCCTGCTGACTCTTTTATTTATAGCCTTGAAGCTCACGGGCTTCATCGACTGGAACTGGTGGTGGGTGCTCTCACCTCTCTGGATCCCGACTTCCATCGCCCTGCTAATATTCGTAATTATGCTGATCGGTGTGGTAGTCGTGGCCATCGGAAAGGCGAGTAAGATCCCAGTGGCCAAGGGTGAGAACCTCGACAGGATCGCAGAGTTGCACGGACTCCAGCGCGGCTTCATGGAAAGCGACGAACGGCTGCGCAAGAGGATCCACGAGGCAAGGAAAAACCTATATAGGAGGTCGAGAACATGAACAAAACAGCGATCGAATGGTGCGACATGACATGGAACCCCGTCACCGGATGCCTGCACCGCTGCCCGTACTGCTACGCAGACAGACAGGTAGAGCGTTTTTCAGGAATCGAGTCTGAAAAGCTGGATCGCCTCGCTGAAAGGCTCGGAAAGGAGGAAAACGATGCGTAAAATGACACCAGAGCAGGCCCGAATAAAGAGAGTCAGAAAGCACCGCGAGATCTGCAAGGCTCTGAACGATACATATGCAAAGAAGAACGCCGACTACGGCAACGCCTTCGGTGACACCTTCCAAGAGCTCGGCATCGTCTCGGCAGTGACAAGGATCATAGATAAAACCAACCGCCTGAAATCGCTATGCAGGCCCGGAGCTGATCAGAAGGTCAACGACGAAAGCATCCGGGACACCCTTCTGGATCTGGCCAACTATGCGATCATGACGGTGATGGAAATGGATGCTCAGGGAGGTGACGGATCCAATGGCTAAGAAGAAACCAAAGCCGGAAGCAGCAGCTCCGGAGCTCTTTGACTATAAGACGACAGCAGAGCCCAAAGCATGGGCCGACGGGATACCGGTATTCTGCGCTCATGATGCCATCATCAAGACCTCGGAGCTCAAGCCGAACCCGAAGAACCCGAACCAGCACCCTCCTGAACAGGTGAAGCTCCTCGGAGCCATCATTCGGGGCCAAGGATGGCGAGGCCCGATCACAGTCAGCACCCGCAGCGGGCTGATCGTCAGAGGACACGGCAGACTAATGGCTGCGCAGCTGGAGGATCTGGCAGAGGTGCCGGTCGACTATCAGAATTACGCGAGCGAGGCTGAAGAAATGGCCGACCTCGTGGCCGACAATAGGATCGCGGAGCTCAGTGATCCAGACACCAAGATGCTGGCCGAGGTATTCGCAGACATAGACACCGGAGAGATCCCCTTCATGCTCTCCGGATATACCGAGGAGGAATATGGCAACATCGTCAGCGCTCTTTCTGAAGCCATCCATGCGAAAGAACTCGAGGATCCGGATGCCGTCATCGAACCACCGGCCGAACCGGTCACTCAATACGGAGACCTATGGATCCTCGGACGCCATCGAGTCCTCTGCGGAAACTGCACGGAGCAAAAAGACAGGGATCTGCTGCTCAATGGCGCGACGCCGGAGATCCTTCTCACTGACCCGCCCTACTGCTCAGGAGGAAGCAAGGAAAGCGACAAGAGCAACGGCAGCATCGGAACCGTGAGAAAAGGCGAACCCGTACCGATGATCGCCAACGACATCCTCAGCACCCGAGGCTATCAGAACTTGATCCGGGACGCCCTCACAAACATCCCCTGCCTCTTTGCTTATATCTTCACAGACTGGAGAATGTGGGTGTATTTATTCGACCTCGTGGAGGCCAGTGGCTTCGGAGTCAAGCAGATGCTCGTCTGGAATAAAGGCACGCCGGGCATGGGCGTCGGCTGGAGATCACAGCATGAGCTCATAATGTACGCAGCGCGAGGCAAGAGCAAATTCGACGGCCACAAAGGTTACAGCAACGTCCTCGAGTGCTCCAGATCGGGCAACGAGTTCCACCCGACTCAGAAACCGGTCGAGCTGATCGGCATGATAATCGACAACACGCTATGGGCTAAAGGAGTATATGACCCCTTCGGAGGCTCCGGCACGACACTGATCGCCTGCGAGCAATATGATCAGACCTGCTACACCATGGAGCTGACGCCGGCCTTCACCGATGTGATCGTCAAGCGCTACATAAGAGCAACAGGAAAACAGAACGTCAAATGCATCAGAAACGGGCAAGAGCTTCCCCGTGAGGCCATAGAGAGAATATTCGAGCCCGGTGACAAACGCAAAAGCGGCAGTAGGAGGAGGTGAAAGGGAGTGATGCCCTGAACAAATGACAAGAACACAGCCGCAAACCATCAAGGAAAGATTAAAGGAGTACACGGCCATGCTCCGGGAGATCGACAACCAGATCGAACGCCTCGAACGTATGGAGGCGACCATGACCTCCCCTTCTGGCCCGAACCTCACAGGGATGCCGAGAGCAAGCGGAAACACCAGCGACCGCGTCGCCATTCAAGTGGCCCGCAAAATAGAGCTTGAGGAAACCATCAAAAAAGCCATCGAGGCAGAACGCAAGGAGCGCGAGGCCATTGAGATCATGGTGCAGCAAATAAAGAAACCGGACGAGCGCGCAGTCATTCGCCTCCGCTACTTCGACCGGGCAGAGTGGCCAGAAATATGCAAGATCCTGTTCGGCGAGTCTGAGGACTTCGACGTCAACACTGACAACTATATGCGAAAGACATTCAGGATCCACGGTACGGCCTTAATTAGCCTCGCTGAGGTGGCTGGAGAAAGCTCAAAGGGTAAATATACCCCCCGAGCCGAGAAACACGCCAGAAAAGGCACACAGCGCCTCGAAACGGACAAAATGAGAGGAAACCGTATAAAATGACATTGAAATACATGGCGAACGGTGTTACCGTATATCGTGAAGAAATCCGGAGAGCGTACGGAGAGCGACCGCCGGTCGACCGCCAAACGTCCAAAGGATAACCGAAAAACGTCAGGGAATACAACTCCCCGGCGTTTTTTATTTGCCCGAAAGGAGGAGATCGTCGTGGCATCCAAAACCAGCGGATCCATGAACATCAGCCTCAAGGGATATGCCAACCTCGTGAAAGAGCTCCACAAGATCAACAAGGATAGCGAGACGGTGATCAAGCGAACCACGAGCGACTTCAAAACCCGAGCCCCTGCATGGGTGGCAGCTGCCGTCAGTCAGACCTATGGGATCAAGAAGTCAGAGATCACCAAGGCCAAGACATCGGCCAAGCCCGTCGGCAAGATTGTCGTTGCCGGCTTAATGGTCGACAACGTGCAGCTCACATTCTCCGGCCGAGTCCTGACGCCGACTCACTTCAACATGAAGCCGAAATCCAGACCGAAGGCGACCAAGGACGAAACCGGAAAAACCATAAGGAAGGCCAAGAGCTATACAGTCACGGCCGAGATCTTCAGGGGCCAACGCAAGGCGCTCGGATCCAACGTGTTCCTCGGCACCAACAAAGGAACGGCCGACATCCCATTCCAAAGGATAGGCCAAAGCCGCACGCCGATCAAAGCCGTCAAGACGCTGAGCATCCCGCAAATGATCACCAACGAGGACGTCGCTGCTCAAATCCAAAAGAACATCGACGAGGGCCTCACCAAGAGGCTGGAGCACCACCTCAAACAAGCCATGGCCAAGCAAGGCAAATAGGAGCCACACAAAAGCTCCAGAATGGCACCAGACGCACGATAACCGGCCGAGCCGACCAAAATCCATCGTCCAAGCCCAAAAGGAACGAATACAGGCCAAAATAAACGCTCAGGAACGACCATACGCGCCGAACAAAATGCGCAAGGTACTTCCGCTGACCCTTTTCGCCTGCGGTGCTGGCGAGCCCGGGAATCGTGTAGTCAAGGAAAAATTTTTTCAGGGCGTTTCGTTACGCAAAATCGGCAGGAAAGGAGTGAACGCCATGCCGGAAAGTGAAGGAAGCAGAACGCCGATAAATGCGCAGAAAGCCGACGTTATTGCCAAACTGTTCGGCGTGTCAGTTCGCCGGGTGCAGCAGCTCACACAGGAGGGCATCATCAACACCATCCGCGTCGGTAATGCGAACA
>Ga0209608_1002839_pt1 | contig 11697 bp, 6 predicted proteins | sample AD_UKC130_MetaG_FD_184428 | JGI IMG/M metagenome (GOLD analysis project Ga0209608, IMG submission 184428) | Active sludge microbial communities of municipal wastewater-treating anaerobic digesters from Canada - AD_UKC130_MetaG (SPAdes) (version 2) | ecosystem: Engineered > Bioreactor > Anaerobic... | reverse complement strand
TCCTTTGGAGACCCGATTGAGTTCCATCAACGCCCCGGGGTAATTGACGCTAAACCCGAAGACAAATTCCTCATCTTTGCCCCCTCCGCGAAGACGATAGTGGCCGACGCGTTCGGTAGCTGTGATTAAGATATCTCTTTTGTCTGGTTGAAAACTCAAGCGAATGGGAAACGCTGGTTCTGACCGCGTTGCGTTGAGTGCGTCCGGCGGAAGATCAAGAAGCGCCCCGGTCAGTTTTCCGCCGCTATCGATGACCACACGAACGGTTTCACCAGCCAAATAATTAGTTCGTATTTCACCGGTTCCGGCCAAATAGAAGGCCAGTTGGTTACTAAGAATGAGAAACGGCCAAGCTTGACCCATCGGCAGGAGATTCCACGGAAATGAATCAGGCAGGTCCGAGACCGGCGTGGTCACCGTGATGACCCGGCCCTTGCCCACGACACGTTCGATCATGCATGGCCTTCCATCGCTGTAAGGCAGGACAACCAAGGCATTCTCTGCAAGGGGATCGATCACCCAATAACGATAAACCGGAAAAAGGTCCCACGGGACCGAACCGGCCAGGGCCTTGAACGGCTTCAGCACGGGGTGGTCATAACTTGTGGGCCGAACATAGACATCCCCACTTGGTGCGCGAGACTGAACGAGAACGTGGCCTGGCAAAAGGTCCGAAACCGGCGGTGTGTTCCACGACTCGGGATTGCCCAACGACCGACCGAGGAAAATCGCAAGGCCCCCGCCGTTTTCGACAAAGGCCTTCAGTCGTTCCCAGGTTTGATTAGGTAAGAGGCTAGGATCAAGTACGAACACGGCTTGGTACTTGGCCAAATCTTTGCTCGCCAGAGCGCTCAGGTCAATCACATCGCATTGAAAGCGTGCAACCCCGGCCCGGCGAAGCATCTCCGGGGCCAACGCCTGCGAAAGATACACGGCACGACGCTCGGCTGGCGACGGGGCCGCTATCAATACAGGAAGAGCAGAGCGGACATGTACCGTAAAATACCACCGATCGTTGTGTACCAGGGGCGAGTCACCCTCCAGTTGCACATATCCCTGATGAACACCCGATGTAAGTCCGGCCAACCTGATTGTTGTTACCGCCAAACCATTGGCCGGGATTGAAACAGAAGCCTGTGCCCGCTTGACGGGCTGCTTCGCCCCGGTTGCTGACGCCGAATTGTCATCCTCCAAGTACAAGGCTACAGTTCGGGTTTCGGCGGGTCCCCAGCGACGGCATTCCACCTGGAACTCGAGAGGGATCCCTTCAATGTTGACGTCCTCCGACAATTTCACCTCCCGAATGCCCGTTTCCCGAGGCTCTTCGATCCCAACGTCCAGAAGATAGAAGGCGATGTTTTTCGTCTTGAGTAGGCGCTCCCGTAGGCCGCCGAATTCGGAACTTGGCCACCCGGCCGTGGCTAAATCCGTGAAGATGTAAATCTCCCGATGCGTCTTCTCGCTAGAGTCGAGCAAAGTTACAGCTCGTTCGATGAGTCGCGGGACGGAATCAGCCACCGCCGACAGTTGTAATCGCTGAATTTGTGTCCTGGCCGAGCCTCGATCCACCGCAAAATTGGCCACAGGGTTTCGGCTATCCATAACGGCAATATCGCTATCCCGTGGAAGCTGCGTCAAAAGCCAGACCCCTAACTCCTGGGCTACCTCCAAACGTGTTTGATTCCGATAACGGTAGGCCATCCGCGGCGAGGTGTCGAAGATCAAGACCGCGGCCACGGGTGCCTCTTCACCGGCAAATGGGCCCCCCCATTCCAGTTTTGGCCGCGCCAGTCCAACACCAACCAGAAGAATAAGCAGCATCCGCAACAACATGAGGAGGACGTGCTGGAGCTGCAACCGGCGTCGTCGCACTTCGTACCGCTGTTTGACCAGCCGAAGGGCAGGAAAAACCACGCGACGGGCCTTTTGGCGCATAATGAGATGGAGCACGACGGGAATCGTCGCTAGCCCTAATCCTGCCCAAAAAAGCATCGGTGTTACAAATCCCATCTCACAAACGCTTTATTCGTGCATGCCATGTCAAAGGTCAGAATCTTGCTCGCCGTCGCAGAAGATACTCCATGAGGGCCTTGTCGAAGGCCATACTCGTATCGAGCGGCACATAATCGATGCCGGCACGAAAACACTCCTTCCGGTAGTACTCACGAAACTGTTGCACCGCTTCCAGATAATCTGCCCGATAGGCCGCCGCATCTACTTCCAGGCGTTCGCCACTTTCGGGCTCCTCGAGTTCGACCGTCCCTTGGAAGGGAAAAGACACCTCAGCCTCGTCCAGAATATGAAACACAATGATGTCATGCCCTCTGTGTTTTAGTCGGTGCAAACCCTGAAGGACGGGCTCAGGGTCGGTTAAAAGATCGGAAAAAAGGATGATCAGACTTGCCCGACGCAAAATTGAGGCAATCTGCGCAAGGCATCGAGCAATATCTGTGTTTCCCACGGGTTCCAGTTTTGCCAATACGGAAAGAACTGTTCCCAAATGTCCGCGACGCGACTTGGGGGCAAGGGAATGTCTAATGGCCTCGTCAAAGACCCACAGGCCAACCGGGTCCTGCTGGTGAATCATGAGATAGCACAAAGCTGCGGCCAGGCAAATCGCATAATCGAATTTGGTCGTTTCCTGGCGGTAGGTGTAACCCATCGAACGGCTGGCATCGACGACCAGATAACCCGTGATGTTGGTCTCGGCCTCGAATTTCTTCACATAGTAGCGGTCGGTCTTGGCGTAGACCAACCAATCGATGTCCATCGGATCGTCACCGGGGACATAACGTCGATGCTCGCTAAACTCAACAGAGAACCCCTGAAACGGGCTGGCGTGAAGACCGTGCAAAAATCCCTTAACTATGAACTGGGCCCGCAAGTCGAGCCGTTTGATCTGGCGTGCAACCTCTGGTTTAAGATATTTCTGAACGTTCGTCATAATTTCGCCACAAGCCCCAAGATCTTATCCAGGCGGGAATTAGCCCCTAATGCTATCCCACCGTTTCAGCGACCAGCCCGTCGCCCTCAAAGAGCCTATCCCATAAGCTCCCCTCTCCCATTGGGCGGGAGAGGGGTCGGGGGTGAGGGTGGCTCGAATTGCTGCCGGTTTTCTCAATCAACTGCGACGTTCGCTTGCCCTCATCCCAACCCTCTCCCCTAGGGAGAGGGAGACTTTTGGCGATGGACTCTAAGTCAAAGGCCGCAAGATATCCGGGTTGAGTTGCGGCGGAGCCGGCTGTTCAAACTTGGGAATGGCTGGGGCGGGCACCTCAGCGACCAGACGAAGAATAATGTCATCGCTTGTCAGTCCTTCTGCCTGGGCCTGAAAATTGGTGCTGATCCGATGCCGCAAAACCGGAATTGCCAATTTTCGCACATCCTCAATGGAAACCGCAAAGCGACCATCCATCGCGGCGAGGGCTTTTCCCCCCTGAATAAGAAACTGACCCGCCCGCGGCCCCGCTCCCCAGTCAATAAACTCACGAACAAACTGTGGCGCCGACTCATCGCGGGGACGTGTGGCCCGCACTAACCGCGCAACGTATTGGACAATGTAAGGACTTACCGCAACCGAATTGACCAACTTCTGAAGATTGAGGATCGCCCTGCCGGATAATATCTTCCTAACCTCAACCTTCTCACTGCGCGTTGTTGCGGCCAAAATCCTCTCTTCCTCCTCCAACGTTGGATAGTCAACCTTAATGTTGAACATAAAACGATCGAGTTGTGCCTCGGGAAGGGGGTAGGTCCCTTCCTGCTCGATCGGGTTTTGGGTGGCGATGGTCAAAAACGGTTCCGGCAGAGGGTAAGTCTGTTGACCGACGGTCACCTCCCTCTCTTGCATCGCTTGCAGCAAGGCGGCCTGCGTTTTCGGTGGGGTACGGTTGATCTCGTCCGCAAGCAGGATGTTGGTAAACACCGGGCCTTCCACAAAGCGAAAATACCGCTTGCCGTGCTCATCTTCCTCCAAGACATTCGTCCCAGTGATGTCCGAGGGCATTAAATCCGGCGTAAACTGAATCCGTTTGAATTGGACGTCCAGAATCTTGGCCAGTGTGTTGACCATGAGGGTTTTTGCCAAACCAGGCACCCCCACCAAAAGACAGTGACCGCGCGTGAAAATAGCCGCCAAGAGTTGCTCGATCACCTCCGTCTGGCCAACAATCACCTTCTGGAGTTCCTCGAGCATCAGCCGGCGGTAGTGGCTGAATTCCTGAAGGACGTCACCAAGACTGCGGGGTTTTGTGGACAATGGTTCACCTCAGCAAGAAAGACCGCCACGACTTCGCGCTTTTCCTATGGAGCAGGGAATCTCTTTTCCCTCATCCATGCTTCATTATAAGATGCCAAAGGGAAGGGACGAGATAGATGATGAGAAAGGTCAATTCTTTGGACCGTTACGGTTTGCCTCAACCGAACACCTTGTGCTCCTTACGTACCTGCCAAATCCTGAAATTCTTCCGGTACCGTTGCTCGGGTGCACGCCGACCTACCAAAATGAAAGAGCCGGTGTGGCGTCGATGTTTTTCTGGCGCAGAAAACCGAGAACGCGAATTGCTTTGTCGTTTTTATTGAAACCGCCGTTGACATTTTTCGTAACGTGACCGAATGGTCAGAAAACTGACTTGCCCATTACTTGCGATCGTGACCTGGTTACTCCTTTGTTTTGCGGCACCGACCTGGATGCCATCATGCCCGCGTTTCACAATTAGCCCGGGGGTAGCCATGGCGCAGGGGCGAGGCGAAGATCTTGCAACGGCCTTGGAAGAATCCATCAACCGGGCGATTCAATACTTGAAAAAACAGCAGCGCGATGATGGCTCTTGGCCAGAACCGATTAACATGCCTTGCGGGATGACCGGGCTGTGCACGTTGGCCCTTCTCAGCGCAGGTGTTTCCGCCGATGATCCAACGATCGCTAAGGCCCTGCGGTATTTGCGAAGATTCTCGCCCTCTGATATCGACAAAACGTATTCTATAACGCTGCAAACAATGGTCTTTTGCCGGGCAGAACCTGCTCGTGACGCCCCCCGGATTCTGGAGAACATCCGCTGGCTTGAACGGACCCAGATCAAGGACGGCCCGGACCGTGGTGGGTGGTCGTATCCCGGGAGCAGCGCCGATAACTCGAATAGCCAGTTTGCCCTTTTAGCCCTGTACGAAGCCGAACGTGTTGGCGTAAGGGCTTCCGATCAGACGTGGACCTTCGCCAAGGAGTATTGGGAGGGCACCCAAAACCCTGATGGATCGTGGGGCTATCGCCGCGGTCAGGCCGGCACTGGCAGTATGACATGCGCCGGGATCGCCTCACTGGTGATTATCCGGGATATTGCCTATCAACCTACGGCCACCGTCGATGCCAACAATCGGATCAATTGTTGTGGTTCTTCTCCCCAAAGTGTGGATCGCGTCCAAAGAGGGCTGGCATGGCTGGAGCGTCATTTCACGGTTAGGCAAAATCCGCAAGCAGGGAGTTCCTGGCTGCTTTACTATCTTTATGGTCTGGAGCGTGTTGGTCGCCTGAGTGCGCAACGATTCATTGGGCCTTATGATTGGTATCGTGAAGGCTCTGCCTTTCTCCTGGAATTGAAGTCAACCGTGGCCCAGGGTGGTATTCCGACTGACTATTGGGTTGGCCCGGGACTGGAAAACGATCCCCTCCTTGCCACGTCTTTCGCCTTGCTCTTCCTCGCCAAGGGACGACGTCCTGTCCTCGTCACCAAACTGAAATATGGGAATGCAGAAAATTGGAACCGCCACCGAAACGATGTAAACAATCTCGCAGCATACACTGAAAGCCGCTGGCAGATGGACCTAGGGTGGCAGGTCACGGACCTAATGGCGGCAAGCGTGGAGGACCTCCTCCAGTCGCCAGTCCTTTATCTGGGAGGTGCAGAAAGCCCGCTGCCCAACGAGGCCGAGCAGCAGCAGCGTTTGGCCCAAAAAATACGCGACTATGTTGATCGCGGTGGTTTTGTTTTTGCCGAGGCGGTTTGCCCAGGTGGCGGCTTTGACGAGGGATTTCGCCGACTCATAGCGATGGCGTTCCCCGAGCCCGAATATGCCTTGCAGATGCTACCGCCTGAGCATCCGGTGTGGCGGGCCGAAGAACCGATCCCCTCGCAATACCTTCGGCCATTGTTGGGCGTGGAATTCGGCTGCCGGACCAGTGTGATCTATGCGCCGCCCACAGCAGTGTCCCCCAGCCAGCCCAGGCCTTCGCTATCCTGCCTCTGGGAGTTGTCGCGGGCAGGCCGAGGCGTTACCTTTGCGCCGGCCGTTCAGGCAGAAATCACCGCGGGGCTGAATCTGGGGCTTAACGTCCTGGCCTACGCAACCAATCGGCAACTCAAATACAAATACGCCTTTTTCAACCAGCAGTCGTCCCGCGCGGTACGGGATAACGTTCGCCGCAACAAAATCGCCGTGGCGGAATTACTCCACCCGGGAGGTTGCCATGTGGCACCGCGGGCGTTGAATAATCTTCTGGAAGCGGCAGCCGACCAACTCCGCCTCCGTGTGGAGCTGTCGAAGAATGAGATCGCCATCTCAGATCCGGCACTCTTTGATTTCCACTTGGCCTTTATGCATGGGAGAAATGCTTTTCGTTTGACCGACGAAGAGCGAAAACAATTACGGCTTTATCTGGAAAGGGGTGGTATGATCCTGGCCGACGCCGTGTGTGCCAATCGTGCGTTTGCGGAATCGTTCCGCCGCGAGTTCGGGAATCTCTTCCCTGACCATCCCCTCCAACCTATTCCGCCTGATGATCCTCTCTTCACCGAACAGTATGGGGGATTTGACCTACGATTCGTTACCCGGCGAGATCCCCAGCCCACCGACAATACTGGCAAGAGCGAAGAGATGTTTCGCCAGGTTCGGCCCGAACTGGAAGGCATCCGCTTGGATGACCGTTGGGTCGTTATCTTTTCTCCATACGACTTGAGCTGTGCACTGGAGAGGCAACAGGCCATCGGGTGTCGCGGCTATAGCCCCGAGGATGCGGCCAGAATCGGAATAAACGTCCTCCTCTATTCACTCCAGCAATAGGCCCGATGGCCGTTTGCCAAAAACGTGTTGGCGTGGCAATCTTGGATTCGGAACACTCATTGATAACAGCGACCGCCGTCTGATGCCGGCACGTTTTGTGAGGGGAGCAGGGGCACTCTCTCTTACTTAACAAATAAGACTGTCGCGTCCGCTAAGGCGAAAGAGACGCGGTCCCCCGCATCTGCCATTTTCGCCGTGCGTGCGTTTAGATTGATACGGCCATGACGGAGCGTGGCGCTCCCTGCACCGGCTGTCTCCGCCTCTCACGCGCTACGGTTGCGCCGAGGAACCATTCGGAAGAGACGGTTCCACCAGGCTTATTGACAGGGTCGGCGGCGTCTTTATACTCGACCGGTTAACGAATATGATTTGATCGGCCGGTTTTACCGGTTGATGGGGAGGCCGTGTGTTTTCGCTTTTGGTGTCTTTCGAAGAATCAGAAGGGGATCATCATGGACCAGGTTTTGCAGGATTCTGGCGGCCTTCTCTCGCGACCGGTAAGCAATCTTCAACCGCAGTTTGTGCTTGACGCCCCGTCACCCTTGGCCGTTCTTCAAGCGAGCGGTGTCACAATCGCGGTTTACGACAATGCAGATGAGATGGGTTTGGCCTCGGCGATTCACTTGGCCGCCGAGCAATGTCGTCTAGTCGAGACCCAGGGAAAAGCCAGCTTCATCATTATGGCGGCCCCATCTGCTTTTGCTTTCTATCGCGCATATGTTCGACTGGTGGAATGCTCGCATCGCTTGCAAGAGGCCTGTCGCCAGACGCACTTCTTTCAGTTTGACGAGTACCCATTGCCGGCTCACCACCCCGCATCTTTTCGCTATTTGCTAATGAAACACTTTTTCACTCCGCTTGGGACATTCTATGATCCGGCCAAAGTGCATTTCTTCGCAGCGGACGCTTTAGACCCTGATGCTGCCGCGTGCCAATATGAGCAGGCCTTGCTGGAGCACGGCCTCGACTTGCAAATCATGGGAATTGGTGAGAATGGACACTGGGGGTTTCATGAGCCAGGCATCCCGCTCGAAGATAGGCCTCGCTTTATGCGCGTCGCACTAACGAGCGAGAATGTCGATCAGCAAATGCGCGATCACCCATCGATCTTCAAATCAGTCGAGGATGTGCCTCGGGTGGCATATACTGCCAATGTTGCCATGTTTTTGACGACACGTCATGTCATCGAAGGCAATGTGTCGCAAGCGAGCAAGGCATTCGCGCTGTTGGCGGCCTTTGGATCAAATATCGTCCACGAATGCGTCCCTGCCAGTGCCTTGAAACGGCATGGTCGAGGAATTGTCCGCACAACGCGGGCAGCCGCCTGGGCTTTGATGGACTACCAGCAACGTGGTCTAGTTTCCCGCGAAGCCCTCTTGCGTTTGGCGGAAAGCCTGCGTGGACCGGCATCTTCTGACATCCAAGCCATCGTTTCTCGGATTTGCCAGGTCTTCGATACCATGCAAATCCAATATGAGCGATGAGCTTGCCCGAAACATGGGCTTGCGTCTTCGTGGCTTTGGCCCGGGATCAGCTCATTCGGTCGGTGTGTCTGCCCTCGCACCATGGATTTGCTTAACGTCAGTTGGAGGTGCCGCGATCGTCCTATTTATTCCTTGAATGTCTGATCAAACAGCTCTTATAATAGGGCCATCGTTTCGTACGATGAAAAGGCTTTTTAGTGGGAGGCATAACATGGTCTTTTTGCGATGTGGGTCGGCAGTATGCGCTTGGGGAGTCAAGCTCTTCGGCGTCCTGGCGTTAGGACTTGGCGCGGGGCCGATGCAGTCTATTTTGGGCGGTGAGCGCCCCAATATCGTCATCATTCTTGTGGATGATATGGGGTGGTCCGACATAGGTTGTTATGGGTCGGAAATTCCCACGCCGCATCTCGACTCCCTGGCCAAGAATGGCCTACGTTTCACGCAGTTTTACAATACGGGGCGTTGCTCGCCGACACGGGCATCACTTCTCACGGGCCATTATCCCCATCAGGCTGGGATGGGTCATCTCGATGGCACGTTCGTCCCCAATCATCCCGGCTATCAAGCGCGCATCGCTGATTCCAGTGTCACGATGGCCGAGGTCTTGAAGGAAGCGGGATACTTCACAGCCATGACGGGCAAATGGCACCTTGGGCAAAATCGGGGTACGCCACCGTGGAGCCGGGGCTTTATGCGGAGTCTTAACCTGGCCGCCGGAGGTGTCCATTTCCCTGGGCAAACCTGGCGGAAGGAAGCCAAGCTCTATTTGAATGGTGAAGAAAAGGCCCCGGACGATCCCCTTTTTGGAGACAACTGGTACGGCGCCGACCTGTGGACGGAATGGGGACTCAAATTCATCGACGAGGCCCTGGATGCCAAAAAGCCGTTTTTCCTTTATTTAGCACATTGTGCCCCCCATTTCCCATTGATGGCCCCATCAGCCGACATCGCCAAGTTTCGTGGGCAGTATCTTGTGGGCTGGGATAAACTGCGTGAAGATCGATATCGGCGACAAATTGAAATGGGGCTGATCGATCCGCGGTGGCCTTTGTCGCCCCTTCCCGAGAATACACCGCCGTGGGAAAGCGTTTCCGAAGCCGAGCGGGATCGGTTCGACCAAATCATGGCCATTTACGCCGCCATGATTTATGCCATGGACCGGAGTGTTGGCACGTTGGTGGCGGGTTTAAAACAGCGCGGCGTCTTCGACAACACGGTGATCTTCTTCCTCAGTGATAACGGTGGAAACGCAGAGTCCGGGCCAAACGGTCGTTGCGAAGGGGACAATCCAGGAGACCGCCACTCTGTTGTGTTTTTGGGGCAGAACTGGGCCACGCTCAACAATACGCCTTTCCGCAAGTGGAAGCACTATGTCCATGAGGGCGGCAGTGCCACGCCGTTGATCGTCCATTGGCCGGCAGGCCTGGATGCCGGTCAGCGAGGGCAACTATACCACCAGCCTGCCCACGTGATTGATTTGATGCCCACGGTGATTCAGCTTGCCGGGGCTACTTACCCCACGCAATACAACGGCCACACCATCGAACCCATGGAAGGCGTTAGCCTTGTGCCAGCCTTTTCTGGGAAGCCCATCGTGCGGTCGCAGCCCCTCTTTTTCAACCACGAGCAAAATCGCGCGGTGCGCGACGGAAAATGGAAACTCGTGGCCCTGGCAGGTCAACCATGGGAACTGTACGACATGGAGGCCGATCGCACGGAATTGCACGATTTGTCGGCACAAGCCCCTGAACGGGTGGCCGCCATGGCCGCTCAGTATGAAGCCTGGGCCAGGCGAACTCATGTGATTGTGGAGGGGATCCCTGACCCCTTTGACAAACCCGCCCGAAAGGTCCAGGCCCAAAAACGGCAACAGCCGTCGCAGGTGGCCCCGAGAACGCCTTAAGATCTGCCTCTTTTTGTCAACGGCGCAGGTAATCAGTGACTACAACGGTTTTCACCGATTGCAAGCTGACCTGCCAGGTAATCGGCGGCAAGCTTTTCCGGGTGTAATCCCGTTGCTCCCAAAATCACATCGATTCCCAGCTCACTCAAGAGTTGCTGGGCACGAGGCCCCATGCCGCCCGCAATGACGGTTGTCACTCCCTGCTCGTGGAGCCATCGGGGCAGAAGACCAGGCTGATGAGGCGGCGGCTGAACGAAAGTCACACCCTTTACCTGCCGAGCCTGATCGTCAACTTCGACGAAGGCAAACTGTTCACAATGTCCAAAATGGGAAGACAGCGTCTTGCCGGAAAGGGGAATAGCAATTCTCACGTTGTAACTCCTTTCGACTTCACATTGTCTATCTGCGTTACATCGATGGTTATGAATTCACCGCTGTGGACATCAAGAGCCTTCTCAAGGCGACTCATGACGGTGGAATGAATAGCCCTCATCGCCCTAGCGGCGGGACCGTCGGAGACTTCCACAACACTCCGCGCCGCCATTTGGGCACGCACAATATCGGAATCAAAAGGAATCATACCGATTACATCTGTTCCGTATCTTATGCTGCTGTTGGCGATGCGATCAGACGTTTCAGGATTAATATCCGCTTTGTTGATGACAGTCACGGCGGGCACACCAAGTTGCCGGCAAAGCCGCGCAATGCGTTCGAAATCGTGCAGCCCGGCTACGGTTGGCTCGGTCACAATCAGGGCCAAACTCGCGCCCGTTAAAGACGCGATGACCGGGCAACCAATCCCCGGCGGGCCATCGGTCAGGATCAACGGCACCCCTCTCTTCGTTGCAAACTCGTGAGCGGCTCTGCGAAGTTGCGTCACGAGTTTACCAGAGTTTTCACTCCCCACATCAAGCGTCGCGTGGAAGAGGTATCCCCCGTGAAACCGACTTAGGTACCACTGACCATTGACATAAGGTCGTAGCTCGATGGCCCGCTCCGGACAATGATCGACACACACGCCACAGCCTTCACAAGCCAGGGCATCAATAAGGAAACCGCCCTCTTCGCATTCCGCATCACCTTTTTTGTGACGGATGGCGCCGAATCGGCAAAGCTCCACACATTTACCGCATTTACGGCAAGTTGAAGTGATGATACAAGCCTTACGTCCACCCACGAATGGCTGCTGTTGGATCGTCTGTGGCTGCAAGACCAGATGAAGATCAGGTGCATCCACGTCACAGTCGGTCACGA
>Ga0209608_1002838_pt1 | contig 11705 bp, 15 predicted proteins | sample AD_UKC130_MetaG_FD_184428 | JGI IMG/M metagenome (GOLD analysis project Ga0209608, IMG submission 184428) | Active sludge microbial communities of municipal wastewater-treating anaerobic digesters from Canada - AD_UKC130_MetaG (SPAdes) (version 2) | ecosystem: Engineered > Bioreactor > Anaerobic... | reverse complement strand
CCGAACTCGTGAGCGGCACCAGCTGTACCGAAGTGCTGTACATTAGGACCGATCACCACAACCTGCCTACGAGGCTCAACGGCGTACTGAATTGCCTTCGGGAGACGCCGTGTATGAGTGTCAGGTTGAGCGTTACGTCTTTGACGTTCGCGATCTCGGTCCAGGTGGGGCTTTGCTGGGTTCCCGTGTTACGGTAAAGCTTGGCGTTCAGCCCGAGGACAACGGAGGCAGTGGACATGGTCATGGCTCCTTATCGGTTTAGGACATCCTTCCAGAATTGGGGCAGTTGGGGGCGAACTTTGGCCAGCGCTGGCTCCATGTACGGGCGTCGCGGAAAGCGGAGTTTCCCTTTGCGTGTTTCGACCCTTCGACGGCGGCCCTTCTCCCAACGGATTTCGCGAATAACGGCCCGCGTTTCCCCTCCGTGTTCGTGGAGTTGCGGTATCGTGAGGTCACGCCGCATACCGGGCAACAACGCCGGCCCAACAACAACAGTCTTGCTGGACGGGTCGAAGACGTAAAACATAAATCGTTTGAGCAACCCCTTCCGGCTTCGAGGCGGCGAGCCTGGCGGGGCTGGCGGTGCGTCGGGTCGCACCTGTTTCATGCTCCTTCGGGCGATCCCACGGACCAGGGCCCCACTCCGTGTGAGGACCTTCCGACTGGCCTTATCCACCGCCGAGATGACGGCCTGCCGGTCGAAAAAGAAGTCTTTTGCCTGTTTTATGGTAAGCTGGAGCATCTTACTGTCTTCTGACGATCCAGGTTGAGGTCATGACCGTCGTGAAGAGGGCCATCTGATCCACATGCTCAATCACAAAGGCCGGGTCCATTTCGATCTGGGTGCAAGTGAAGCATCCCCCCACCGTTCGCCCGTTGAGAAACGTTTCGATCTCCTCAGCCAACTGGAGCAGCTCCTTGATATCCTCGTCCTCATCCCAAAGACGGCGTTGGATGACCACGTAAATCTCCAGTGTTCGACGTAGATGGCCGCGGTTTTCCCGCTGGGATGTGATCTTGCCCGGCACCACCAGGACCGCCAGTTGATTCCGCTCCCGCACCTCGGCCCGCGGGCGGAAGCTGACCTGGGCGGCGAAAGGAAGGCTGAAGGCCTCCGCATTGAGGGCCGTGGCCACGGCATCGGCATTCTCTTTGAGGATGGCACTCATCGGTCAGAGCCACTTGGAAAACACTTCTGCGGCCAGGATCACCAGGAAGCCGAGCGTCCCACTGGCAATCCAGAGGATCGCTCGGACCTGAACGGCGAGCCCGGTTCGGCCATTCCCCCACAACTCGTGATTGATCCGCGTCAGAGATTCGTCCACGCCAGCGAGTCTGCGGTGATGCGCCTCATAGAGACTCCGCATCTCCGCAAGCGACGATCGCAGCTCTTTCATAAACTCTGCCGCTTCGGCCCGCTGGGTTTCCATCTGGTGCAGCAATTGCTCACAGCGGTGTTTGAAATCGCAGTCATCCATTCCGTGATCACTCCGGTCCCGTTGGGTCCACGACACCACGCACGGCCCAGGCATCGGCGAAGGCGTTCCGTCGGAAATAACTCTCCGGCACGATGCAGAAGCCCTTCTGGCCCCACTGTTCGCCCCAGGAGTTGGCGGCGATGATCCCCCAGGTCTTGTGTCCTTCGTGATAGGCCAGACCCACGCCGCACATGGCATGGCCGCCACCACCGCCCAGGTACTCCGGCAGCCAGCCGGTCTCCGGATGAGGCCGAAAGCGCCCGCCAACAAACACTCCAAAATCCACCGGGAAGCCGTACTGGATGGCACTCGCAATGTGGTCGAAGCTAGGACAGTCGTAGGCCTCCAGAATGCGGAAGCGTTTGGCCTCGTCACGCCAGTTGTTGGGCCAGCGGGAGCGTCGCCACTGGAGCGGCGAGACGGTGTCGGCCTTACATACACCGCTATCGGCCAGGGCCCGCACCGCGTCGCCCAACAGAGACCCGCGGTCCGCCCCACCGTTGATCTGCCCGTAGAGATTCCCCGGCGAGAGTTCGACAAAGGGCAGACCCGCCTCGGCCCGAATCACATGCAAGGCCTGCACGGCGGCAAAGGCGTTGCAGGCGTTGGTCCCATCTTGGTCCAGAATCTTCGGCACAAGGTGGCGAAAGTCGATCGGTTGCCACTTCTCCCGGGGAATGAGTGGGGTTTCGGGGCGGCTCTCCAGGGTGGGGAAGAGGCTTCCCACCTCGGCCCGCCTGGGGAGACAGCCCAGGTGATACTCGCGGTTCCCTTCCCGGATATACAGGTCATAGACAATCATGGGTTTTACTCTGCATCTATTGTCCAACTCTTTGTCTTCTACTGGGATCGCTTGCCTTACCGTCGGCGGAAGAGATAGACCCGCTGCCGGGTGTTGTTTCCGCTTGGGCACTGGCCGGTCGGGCAAGCATCTTTATCTTGGGATTTGTTCGCTTGGCCACTGATGCGAAGCCCGAGTCGCTTAAGTAAGGTCTGGAAGGCCGTCAAGTCCGGCGGGGCCTTCCCCGCATAGACCTCCGCCCCATCGCGGGAGCGAACAACAAGATAGGGCAGACCTGCCTGTTTGGCGGCGGTGATGGCCGGGGCCAGCTCCGGCGGGGTCTTTCCCGTCTCGTCGGTGATGTCCTGGTCCACCACTCGCAGTGACCACCCGGCGTTGGCCAGGGCCTCACGGATGGCGCGGTCCGTGATCGCCCTGGCCTGCTGCGGCGTCCTTGCTGCCGTTTCCTCGATCCACAAGAGCTCGAGGGCGCCGGGTCCCGGAGGGACAGGAACGGGGGCCGGCGGTTCCGGCTTGGGCGGTGTTGGTTCTGGAGTAGGCGGGACAGGAGGCGTCGGCGAAAGAGGTATCACCTCAAAGAACGTCAACACCGGCGGTTGCCCGGGCGCGGCCACCAGGAGTTGTTTTGCGTCGAGCATCAGGCCCGTCCCCGTCTGCCCGTCGGCTAGGGGGACCGTGAAAGGGACGCGCTGGGCCAGTTGGGGACCGTCCCCCAGGGCAAACCTGGCCGTGCATCCGCTGAGTTGCGTCCAGACGACGGCCAGCATCCCGAGACTTACGATGGTGAACGTGCGAAGGTTGCGAACGTGCATCGGCGTCTTCCCTCTGTGATTATGTGTTTGTCGCGGTCGGCCCAAAGATGTCTAGGATCAACCGGACAAGGCGCACGAGGAGAATCACCTTATCAATCGGCGATCCTTCCATCGGGGCCGTGGCGGGAAGCAGCATCTCAATATCCCGCGGCGGGAGCGTGGCGGCGACAAGTTGGGCCGTTTCGGTATCGGACCGCCCGCCCATGACGGCCTCGATCACCACCTTGAAGAACTGATAATAGGGCCGGAAGGCCTCTTCGCTGGCAAAGGGGTGAGCGAGAAGCCAGGCCACAATCGCGTCATCGACCTTGGTCTGGGTGAGGGTGACCGCCTTGGCACAGGCGGACAGGACCGCATGGCCCCAGCGGTAGAGGCTGGCCGGGTCATTGAGGTCGGGGAAGGCCTCCGGTGCAATTAGTTTGGCGGCATCCCTTATCGCCCGCACAACGGCGAGCACATCCAGAATCCGTAACCGTTCCATGAATCTCTCCTAGGTAATGGCCATCGTGTAAATCCGGATAATCTTCTGAAAAGGGTCCGCGTATTCCCACTCGTTTTGCCCGGCGGGGGCCAGGACCTCGTAACGGCGGCCGTTTGCCAGCTCGATGATGTCGTGCCGCTGGGGTGTGATCTGTTGACTGTCAATCACCAGGTCGGCGGCGGGGACAAGGAAGGTCATATCGGTCCAAACCACCCTTGTCCCGCCATAACCGTCGTCCACCTCAAAGCGGGTCTTGCTAGTGGATGCCCGCACGCTAACCGACTGACTCGCCCGCCAGTAGGTAACACTGCTTCCCAGCTGGCGGATCGTGGCGACGAGCGTGTCAACTCCAGAACTGAGGAGTGCATCCATCGATCGATTCCCGTTTCTCAGCTATTGATCAGCACGTCGGCAGTCGCCTGGCCCGAAGGCGAGGCGGCCACGGCCAGGCCGATCCGCTTGTTGCCGGTAGCGGTCGTCGTCACCCGCTTGTTTTGTGCGTCCCAGTAGAGGACCTCACCCGCTGTGACGTTATCCGTGCTGAGCTTGGTGATCCGGAACACCCCACGGATGGCCAGCCCCGCGGTCGTATTGGCGGGGATCGCTCGGGTGGCAATCCCGACCAGACTCCCCTGGACGATGACATCGCCAGGTTGCACGTCTGACGTTGGCGTGTAGTCGATACTGTTTCCATCCTGAAGAAACACAGCATAGGTGGTCATGGTTTTGTCTCCCTATTGAGTCATGGTCCCAACAGATCAGGCCTCACCCTTCATCTTCACCCCACCTTTCGGATCAAGGAGGGCGACGCCGAAGTCGTGGTAGCCCCGCATGCGGATGCCGAGCACGGCGAAGTCGGCCTCCGCCGTCTCGATGGTCGGCGATTCCTGGCCATTAAGGAAGGCGACCTCGATCACCGGCAGGTCGTTGGGATTGGCCAAGAGATACCACGCCTTGGTCGAGTTGCCGGTGTAATTCGTGTTGGCAAGGTAGCGGCTCATCTCCACCCGGAACTTCCCGGCGTGCGGATTGGAGACGCCGTAGGTCGTATTGGAGGCCGTAATCCGCAATTCCGTTGATTTCATGATCTGGCTGGCCAAAGCGGAGAGCGAGGACGGCACCAGGAGGATCTCGGGATTGATGCCGATGGGATTCCCGTCGGCATCTTTCATGTCAAGGAACATCTGTTCGGCCTTAGTCAGGCCGTCGATAGAGAGGACCGTATCGGTCCCCGCGGCATAATTCTTGCGGCCCGCGGTGAAGAAGCTGGCATTGTTCATGAACGTCTTCCAGAAGACGTCGTTGATGGCCAGCCCGGAACCCCGCCCCAGCTTGCGGGGGATGGTGGTGATCGCCCCCAGGTCATCGTTGATGATGTCCCGGCGGTCGATGGTCAGCATCAGGCCATAGGTGTCGGCCCGATTCTCGAAGGCCTCTTCCCCCAGGGTCCCGTGTTTCAGTTCCCCCCCTGGTCCGACCAGCTCATACTGATCCCGCCCGATGAGGCGATACGACTTGACGGCCTTGAAGTCCCGCACGTTCCGCACGGCACAGATATTCCGCCAGGTCCGTTCCACCGAGAAAAAGCCTTGCAGGAGGAACTTATTGGCGACACTGGAGAGAATCCCGCCGATATCGACCGTCGAGAATCCGGCGGCGATCTGCGGCTGAAACGCGGTTCGCAGAATGTCGGAATCGACCCGCGTGGCGCGGCCCCGGTAGCCGTTAGCGAGAGCGGCCTCGATGATCAATTCTTGCAGCCCAAGCCGGCCTTTGTAGCGGCGCTCGGCTGCCTGGAGGGTCCCCTCGTCAAAGGTCTTCTCCAGGTCGGGGTAGCGGGCGGCCATCAGGACGGCACACTCCAGAAGACCGGTTGTCGTCGGGGGCTCACTCGTGGCAAGGATCGCCGGTCCCCGCGGCCGTTCGGCCCGCAGGGCCTCGATCTGGCACTGCTCAAGACTCCACTTCTCGCGGATCGCCTTCTCGGCCAGGTCCGTCCGCTGTCCAAAGATGGCCCGAATCGCCTTGAAGCGCTCCAGGTCCTCCTGGTAACGGGCCGGTTCCACAGCCTGCGGCTCGATGGCCTGGGCCTGGATCTCCGGGACCTGGACCGGCGTCTGGTCCTGCACCTGGGGATCATTCCCATGATCTTGGGGAGTCGGCGTCGCATCACTCATCACATCACCTCCTGCAAGGAAAGAGGGTCCGGCATGGGCAGTTAGCATCACGTCACTATTGCTGTCGGCCCCCAGGTCCACCACAGAGATCTCCCGCAAGGTGGCTTGCTCGACAAGATAAAAGGGACCGGAAAACTCTTGGCCATTGACGGTGACCGTCGTGTTCTCGTTAATCACGCGGAATTTGTCGGCCGTCGTCCCCACCGAGGCCTGCCAGGGGAAGCCGTTCTCGGCACTGGCCACAAACTCCTGGGCCTCCGCGGTGGCCCGCGAGACCACACCCTCGGCGATCAGTTGCCCATCCTCGATGGCAATCCGTTCTGTGTGGCCAATCCCTGTGTTCCCATCATGATTGAAGCGGATCGGGATCGTCTGGCTGGGGATATCGAGCTTCTCCAGGTCGATGACAAGCGGCAGGTCCCAGAATCGCACATGGATGGGCACACCCGTATAGGCCACAATCCGGAAGCGGCGGAGGGTACTCGCCGGGTCATCGCTTTTCGGGCGGCTCAAGCTGAGCCTGGCCCGGGCTGTGATCATCCGGGGCGTCGTGTCATGTGTCATCATCGCTGTCCTCCACACCAAGCGGCGTCGGGAGACTCTCGGAGATGATCCCCAGTTCCCGCTGGAGAGCGATTTCCTTGGCCCGTTGTCGCTGCACAAACTCCCAGTCTTTGCCGTCGCGGGCACACTCGTTGGCGAGCGTCGTGAGGTTCGCCTCCAAGAGAATCTTGCGGGCGGTGGCTTCTTTCACCGGGTCCACGTGTTCCAAGCCGTCCCAGAACCACTCGCGATACAACTGCCGGAATGGGATTGTGCGAATCCGAATGGGGAGAAGGTCGCTCACTAGAATCGCTTCATTCAGCCAAGCCCGAAACAGAGGCGTTAGGATGTTTCGTTCGATGAGGGACCGCTCGACCTTGAGCGCTCGATACCAGTTTTGGTAATCGAGTCGGCCCGAGGCGTAATTGTGTTGGCTTGCATCGCCGAGGGCAACGGCGAGCGGCATGTTCACACAGCGCGCGATCTCGCAGAGAATCTGCCTGACAAACTCGCTGTACGTCGTGCTGGGGTGGTGAGCCTCGATTTGACCGATCTTCCACCCGGCGGGGAGAACGGTCGCCATTCGCGGTTCCAACTCGACAACATCGAACGGCGTAACCGATTGTTCGTCGGAGACGTAGGCCGGCGAATCGGACTGGAGTACGGCGGCAATGTCGGCGGCGGTTTCCGCGGCGGCTAAAACCGCGGCGGTGTAACGTCGCAACTGAGCGAACAAGGGGAGTGCCGGGGTTAGCTCCGGAATGCCGCGGCATTGCCCGGGGCGGTCCACGTGAAAATAGTGGATCACAAACTCGGCCTTCACCCGGTCGGCTTGCATCGAAAGCCCGATCCCCGGGTCCCCCGGGTGATTGCGGAGAATGCTGTAAACCTTCGGGTTGCCGAACTCGTCGAAGACAATGCCATCGACTTGGCCGGGTTCGGTTGTCGTGACTCCCGGCGTCGTCACCTGGTCCGCTTCGATGAGTTGCATATCGAGTTTAACCGGCGACTCCAGCCCCCGGTTGGTTTTGAGGATGGCGAAGGCTTCCCCATCTTGCACACAGGCCATCCGCATTGTGCGGAGTTTTTCGGCGAGCCGAATTTCGTCGGCCCACTCGTAGAACGCTCGCTCCAGCGCGTCGTTGATCGTGTTGTCGTCGGTGCGGACTTGGAGCTGCGGTCCGCTGCCGATGGTGTAGTTGGCGATGGTGTTGACGATGCCACGCGCGAAACTGTTGTTGGCGACTTCATAGCGCGCCCGGGCGCGGAGTATCTTACGGACCTCCGGCGAGTTGGCGGCGTTGGCCGACAGGTTGTCGGCGGCGGCCCAGTGGCGGCGGTTTTCGACCGTTGTTTGGGCTGCATCGTAGCGCGCGAGAATGGTATGCCTAACCCGTCGCCGCGGGACACGTGGAGCGAAAAGTTGGCTGATCCATTCAAACATCAGGTGGCCCCCGGTGGCGAGAGTTTTTTCAGGATGATCCCCAGGCCTCCCTTTTGCACAGCGCGTTTGCTGGCCAGGTATCTGTCAACCGCAATCTGATCCTTGAGGTTGTGTTGCGTAACCCGGAGACCCTCGGTATCCGCAGAGGCCGGGCCAACCGCGTTGTTGAGGATCGCGTTTTCGAGCTGCTGGCTGTCCGTTTCGTCCGCCATGCGTTTTCCTTCCCCCATATGATCGAGTTTTCCGTATCATGACAGACATCAGCGAATCCACAACCGGCACCTATTCCAGATATGGAACTACACACTCCATCCGCGAAGAATGAGGCCGTTGTTACCAGTCCCACTTGGTCGCGTGTTTCTCGATAGTGACGATTCGCGTCCCGCAGTGGCGGCATTCTCGCCGGCGTAGGATGTCGCCGCTTGGTCGGCGGCGTGTGTAGATCACCCGAAAATGTCGGCAACCGCACCGATGGCAGAGCAAACCGATGTGGCCGTTCGATCCATCGTCCTCTGGTGGCGGGCCAGGCGGCACGTCGTGCGGTGGCAAACCGTTGCCGGTGAAGACATTGAAGACATTATCGTCCATGCTCGATTCCCCTCCGTTGTCGTTGCAGTTGTGAAAACGCAACCTTCTTTTTGGGTGGTCGTTCGATGAGGTTAATGCCCATGAGTGAGGCGGCCACCGAACAGCCGACAAGACAATCGAACAAGTGGTTATCCGGGTTGCCGGGTCGCGGTTTCCATTCATCAACAGTCCGATCCCGTGATGTCACGGGCACTCGGTATTCGGCGACAATATGATCGGCGAGCATGCGGTGGGTTTGCCGATCGCTCCCGGGGAGCGACAAACAGCCCCGCTCCCCGATGGGTGTTTCGAGCCGCGAATACACCCAGGACTTCCAAAAATTGGCGTCGAAGACGATATACCGAATGTGCCGTTGTTGCGAGATGGCGAGCTTCCAATTCAAACCGATCTTCTCGCCAGGTCGCTGTCCCTGCATGTGGATTGGGCGACTACTCGCCCCGATATAACGTCCGTGGCTTGGCAGGATGATCGGAGCGTGCGGGCTGCGTCGGCAGAACTCGTAGATGAGGTCCGTGCACTGCCCCCAATTGGCGTCGATGAGGCATCGCTCGATACGAAAAACGTGTGAGGAGATTTCGCCGGGCCACTCGCGTGCCAGCAGGTTGGCCGTCAGGTCCGTTAGCCCCGCGTAGAGTTGCGCTTCCAGCGTTCTCCCCGGGTATTGCGTCGAGAGGCGGTTAGGCGCGTCATGCATCCTGAAATAGCCGTAGGGTTGTGGAGGCCACGTACCATAATCGACGATGTAACCGTTGCACTCCGCGGTCCAGGCTGTCACCATCCAATACAGGAGCGATTGGTGAGGGTCGATGAAGCACGTCACAGACTGCACCCCGGCTGGCACAACGCCGCGTGCGATGTTGTTGATCTTGTCGCTGATCGCGTCGGCGGTGAGTTCCCTTCCCTCGTGGCCCGCGTCGAGTAAGAACGGTTTGTTTTGATACTCGGCCCAGAACGCCGCCTGGTCGCGAAAGAAGAGATGCATGACGTGTTGCACCGCGCTGATTTCGTTAGTGTCTTTTCGTTCCGGCCAAGCGACAACCGCCCCTTCGTCCATTTCGGCCTGGTTGTTTTTGTAAAAGTCGATTGCCGCGGATACATCTCCCCCGTTGCGGAGTCCGTCCGAGTAAAGGTCCCAATATTTGTGCCACAGTTCCATCTTCGACGGAAACTCGTAGAGGAGTTGGGTCCGTTCGCCTTGCCACTCGGGGTGCCGGTTTTGGTCGAGTAGGGTATCGGCCAAATCCCCCGGCCTAATGACAGTGCAGCACAGGATGGCCGAGATGTTTTTCCCCGGTCCAGCCATGCCGAGCACGTCGCCGGTGATGATCGACTCCCGTTGGCGGCATTGCGACACTGAGTACGCTGATTCCCGCGTTTGCGGGTCGTCGATGATCGCCAGATCGGGTCTCGTCACAGTGCCGTCCGGTAACACGTGTAACTGGCCGCGTAACTCTGATCCCTTCATGCCAGCGGTGGTGATAACGCTCCCCGATGCCGGGCTGCCGGGGATTGTGGCGAAGACGATTTTATCGGCGGTGAAGACGAGGCGGGTCGGCTGCCCCTTGTACAACTGCCCCTTCTGTCGGTTGTTTATCCGTTCCAGCCGGCGAATCGGATAAACAGACTCCGGAAAATCCGCTAGCAGGAGGTCGTTGGTTTCGAGCCACACTTGGATCGCCTGAAGGAGTGCCACAGCCCGTTCCGACGAGGCCGCGACCACGCACACAAACCGGCGGTGCCCGTACAACACTGCCCAAATCGCGGCGGCCATTGCGAGACTCGTTTTCCCCGATCCGCGGGGCATCGCCTGCGCGAACAGGCCCCCTTCGATGATCGCGCGTTCGATCTTCCGAATGACCGCCAGATGATCCTTCGACCACGGTAAAGCGAAGACATTCCCGAAGTACGTTTTACAGAAACGTTGGAAGTCCCGGGCACAGGCTTCCCTCCGCTCCGGGTCGGCGACCGGGGGAAGCGGCGCGATCTCCCTTCCCGACTGCGATAACTGCCGTTGGCGTCTCGCGGCCCGCTCGCGGTGTTCCGTGTAGGCCACCGATGAATCGGCCCCGTCGGTGGCTGCCGAAACACCATGTCCCGCCGTCAGTTTATCGAGGAGCCGTTTGAGCGTGGCAATCTGCTTGCGTTGCTCCCGCTGCCGTTGGAGTAAGTTTGCGATGGTGTCATCAGACATGAGGAATCCGGGGTACAGGTCCGTCCGTCTTGCTACTACTAAACATAGAACATATACGGATAAACCGATAGACGGTTAGACGGTTGCAAGGGAGGGTGTTTTGAGAAGCACACAACAAGAGAGAAGCACACAGAGGCGAAAAGGTGGACCGCCATGCGAGCGCACATGACGGCCCACCCGGTCCGAGTGGCGTTTGCGTTTGCGTTACAACAGCCGTCCTTGAGTTGTGGTTCCTTCCCCGCCCTCGCTGTCGTCGTCGTCGTTTTCCCCGCGTTGTTGTTTTAGCTCCCACAGCCGGTAGGCGTCGGCCTCGTAGGGGTCGTATGCCGGTTCGGGTTTGAGGACCGCCGACACCTGCTTAAAGTACTCGATCCCCCGGTTTCGTTTTTTCCCGTAGGCCGTGTGCCCGTCCATGGTCCACTCCGGAATTTCGGGAATGTTTCCCTCGATTTCCTGCGAGTACCAGCACACTGCCTGGTAGTGGTCCCCCTCCCGCGATTTCGGAGCGCGGCAGAGCGCGCGAATGGCGTTGCCGATCATCAGACGCCACGCCGGTTTCGGGTAAACCTTTTCCGCCTGACTGATCGCGGTTTCCGTGAACATGACGGCCTGCATGTCGGCCAGCCCGATGTCCTCGTGACTGATCACCCGGAGCCTGTTGCACAGCCACGAAAACATCTGTTTGTTGGTCATTCCGAGTTGAAAGGCGATCGCCCCGGCCTCGCGTTCCATCCCCCGGCGAATGAATTTCTGGAGTGCTGACACACAGTCGAAGGGATTGAGTCCGTGAACGGTCGTAATCGCCAGCTTTGCCATTGCACTACCTCCTGTTTGCTGTTTGTTGTTCCTGTCCAAGCGTTGTGTTAAGTGTTAATTAGAGTCCACACTCGTCGCAGACTTCCCGGGCAGCCGCGATGCAGCGGTCGATGAAAGCGTCCCTAGTAACTGTGAATCGCTCGTTCGTAGTCGCCAAATGCAATCCAGCAAAATTGATAAGGGTACTTTGCTCGCAATTGGCAAAGCACACGCCACTTTGGTCCAGGCTGCCCCTCCTCCTCGGGCTGCGGGTATGAGCGACCCTGCGTTATCGCGTACCGCCACCTGAAGTTTTCATAGCGATCCCAGACGCTGAAAATATACGGACCGAGCTGGCAATCGCCTACCCATTCCCATTTCTTTTCTCTTTCCA
>Ga0209608_1002830_pt1 | contig 11721 bp, 8 predicted proteins | sample AD_UKC130_MetaG_FD_184428 | JGI IMG/M metagenome (GOLD analysis project Ga0209608, IMG submission 184428) | Active sludge microbial communities of municipal wastewater-treating anaerobic digesters from Canada - AD_UKC130_MetaG (SPAdes) (version 2) | ecosystem: Engineered > Bioreactor > Anaerobic... | reverse complement strand
TGGATTGTTGCGTCAACGAGCTCCCGCGATGCCACCGGACGTTCCTGAATATTCCAAAGATTTCGGTCACCTTCCCGGCAGTCGATCCATCGGGCTACGTCGAACCCATAGGTCTGCAATCCTTCCATCTCGGGCGACGGCTCGCCCAGGTGCCATTTTCCCACGTGAATTGTCGTATATCCTGCCTTTTTCAAAAGTTGCGGAAGAGTCGGAACTTGGGGATTGAGGAAATTGGGCATATCGCGGGCCGCGTTTTGCTCGGGAGTCGCCAAGTGACCGTGGATGGCCAACTCCGCCGGGTAACGACCCGTCATCAGTGCCGCCCGCGTTGGTGAACACACGGAGCCGGCCTGATAGTACTGGGTGAAAATAATTCCCTCCCGGGCTAACCGATCAAGATTTGGCGTGCGAAACTTTCGGTTACCGTAGCAGCTCAGGTCTCCCCAACCCAGGTCGTCAGCCAGCAGAAAGAGGACATTCGGGCGATCTGCGGCTGTCGGTTCCGCAAAGGTATTCCCCGCCCTGGTTGCAAAAACAAATAGAAGCACCAACATTCCCACGCATAACTGACTGACGCGCGTCATGGTTGTACCTCCCCATAATGGTTTGACAGAGAACCCAACAGCCGAATTATCAAGCTTAGAGCCTTTCCCATGATCTCCCCTCACCCGCTGGGCGGGAGGGGGCCAGGGATGAGGGTGGCGCGAATCGCTGCCGATTTTCTCGATCAACTCCGACGTTCGCTTGCCCTCACCCCAACCCTCTCCCAGAGGGAGAGGGAGACTTTTTGGGATACATTCTTATTCCGCCTTGCCAGAAGCAATGAACCAGATCGGGGCGCCCCACAAAAGATTCCCGTCGGCTTGGGTCACCTTGGCCCAAATATAGTGCTTTCCTTCTGACGGCGTATAAGTCTTTTCCAGAAGTACATCCTTTTGATTTGGCTCAAAAACCTCGAGTTGTTCGCCATCTTGAAACAGCTCGACCTTGGTGATGACGTCGTTGTCGTCAGGATCATTAAGTTGGATAGTCAACTTGGCTGTTCGGATAGGAGTTGTGATGATTGTGCCCATTGGCGACCCGTTGATGCTAAATTGGAACCGACAGTTGCGGTCGCGCGTGGAGTAACATCGGCGATTGGCCAGGGCATCCAAGATATTTCGAACAGAAAGACCGGGTGCCAGAATCCCGGTCCAGGTATTGGTATTTCCCCAATTTGGACCGTGGGTATCAGTGGAACCTTCTGGCGCGATATGCCAGCCTAACCGCAATGCACGCTGAAAGGCCTGCTCCTCTACAGGGTTTCGAACTTCCATGAGCTGTACCACCTTATCGCCCAATTCGGAATAGGCCAGACCGTCGTGACTCTTTGTGCCGTCACCCGGATGGTTGAATTTCAAAACGACATTGGCCTCAACTGCCGCTTGGTAAAAGGCCTGGGGATCCGTTGGCCAACGGTAGGTCGGGGGATCGTAAATACATAGATGTCCCCATGCCTTGGTCCATTCCAGACCGACGATTGCCACAAATTTTCCCAGCTCATTGGCCTTCCAGGCTGTCTCGCGGATGTCTTGCCATTCGTTGGCATCTACCGATTCAAGGTGGTCTGTCAAGGAAAACACATCGAGCTTGGCGACGTTTCGGGCATAAGCATGGGCATCGCTCGGGAGATAGGTGCCGTCCGAATATGATGTATGGCTGTGAAGATCGGCGAACCAACAGTGGAGAGGATTATCGACGTTGACGGTGCAACTGGCTTGAACCTTGCGATTGTTCGTGACAACCTTGAGGAGTTGAGGTCCGTTGGGAACGAGTGTGCTATTAAGAGTTGCCTGCCACTTGTCGCCATCTTTAGTTAACTCGACCCAAGGCACTCCGCCGAGGGAGGCAAGCATTCTTGTGGGCTCGGCTGCGCCTGGGGGCACCATGACCTGCACGACAATTGATACGTTTCCGGACACAACACCTCCTGCTTTTGGTTGAGTGATGGTGAGGGCGGCTACAGGCGGTTGTCCATCTTCGGGTAGCGCCGTCTGCGCCGGGAACAAACAGAAAAGACCTAACACCGAAACACTCGCTACTACCCGATGAATTTCCATGGGTTTCTCCTGTCTTCTTCTGGAACCTCCCTACAGGTGCACAATTCGCTTCGAGCAATATTCTCATGTGCAATGGGTGCGAAATCAATACGGTTGACTTGTTTGCAGGATTTCTAGGAAACGCTTGATATCTGGTGGATTGCCGACACCGAAATGTTGGAGATACAGTGCTCCGTGGTATCTATTCGTTCGTACGCCAGCTGGGGTTGAGCCACTTTTGACGCTGTAACACGCCAGAAAACGGCAGGTAATGGAGGAATGCTTGGGCCACGCAGTACCGGAAGTGAATCCAGAGCCCACGTGCATTTGGAATACGAAAATGGGGCACAATACATGCAAGTCGCAGCGAAACTACAAAACGGCAAAGTATATATCTCAGAGCCTATATCCCAAAATTCCCTCCCCCTTTGGGAGAGGGTTGGGGTGAGGGTAAGGCATCGTCGGAGTCGATCGAGAAAACCAGCAGCGATTCGAGCCACCCTCACCCCGGCCCCCTCACGCCGAACGGGAGAAGGGAGGTTGTGGGATAGGCGCTAAATACGCAAAACGCACATTTGAAGCCAGCCGTGCTCGCAAGCTTTATCCGAAATGTGCGCCGTGGCTTCGAAAAAAGTGCGTGAACCCCTGGGACGCCAGCGATTGCCCGTGTCAGTAGGCGCTGATAAGATAGCAAAGATGCGCCCACCGTGGGCGAGCCCCGCGAACGACAACGTCGTACGGATCACTTTGAATAGTCGTTGTGCTCAATGATACGTCTATTACCACCCCCCAAATCGGACGAAGATCTCTTTCGTGAATCAACGATGACATTCGGCGAGCACTTGGAGGAGCTCCGCCAATGTCTTTTTCGTGCTATTTGGGGACTGGCAATCGGTGTTGTGATTGGTTTGATCTTTGGCAACCGGGTCGTGGCGTTAATTCAGACCCCCCTGGAAAAGGCCCTTACTAAATACTACGTGGGACAATCACACCGAGAGGTGACTAAGCAGATTCAACGATTGTCAGAACAGGGGGTCGAGTTGCCCTTCAGTGCAGAAGCCGCAGCGAAGTTTGTCATCGATCATCAGGTATTGGCCGAGGAGTTCTTGATTTCGCCGCGTGAGCTTGTCACTCAATTCGAATTGTCGCTCAAGGAAATGACGCGACGATGGATGGCAGACAAGGGCAGTTTGGAGCAGGCACTGAATGTGCTGCAGAAGATGTCAGCGAGTCCGGACTCGAAAGAGTTAGAAGTAACTGACAAGGCGGTGATTACCGAGGCGGTGCAAATTCTTCGGCGTCATATCGGTCCAGGTACATTAAGTGAGGCCTCTGAGGCGTTTGGTGGATTGATCGATCTAGCTGATAAGTTAGCAGCGGGAGAACAGCTTTCGGCAGAAGATAGCCACCTGTTGAGAAACGGCCTCCAGCGCATGATCGGGCAATTGGCGTCAGCCATCGAATCCGTCCAAAATACCAACCAAGCCTTAGCGGGATTGGTGTTGGCAACTCGGCAGGAACCCGGTTCCTTCGAGCAAAGCGAACTCATGCACGTCTTTTTGTGGCGACCGGCCAAAGAAGATCCACGGATTCGGGCGAAAAGCCTGAGTGCACACGAGGCTTTTTCTATCTACATGAAGGCTTCCTTCCTTCTGGGTGCCATTATCTCCAGCCCTTGGGTGTTCTTCCAGATTTGGTCATTTGTGGCGGCAGGTCTCTACCGGCACGAGCGGCGTTTTGTCTATATCTTCCTGCCCTTCAGTCTGGCCCTATTTCTGGCTGGGGCAACAATGGCGTTCGTCTATGTGTTTGAGCCTGTCTTGACGTTCCTCTTCCAATTTAACGAGTGGTTAGGGATCCAACTGGAACCCCGAATCAGCGAATGGTTGTCATTTGTCTTGATCCTCCCATTGGGCTTCGGAATCGGGTTTCAATTGCCGCTCGTTATGCTCTTTCTAGAACGAATTGGCATCTTCACTTTGCAAGATTATGCTTCTCAGTGGCGGATCGCTGTGGTGGTCATCTTTGTCATCTCGGCCATTTTGACGCCGCCCGACCCCTCTAGCCAACTCCTGATGGCCATACCACTATGCCTGCTCTACTTTGGCGGCATGGCCCTATGTAAGTTTTTCCCCCGCAAGAAAGAAAACCGCTGAGAGAGCAGCAGCTTTCTATCTGACCGTGGCCCGTTGACGCGAATCTTGCCAAAGTTTCCCTGAAGATTCAGCCCTGTGCGGCAGCCGGCTAGGCCTACCAAATCCAATTGCGTGTGGCTTTCTGGTGCAAATCCAACGTAGATAAGAAGTATAGTAGGTGCCTCGCCACTGGCCGGCATTGGCTCCGAGGTTTTCGAACCGTGTTGCAAAGTTTATCTATCTATGGTGTGCTTACCACCCACACCTTGTCGATGGCCTCACTCAGATCGCCGCCCGTTTCAACCTGAATCGAGAGCGTCGTATCATTGGGCTCTGCGACAAACTCGATTTCGTATCGAGATTCATCCTCAGGCGAAGCCCTTTGCCCTATAAGAAGACGCCTTGACTGACTCCCCTTTCCTTGCGAGACCTGTAAACTAACCTTTGTGCCCACGGCTTTGATAACGGCTCCGCAGCGGTATTTCTCGCCCGCCTTCAGTGGAACGACGGTACTTGACCACGACTTGGCCTTTTCTGAGGTACTCATTGACCAGCGGTCCGGCAAATCGGGCACCAGGACCCGGGTTTTACCGTCTGGGTTGTAAACAAGGTTACCCTGTGGATCGCTGGGTATCAGTTCGATCGTTAGGTGGGTCACCTCCCCATCACGAAGTTCTACGGGCAAGATGGCCGGTTGTGCCCCGATTCGATAAACAAACAGTTGGTATTTGCCGGCAGGAAGCTGACGAAACACAAACTTGCCCTGCCAGCCGCCGGAGGAACCGATGCTCGTGGCTTCTGCTAAGGTCGAGTAATCAGTGTTAAGAAGGACAACTCGCGGCGATTGATCGTCATTTCCCGGTGCAGCTGGGGCCGTGATTGTGCCGCGAAGCGTTGACTGGCCTGGCCCCGAATTCGGCCGCAGACCGAGGGTAAACATCGTGAAGAGAAGATCGGCTGTTACCTTGGCAGATTCAATGGCTGACTCCAAAATAATCTCTTCTACCTTTGACCTGTCAGGATTCGGAGAGGACACAATGGGCAAGGCACGTTCAGCACGTTCCTTGGAAAATGCAACCAGTTCGGCGATTCTGGCTTGAAGACCCTGCAGGGCTTCCTCGTCGCTTTGACCGAGCAACCGAGGTTGATAACCTTGAATCGTGATCAACTGGGCATCAACCCAATTCTCTAATTCGCTGTGGTGGGGACAATTTTCTTTGGCGTGAGGCGGCGCCCCAACATCCTCCACGAAATGGACCAGCGTTCCAAGTTGGCGGCAGGCGTTGGCCGGACTTTCGGTGCGCAGGGCCTGAAGTGCTCGACGAAAATACGGCTCAAAGGCTGCAGAGACAGCCGGCATCGTATGCCCAATATGGCGGGGCAACGCGCGGATCAGCAGATAGTCGTCGGCGTAAAATGTGCCCAGGTCGCGCCCTCGCATGTCCGGCATCCAGCAGTAACTCGTTAGGGCCATTACATTGTCTTCCCCAAGCTGCGCCTTGACCTCCTCGATATGGGGTAAAACCTCCAGCGCAGCTTTTGTGATCTGTGGATGGGGACCCCAAGCACGGACTTCCGGCCAGGCAAGGCCAAGCACGAAGAGGAACTGAGCGATGACGATTTTTCTTAACATTGGCACGCCTTTGCGATAAAGCTGAAAGCCGTAAGTGAACTCTTTGTTGTCAGGTCACTTGCGATTTAACCAGTCGATTCCCGATAGCCGAGCTAGGGCAATTTGAAGGGCATGAGTGCCGCTCCGTGCGTGACCGCATGCTGCGACGGCGAGATACAATTGCTCGGCCAGTGCCAGTCCGGGCAGGACCAACCCCATTTGTTTGGCCTCTTTGATGGCAATACCCAGGTCTTTGATGAGGTGTTCCACATAGAAACCAGGCTCAAAACGGTTCTGGATGATTCGAGGCCCGAGATTAGAAATCGACCAACTGCCCGCAGCTCCGGAGGCCACGGACTCGATGACTTTTTCCAAGTCCAGGCCGGCCCGGTAGGCATACAGCAAACCTTCACATACCCCAATCATCGTAGAAGCAATAAGAATCTGATTGGTCATCTTGGCATGTTGCCCAGCGCCCGGCCCGCCATGGTGGACGATGGTTTTTCCCATCAATTGAAAACATGGCATCACCGCCGCGACAATGTCCGGCTCACCGCCGATCATAATTGAAAGCCGTGCCTCTCGCGCACCCACGTCACCACCTGACACAGGTGCGTCCAACGCATGACATCCCCGCGCCGCAGCGGCTTTAGCGATTTCTATGGCCAAACTTGGTTCACTGGTTGTCATATCGACGACGACGCCGTTAGTGGGCAATCCTGCGAGGACCCCGTCCGGCCCTAAGATGACCTCGCGAACATCATTAGGATATCCGACTATCGTGAATACGATGTCTGAGGCCTCGGCAACACGTTTCGGAGAATCGGCCCAGGTCGCACCGGCGGCAAGCAATGCTTCCGCCTTGCTCCGACTGCGATTATAGACCGTACATCGATACCCCCCCTTGAGGAGGTGTCCACACATCGCGGAGCCCATGACTCCGGTTCCAATCCAGCCGATACGCGTTCTATCAGGATTCGCAATAGGCACCGACATCGTTACCTCCAATGCAAACTGACTGACGGACTCTATTGGCATGGCCTACTACTGGCTAGCGTTGCAGGCAACCTTAGTCTTAAGCCGAAGGCCAAACTGACGAAAGAAACATCCGATTTTAATGCCACCGAGCTTCGGGCCGGTCCAGGATCTCTTTGAGAACCATCGCCGTAGCCAGGCCTTCTGGCGAATTCAACATGTTCGCCAGACCCTGCATCATGGGCGAGGTCGAGGTGGCCGTCAAGTCCGAGGACGTGACCTCCGAAGAAACTTGATTTGGTGTTGGCGTTGGTTCGACGACTTCGGGAAGTCCGCCGCTCACGGTGCTCGGAGTTTCCGGACGGGTTTCAAGGCGAGGTCGGCGCGCTGCCTTGCGTTCGGCCTGCTTTTCGCGAGCCAACGAACCTGGTTCACCGGGAACGGGCTCGCCGCGCGCCATGGTTTTTTGGAAGGTTTGAGTCACATGTTCAGCAAGACTTGTCTCGACGACTTCGGCCTCAACAACGGGCGGAGGTTTCGGGGGGGACGGTCTTTTCTGCGGACGAGAAGGTGTTGGCCGACTGGATTCTCGCAACATCTCCTCGATTGTATCGGGGCCACGACCACGACCTCGCGGTCGCTCCATGCGCTCCTGTCTCTTTTTTGCTTCTTGCCGGCTTTGCAGCAAAGAGCCAAGGATAGAAAAGATAATAATGGCGAGGGCGACAAGCAGTTGCGTAGCATCAGCAACCGGCAGATTCAGTTGAAAAACGCCCAAAAAAACCAACATCGGAACATGCCTCCCATAAAAGGACGCCATCAACCGTCAATCATTTATCCCGCTTGCGGTGTTCGCCCTTGCTGCGGCAAAGGAAGCCCCATACGGGAGATTGCGGTTCTCATATCGGTGTCAGCTTGAATGTTCTTCAGACGGTAATAATCCATAATGCCGAGCTTGCCCGTCTCAAACGCTTCGGCGATCGCGCGGGGGACCTCGGCCTCCGCCTTCACCAGCGTAGCACGGGCCTCTTCGATCAAGGCCAAGTTTTCCTGTTCCGCTGCCACGGCCATGGCACGTCTTCCCTCAGCTTTGGCCTGGGCCACCCGCATATCCGCCTCGGCTTGATCGGCCTGAATACGGGCGCCGATATTTTGTCCTACGTCAATGTCGGCAATATCAATCGAGACAATCTCGAACGCCGTTTGCCGGTCAAGACGCCGGGCCAAAACGGTCTTAGAAATCCGGTCAGGGTTCTCGAGGACCTCGTAATGGCTCTCGGCTGAACCGATGGCACTGACAATTCCCTCCCCTACCCGAGCGATGATGGTCTCTTCCGTCGCACCTCCGATGAGTTGAAGGATGTTGGCACGAACGGTTACACGGGCCTGCACCTTGAGCTGAATACCGTTGCGTGCCACTGCCTCTAGCGATTCTTTACCGGAACCCTTCTTAGGACAGTCAATCACCTTCGGATAGACGCTTGTTTGAACGGCTTCCAAGACGTCCCGACCCGCAAGGTCAATGGCCGTGGCCAGTCGAAAATCGAGCTCCGTCATTTTGGCATTCCTGGCCGCAATCATCGCCCGAATGACTTTGTTGACATCTCCACCGGCCAGATAATGCGCTTCCAAGGCCCGTGTGGTGACGCCATCCTGTTCCGTAATTCCTGCCTGAACGGCCATGATCTTGGCCCGTACGATCACCTCAGGCCGGACCTTGCGGAACGTCATTCCCAATAAGTCCAAAATTCCGATGCGTGCTCCCGTCGTCTTTGACTGAATCCACAAACGGAAGAACTTGAAAAACACGGCCAGAAAGATAAGCCCAACAATGATTGCAGCAAGAACCAGAACGAACCCAATAATCTGGACAAAGTCGTTTTGCCCTTGTTGTGCGAAAAAAAGATTCATCTTGTCATCCTTCATTAGCTAATGTCGAAAAACCTTACTCGAAGAATCTCCACTTGCCCTGCGGTCTTACACCAATTTGCGCTTACGTTTCGGCAAAAGGATCCGTACCTACGTCCGTGATGGGCCGATCTTTCCAGCTCTTATCATCCGGTGTTTCATCAACAGGCTGTTCGTCCTTTTCCAAGGCCCGGACCGTAATCCACGAGCCAAATACATCCACAACACGAACCCATTGGTTCGCCTCGATCGGAAAACCATTACTCACCGCATCATACGCTCGTCCATCGATGATGACGACACCCGCCGGCAACATCGGCCCTTTCGTTTTGCCAACCCGACCAATTAAGCCACGCAGCTCACGTAACTTGGGATTATCGGGCATTGTCTCATCTTCGTCAGGTGCCGGCAACATAACTCGCCTACCGACGGGGGTCTTTGGCCACAAGTAAACGGCCAAAATCACAAACGCAGGGATCCCAAAAACACTCACAAGCAAGAGGGCGACACCCAATCCTGTGTCATACATAAATCCGGTCACAATGGATGCCACGACGGCGGACAAGGACAAAAACGTCAAAATGCCGTGAGAGACGAAAAACAACTCCAGAATGCCCAGCATCAAGCCGGTCAACATGAGAAGCACCGGCCAGAGCCATGTGTTCATTCCCAACTCCCATCGTGAGACAATTGTGACAAATTGGCGGCTACTGTCATTAGTCTCTCTGAGCCCTCCGGTCATTAATCTATCACCCTCCGCGGCAAACCACAAGCAGACCGGGCAACCGGGACTCACAACCGTTCGATCGCGTCCGCCGCCGATGGGGCGTCCAAATCCTTAGGCTGAACGTAAATCCTATTTCCTCTGACATCAGTAATGACCACCGGAGTGTTCGGGTCAATGGGGTCGCCGTCTTGAGAGATGACATCGAGAACACTTTTTCCGAAGCGTGCCTTCCCACTCGGCAACAGAACCGTCACTGTGACCCCTTTCATACCGATCCACGACTCATCGACGTTAAGCAAGCTCCGCCGACGTTCCATCTGTTCCCGGTCCTGATCACTCGGCGGCGCCAACACCAAGTGTTTCAGTCCTGGGGTCTTGGGCAACATACGATTCAGTACCCCAATGAGGACTCCGATCCCAATAGCTGCCAATACTAAGATGAGTAACGACTGCTGAAGTTGCATCCATTGGTAAGTGTTTTGTGGGACAATAAAGGTCTGACTGGCAAGAATGAGCGAAATCAGAATAAGTAACCCGCCCCCGAGGCCAAATATTCCAAATCCAGGGAGGACGAAGACCTCCAGCAAAAGACAAATTACACCCAAGACAAACAACAGCACTTCAAGCCACCCCACCGTTCCGCCGAGAAACCGACTCCAGAAGAAAAGGACGAAACAAACGGCGGCCAAAAAACCGCCAACGCCGATGCCTGGCGTTTGCACCTCAATCAATAGCGAGAGCCCGCCAATGATGAGGAGCAGAACTGCCAAATAAGGGGATGCTAGCGCTCGAACGAGCGTGTCGATCCACGTTGGCTCAAGGAGGTCTGGGTCGCGTTCCAAACCGTAAAGTTGCTTAAAATCGGAAAAGCTTTCGACCAAGTCTCTGGCAAGTCCATATTCAACCGCCTTCTTGCCATCCAGTTGAAGGGGTCGTCCTTTGGTGGTGATCATCTCTTTCTTAACCCATGCTCCACGGTCGGCTGCCTCGTTAAGCTCCTCCTCGCTGAAGCACTCGGAAAATCCCGGTAGCCCCTTGCGCGTTACCTGAAAGACCTCAATGTCACCATCAATAAGTGCCGTCGGTAGGGACCACGAACGGCCGGTTCTCTTACAAATGATCTCTCGCAGTGCACGGCGCACCTGGGCCTTTTCTTCTTCAGTAAACACGCCATCGCCCTCGCCGCCAATCCGAGCATCAGGATGCATGATAATGTGATCACAAGCCACAGCAATCAGGGAGGCATCGGATAAGGCACGCGACGGAATATAGGCCACCGTTCGCACTTTGCTGGGGTCGAGATCGGCTGCCAGGTAATTGGCGAGCGTCAACGATTGCATTGGCTGACCGCCTGCACTGTCGATACTTACACACACGAAGTTCGCGCCCCTCTTTTGGACGGCCTCCTCAATAAGCCGTTGGCATCGTTCCACAAGCACGGGCGTGATGGGACCGTGGATTTCCACCTTAACGGCCTTCCAATGATCCGCCGCAAAGCGTTCTTCTTCTACCAGCGTGGCTTTAAGCCCCACCGCGGCATAAACGTCACGAATCTCCGTGGCGGTGGCACTAATAAGGTCAAATCGTCGTGATTCTCGCCCACTTAATCGACCTAATTGCCCCGCCGGAAAGAAGACACTTGGATTTGTCTTGAGGGGATGCTGTTTTCTGATCGATTCCAGTTCGTCATCCGTCACGAAAAGTCGTTCCACGTCGGTTTCCACCAAGAGAACGGCTCGCGAGGCATCGAGCATACCAAGCACCACCGCCGGAGGAATCGTACGGCTTCGTTCGGCAATATGGCGGTAGGCACTCACCATGGGAGGGGTGATGCGTCGCTCCGCCGCCCCGGCTGCCCCCCACTCCGCGTCGGGAGCAAGAATAATCTCACGGCACGCCATGATGGGCAAAACGGCGTGACCCTCCGCGCGACACGGGACATAGGCAACTGTGTGAACCTTAGAAAGTGCCTCGCTCGTCAAAAAATCTGCCAAATCGTAACACGCACCAAACTCAGATCTTGCCGCAAATTGCTCCTCACCGCGATTGGTATCGAAACGGAGAATGAGAACGAGCTGGCCCTCGCTCCCTTTGAATTCGGTAAGGATCTTCTGGATCGTTTGCTTAACACGGGCACTTGTTGGACCGTTGATGGGAAGCCGAACCGGAATTACCCGCCCAAATCTCTCGTCGCCTTTTTCTGGCGATTCAGTCTGAGACGCCGTAGGATTGGTTTCTTCTGCTAGTAACCGTGCCCCCCAGCAGGCCAGGTTAATCACGCCTATC
>Ga0209608_1002823_pt1 | contig 11743 bp, 8 predicted proteins | sample AD_UKC130_MetaG_FD_184428 | JGI IMG/M metagenome (GOLD analysis project Ga0209608, IMG submission 184428) | Active sludge microbial communities of municipal wastewater-treating anaerobic digesters from Canada - AD_UKC130_MetaG (SPAdes) (version 2) | ecosystem: Engineered > Bioreactor > Anaerobic... | reverse complement strand
CGCAGGGGACTGGAATAGATGATCTCCAGCCCGACTTTTGCCAGGGCCTCTGCTGTCGCCTCGCCTTGGCGGCGTCCTAAGTCAGAGAGGGGGACATCCGATTGGCCTTGAACACGTCCCTCGGAGTTGTACGTACTTTCTCCGTGACGAATACAGTAGATCAGCATGGTTTGAACGGATTACGGCAAGAAGCGTCTGCGCATAAAATTGGCACGGCCGGCAACCGACCGTGTCAATTAAGAACCTATCCCAAAATTCCCTCTCCCTCTGGGACAGGGTTGGGGTGAGGGCAAACGACCGTCGGAGTCCAGCGACAAAACCGGCAGCGATTCGAACCACCCCCACCCCCGACCCCTCTCCCGCTGAACGGGAGAGGGGAGGTTGTGGGATAGACTTTAAGAACCCTCAATAATCCTTTTTTTCCACACGACACAGTCGAAGCGCTTATCCGATCACGCCTTTTTTTGTTCTGCCTTGTCAAAGGCAGCATCGAATGCTACCCGGCTCGGAGCGAAATTGATCTTCCGCACGAACTGGCAGGCTTCTTTGGCGCCAAATTCGCGGTCCATGCCGCTGTCCTCCCATTCCACAGAGAGTGGCCCTTCGTAACCGATGTCGTTCAATGCTCGGATAATCTCCTCGAAGTTGACGCTACCGTGGCCGAGCGACCGGAAGTCCCAGCCCCGTCGCCAATCACCAAAATTGAGATGGCTTGCCAGGATGCCAGCCTTCCCATCGAGTTTGACGATGGCGTCTTTCATATGGACGTGGAAGATACGATCCGGGAAGTAGCGGATAAATTGAGCGGGGTCAACACCCTGCCAGATCAAGTGGCTCGGATCGAAGTTGAACCCGAAAGCCTCGTGACCTTTCAGAGCCTCTAGCGTCCTTTCAGCGGTGTACAGGTCGAAGGCGATTTCCGTGGGATGCACTTCTAGAGCGAATTTCACACCGCATTCGGCAAACACATCCAAGATGGGGATGAACCGTTCGGCCAACAGGCGGTAGCCTTCCTCGATCATGTCCGGCGGGACGGGCGGGAATGAATACAGGAGATGCCAAATACTCGATCCCGTAAACCCATTAACAATGCTGACGCCGAGCTTTTGGGCGGCGCGAGCCGTGTCTTTCAGTTCGTCCGCAGCCCGTTGATTCACACCTGCCGGGTCGCCGTCACCCCAGACGTAATCGGGCAGAATGGCCTTATGACGAGAATCGATGTTGTCCAGCACGGCCTGTCCCACGAGGTGGTTACTAATGGCGAAGACCTGCATGCCGTACTTATTAAGCAGCTCTCGTTTTTTCGCGCAGTACTCGTCGTCTTGCAGCGCCTTCTGCACCTCAAAGTGATCACCCCAGCATGCCAGCTCGACCCCGTCGTAACCGAACTCTTTCACCTTTTGGAGGAGAGTTTCGAGGGGCAAGTCGGCCCACTGACCCGTAAACATTGTCACCGGTCGCGCCATGATTGACTCCTTATCATTTCAAAAGGACCACGGATGCTGGACAATTGGAAACCGTTCGGCCGCCAGCAAGCGACTGACACAAACCTTGGTTCGTATTTTGTGCATATTTTGTGGGGAGTTCAACACCCCCACATGATCGCGAGCCCGTTTTTTCGTCCATTGCGTTCTCATGGCCTCGGTAAAGATTGCCCCGCTACCCGATGTTGCACCACCCTTAGGGTTTTTCAGCAACCTAAAGATGGCCTCGTCGCTCCAGACCGGGCGGGTTTTGCCCCGGTGACACGACTCGTTCCTTGCCCGGCTTGCTACCAAGAAAAAGCCGTATTGAGCGATGGAACCCTTTTTCGGGAAAGGCGATTCGATAGAATACGTTGCTACAGCTTTGGTTGCTCGGGAAGATTGCTGGACCTTTTAAAGAAAGGTTTTTGGAGGAGGTTTTCCGTCATGAAAGTGCTCATGTTGGTGGGCGATTACGTTGAGGATTATGAAGTCATGGTCCCGTTCCAGGCCCTGCAAATGGTCGGGCTAACGGTGCATGCCGTTTGTCCGGGAAAGAAGGCCGGTGAGCAGGTTCGGACCGCCGTCCACGATTTTGATGGAGCCCAAACGTACTGCGAGCTGCGCGGTCACAATTTCACGCTGAATGCCGATTTCGATCAAGTTCGCCCCGAGGATTACGATGCTTTATGCATCCCTGGTGGTCGGGCTCCTGAGTATTTGCGGCTCAACAAGCGTGTCATTGAAATTGTCCGCCATTTTGGGGAGTCGGGCAAACCGATCGCGGCCATTTGCCACGGCCCCCAACTCCTGGCAGCGGCCGGCGTCCTGAAGGGGAAAATCTGCACCTGTTATCCGGCGGTCTCGCCAGAAGTTTCCAACGCAGGGGCCACGTACGTGCAGGTGGAACTGGATCAAGCCTACGTGGATGGCAATTTGGTGACCGCCCCCGCCTGGCCAGCCCATCCCACCTGGCTTGCCCGCTTTCTTGAGGTCCTCGGTGTAAGCATTCGCTTGCCCGGATGATTGACCCCAGTAAACGTGTCTTGGCGTGATCACAGTTGGAGTATCTGTTCCTTATCGGGACAGACACCTAGAGAGAAGGGTCGCGTGATGTCTCAAAGGCGGATTGCTTGGAGTTTGATTCCGGTCGTCCTGTTTCTATTGGGCTGTCAGGCCAAACAAGGGAAAGAGACCGAGCGGGCTGAACCGCCAGGGACTCCGGCTGCCAAAGTCGAAGCGGTTCAACCTCCTGAAGGAGTCACCCAGCAAGAAACCGTTCCTTTATCTGTGACTGACGAGAATCAGCAGGGGCCTGCGCTTGCGGACGAATCCTCGACAACCTCCGGCGAGGCCGTTCCATCCCAGCCGCCTGGCGAAGCTTCTTTGACCGCTATGCAATCGACAACCGGGCCTTACTGGCCGCGGTTCCACGGACCACGGGGTGACAATATCTCTGACGATACAGGGCTCCTAGAAAGCTGGCCTAGCGATGGGCCGCCGCTGGTGTGGAAAGTTGAGGGGATAGGCCGAGGTTACGCGAGTGTTACCATTGCCGATGGAAGGATTTTCACGGCCGGCGACATCGACGACAAGTTGATCATCACGGCGATGGACATGAATGGTAACATTCTTTGGCAAAAGCCGAACGGGCCGGCCTGGACCAAGAACTACCCTGGTTCCCGCGGAACGCCGACCATCGACGGAGATCGTGTTTATCACCTTGGGGCATCGGGCGATCTGGCTTGTTTCCAAGTGACTGACGGCAAGGAAATCTGGCGGCGAAACATCATGGAAGATTTCCATGCGCCTTTACCGGAATGGGCCTTGGCGGAGTCCGTCCTGGTCGATGAACGATGTGTCTATTGTACGCCCGGAGGACCTGAAACGTGCGTCGTGGCCCTGGACAAAATGACGGGTGAATCGATTTGGAAGTCCGAATCGGCGGATGGCGACACAACGGGGTATGCCTCGATACAGCGGGCGGAGTTGGAAGGGATACCGATTTTACTGACCATGACGGCCAAGGCCGTGGTCGGGGTTCGGGCAGATACGGGAAAGCTCCTCTTCCGACATCCCCACGAGACGGCATACGACGTCAATGCCTGCATGCCCCTTTACGCCGACGGCGTGGTAGTGGTCAGTACCGGTTATGGAAGTGGAACGGAGGCGATTCGCCTCACTCGGCAAGGAGATACGGTCGCGACGCAGCAAATTTGGAGTAATCGCGAGCTTGACAATCATCATGGTGGTGTCCTCCTGTTTAACGGCTTCATTTATGGATCCAGTTACAACGGGCGGTGGCTTTGCCTGGACTGGGAAAAAGGTGAGAGCCGTTACGCTGATAAGGGGGTGGGAAAAGGCTCGTTAACTTATGCAGATGGGATGCTTTATACTTTCAGCGAACGAAGGATGGTCGGACTGGTGAAAGTGGATCCGACCAAACATGAGTTGGTCAGTAGCTTTCGGCTCCCTTCCGAAGAGCGAGATCCATCCTGGGCCCATCCTGTGGTCTGTGGTGGCCGACTCTATCTCCGGCACGGGAACCTCTTGTTTGCTTATGACGTTCGCAAACGGCCGTAGTGGATGCAGAACGTCACGCTTGGTGACAAAGGGGTTCGTCTCGCGGTTTCCGATGAATTGACCTTCATGAGATAGTATTCGCAGGGATGGCGAGCGCGTGGCCCTCCAACAAATCGCGCGGGCACTCGGTATTCAGTTACTTGCGGCCGATGGATATCTGTGATTTAATGGCCGCAACGTAACCAACGCATTGCCTGCGTAGTTTGGGGACCTCTTTTTCCGAGGAGGGTCAAGCGATGGGAAACATCTATATTGGTGCCAATCTTGAATTCGTCCGACATGCCGACAAATCGTTTGAATGGGGCGTCCAGAAGGCGGCCGAATTGGGCTACGAATACGTGGAACCCATGGTCCATTGGGGCCGCGAGTTGATGTCCGAGGCCGGTTATTTCCATAGCGTATCCATGCTGGACGATCCTTATCGCATCCGCAATACCTGCGAGAAGGCGGGGGTCAAGATTTCCGGCCTTTCGGCCCATTGCCCTCTCGGAAGGCCGGAAGTCAGTGTGGAATACTTAAAGCAGGCCATCCGCTATGCGGCGGAGTGTGGTGCCCCGGTGGTGAATACCGATGAAGGCCCCAAGCAACCGTGGACCACGGAAGAAGAGGATTTTGTCCTGATGCGCTATACCCTTCGTGAGGCCACATTCGTGGCGGAACGACGTGGGATTTTGATCGGTTTGGAACCGCATCAACAGTACAGCAAAAGCCCTGATGGCTTGGACCGCATCGCTGCCCTCGTACCTTCGCCCGTGATCGGGATCAATTTTGACACGGGCAATGCCTACCTGGCAGGTGAGGACCCCATCGCTTGGCTGGAACGTGTGGTGGACCGACTTGTTCACGTTCATGCCAAAGACATTTCGGTAGAACAATCCGAGGCTGAACGAGGGAAAGTGACAGGGACGGCGGTTGGGTGCGCATGCGGTGATGGCGTCATCGATTGGCGAAAAGTCATCCAAGTCTGCCGAAAGGCGCCGCGCGATATTGTTTTTAGCGTCGAGTGTGGCACGGTCGAACAGGCCGAGCGGAGTATCAAGTATTTGAAGGAACTTTTGAAAGAGGTCTGATCCTCACATGGGCCACGCGGACGAGGCGAAACTGATCACCGCGGAGGGCCCTTCCCATTAGTTGGCCATTCCGGAGGACGTCTTTTCCGACACATCGGGACCTTGTTGGACCGCATATAAGTGCGTCAATGTGGTGACGTACAAAACGCCATTGGCAGCGACGGGTGTGGAGGCGATGGAATCTCGAAGGTTGATTTCCGCTAAAAGTTGTTTTTCGCGAGATGCGGCAAAGGTCCAGAAGACCCCACGGCGCGTCCCGACGTAAACCTTTCCATCCGCGACGAGCGTGGATCCCCAGGTCTCACCCCGCAGGTCATGCGTCCAGTAGGCATGACCTGTTTCTGCGTCCACGCAATGGAGAAATCCCCCGCAGTCGGCCACAAAAACAAGGTCACCAGCAATCGACGGGGTTGAGCAGCAGTGTTCCTTGAGGGGATAAGACCATAGCTCGTGGGTGGACGTGATGTCGCCCTTCCCGCGGGCATTGATGCATTTCAGCCACGCCTCGCGCTTTCCCCACCAAATGTCCCCACCCACCGTCACGTAAACCCGGTCTCGATAAAACACCGGCATGCTCTTGATGTTACTGGGGCTAACCTTCCGGTTAGTAATGTATTGATGAACGTTCTCTTTTGGCGCCGTGGGATCGCAATCGAACTTCCACACACGTTCCAGGGGAACGACCTCGGTGGATTGCCAATCCTGCGGCAAAGCACGGAAGGCATAGACGACGCCATCACCCCCGCAGAAGAAGATCAAGCGTTGACCGTCAACTACCCCGAGTGCCGGTGAGGACCACGTGGAGTGGAAAACCCGTGGCCCGATCTTTTCATCATCTTTTGCCACGAGTCGGCCTGTTTCCTTATCGAGGACAATCAGACTCGGCGCATCTGGGGCGCGAATCTTCCGATGCGTATTGTCCACACCATTACCCGTGTTGAGATACAGGAATCGACCATCGAGCAGAATCGAAACATGGGCCCCATCGTGAGGGTAGATGCCAGCCTGGGAAGGGAGGTCGAAAAGCCAGATGATATCCGCATCCAGATTGGTCACCTCTAGGGGAGCCTCACCGGGCGGCACCATGTGACGGCCTTCGTCGGTATATGGCCCATCATTGCCATTGGCCTGGCCCTCAAGGTCCAAACACACCACTTCAAACCGGTTCGTGACGGTGTAAACTCGGTTGCCTTCCACCGTGGGGGGAGAGCACATCGAGATACGCGGCCAATCCAGATAGGGATCATCCTCCCCAAGTCGAGGAACGACAAGCTGCCAGATTAGCTCTCCGGACTGTTCATCCAAGCACATCAGGATCGCCCGATCCCCTTGGTGACGTGGATCGCGCGGCTTGGCATTGTTGACCCCAATGAAAACGCGACCCTTGGCCACAACCGGGGAGGAGTACGTGTTTGTCCCCAATTCCACAGCCCATCTGATGTTTTTGCCCGTCGCGGGATCAAAATCAGCCGGAAGGTGCTTTTCTCGCGAGACCATGTTCCGGCTAAAGCGTTCCCCCCATTGGGGTTGATCATCCGCCTCGCATACCCCGAACAACCCAAGATGGGCGAAAAAGGTTCCTATCAACAGGAAAGCTAACCGACGCATGCTTGCGTTTGGCCGAGTAATGGCAGGAGGAAGATTTCGCATGACAGCGACTCTCTGAATGTCTGACACGAACTGATGGCAGGAAAGGCTTGGGGATCGTCTTTGGCTTGTCGGGAACTCCCGTCCACAGGGTGCCTTTACATTCTCACGTATCCCTCGCGTTTTCGCAACTCCTGTCAATTTTCACAGAGGCTGTTGGCCGTGTACCTTTGCTCAGTCCTGCGCAACACATCAACTAACCCTGTGCCAAACAATGCGCGACGGGGTTCCGTCCTGCGGATTATGACAATAATACCGAGGCGGTAACTAACATAAAACTGTGAAACACGACAGAAGGGGTAAGCTTTTCTCGGCCCGAGTCGTTTTGCAGAAGCTATGGTTTCGTAGGTTTGGGCCCCATCTGTTATGTTGTCTTGGCCATTTGTTTCAGCCTGGAGTTTGCATCGGTGATGGAAGATCCAAGTCAGACTGAGCATTTTGCCGACAAAATGACTCACCGCTCTATTCGGAGGGAGTACGATCGTTCGGCCAAGCAAGTTGTTTGGCTGGTCGTTCTTATTTGGTCGAGTGTGATTTTGGCGAGTCTTTGGGGGATGTTTCTGGCCGACCCCATGGTCCGCTCGATTCAGGGGGCAGTATCGCTAGCACTCCTTTGGTCCGCAGGTTTGGGGGTGATCATCCTGTTTGGGTACCGCTGGGCGGACTATCGCACCCGGATTGACCAAACGATGACCCGACAGATAGCCTTTCGGCTCTTTACCCGGGATACTCCGGCAGCCGTTGCTCTTGTGGATGCTTATGGCCGTTTCCGGCTCGTGAGTCCCGCCTTTTGTCAACTTCTCGGTCGTACGGAAAAAGAGCTAATTGGCCAACGGGCTATCCGCTTTGCCCATCCGGATGATGCAGCGATTCTTCGTGAGCAGTACCGACTGCGACGCCGTGGGCAGTCATCGACCTATCAACTGCGGGTCATCCGTGCCGACGGTGCAGTGAGATGGCTGCTGGCCGCGGTGTGGCCCGTTTACGACGACAAAGGCCGATACTGCGGCGGTCTTGGCCTGGTTGCCGACATTACAGAGCAGAAACAAGCCGAAGAGGAACTGCGACAACACACACGCGAGTTAGAATCGCTTGTTCAACAGCTGGAAAAGGCTCAGGCCGAAGCCCGTGCAGCCGCCTTGGCAAAGACGGAATTCCTGGCTACGGTCAGTCACGAACTACGCACGCCCTTGACGGCCATCTTGGGCTATGCAGAGATGCTTTTACTCGAAGGTGATTTGACTAAGATTCCTGCGAACCGGCTAAATGCCATCCAAACGATTCTTCGAAACGGCGAACATCTTCTCCAGATCATTAATGATCTGCTGGAAATGGCGAAGTTAGAAACTGGCCGATTGGAGCCGGAAGTACGAGACTTCTCACTTCCGCAACTGCTCCACGATGTGGTTCGCCTGATGCAAATCCGGGCGGAAAGCAAACAGTTGGCCTTGCGACTGGAAATTTGTGGACCAATCCCCAAGATGATCCGCAGTGACCCCCTACGAATCAGACAAATTCTGATTAACCTTGTGGGAAATGCTATCAAGTTCACGGAGTTAGGATCAGTACGGATCGTTGTTCAGGTGCCGAGAAATGAGGATGGTACCTGTTCCTTTGTGTGCGAGGTTATCGATACAGGCATGGGTATCCCGCCCGAGCCTTGCGATAAGATCTTCGAACCGTTCCATCGGGGTGACCCGACGTCGCGGCGAAAGTTCTCCGGTACGGGCTTGGGCCTGACCGTCAGTCGCTTTCTAGCACGACGGCTGGGTGGCGACATTACCGTGGTGAGCGAAGTGGGTTTGGGGAGCAACTTCCGATTGGTCATACCTTTGGGTCTTGCCGATCAGTACGAGTGGATCACCTGCACCGCGGATGACCTCGATGTTACCCAAAAATCCATTCGTGAAGTCCAAGCCGTAGCTAGCGCGGAAAAAGGTGCGCCCCTCACCGCCAGGGTTCTGTTGGTCGAAGATTGTCCAGATACCCAAAGACTGTTTACCCACATTTTGTCCCAGGCCGGTGCTGATGTGACCAGTGCCTCAACGGGGCGAGATACGATCCGCTTAGCCGTTCAAGCCATGGTGGAACAGCGGCCTTTTGACTGTCTCCTCCTCGACATGCAGTTGCCCGACATCGACGGTTACCACGTCGCTAGGATGCTCCGAGACTCAGGATACACTGCACCCATCGTCGCCCTAACGGCGAACATGACCCCCGGCGAACGCGAGCGGTGCCTGGCCTCCGGATGCGACGACTTTGCCACCAAGCCAATCAAACGGCAAGACTTGGTGAACCTTGTGGCCAAATACGCACCCCAGACGGGCGGACTGGCCCCGATTCCGGGCGAAATGTCTTCGAGGCCGTCTTTGACGACGGGGGCCCCACTGCCGCAGCCCGCGAGCAACTGAGGACCGAACACGCACGGTGCGTCAAAAGGTAGGAAGAATCAAACAGTAGGAAGACACGCCGGACCAAGGGGTTCGAACGTCTTGTACGTCAAAATGAACTCGCGGTGACCTAAGGCCTCGGAGACTGTTTGTTTCCCGCCGGCGACTGCAATCATGAATTGCCATATTCGCTCGGCGACTTCCTCCAGCGTGCTTTTGCCCGTAAGAACCTCCCCGGCGTTGATGTCCATGTCGGATTTCATGCGGGCATATGTTTCGGGATTGGCGCAAATCTTGATCACGGGTGAAATCGCCGAGCCAACAACCGATCCCCGGCCCGTGGTGAATAGGATGAGATGGCACCCGCAGGCGATTAACTCCACGATCTCGGCGTTGTCCGCGATATTGGGGAACCCAAAGCGGACCTCACCATCGGGAACAACATCTAAAAGATACAACCCAGGGGACGGCGGAAGATCACCCGGCTTGAGGACACCAGTGATCGGGCGATGTCCGCTTTTGAGGTATGCCCCCAGCGACTTTTCCTCGATGGTTGTTAAACCGCCCTCTGTGTTGCCTGGGGCAAAACTGGCATGTCCCAGGGTAGCATAATATCGGGCTGCCTTCTCTACGCAAGCACGTAACACGTCGGCCAGTTCCGGTCGAGCCGCCCGTTCGGCTAAGAGCGATTCACATCCCAGCAATTCGCCGGTCTCTTCGAAGATAGCCGTCGCACCGCTATCAACAAGTCGATCAAAGACGAGACCACACGCCGGATTGGCCGTGAGTGAACTTGTGGCATCCGAGCCGCCACAAATGGTCCCCACGACGAGATCACGTAACTCCATGGGACACCGCGGTACCTTGGCCAACTCCGGGAGCACACTCTTGATCCATTGCCGTCCCGCCTTAATCGTCCGTGCCGTCCCGCCAATTTCCTGAATTACAAGAAGCTCCACAGGCCGTCCTGATGCCGCGATCTCCGCACGAAGGCGGGCGCGATCGAAACTTTCGCATCCGAGTGAGACCAATAGAACCGCCCCAACGTTGGGATGGGTTGTCACGCGGCTGAGGACCTTGTGGGCGTATTCACTTGGGTAGCATCCAGGAAATCCAATGAGTTCCACGCCACGATTAGCGAACGGCGAAGCGATTTCCGCAGCCACGTGGTGCGCGCACTCCACCAGATAGACGACGACCAAGCAATTGCGGATGCCTTTTCGCCCATCAGCACGGAGATAACCTTCCCACTGAGCTGCCGTGCCCGATGTTTGTCCCTGGGACGCCTGCAACTCTTGTCCAGGAGTTACCGTTGTCATTCCGTACCTCCTCGTTTTTGCGCGACGACGACAACTTGCGGATATCCTAACTGCGCGATTGCTCGCCCTCCCCGGCGATTATTGAACTGTGGAGTCCGATCGCTCGATTTCGGCCGGGCTCGTCCCCTGTTCCAGCTTGGGCTCATTGGGCTCGTTTGGCGTCGGGGATGGCGTCGGGCCTTCCTCAACGACCGGCGAATCTTGCGAAGGCAAACTGTCGGAAGAGAACGCTTTCGAGTTTGCAGAAATCTCGCCCTCGGCCGAGGGTCCAGACAGCGTTTCCACAACAGCCGACGTGCCCACTGCGGAATTCTCGCCAACTGGCTCACTTACTGGCTGCGTGCTTACGTCAGAGGCCGGGCTGGGGCGTTCGGGTGTGGGAAGGTAGTCGCTCGCTAAATTGTGTGTGTGGACCCATTCGCCGGGTTCAATATTCCGCGTGGCATGTCCGATCGGTTGACCAAACTTGATGATCTTTTCGCCCTCGGCGATAGGACGAGTGGCCACCTTGCCCGCCATCGGTACGTTGGAAATGATCTGGATCTTCACACGGTCCAGCTTCAAAACGGTCTCCGCCTTAATCGGGGCGGTGGCAATTGCGATGTTATCTCGCGGATGTAACCGCAAAAGTTTTGGCTTCATATCGCCGATCCTCAACTGGCCAAAAATCCTCAGGTGACAGCTCCGTGACCCTTTCCGCAGGCAGATCCCTGTTGAAAAATCTCCCCTCAGAGAGGGCCATTTCCTGCCAAAAAAGATGGCCGACGTTCAAATACATAACCTACCACGGCAGATGGGCGAAGACCAGAGGCGAATCGCTATCGCCGGGTTCTGCGGCGGAGTTGCTCACCCGTAACCGTATTGTTCCAACTCTTCTTCCGTCATGCCGTAGTAATGCCCATATTCGTGGAGAATCGTGATCCGTATCTGCTTTTTGAGACGCTTCTCGTCCACATAACCGTCACGACCGACGGCGGACCACAGTAGCCCCTCCCGGTAAATGGTCACGCGATCTGGTAACGTAACCGAAGGTGCGTCGAAGTGCTTCTCGTTGAGCGGTACCCCGGTGAATAATCCCCACAGTTCTCGCCGATTGCGTATCCCCGTTTGGCGCATCACCCTTCGTGAAGGATAATCTTCAACATAGAGGGGGACTTTGTCCATTGCGTCTCGGACGAGCTGTGGCAACTCCTCGATGACTTCCTCGAGGATGCGGTCGAAGTACCTCCGAGAGTGTTTATCCATAGCCCGAGCCAAGTAATTCAACCGAT
>Ga0209608_1002819_pt1 | contig 11753 bp, 10 predicted proteins | sample AD_UKC130_MetaG_FD_184428 | JGI IMG/M metagenome (GOLD analysis project Ga0209608, IMG submission 184428) | Active sludge microbial communities of municipal wastewater-treating anaerobic digesters from Canada - AD_UKC130_MetaG (SPAdes) (version 2) | ecosystem: Engineered > Bioreactor > Anaerobic... | reverse complement strand
AAGGATTTCGCCAAAGGGAACCTCCATGGTGAGGTCATTAACAGCAATGGTTCGGCCGTAGGTTTTGGTGAAGTGGTGTAGTGTGATCATCGTGCTCGTGGGCAATTACCGGTGCCGAGGGCCGCACCCCCGATGTCAAAAATGTCGCATCCTTTTCAAGCCACTCTGAATTTTAACAACCCGGTTCTGACACAAAACCCTTGGATTGCCCCACCGGCTCTCGGAGAAAACCTGTTGATTAGGCAGAATACGCCGCCTGTGCTTGTGGGGGTGTTCCGCGTAAAATAAATGAGGTTTGGTTGCTGTACGACTTTTGCCCGAGTTTGTGGGGCAATCGTCCGAAATAATGTAAGGCTTGCCCGAGGCACTTGCTTTTTTGCTATGCATGGTTAACATAAATGCGGCAGGGTTAGCTTCAGGGCATGGCAAGGAACTCCCATAATATGGATAAACTTTCACCATCCTTCCGCTGTCGCCTAATCTGCCTGTGTTGCTGTCCGGTCTAGGGCCGGACAGTACATCTTACGATCCTTCTTGCCGACATCGAGCTCGCTTTCAAGTTTTTTGGCATTGTAGTTTTCTTGACAGTTTTGAAAAAGTGTTCGGTCTTGCCCAGTGTGTTGATGCACCAAACCCGTACTTCAAACCGAGGATGAGACATGGCTTCTGACTTTCGACTCAAGGAAAGGCTCCCTTATATCACCGACCGACTGGTAGAGACCTATCGGACACACGGATCAACCAGCCACCTGGGACATTGCCCCTTGCCTAATTATGAGGCTGTAATCCAGGCGACCGAGTGGATGAAAGAAATCCTGTTCCCAGGCTATCGGCGTCGTGACGGTCTTCACATGGGCAACGTGACCTACTATGTCGGCGACCTGATCGACAAACTTCACGACCTCTTAACCCAACAGATTGCCCGCGCTCTTCGGCACGAAGCCAACCATTCCGCCGATTGTGATCCTGTCCGGCTGGCCGATTTCGAAGCCTTGGGCCAGGCCAAGACGTTGGCCTTCCTTGAGCAACTTCCGGAACTGCGGAAGATTCTGGCGCTTGATGTGCAGGCCGCCTATGATGGCGACCCCGCGTGCAAATCGTTGGACGAAGTCATCCTTTGCTATCCGGGATTTGAGGCCGTCACAGTGTACCGGCTTGCCCATCTCCTCCACGAGCTTCAGGTTCCGTTGGTGCCCCGCATGATGACAGAGTGGGCACACAGCCGGACCGGGATTGATATCCACCCGGGAGCGAAGATCGGTACCTATTTCTTCATCGATCACGGAACTGGGGTTGTCATCGGCGAGACGTGCGAGATTGGAAACCACGTCAAGCTTTACCAAGGCGTGACACTTGGGGCCTTGAGTTTTCCCACGGATGCGGAGGGCCGACTCGTCCGCGGGACTAAACGGCATCCCACCATCGAGGATCGCGTTGTGATCTACGCCAATGCCACGGTCTTGGGGGGACGCACTGTGGTTGGACACGATTCGGTGATCGGGTCGAGTGTCTGGTTGACCCGGTCTGTGCCGCCCCATTCGACGGTCACGTTGGAACGCCCAAACCTGCGGATCTTTGGGGAACGTTGTGAGGACCTCAAGCCCGAGGCCAGTCTCGCTGATGCTCCGCGCACGTCGGCCAAGGCCACAGCGGGGGGCAACGGGGCAGCGCCCGGCACGACCGGCCATTAATACTCCGGGGCTGTCCGGATTAGTCAACGACTTCCTTGGCGTTGACATAAGAGGCGGCGGCTTATCCGCATGAGGTAGGGGAGAACTACCATCAAGGCGATTCCGAGCCAAGCCACGGCGGAGAGGGCCATCCCTAAGAAAAACCCCGAATCGTAATAGGTCCAGGTGATTTGCCATTTTCCCGGCGGAAGGGCAACACCCATCATGATTCGGTTGATCCGCAATGGACGGGCATCCCACGAGGTGGAACCATCCTGCGAAACCACGTGAACCCGCCAGCCGGGCATGAACTGCTCGCGTAAGACAACAATTCCCGGCTCTTGAAGAGAGGCGTAGATGACCACCTTGCCAGGTTGAAATGCTTTGACGTGACAATCCTCCTTGGTCGTTCTTTCTTGAGTTTGTGCGGCCTTGGGAGGGATCTGCTCGAGAATCGCCAAGCCACACGGTTCAATGGATTCCACTACGAAGGTGTCTAAAGGACCACGAGGGCGTCCGTTGGGAAAAAAGACCCATTCTGTTTTCTGCCAGACATTCAGGCGAGCAGACAGTTCGGAAGGAAACTTCGTGACGTTGTGTGTCAGAAAACAATAGTGACTTTCACGAGCCGTCGGCGAGTCTGGGCGACTTGTTTTCTCTTGTTGGTTCGACTCGAGAAAGGCGTCGGTTGTCAAAGCGCCAAGAAGTGCGAGTGTTTCCTGAGGCGGGATCTTCAACTTCTGGCGATTCATGTACTCATGAAGGATCGCCAGGAATACGAAATAATCACCGGGAACAAGTGTTCCGTAACTCTCCAAGGGGGCGCGCCCCGTCAACATGCCCCAGCGAATGGCCGATGTTTCGCGCTCCCAATCGAAAAGCTCCTGAATGCGGGTACAAGACGGGGTTTGCCACTCCCGTGGGTAGTCACACCATTTCTGCCAAGATCGAAATGGCGGAAGAGAATGCAACGCCATTTGCGTTTCCTTGCCCACATGTACGGGGAAGATCATCCAACTGTTGTGGAGGACGAGGTCCAGTCCCGTAAGGAGTACGATGACGATTGGCAAATGACGGATTGGCACCCACCTCACCAAACACAGCCAGGTGAGGAGAAGGGCCAGCAGGAGGACCAAACCTGTGACGGTCTCCCATCTTGCCCTTCCGGGTTCGAAAAAACCAAACACCGGATCTTGCGGAACGTATTGCGAGGCGTACTCCCACAAATGGGAGGCAAAGAGGGCGACAAGAAGAAAACACGTGGCCCAGGCAAGGATCAGTATCAAAAGACGCGTCAGCCGTCGCAGGTACTTCGTGTCAAGATGGTCGATCGCAAGTGAAGCCAGGACGGAAAGACCAAGCGTTGTCAGGACGAGCCATTTGGACGGGTAACGGAATAACCCGTACCCAGGCAAAATCTGAGTGACTACCCAATACAGCCCACCGACAGGAGGCGAAACCGTCCCGTTACTACTATGACCCGTGATCCATGCCCACAGCTCGCCATAGACGCCCGCGGGACCATACCAGCCCAAGGCAGCCACCAGGCTGAACACAGTGACCCAGGAAAACCAAATGCGGAACGCCTCGGGAGGCATATTCGGCGAATTGCGCTGTGACGATTCGCAATATCTTGCGTCCGAACCTGTTGACGAGAATGATCTCCGCGCTGGCCAAAACCGCATGGTGAGGATCGCGAGCAAAAAGGGCAATAGTCCCATGTACAGAGACGGTGTCCACCAGCGGCCTTCCGAAACAATCGCTCCGATCCATCGCGTATTCCAGGGTAGGGGGCGACCACCGAACTCTGGCCAGACAAATTCGATCCAACGATAGGCCGGCGTGCTAAAATCGTAGATAACTCGTTGCCACTGGGACACTTGCCGGCTACGGGCGATCTCTGCAAGTGTGTTTTGCTCTGTGCTTTTGGCAGTCTTGTCGTCCTGACGTTCCGTGAGACGATTTCCCGAATCACTAGCCGCGGGCTTGAGAAGGGCCCGTTCGCTAAGGCGGGTGTAGGTCCACGTCGGAATAATCTGGATTGCCGCGAGTAGAAGAGTGACCAACGCCGCGCCGATTAGCAGGAGGCCGCGCCTTAAGACCCTTGCCAACGGCTGGCGGTTCCTTTCCCCGTTGGAACGGCGTCCGAGTGCACTGAAAATAAGAACAATCCAGGTTGCGAAGGCAAGCACGGCGCAATGGTAAGCGGTGTGTGGATCGCCCCCTAGGATCATGAGGGCTAGAAAAACACCCAATCGAATGGCTGATCGAGCTTGGACCGGGGGCAAAAAGTGGAGCCATGAGTGGATTGTATTTCCTTTCGTGGCGTGGTCGTTATCCGTTGATTGCCGGGTGAGTCTGTTCCTCTCAAAAAATATGTCAAACAGGGCATGGATGGCCCAAGGGAGCCAGGCCGCGCTAATCAAAAAAATCGGGTTGTATATTTGGAACAGGACGTAACCTGAAAGCGGATATGATAGCGTTGTAAGGGAAGCCGCCACGGGGGTGGCACCACACCGCCGAGCCAACCGCGCAATGCCCCACGCAGCTAGGCAAAGATGGACGATGAGAAAAACCAGGTAAGCGGCCGAAAAAGGGATCGGCAACATCAGAATCAGAATCCCGGGGTAAAAGGCGGCACAACTGTTCTCCGCCGCTAGAGGAGCACCAAAATTAAGATAGGAATTCCACAAGGGCAGATGACCTTGGCGGTACTGGGCCACGATATACGCCCAAACGGGAAAGAAAAAGTTCCCGCTATCCCTAAAGAGCGGAAGGCAACCCGTGAAAAACACCCTCCTAAAAGTAAGTAGCAGGACGACGCCAAAGAGGATAAGACTACTAAGACAAGAAAGTCTATAACGCTGGCCAGGGCGCGACGACTGGTCATGCTGCTCGGGGATGTCGGAGGCAGCGCATTGACACATCGAAGCAGCATCCACGAAATTGGTGGCAGGCACTTGCGTTTGGCGAACACAGGCCTCATCTAAAGCGACCTAAAGCAGATTAAGGCCTGTGCGAGCGTCGTGCCACCCGGAGCATGGCCTTCAAGCGATGGTATTCACGTTGGCGTTTTTCCAGGCTTTCCTCACCAACTACCCGTTCGGTTGCTAACCTGCCCAATTCGTCGTGGATCTTGTCGGGGGCGATCTCTGACCCTTTTATTGCCCGCGTGGTGATGATCGAAACAGTTTTCCCAAAGACTTCCACAATGCCGCCTTCCACGTAGAACCGTTTGATATCATCACCAGAGCGGACACGGACCTCTCCCGCACCAAGCCTTCCGATCAAAGGGGCGTGTTGCGGGAAAACGCCAAGCTCGCCATCAAAAAGCGGCACAATGACGGCATCAGCAGGTTCCTGAAGAACCTTTTTTTCGGGCGTCACAATAACGCATTCAAGATTGGCCATGGTCGAGCCTATCGTACGGCTTGACTAAATTCGACAATCATTTGGGACTTAGGACTTGGCTTCGGCCTTCATTCGCTCCGCTTGTTCCGCCGCTTGTTCAATCGAACCTACGTACATAAATGCTTGTTCGGGCAGGTGGTCCCACTTACCATCCACGATCTCCTCGAAGCTGCGAATGGTCTCTGACAGTGGGGTGATTTCGCCCGGCCGACCGGTGAAAGCCTCGGCCACCAGGAACGGCTGGGAGAGGAATCGTTCGATGCGGCGTGCACGGTGAACAATGAGCTTATCTTCCTCGCTCAATTCTTCCACACCCAAGATGGCAATGATGTCCTGCAACTCCCGATATCGTTGGAGAATCCTTTGGACACGCCGGGCGATATTATAATGGCGTTCCCCCACGTATTGCGGATCGAGCAGCCGGCTCGACGATGCCAGGGGATCCACCGCCGGATAGATACCCTTTTCCGCAATCGACCGTTCCAAATAGATGAAGGCATCCAACTGACCGAATGCCGTGGCCGGGGCAGGATCTGTGGGGTCGTCTGCTGGGACGTACACCGCCTGGACCGAGGTGATAGCCCCACGGGAGGTGGAGGTGATACGTTCCTGCAAAGCGCCCATTTCGGTAGCGAGGGTCGGTTGATAACCCACGGCCGAGGGCATTCGCCCGAGTAACGCCGAGACCTCACTTCCTGCCTGCGAGAAACGGAAAATGTTGTCAATAAACAGCAACACGTCGGTGCCCGTTGTATCGCGGAAATATTCCGCCATCGTCAGCGCCGACAGCGCCACCCGCAGACGTGCCCCAGGTGGTTCGTTCATTTGACCAAAGACCATGCACGTCTGTTCGATCACTTTCCGGCCAGTCGTCCCGATCTTGGCCTCCTGCATTTCCAGCCAGAGGTCATTTCCTTCACGCGTTCTTTCGCCGACACCGGCAAACACGGAGTATCCCCCGTGCGATGTAGCAATTCTTGCGATCAGTTCAGTCAGAATGACAGTCTTCCCCAGACCGGCACCACCAAAGAGCCCGGCTTTCCCGCCCCGCACAAAGGGTGTTAGCAAATCAATAACTTTGATGCCGGTTTCGAAAATCTCTACTTTGGTGGACAACTCAGTCACCGGCGGGGCTTCTCGGTGAATGGGCCACCAGTCCTCAGCCTCCACCGGCCCACGATCGTCAATGGGTTCGCCCAACAGGTTGAACACACGGCCGAGGATCCCTTTACCAACCGGCACTTTGACGGGCCCACCCGTGTCAAGGCATTTCATCCCCCGCACCAGTCCGTCCGTGCTTCCTAAGGCGACGCACCGCACACGACCGCCGCCCAGGTGTTGCTGCACTTCGCCCGTCAAATTGATGGAAAGCCCCTTAACCTGTTCCTGAATCTTGACGGCATTGTAGATCGCCGGCAAACGATGTTCGGGAAACTCGGCGTCAAACGTTGAGCCAATCACCTGGGTGATTCGCCCATAGTTGGGCTCCCGAACGACATCCACTCTCGGACGTCCTGATGTTGCCGTTGCATTCATCATGGTCTTACCTCAACAAGGAGTCACTTGATTGATCGAATGGATCGGGCTGTCGCTTCACGATCGCGGAACGAGGCGCACCACTTATTGTTTCTCCAAAGCTTCCGCGCCACTGACGATCTCCAGAATCTCTGATGTGATTTGTGTTTGTCGGGCTCGGTTATACGCAATACTGAGATTGGCCAGCATGGTGTCAGCATTTTCTGTGGCCGACTTCATGGCGACCATGCGGGCAATCTGTTCTGCCGCAGCAGACTCAAGAAAGCATCGGAACAACCGCATTTTGTACGCCGTGGGGACGATCTCTTCCAAAATGCTCTCCGGAGAAGGTAAAAATTCATATTCCACGGCGTGAAGCAGCCCATTCTCTTCTTCCATATCGAGACTGCTTAAAGGCAACAAAGTTTCGACAACAGGATATTGTCGGCTGGCTGATTCGAATTTCGTGTAAACAACATCCACTTGGTCAACGTCCCCGCTCGAAAACGCATCCCAGTACCGCACCGCGAGTCTTTCTACGTCCTCAAATTGGGGACGGGCATCAAAATGCGTGTAGCGCTCATCGACCGGAATGCGCCGGTATTTAAACGCGGAAATGCCCCGTTTGCCTGAAACCTCAATCCGTGTTTGCTCGACCTTGGTCCGGAGCGACCGCAGGTGGGATAGGGCCAGCCGCAGGACACCGGAGTTAAACCCACCGCACAGGCCACGATTGGAGGTCAACACCAAGACGAGCACGCGACGGGTCTCGGCATGTCGCTGCATGAGTGGATGGCGAATCTCGGTCCCCGCCTCTACAAGATGCCGCAGCAGGTTGGTCAGTCGTTGCGTATAGGCCGAGGCGGCCATGGCGCGATCCATCGCCCGCTTGAATCGCGCGGTGGAAATCAGCTCCATCGTCCGCGTAATCTTGCGGATATTCCGGACCGAACGACGCCTTCGCTCTAATGCTCTTGCCTTTGCCATGCCTGCGTATCTATTCTGATATCACGTTCCCCGGGCCCCCCAAACTCACTTGTCGCCAACCCTCACCACAGCATCATCTTTTGTGTCGAGAAACTTTCGGGCAAGCACACTATGCGGTTGCCGCTGCCTCCTTTGTCTTGGCCAAATACTGCTGGTTAAACTCCTCCAGGACAGCCACCAGTTTTTGCTCCGTTTCCGAATCGAGTTGTTTGGTATCGGTAATGTGCTGCCAAAGGGCCCGATGATTTTGGTGTACGAAGTCCAAAAATTCCTTTTCCCAATTTCGAACTTGCGTTACCGGGATAGGATCCAGATATCCTTTTGTGCCCGCATAAATGACCAGCACCTGGTCTGTGACGTGCATGGGCTGGTATTGTGGTTGCTTCAAAAGCTCCGTCATCCGATATCCACGATCAAGGCGGGCTTGTGTTGCGGGATCGAGTTCTGTTCCCAGTTGGGCGAAAGCTTCCAGCTCGCGGAATGCCGCCAAGTCCAGACGCAAACCACCCGCAACTTTCTTCATAGCCGGAATCTGGGCCTTGCCACCGACCCGAGAGACCGAAATACCAACGTTCATGGCGGGCCGCTGACCGGCAAAAAATAGGTCGGGCTGGAGGTAGATTTGGCCGTCCGTGATAGAAATGACGTTTGTCGGAATATAGGCGGAAACCTCGCCCTCCAGGGTCTCCACGATAGGTAAGGCCGTGAGTGAACCACCGCCCAGTTCGTCACTCAGCTTAGCGGCTCGCTCCAGAAGGCGGCTGTGACAATAGAAGATGTCACCAGGATAGGCTTCACGTCCCGGTGGCCGCCGCATGAGCAAAGACAACTGTCGATAAGCCTGGGCCTGCCGTGTCAAGTCGTCATATACGACGAGGGCATGCTCGCCCTTATACATGAAATACTCGGCCATGGCACATCCAGCATAAGGTGCCACATATTGAAGTGGAGCAGGGTCACTAGCGCCGGCCACAATCACGGTGGTGTAATCCATCGCACCGTAGCGACGGAGCACATCGATAATCTGCGCTACGCTCGATTCCTTCTGGCCGATGGCCACATAAAAACACTTGACACCCGTTCCCTTCTGGTTAATGATCGTGTCAATACAAATGGCCGTTTTTCCCGTCTTACGGTCGCCGATGATCAGCTCCCGTTGGCCCCGACCAATGGGTGTCATGGAATCGATAGCCTTGATGCCCGTCTGGAGCGGTTCCTTGACGGGCTGCCGATGGGCCACACCGGGTGCCGGGCTTTCCACTGGGCGTCGCTCTGTCGTAACAATGGGGCCGCGACCATCAAGCGGATTCCCAAGGGGGTCGATGACCCGTCCCAACACGGCGTCGCCCACCGGGACGCTCAGTAGTTCCCCGGTGCTCCTTACTTCGTCGCCCTCTTGGATTCCCAAAAAGTCTCCCAAAATAATGACCCCAACGGAATTCTCTTCCAGATTGAAGGCCAGGCCGCGGACACCGTTGGGGAACTCGACCATTTCGCCGGCCATCACGCCGGACAAGCCGTAAACTCGGGCAATACCGTCCCCTACTTCGAGAACCCTTCCGACCTCACGAACGTCGATCCTGGCCTCGTACTGTTCAATTTCCTGTTGAATGACTGAGGCGATCTCGTCGGCTTTGAATCTCATGGGCACTCCTGTCGATAATTTGCTTCTTCAGCCTTTCCAGTTGGGCCGACACAGATGCATCGATAACCTTATCTCCAATTTCGATAACGATCCCGCCAATCACACGAGGATCAACCCGGTACGACACCCGGGGTTCTCCTTGGATCAAACCGCGGAGACGCGTTGCCAATTGTTCTGAGAGTTTTTCATCGAGCGGTGCGGCCGTCACGACGCGGACCGGAACGATGCCGCGTCGCCGATCGAACTCTTCATGTATGGCGTGGACAATCGGGAGAAAGATATCAAGACGCCCGCGCCGAGACAAAACTTTCAAAAAGTTCAACACCAGTTGTGATACTCGGCCTTTGAAGACGCGGTCGATAATGCCAACCTTCTCCTCGTGAGAAATGATGTTCGAGCCCAAAATCTCTGCAAAACGTGGATGCGGCTTCAAAACTTCATCGACAATTGCGTCGAGTTCGGCAATCGCCGATTCGGTCTCCCCGCTCTTTTCGGTGACGTTCAAGAACGCCTCGGCATAAACCGCGGCGATGCGCTCGACGGTCACATCACCGGCGAATTCCGCCGCAAATCGAGAGTCCTGGGCGTCAAAGTTTTGACTCGTCATCACCGATAATTCCCGCTTTGTTCTGGGACTACGCCCACCGCTCGTTCAGTTCAATTTTGGAGGTTTCAACTCGGCGATCGATCCCAGTGCTTGCTCAATGATGCGCTGGTGGGCCGCGGGGTCCAGTCTCGCGGAGATAATCTTTCCAGCCAGCTCCACAGCAAGCGTCGCGCTGCGCTGGGTCAGTTCTTTTAACGCTTGATCCGCCGCCTGTTCGATTTCGGCCAACTTTCGCTGATACTCGGCTTCGGCTTCTTGCCGGGCTTTGGCTATTAACTCTTCGCTCATTGTCTGGGCGTCCTTTCTGGCCCGTTCGAGAATTGCCCGAACTTCACCTTCCACGGCTGCCATTCGCTTCTGATATTCCGCCAAAAGGCGTTTTGCCTCCTGGTTGGCGTTTTCAGCCTCAAGGATTTCCTGTCGCACGTGATTTTCCCGCTGATCAAGAGCCTCCACGAGCGGTTTCCAGGCGAACTTCCGCAGGACCACAAGGACACCAACAAAAACCACGGCCGTCCAAAGGGCGAGATCCGCCTTGAAATCCAGCGGGTTGACGGACTCGGCCACATTGGCCTCCCCACGCTCGGCGTGACTTTCGGCGCAGGAAACAATCCTCTGCGGGCCCGCGCAGATCAACAAACCCCCTAGGACCAGCGGAAGAACCTGGCGGAACAAGGCCATAGCTAACTTACTCCGTCTTATCGACGTAGTCATACGTCCGAGAAAAAAAGAACACTCGATCGCGCACCGATAAACCGAAAATACCCCCTGGGCGAGGGTGGTGCTCCGTCGCCCAGGGAGTCTTGCGCTAAACCTCAGCCCGTAAAGAACAGTGCGATCAAGCACACGATCAACGCGAAAAACGTGACACCTTCGATCAACGCTGCCGAAATGATCATCGCCGTCTGAATATTGCTGGCGACTTCAGGCTGACGCGACATCGATTCCACGGCAGAACTTCCAATCCGAGCGATGCCGAAGGCCGCACCCAAGATGATCAAACCGGCGCCAAAGGCCCCGCCGAAGAAGATGGAAAACCGGTTCGCCCCTTTTGCCTCGACGGCCTGAGTCTCAGTGGCCGCCTGCGCAGCCGCTCCTCCCGCCTCACCACCAGTGACCTCTTCGCCCTTGGCCAAAAGACCACTGGATGCCAAAACCAGTCCCAACACCAGCGCTGTAAGCCACTTGTTCACGGGAAAGATCTCCTTTATCCAACAAAACCCTTCAGTTCCCTGGCCCGCACAATGGCCATGCCGTATCCGTGTTTCTCCGATGAACGTCGTTTAACGTCTCACAGGTTTCTACGCTACTACCGCTCGTTGAGTTGTACAAATCCGGCCTCGCTGTTGTCGGCTCTTCCTTAGACCAAACGATTGTCCTTATATGGCCTTGAGTCGGCTAGTGTTGATGCACCGACATGCCAATAAATAGCGCGGCCAAAAAGGTGAAAATGTATGCCTGCAAGAATGCGACAAACAGTTCCAGCATCATGAGCGCAACCTGCCCGGCTACGCTGGCAACCGTCACGCCGAACCACAAAATCATCCACATGCTGGCGACGGCCGCAATGAAACTCAGGATGACCGCCAGCACCAAATGCCCTGCAAACATATTGGCCATAAGACGCACGGCCAACACGGCGTGCTTAATGCACAGTCCCGCCAGTTCGATGAACCATAACATGATTACGAGGACGATGCCTAGTGCCCCTTTCATATCCATGCGAGGAACCAGGCCCTTGAAGTAGCCCAGCAGACCGTGCTCTTGTATTCCCGCACCGACGACGGCTCCGAACGTCAACAGGGCCAAGACACCTGTGACGCTCAGCGATCCGGTGGGTGAACCCGCCCAAGGCAACAGGCCCATGAGGTTGCAGAACAACACAAAGAAGAAAACATTCCACAAAAATGGCAGAAAA
>Ga0209608_1002818_pt1 | contig 11755 bp, 14 predicted proteins | sample AD_UKC130_MetaG_FD_184428 | JGI IMG/M metagenome (GOLD analysis project Ga0209608, IMG submission 184428) | Active sludge microbial communities of municipal wastewater-treating anaerobic digesters from Canada - AD_UKC130_MetaG (SPAdes) (version 2) | ecosystem: Engineered > Bioreactor > Anaerobic... | reverse complement strand
GACCGCCTTACAATTTTAGTGGTGGGGGAGTTCTTTGGATTATGAAGAACTTGTTGAATTGAAGAAACGCTTTGAATTCAATAAAACAGAGTCACGAATGCATGATTGATGAAAAAACCAAACGCCTTATAATCACACATTACACTCGAACGGTTCTGAAAACGAATCTGGCCAAGACGAGCACATCGAGTGCTCTGATCGCCGCGGGCCTGATCCTCGTCCAGAACGGTCTGACATCCAGCCCTACGAGGTTCGAGTTCTTGATTTCGGGCGTTCTGGCGGTTGCGCTCGGCTTCACGGTCAATTATCTCGGCGACAAACACAAAGTACGGGCCAAACGCGAAGAAGTCGACATTATAAATAATGCTCTTCGCCGATCTAACGAAAGGATCATCAAGGATCTCGAGGACACGATAACAGAGCATATTACCGCCGAACTCCAGGATAGGCTGGCTCAGATGCTCCGGGGAGCGAAGAGGCGAAGAGAATGATCCCCGATCGGGTGAACATCGCAGGGATAATCTACGATGTGAAGATGGAGGACAGCGAACGCCTCCGGGAAGCCCTGAAGAGTCTGGGCGTGAAAGGCTGGGAACGGCGATATGCATACTGGGATCCCCATGACACTTGCATATATATCGCCAATGATCTCCCGAGAGAATTACAGGAGTTTTATTTCTGTTTGGAGGTCTTGAAGGCGTGGTCTTTCTACGTCGGGGACAAACTATTCGAGAATGAGAGAATACTGCGACCATACGCCGCCCAGCTCCGCCTTCTGCTCAATTGCTTTCCCGGAGCGCGGAACAAACGCAAAGAAAAAGGCCACAACCACTATATCCAATAGGATACGCCAGATGGTGAAACGGCTCACACTAGAAGCTTATAGCAAAAAAAAAGGGTCCGAGGGAAGGGGTGTCTGAGAGTGGAAATTCGACACGCAGGACGAACCTATTCCCTGAGAGGATGGATCCCCTCCAAATACAAGAAGCATGAGACGGCCCTAGAAAGCGTCAGATGCTTTCTTTTCGATGCTACGGACACAGAAGTCCCAGAGGACACATCTACATTGCCGGATCGTGTAGATCTCAGAGAACATTTTCCGCCGGTGTATGATCAGGGACATATTGGTTCTTGCACGGCTCAGACGGCCGCAGCAGCCCTCGAATACTACCAGCGGCGATGGTACGAGCAGAACACCGGATCCTCATGGTCTCGAACGCCATCACGGCTATTCATATACAAACATAGCCGCATTCTCATGGGAACACCCCAGGGTGATGTTGGATCATCGATAAAGGATACTATGCGGGCTCTGCACCGTTTCGGAGCCCCAGAGGAAGATCCCAAATTCGGGACAGAATACAACCCCAACCGCTTCGACAGAGATTATGACGTCTACGTTTACGGATTGGCCGATGAATTCTCGATAGATTCATGGTACAACTACAAAGAACAATATAGAAAGCAAGGAAAGGTGCTTGGTGACTTGAAGAAGCATCTGGCCGCCGGGCAACCAATCCTCTTCGGTTTCCTCGTCTATCGGAAGGCTATTGAGCAAGCGGCTGACAATGGTTTTATCGAGCCGCCCGGGGCTGACGACGTGCTTGCGGGCGGCCATGCAGTGCTCGCTGTGGGCTACGACGACCGGAAAGAAGCCTTGGTGATCCGGAATAGTTGGGGTGAGGATTGGGGGGACGGCGGGTATGGTTATCTCAGCTATAGGTATCTCGATCTAAATCTTGCGTCGGATTTCTGGAGTATTGTGCATATCCCACTGTTTTCAGAGATTGACTTCGAAGATTAGCCTCCCCTTAGCAGAATTCCAAAAAAACAGACTATAATCAGGAGGATAGAGTGTATGGAGATGGCGATGATCATCGACCTAGAAGGCGAAGCCACAGTCCAATACTTCGAAAGAATGCTCCGATGGTTCATACGGAGCAAGCCGTGGGTGTTCCGAACAAATCAAGAGATTTGTGATATCCTTAACTTTGCAGCGATCCTGGTTGGGGCTCAGGTCCACTTCTCGTCGGATGAGGAGCATCTTCAGATTCAAATTCATGATGATGACTACATGTACTTGCCGTTGATTCTGCGAATTTTCAAAAGGAGTTATGAGAGGTGGGGTGATGGGGATCCGCCGGCTTTGGCTCCCTAAAGGGGCATATAACGGCATGGCTTATCATTATAGGCGGTCGTATCGGATCATAGGCGGTGAATATTGTATCACGTTCCATTACATGCTCTGCACATGAAAAAAAAGAGAGAGAAAAGGGAATCAGTATAAAACTTTTTTTTTTGGATCTTTCAGGCGTTATCTTGACCTTTGCGGGGTGGACTTAGGGCCTCCTATGTTCTTCTTGCTGATCGTGCCGTTATAGCTCTTTTTCTTCATTTTGCATTTTAGGAGTTCGAGGAAGTCATCTAGGATTATGGCCGCCTCGTATTCTCGTTTCCTGGTTAATGAAAGTCTCACGAGCTCCATCTGCTCGAGGTATTGTTCCATGGCTGTTTTGTTGACTTTTATGCTGATCGTGCCGTTATTTTTCATCTTGGCCACCTTGTGGGCTCCTTTCGAGGATTTGCCAGTCCCCGGAGCATATTATCAGAAAAAGGTGCTGCTCGTCGGGTTTTAATCGTTTCGGGTGTACGTGGCCTTTCATCGCCAACTGCACCGCCTTATCGAGAGACAATATAATTCTCCCATTGTCTGATCTGACTTCTTTTTGGAGTAGCTTTTTTCTGGCGAGTGTGGTGAGTTCCACGCCCCACGTCTTCCTGATCTCGTACGATGTGTCCTTGCACGTCTGGCAATAGCGTAACCGCCAACGGCCCTTCCTCGGATAGTCTTGGTATGGTTTGTATTCGCCGCATAGCTCGCATAGAACCATGTCATCGCCTCTGAGACAACGGTAGCAGACCCATGAGCCGTTTTCGAGTTCTCGCATGCTGCGGCTCTCCCCACATCGGCTGCAACGCCTGAGTGTGTAGGTTCGGCGCGAACTCATATCTTGATCACCCCCATGTCGATTAGTTTGGCTATTTTTTCTTCTGGGATGTGAATATGACCTATTACCTCCTCCCGGAGGTAACCTCGGGCTTTGAGACGCTCTATTGCGAGCTGGGCTTCGTCCAAGATGACGTCATGTGCTGCCAGCCCGGATAGCAGCGTTTGGTATCCGCATGCTTGGTTGGGGTTGTCCATCTCGGCGTAGACGATCCTAAGGGCTTTCTCTTCGATGTCGGTGAATTCCACCGTCCCTTCACCGTCCTCAGGCCTTGTGGCCCCATCTTCGGTTTTTTTAGTGGTTTCTTCTGTTTCTTGGGTTTCGTGGGTGTATATGTGGTCGCTTGCGAGTGGTATGCCCCTCTCGAGGGCTTTTTTGGTCGCGAGCTTCCGATCTATGTAGTAGATTGTCTCACCACCTCTTTTCGACTTTCGTTTTGTGATGAGGAGTTTTTTCATGATCTGCCCGACCTTTTGGGGCGTTATGTATGGGTCGATTTCCTCCTTGATGTGTTCTTGCAGTTCCTTGAGCGTGTATCTGTCATAGCCTTCTTCGATGATGTACTGGAGCGCCAAGTCCTCGATATCACTGGTTTCGTCCTTTCTCCTTCTCGAATATTCTTCGGCGTACTCGTAGAGTTCTTCGAATAGTTTGGAATCTTCTCCTTTTTCCTGATCGATGACCGCGACAATGGACAGAAGCGGGGATATCTTGTTCCAGTCTCTGCCTTGTATTTTCCAACCGTCGCCTTGGCTGAGGTTGATATAAGTGTTGTGGACGTCCTTGGCGTATTTGAGGGCTACGAGGTGGGCTAGCCGGGTGATTTCATCGAATTCGGGGTCAGAGAGAATTTTTCGGTAGTTGTCGGCATATGAGCTGTTTCGAGGTGCCTCCTCCATGATCACCACGATCCCCTTTTCTCCGAGAACGTCATTCTCCTCTCTTGTTGAGACCGCTACGCTCACACTGGCCGTGAATGAGTCTACGTCGAAGTTGTCGTTCATTCTTTCGACTGTGTTGTCCCGATACCAGGCGTTTTCGAGAAACTGATGGTATGTGATGTTTTTCACGGGATTGTTGATTATTTCTTCGAAATGGTCGACTGTCATGAGCCCTTTGAGTCCGGACGCCTTTCTGAATATCACTGCTTCACTTCTGTCGCCCGTGCTGTCCCCCGCACCCTGGAAGCAGAGCCGAGAGAGTACCGTGATCGCTGTGGACTTTCCAACATTCCTCAGACCAAAAAAGACGAGGTATGGGTACCATATGAAGGCCTGGCGCATGTATGTGCCTATTATCCATGCTGAAACAAGCGAATATTCTGTTTCGTATCGAAAATAGATGTATTTTTTGAGGGCTTGGTAGATTCGGTCGTATAGGTTGCTGAGCGTGAGCTTTTTTCCGGCTGGGAAGCCTTCATGGGCCCATTTCACAAGGCAGCCGAGAACAACATCTTCGACGCGTTTTGGGGGTTTAATTTTGGCTCCTTCCATTCGGTGGACGTTCTCTGGCATTTTCTTCCAATCTTTGATGTCGTCGTCGTGTATCCCGACCCCAAGCCCGTCCTCTCCCAGAACGAGGAAAGCGTCTTTCTTTGGGTCGTACCAGCTATAATAGAGTTTCTTCTCGGCCTCGTCCCAGTGTTGGCCTGTCTGGATCTTCGGCCGGGCCAATCCAACATTCTCAAGGAGATCGTCGACTGAGATCGTCCTCAGCTTCTCTTTCTTCTCTGGTATGGCCTTGTCCTGTTCGTGTCGTATGCAATTCTCGCAGATCGAGGCGTCTACATTGAATACGCTGCGCATAGTCTTGCATGTCGGCGGATTCAGTTCGCCCTTTTCTATTTTTGAGAGCGTAGATCGCAGCTGATATACTGTCGTTTTCTTGTTGTAGTCGCTCTGATTTCTGAAAAAGTATCTGGCGATTGATGGTTTTAGTTCTCGGACGAGGAAGTTGGCGAATATTAGCCGGGCTTCGTGGCTGAGCTCTGGTTTTCCCCGGAGAGCCGCCTTAACACATTCGTACTCCAAGAACTCGAGCTTAGCTATCGTCTCCTCGAGAAACGAAAGAACGTCCATGATTATCGTGTTATCACGGCGGATGTCCTTATCCACCTTGATGATGTATTCTTCGAGGCCACGTCGGGTTTCTATGCGGCCGTGGCACAGCGAATTGCCCCGCAGGATGATCTCAACGTGCAGATTGTCCTTATACGTGTTGATATTCTTTTTCTGATTTGATTCTGATGAAAAAAAATAGACATGGAAACCCCTATTCGGGGTTTCGACTGTGAAGGTGTCGAAACGGTCTCCAAATTCTTTTTGGCACAAGAAATAGGGTAGTGGGTTGTCGAAATCGATGCAAATCAGATCATTCCATCCACAGACGTAGCCGTACGCCGATGATCCGCTGCGGAACGATTTCTTGAGGTCTTGGTCTGTCTGGGGCTTTTCTATGAACTCGTTCCATCCCTTGAGTAACGGCCGCTTCTCCTTGTTCGTGAAAACGATGTTTAAGCCGTGTTTTCGCCTCAATTTGTCATTGAGGGCTTCATTCAAGAGCAATGGCATCATTTGGAATCAACTTCCGTCATTCTCGAAGAAAAAAAGGGTTCCTTTTCCCCAATAGAAAAAAAAAAGAAAAAGAAAGAAGGAAGAGTCATGGGAATACCTTGGCAAGGTGTTCTTTGAGCTTTCTGAATTCGGCGGGGGTGATCTCACCGGCCTTCATCTTCTTCATGGCCAACGCTATGATGTTGCCCTTGGTGATGCTTTTCCCTGACTCCTTGATATCATTGATCAGCACCTTGTAGATCTTCGGAGTCTTTTCGGTGGCGGGTTCTGACTCTCTGATGTTGTTCTCAGGGGTTTGAATTTCGACCTGGGTGATTGGCTGACTTCCCTGTTCTGGAGCTATGGCAATCGTTGCCTTCGCTTTTTCCGTCTCCGGGGCCTTCACCTCGATTCCATGCCTGTCAAACTCTTCCTTGATATATAGACCGCTGAGGTTGAACTGTCGGCGCAGCACGAAGACCTCCGCGACTTTCTGAATCATCGCAGATGGGTGACGCTGCCAAGACTGGCTATTCCTCCGCACGTATTCGTTGAAGTCGACAAACGCGACGGATGGACTGTATCCTTTCCGGTAGGCGATGGCCCATGCCCCGAGGATTCTTCCGCGCTTGGCACCGAACCGATGCTTGACCCGCCCACTCTCAGCGTTGATCTCGAACTCGTCGCCTTCCCTGACTGTGAAGGAGTTGAGACCATGAAATTCTGGGTGTCTCATGGCTATTTTGAGGTATCCGTCGCGGGAGACGATGAATGTGGGTTTGGTGTCAGTTCTTTTCTTGTCTGGCATTTTCACGAAGTATATTTCCCCGAGGAGGGGGTCGAGGTCGTATTGTTTGGCCATGTAGAGGAATAGTGCGAGTTCTTCGTCGGTTGCGCCGGGTGCGACTGTTTTTTTGAGGAGCTGGACTGTTTCCTCGGGCATTTCCTTGAACCGCTGAGCGACAAGGCTCAAGCGGTCTATAAATTGGCTTTCGTTCTTCATATCCTTTCACCTCTTTCTCGTAGGTATTTTCGGAGCGCGTATCGGATTTCCTGGCTCACGGTACGCTCGTTTGCCTTCGCGCTTCGGGACACTGCCCTATAGAGATCTCTTGGCAGCGTCATGTATAGTTCTTTCTTCTCCATCTTCCTATTCACCTCCTCACTTTTCTAATCTTGATGTTCTCCGTGCTCGGGGGTCTGGGAAGAGCACGTCATCGAACACAGCATCCACAAGAACGTCCTTCCAAGTTTTGACTTGTCTGCCGGCTGAGAATCCGGCGATTCTTTCTCTGACGTGTCTGATCGTGTCGTCGTCGAGCGTCCGGTCGAGCAGAATCAGTTCCCCAGAATGAAGGACAAGGATCTGCCTGAGGAGGACATTGCCTCCTCCTATGGTTTCGAGGAGCACGTAGAAATGTTCTCCGTCCTCCTTGAAGTGCAGACTGTAGATTTGGGGTGTCGCGACGTCGAGAACCTTGATTTCGACGTCTCCGAGCCTGTCTACTTTGGGATCCATAGTTTCCACCACCCCTTGTCGTTTTGGACTTTTACGGTCATCCCCGTGGTCAGTTCGCCGTAATGGCGTAGCATCTTCCCGTATTTTGACCGCGGGGAATACGAGAGTGGTAGTATGTCGCTAGCGTAGCCTATCTGGCGTCCTCGCCCATCGAAGACGACCATTCTGATGCGGAGAACCCTCTCGAATGGCTCTCCATATTTGAGCTTATCTCTGAAGATTTCTCCTTTCGTCTTCACTGAGATGTCGGTGATGACGGCGTCAGCCATCATCGTGATTCCCCCCGAGTCTGACCTCCTCCATCTCGAGGCCTTTGACGTGGTAGATCCGTATTCCGGCTTCTCTGAGCTCTGATAGGTTCAATTCCTTCCCTCGCTTCTCCGGCGGAATATTCGGAAGCACGATCTGGTAGTATTTGATCCCCCTGTCGAGGAGCTCTCTGATCAGATGGATCGGCAGGACGCCGTATACCCGATCCCCCGGCCGCATCAAGTTCACGATCTTCTGATTCAAATGTTCGATCTGCTTGTAGCTGTTGTCGTTTGTTGCTGTTTGTATCCATCTCACTGTGTCGTGATGTCTTGTTACGATCCATTTCATTTTTCACCACCTCCCTTCTTTTTTTTTAAGTATTTCTTCCTCAACATTTCCAATGGGTTGTATAATTATCATGGCCTTGTAGGAAACTATAAGTTGTAGCGCTTTCTGTCGAGTAATTCTTGTCTTTTACCCGGGTTCCAGCCTCCACTGGATGATTTAGCCCTTCCAACCTGCTGGACGTATCCTGTTATACGATCGTACCATTCTACTTCTTCTTTTTCGCCGCAGTTGGCGCAGGTTTCTTGCAATCCTCTCATGAGGGTTTTGCATTTGAGGCAGAAACTTAGTGCGCTGCTGTAATCCCAGAATCCTATCTTTGTGTTTTTGCAGATGTTTTTTGTGAATCTTGTGAGTGCTTGTGTGTCTGGTTGGGCTTCCCCAAGCCATGCATGGAATATATGCCCTCCGGGTGTTATTGGATGATACTCCTCTTCTATTTTTATCTTTTCTATCATGTCTATTTCAGCGTCTACTGGCACGTGACTAGAGTTCGTGTAATAGTATGAGTTTTCCCTTCCTTGTACTATAGCCTCCTTATAGGATTTTTTGTCTAGCATCGCGAATCTGTGAGCTGTGCTCTCAGCGGGTGTTTGCAGTACGCTCCAGCGCAAGCCAGTTTCCTTTTTGAGTTCCTGGGCGCGTTCGTACAAGTATCTTATTACCTTGAGTCCGAATTTGTTGGCATCCGGGTTTGTGATGTCGTCTCCAGTGTGGTATTCTAGCATCTCGTTCAGACCAACGTATCCGAAACTTAGGGTTGCATTTTCTATCCTGTAATAGTTTTCGCCCTCGATTTCTTGTGTGAGGAATGGTAATAGATTATAGTCGTTTAGGCATTTGAGTGCTTGTTCTCTTCTTAATTCTAGTATGTTAATTGCAAGGTCAAGGTATTCGTCAATATACTCGAATATCTCATCGTCATCCTTTGCCTGGTATGCGATCCTTGGAAGATTTAACGTTACATATGCTAGGTTCCCTGTTCTAAGACAGTCTTGTTCCCAGTTCCCCGTCCAATTATCTGAGAGAAGTGTTCGGCAACCCATATAATTGGACATTTCACCCCTGTAATCTGCTAACATGTTAACGAAATATGCTGTCCCGTATTTGGCGGCTAATTCATGTGCAAGGTGCAGGTCATCATCGAATTCGCCCTTTAGGGTTTCTTTGCGGATGACATATATTGTATTTGGGAATAAATGGGGTTTGCCATCAGCGTCACCCTCCAGGAGCACTTCTGTAAATGCCCTTGTAACTTGCCTGGCCTCATCATAGAAGTCCCCATATACTCCCACGCGTTCGCCCCGGGGCCCGTAAGCCAGCACATCAGATAGGAAATCTGGTACTGCGAATTCCAAGTTTATGCTTGTGAATGGGACTTGGCTCCCCCTAGCAGCGTATGCCATGTTAAGGTTGAATATGAACATTTGCACAGCCTGTTTAATCTCATCATACGACCGCCCCGCGGCGAATGGTGCGACGAAAACATTCCAGAGGCTCATTGCCTGGCCGCCGGACATGTTTTGTTGGGCTGCTAGCATTATCTCCCCTGCATGGTTCATAAGGGTTTCAAGGTGCTTTGGGGGCCCCGCAACCGAAGTATGGTCTCCCGTCCCATCAACTTTTAATCCATATTTTATAAATAGGCGTAGATCATGTTGCAAGCAGTTCAAGGGGCGGGCTGCGAAGAATTCTAGGTCGTGTATGTGTATGTCTCCTGATATGTGGGCGTCTGCTAGGCGGGTGGGTAGTATGTGGAGGAGTGTGTATTGTTTGAGGGCTTCGTCGGCAACATATTTGTGGACGGTTTCGGGGTTGTGTATCATGTTGGCGTTGTCCCTTGAGCCTTCGGTTATGAGTTCTGTGATGTTGTATACTGGTATTCCGAGTCTTGTGTATTTTTTTCTTAGTTTTTCTAGCCTGTGTTCGATGAGTTTGGTGTTGACCATCTCCCTTATCATTGGGGCTGTGAGGTATTCTACGTCGAGTTTTTTAAGTTCTTTCCACACTTCTGTGGCTATTTTCTCTGCTAGTTGTGGTGATGCCCCTGCTTCTTTGATTAGGCTTTTTTCAATCTTTTTCTGGTTGAATGATTCTATTGTGTCACGTGATGTTCTAACCTTTAATTTTCTAGCGGCAAAGTATTTATCCGCTATTTCTTCATCAATATCCTTTAATGAAGTGTATACTAGCATTTTTATCTCTTTAGTTGTGATGCTGTCATAGGCTGATTTAGCAACCTTTGATGCTATCTTTTCAGCGGCCCAGAGGGGTGAACCCACCATTAGGAGTGATTTAACGAGTTTTTCGTGGCTGAATTTTTCTCTTATCCCATTGTTTTTTTCAACGCTAATATCCGCCTTTGAAGGAAGTTCAGCTAAAACGTGTGAATCCTTAATCACAAAATCACCACATTTAACTTTCTCAGGGGAAAGTCCCCCATCCAAGAGGGGTGCACATAAAAAGGGGCTCAATAATCCCCGACGAGGTAGGCGATGTATTGGAGCGTTTCCTCCGGTTTTTTGGGATCAAGAGCTATCGAATGGGCCGCATCCCCATCGAGGATGACGATCTTGTACTGCTTTTCACTTTTGTCGTATGAAATCCAAATTCGATCGTTTATGCTGGCAGTAGCCAACTTTCTCACCTCCTATGCGGTTCTCTCAGATCGAGAAGCTCTCGGTCGATTTGCTTGGTTTCCCGGATCAGCATGTCGCGTTTAGCTCTAAGATATTCCCTGCGACCGTGCCTGACCCACACGAGAAGAAGGTAGAGATGTTCTCGGAGTTTCATTCTTCCTCTCCTCTGAGCCCAAGAGTTTCCCCTATTTCGAAGATGGCGTCTTCGATCCCACGATCCCAGAAAACGAGGTAGGCCTTCCCGAGGTCTGGGATTTCGACGATTTTAAATTCGCTATGGTCGTCAATGGGTTTTCTCCATAGCTCTTCTTCGCCCCAGACCCTCTGGAGGGTTGGATATGCGATGTCGGGGCCCATGCTGTCCCAGAACGCCAATTCCTCATCGATTTGGTCGATGAGGAATTGGTTGAAGTCTGTGATGTTCTCGAATGTGGGGTAGCTGATGTCTTCGAGTTTCGGAGCCTCCAAAACCCCAGCCGCCTTGAGAATCTTGTAGTTGTGTTCCCCGAGCTCTTCTCTGATGTCTTCAGGGTCTCTGAGGTTGCAATTTGAGAGTTCCTGCAGCCATTCGGCGAGGACCTCTGATGGGAGCGTGAGCATGGCCTCGCTGGGGTTTGTTCTAGTTTGGATTTTTTCGAGGGCTTCTCGGAGTTTGGTTTTTTCCTCTTTCGAGAGCACGATCTTGTACTCTCGAATCTCTTCTAGAATTTTTTCGAACTCTTCTTTCACATCCATAATATCTGCCTCCGCCCTTTTTTCTTCCATGTCGGGGTACCCCCGACCTGACATATATTATGTTGGGTGTGATATATATATTTTTGGGGTGGTCACACTACACACCTATGAAAGGTATTACTCGACTACAGAAAACGGCTGAGAACAATTTCCACAAAAATCTGCCAAGTCCCAAGCCACGAAACAGCCGAAGGACGAGCGAGCGTCGGCCCTACCATTTTAAAATCGTACCCACAAATTTCCAGCCCGACTCAAGACAAGGCTGGTCTCGGATTGGCTGGGGATTTTGTGGAAATCCTGTAAAAATGGTAGGCCCCGGGGAGGTGTTGCCATTCGCGAAAAGAAGCCCTTTCGAGGTGGGTTGCTCATGATGTTCTATATTAGGTATATACCCTGGGGTCTAGTATTCGAGAGAGCCCCATCCCAGGGGAGGAGTAATATTAGTATGGTATATTAGTATTATTTACATAATAATAAACACACTAGAGTTATCTCGCTTCAAGTATATAAAGTTTTCGGTCTGGACCTTGACCCGGGGGGAGACTCATGAACATAGGGATACCTATATACTATACAACATTATCATGAAACCCCTCGCAAAATCCCTTATTTCGCCTCTGGGGCTTTCTCCTCGGAGTCTACCATTTTTACAGGATTTCCACAAACTCGCAGAGGGGTCTGGGACTTGATCGGAGGCTGTTGGCG
>Ga0209608_1002816_pt1 | contig 11761 bp, 10 predicted proteins | sample AD_UKC130_MetaG_FD_184428 | JGI IMG/M metagenome (GOLD analysis project Ga0209608, IMG submission 184428) | Active sludge microbial communities of municipal wastewater-treating anaerobic digesters from Canada - AD_UKC130_MetaG (SPAdes) (version 2) | ecosystem: Engineered > Bioreactor > Anaerobic... | reverse complement strand
GCAAATTGCACGGGGAATACACCTTCGTTCATGACCGGCTTTTCATGATGTATCAGGCCTATCAACTCCACTCCGACGTGATGGCTCCTGTGCGGTTCATGGCGGCACACGGCGGTTCCGCGCTTGGCGCGCGCAGCACGGCACAGTCGTCGCTGCGCCGCGTCTCTGCCGCCAGCGAGGTGTTCGCGCGCATGAAGCTCACGCACAAACGTCCTGCGTACGGCATTGATTCGGTGCTGGTGGCGAACGAGACGGTGCCGGTCTCTGAAGAGCGCGTGCTGACGTTACCGTTCGGCACGTTGCTGCACTTTAGGAAGCCGTCATTGAATGGCGCACCAACGCAACCGCCCGTGCTCCTCGTCGCGCCGCTCTCAGGGCACTTTGCAACGCTCTTGCGTGAGACAGCGCGCACGCTGCTGCAGGATCATGACGTTTACATCACCGACTGGCACAACGCGCGCGACGTGAGCCTGCAACACGGCGCATTCAGTCTCGACGATTACATCGACTACATGATGCGCTTCATGCACCGCATCGGCCCAGGCGCGCATATCGTTGCGGTGTGTCAGCCTTGCGTGGCGGCGCTGGCGGCGACGGCGCTGATGAGCGAGGACGACGATCCCGCGCAGCCGCGAAGCCTCACCTTAATGGCCGGGCCGGTGGATTGCCGCATCAACCCAACGGCAGTGAACACGCTCGCGACGAGTAAACCGATGTCGTGGTTTGAGAAAAACTTGATCAGCCGCGTGCCGCTGCCCCATACGGGATTTGGTCGTCGCGTGTATCCAGGGTTTGTGCAACTCACGGCGTTCATGAGCATGAACTTAGAGCGCCATAAGAAATCATTTCGCGATATGTATCAGCTGCTGGTCAACGACGAGATCGACAAGGCCGACGCGATCCGCACCTTCTACGACGAGTACTTTGCGGTGAACGATTTGCCGGCTGAGTTCTATTTGGAGACGGTCGAAAAGGTATTTCAGACCTACGATCTCGCGATGGGCAATTTGCACTATCGCGGTCGGCGCGTGAACCCTGCGGCGATTCGCCGCACGGCGCTGATGACGGTGGAAGGAGAGCGCGACGATATCTGCGCCGTAGGCCAAACCATGGCGGCGCAGGAACTGTGCAGCAACGTAAAGACGTTTCGCCGAGCACACCACATTCAGACTGGCGTCGGGCACTACGGCGTGTTCAGCGGCAGTCGCTGGAACCAGCAAATTTACCCACGCGTGCGCGAGATGATCTACGTGAGTGCTGCGTAGCCGGCTGGCGTAGTCGGAACGCTAACCCTCAACATAATTCAGCGGAAGCACCGTCGTGTCTTTCACTTTTTCGAGCACGAACGACGACTTCACGTTAATCACACCCGGCAGCGTCAACACGCGATCCATCAGAAACGATGTGTAGTGCTTCAAGTCGGGCATCACTACTTGCATCGTGTAGTCCATCTCGCCCGAAAGCGAATGGCACCACGTCACTTCGCTCCACGTTTGCACTGCGGCCTTCAAACGATCTCGCGCTTTGGCGTCGCGTTTGTCGAGCGCCACGTCAAGGTGGATGGTCAAACCGAGGCCCAATTTTTCCGGATTGAGCAGCGCTGCGTAGCCCGCGATGATCCCGTCTTCCTCCAGCGCGCGGACACGGCGTAAACACGGCGACGCTGAGAGCGACACCTTCTCGGCAAGCTCAATATTGGACAAACGGCCCTCGGCCTGCAAGGTTTCCAAAATGCGCAAATCGGTGCGATCCATCACTTAAATGCCTTGTTGCTTGTTGATTGCGCAATTATAAGCCTCATAAATAGCGCGATGTGGGCATATTCAAAACATCATTGCGCACCGTACCGGGCAAAATTTCTGCTTCGTTTTTTGCAACAGAGTTTTGGAGCGCACATGACATCAGCAGCACAGTTGTGGGACAACCCGATGGGCACCGACGGTTTTGAGTTCATCGAGTTCGCCGCGCCGGACCCCGCCGCGATGGGTCGTCTGTTTGAGCAGATGGGTTTTGTGGCCGTTGCGAAACACCGCTCAAAAAATGTGCTCCTCTACAAACAAGGCGACATCAATTTCATTTTGAACGCCGAGCCGGGCTCGTTCGCGCAGAGCTTCGCTCGCGTGCACGGCCCGTCGATCTGCGCGATTGCGTTTCGCGTAAAGGACGCCGCGTTCGCCTACAAGCGCGCCGTCGAGCAAGGCGCGTGGGGCGTTGAGACGCAACCCGCGCCCATGGAACTTAACATTCCCGCGATCAAAGGCATTGGCGATTCGCTGCTGTATTTCGTAGATCGGTACGACGGCAATTCTGCGCATGGCGGTAACAACGTCACGATTTACGACATCGACTTCGTTCCCATCGCCGGCGCGCCGCGCATCCCCGAAGGCTCGGGCCTTACCTACGTCGACCACCTCACGCACAACGTGCATCGTGGCCGCATGGACGAGTGGGCGGGCTTCTACGAGCGCTTGTTCAATTTCCGCGAGCTACGCTACTTCGATATCGAAGGCAAACTCACGGGCCTGAAAAGCAAGGCGATGACCAGCCCCTGCGGCAAGATTCGCATCCCGATCAACGAATCCAGCGACGACAAATCGCAAATTCAGGAGTACCTACACGCGTATCACGGCGAAGGCATACAACACGTTGCGTTTGGCACCAACGATGTCTACGCGACGGTCGACGCTCTTTCGCGGAAGAAGGTGCCGTTCCAAACCACGCCCGCCACGTATTACGAACAACTCAGCACGCGCATTCCCAATCACGGCGAAGACAGCGCGCGCTTGCAAGCGCTCAGCATTCTGGTCGACGGCGCACCAGAAGATTCGGGCTTGCTCCTGCAAATCTTCACGCAAAATTTGTTCGGCCCCATCTTCTTCGAAATCATCCAACGCAAAGGCAATCAAGGCTTCGGCGAAGGCAATTTCAAAGCGCTGTTCGAATCCATCGAACTCGATCAAATTCGACGCGGCGTGTTGCAGGCGTAAGCCGCTTTCGCGGCGCTACAGTAGCGCCGCGAACAATCGCACCGCCCACCACGCCTCAATCAACACCTGCACCGCGAAACACAGAAACCGCCAGCGGACGGCGCGGTTGCGCGTGGAGATGAGGTGGATGGTTGATTGGCCGACGCGCGCGGCGAGCACCCATAACGCGAGCGAGCTGGTGATGTGTGCGTTGTTTGTTGCGTGCGCCACGAGAATGAGCGCCGCAAAGATCGGCAAATTTTCGTAGCAGTTGGCATGCGCGCGACAGAGGCGCGCGGAGAAAGGCGACACGTCGTCGCCTGACGGCAAGAAACTGTTGGCGCGTTTCCGGCCGGTGACCGTGAGCGTCGTTCGGATTGCAGCGATGGCGCCGAGCAGTAGTAGCGTCCACGAGGCGAAGCCCAAGAGGGCGAGCATCGATGTGTTCATGAGTTCCTTCGTTCAGTAGGGTCGTGTGAAGGAAGTTTCGGTGTATTGGCGAGTTGCCACAATTGGCGATAATGACAAATAACAGGTCAATCTTGCCAATCCTGTGCTCCGTCGATTTACGATCTCGCCATGAAAATTCAGCTTCTGATGCTGCCGAAAGTGCTCGACGCATCGCTCGGTTTGAGCCTTTCTATTTTTCAGGCGGCGAACCGCTTGCTTGAAGCCGAAGGCAAGCCCCCGCTGTTTGAAGTGGCAACAACTGCGATGCGCCGAGGCACGCTCATGACCGGCGCGGGAATGTCGTTGAACGTCGCCACCGCAGCGCGCAACTTGCCCGACGCCGACGCCGTCTTAGTGCTGGGCAGCTACTTAACAGGCAGCAAAGACATGCAAGCGTGGCTTGGCGAACGGGACGCGCAGGACGCGAGCGCGTATGTTCGCGACATCGCCGCGCGCAAAGGCGAGATCGCGGCGGCGTGTGCAGGCACCTTTGTGCTCGCGCAGGCGGGCGTGTTGAACGGTCGAACGGCAACCACGACTTGGTGGATGAGCCGATTCTTTCGTGCGCGCTTTCCCGACGTGCAGCTCGATATGCAACGCGTGGTGGTGCAAGACGAATACGTCACCACCGCAGGCGCGGCGCTCGCGCAGGCGGATTTGGTGTTGCACTTGGTAGCGCGCTACGCCGGGCCACAGCTCGCGCATGCGTGTTCGCGCTACCTACTTCTCGATGAGCGTACTTCACAATCTCGCTTTCCGATGGTGCAACACATGGTGCTGCAAGACCGACAATTGCGTCACGCCGAAACCTGGGTACGCGCACGACTCGATCAGCCCATCAGCATTCCGGCACTCGCCAGCGCGCTGCACCTAACGACACGCACAATGGCTCGTCGCTTCGACGCCGCACTCGGCCTCACGCCGCTGCAATTTGTGCAGCGCCTGCGCATCGAGCAAGCGCTACATCTGCTGCGTGCCACAACACATTCGTTCGAAAAAATCGCCGCGCAAGTGGGCTACGCCGACCCGAATGCGCTGCGGCGCTTGTTGATGCGTGAAGCGGGCGCGACGCCGTCGGAGTTGCGGCGACAGGCGCGGGCGTGAGCCACAATCTACCTTCGATTTCGCGGATGTTCGCTTGCTGTACGTTCGTTACCGCGTTTGTAGTTTCCGGTGAGGCGCGCCATCAATTGCTGCGCGTCGGCAGCGTCGGCGTGCTCGACTTCCGCGATGAAGTCGGCGGCGTCTGTGCCGCGCAATGTGGCGGCGAGTTTGCCGTGATGGAGCACCTGAATTTCGCCGGTTTTGCGCGACCGGTAGGTGAAGCCTAGATCGCTGTCGTTGTTCATGGTTCGCTTCGCGTCGATACCGAAAGTCGCAATCTTACTGGCGGCGGCGCGCGGCCCCGTGGATCAACGCGGCTCGCGCGTCTGAATTTCGATGGCGTACTTTCGTTGTTTGTCGTTGGGCTCGAAAGCATCGACCAATTGCATCGTGACGTCGATGCGTTCCGCCTGCGTGAGTTTTGCTAGCTCGGCAGAATTCCACTTTGAAATGAGACGCGCAACGCCCGCGTCGGTCTGTATTTTCGGCAACTTGGCAGCAACGTGCGCGAGCAAATCGTCGACCGGCGCGGTGCCAAATCCTTGTTTGTGCAGTGCCGCTTGCTCCGCCTTCGCATCGGCGCTGAGGCGCGACATCTCGGCCGAATCGCCGGCGTCCTTAGCGCGCAGATGCGCAGCTTTCAGGGCGGTCATTTTCTGCTGTTGAAATGACGAGCCAGCGTACGCGATAGCAACTGCGCGCGAGTCGTAGACGCCGATGCGTACAGCGCGCTCGGTGCTCGTGCCGCTGGATTGTTGCGCCAACCCAGTGCTGGCTGACGCAAAGAACGTAACGAACACAACGACACGCATCGCAAGGTAAAGCACGTTCATGATGACCTCGTGGAGCAAGAAATTCAACGCGGTGACAATAGACCGGAGACACGGCCAGACGTTCTTGAGTCATCACATGAGTTTGACGTGGATCAAACACCACAAACAACATATCCGTAACCGTAAAACTAAAGAGGCTCTTGTTGAGTGGCGCAGTGAATACTGCCGCCACCGGCCGCGATTGCGTCGACGTTGAGCTGTACGACTTTGCGATTGGGGAATGCGCGCGCTAACGTCTCGCGAGCGGCGCGGTCTGCGGCTTTGTCGCCAAACTCTTGCGCAATCACCGCGCCGTTGCACACATAAAAACCAACGTAGCCTGCGGCGAATTCGCTGCGTTCAAATTTCTTACGTACGGTGTTGGGCGCGGTCAACGTGAGTAGGTCTAGCCGCTTGCCGCGCGCGTCGACACTTTCACGAAGCACTTCGATGTTTCGCTTAGTGATCGCGTGATCGTACGAGCCGACGTCGCCATCGAAGCCCGCCAATACAACGCCTGGTCGTGCGAAACGTGCATAAAAATCAGTGTGACCGTCGGTAATGTCTTTGCCCTTAACCCCAGGAATCCAGATCACTTTTGTGATGCCAAGCAACTCGCGCAATGCGCGTTCACATTGCGCTTTCGAGACGCCAAGATTTCGATTGTCGATCAGCACGCAGCTCTCGGAAATGACCGCGCTTCCCTCGCCGTCGACTTCAATGCTGCCGCCTTCTAGCACCAGTTGTGCCGTCTTAATTGGCACGCGTGCGTGTCTCGCCACAACCTGCGCAACAAGAGCGTCTTGCGCATGGTCTTGCTTCTTGCCCCAGCCGTTGAAATTGAAGTCAACGCATGCTTTTCGTTGCGTCGCGTCACGTGATTTATTGACGACGAACACGGGGCCAGTGTCGCGAATCCACAGGTCGTCCAGCGGACAGACCAACGTCTCGACTTTGGGTGATAAAAGCCGCTTCGCCAAGCCAGTATCTGCGTGCCGCACCAGCATCGTGACCGGCTCAAACTCCACAATCGTGTTGGCAATCAGCGCGAGATTTCGCTGCACATCAGGCAGCAAGTTGTCGCCCCAAATTTTCGCGCTCGCGCCGAAGGCCATCCACGTGCGCTTATGCCGGTCACTCTCGTCGGGCATGAGCCAACGGTCGGCGTCGGTATCCGCCGCACGTACGGAAGCACGTGTAGCAATACCCAGAACGCTCGTGGCACTGAGCAACTTGAGTAGTTGGCGTCGAGAAATTGGGGACACGAATCGGCGATCAGACCTAACGGGCGAGTGGCTAGCTTAGCCGGTTTTGCGGCCGCCATTGTGGTGGCGGCCGATCATCGCATCGCGCGTGACCGGCGGCAAATCAGCGCAACGAAAAGTCTGCATCTGACTTCTAGCTTTTTCGGCATATCCGCCATCAGCCGGTGATTGCAGCCTGTTTTTTCTCTATGTCGACTTGTGGGATATTTTTTCCGTAATGACCGCTCGGCGGTCGCTGCGAGCGCATTTGTCCTAAAAGTTGTTAACTCGCTTCCTCGCTCCACTCGTCGCGAGTCGACGCCCGGTGCGCATACATCGTGTGCGCCATATTTCGTGTCGCGCCTCCCGCATTTCGTCGCGTCGCGCTCGCTTCTGAAGAGCGCCGCGGCGAACATGGCCACCTTTAATCTTCAGAGGTGCTCATGTTCATGTTCACGCAAACTTTACGCCACGCGGGGTTGCTTCGGGCGCTCGCCGCAACAGCGCTCGCGTGCCTCGCCGTCAGCGGTGCACTCGCGTCGTCCGTCGCCTTCGCGCAGTCGCCGGAACAATTGACGCAAATCGATCAGATGTTGACCGCGACGTACAAACCCAACGAGCCCGGCGCAGTCGTGCTGATCGCGAAAGACGGCAAGCCGGTGTTGCGCAAAGCTTACGGGTTGGCCGATCTCGAGAAGGGCGTGCCACTCAAACCGGACGACGTTTTTCGGATCGGGTCGGTGACTAAGCCGTTTACCGCGATGGCGATTCTGTTGCTGGAGGAGGACGGCAAGCTTGCATTGAGCGACGAGATCACACGATTCTTCCCTGACTATCCGACGCAAGGCCAGAAGATCACCATTGAACATTTGCTTACGCACACGTCGGGCGTTGCGATCTACACCGAGTTTTCGGCTGTGCGCGGAAACGCCGCGCTGGTGACGCCGATTGACGTCATCAACGCATTCAAGACCGCGCCGATGAGTGGCGCACCGGGCGCTGAGTGGGTCTACAACAACTCGGGCTACTACTTGCTGGGCGCGTTGATTGAGAAGGTATCTGGCCTGTCGTACGCAGACTTCCTAGCGTCGCGCATCTTCACACCGCTCGGCATGCACAACACCGCCTTTGAGGGCAAAGAGCGCGGCGCGAAACGCGTGCCAGGCTATCGCACCGAAGCAGGAAAATTTCGGCTCGCGCCTGACATGGCCCCAAACATGACTTACGCAGCGGGTGGGTTGGTTTCAACCGCTGACGATTTGTTGCGGTGGCAAATTGCGATAGCGTCCAATCAACTCCTAAAACCCGCCACCTGGAAGCGCGTGTTTACGCCCGCAACACTAAACAACGGCACCGCTACCGAATACGGCTACGGCTGGTTGGTACTCAAACTGCGCGGGCAAGCGCTGCGCACGCATACCGGTGTAGTCGCCGGGTTTCAGTCATCCGTGCTGATGCTTCCCGAGCAGCAACTTTCGATCACATTCTTAACGAACCAACAAGCGCGCCAGAACGTTGCACGACGCATGGGCGAACAAATTGCAGCGATTGCGATTGGCAAGCCGTTTCCACAGCACAAGCCCATCGCGCTGACGGAAGCGGCGCTAACGCAATTCGAGGGCGTGTACCAGCGCGAAGGCAAGCCAGCGCGTACGATCACGCGCGCTGGTGCGCAACTGCGGCAAGCCGCTGTCACGGGTCAAAGCATGATGCAGCCGTTCGCCGAGCGTGAATTTTTTCAACCGGTCGGCTCCTTCACGCGCTACCGATTCGAAGCGGACGCGGCAGGTAAAGTCGTACGCATGGTGCGAATCGACATCAGCGACGAGGAGGAGATTTACATGCGAATCGCCGATGCCCCCACGCGACCCGCAAGCGCGGCCAATCAATAGCGCCGTACCGGAGAGGCGCGCACACCTACATGTTTTTGAAAAGCGGCATGTAGGTCAAGCTGACCGTCAAAGTCTCCGGGCGAGATTTCAGTCGCATCTTGCCTCGCCCGGCGTCGTCACGCGTGATCGACGCCACGGCGCGCATGTTCACCACTGTTCCGCGATGAATCTGTCGAAACGCATTCATGTCAAGCCGAGCGATGATGTCTGACAGCGGTGTGCGCAACATCGACTCGCCGTCTGCGGTCATCACCACGGTGTATTTGCTGTCCGACTGAAAGTAGACGACGTCGTCGATCATGATGAGACGCGTCTCGCGCCCGCTACTTGCGGTGAGCCAAACCAGCGGCTCCGGGTGCGCTGGAGCTGTCAGCGTCGCCGAGAGTTGCTTTGCGAGCGCAAATATCGCGTCGTGCTGCTGCCAGGTTTCGTGCATGCGCGCAACATTGTCAGCGTTTGAAGTGGTCGGAAAGTGCGGCTTCAGGCGAGCGATCGTCGTCGCCAACCGTTCCTGCGACACGGGCTTCAACAAATAGTCGACGACCCTCTTTTCGAAGGCGTCAATTGCATATTGATCGTAGGCGGTCACAAACACTACCTGCGTGGCTGGACGTAATTCCGTCATCGCCTTCGCCACGTCAAGTCCGCTCACACCGGGCATTCGAATGTCAAGAAACGCCACGTCGATTCTGTGCTCGTCAATGGCATCAAGCGCAGCTGCGCCGTCCTCGCAAATCGCAACGACATCAAGCTCAGGCCATTGCTCGTGCAACATCGAAATAAGCGCGTCACGAAACAGCGCTTCGTCCTCTGCGATCAAAGCGCTGATTCGTCGAGGGCCTATGTCGCTCATCGCTCACCTCGGATGGGTAGTCGAATCGTGGCGGCGACACCCGACGGAAAGTTCGCGACCAATTCAAACGCCGCCTCGCCGCCATAAGCGAGTTGCAATCTCTCTCGCACGTTATTTAGGCCAATGCCGCTACCTTGCGACTTCATTGTTTCCGTCTGCTCGGAGTTAAGGCCGCGTCCATCATCGGCCACGGTAACGCACAGATGCGTCGTCGTCGTGCTCGCCAATATCCAGATGTTGCCGCCACCACTTTTCGGCTCTAGGCCATGTTTGATTGCATTCTCAACCAGCGTTTGCAGCATCATCGCCGGGAACGGCATGGCGCGACATCTGTCGGGCACATCAATGTGCGCCGACAGCCGCTCTCCCATGCGAATTCGCAGGATATCGAGATACGCCGTCGCGCGTTGAAGCTCATCACCGAGCGTGGAACGTGCGTCTTCGGTTCGTGGCAGCGAGTGCCGAAGGTACGTTATCAAGTTGTCGAGCATCGCCTCGGCCTTGATGGCATCCGAGCGCACAAGGTACTTGGCGCTGCCCAGCGTGTTGTACAGAAAGTGTGGCTCGATCTGCGCTTGTAGCAATCCAAGCTTTGCGAGGGCCAGCGCTCTGTCACTAGAGTTTTGCAGCACGCCGTCGTGCTCGCGTCGACGCCATGCCGCAACGCGTCGCGAAATGGCGCGACTGATCGCCTCAACATTGCCGAGATTGGCTCCCTGATCGACCACAAACCAGTCGCGCCACGCGCCCCCCGCGGGCTCGCCCACGAGTGTGATGCTGCACGCGTCGCCGTGCGGTGTGATGGTGGCAGATACAACATCGTGTGACGCGTGCTTTGTCGATTTTGTGCGGCCAAATTGCAGTAGGTTTGGCCACAAAGAGCCCGTCAAGCGACGCACTTCAGCGCGAATCTGCAAGCTGTCAGGTGCGCTTAAAACTTTCTCGACACGCGGCAGTTCGCGAACCGCGGCGTCTAGCAATTGAAATCCCTCGTCTGCTGTCAACGGAAGTTCAATTTGGCGACGTTGACGCGCAGCCAGCGTTGTCGCATTGACGTTCGCATCACCCACCATCAGCTTGACGCGGCGCACATGAGACACGGCTTGCACCAAGACGAAAAATAGGGCAGCCAACCAAACGAAAAACACGGGCTCTTGAGCGCTACCGCGCGTGATGCCGTTCCAGAACATCAAGAACGCCAGCAAAGCAACGATCCAAGCGACCGCGATTCGGGCGAAGAAGAATAGACGGACTCTCATGCGCGATCTTGCGTGACGAACAAACCCCCAGCATAACGGCGGGGAACGAGCCATCCATCCCGTTTGCGACGAAATGATGGCTGTGTAGACGAAGTGTGGATGTTGCTACTGAAACGCCACCTCAGCGAAGCTTCGCAGTTTGCGGCTGTGCAAGTGATCGGCACCGGCGGCACGCATGAGTTCCAACGCGCGGATGCCGATGAGTAGGTGTTGATTCACGCGTTCGCGGTAGAAGTGATTAGCCATGCCCGGCAGTTTGATTTCGCCGTGTAGTGGCTTGTCGCTGACGCACAGCAACGTGCCGTACGGAACGCGGAAGCGGAAGCCGTTGGCGGCGATCGTGGCGCTTTCCATGTCGAGCGCGACGGCGCGGCTTTGTGAGAAGCGGCGCTCGGGTGTGCGTTGCGGGAGGAGTTCCCAGTTGCGGTTGTCAGTGCTGGCGACGGTTCCGGTGCGCAGCACGCGCTTGAGTTCGTAGCCTTTGAGTTGCGTAACGTCGGCGACGGCTGATTCGAGCGCAACTTGCACTTCGGCGAGCGCCGGGATCGGCACCCAGAGCGGCAAGTCTTCATCAAGCACATGATCTTCGCGGACATATCCGTGCGCGAGTACGTAGTCGCCAAGCGCTTGCGTATTGCGCAAACCTGCGCAGTGGCCGAGCATGATCCACGCGTGTGGGCGCAGCACGGCGACGTGATCGGTGATGGTTTTTGCGTTGGCCGGGCCGACGCCGATGTTGACCATCGTGATGCCCGAATGATCAGCGCGAAGCAGGTGGTACGCGGGCATTTGCGGCAGGCGCGGCGGCGCGGCACCGAGCGCGTCGCCCGCTTCGGCGGCGAGGCCTTTGCGACGCGTGATCACGTTGCCCGGCTCGACGAAGGCGATGTACTCGCTGTTCACGTCGTTCATCAATTCGTGGCCCATGCGCACGAATTCGTCGATGTAGAACTGGTAGTTGGTGAACAGCACGAAGTTCTGAAACCACTCGGGCGCGGTGCCCGTGTAGTGGCGCAGGCGATGCAAAGAATAATCGACGCGCGGCGCAGTGAACAACGAGAGCGGTTGGTGCGCGCCGGGTGGAGGCTCGTAGGTGCCGTTCGCGATGCCATCGTCCATCGCAGCGAGATCGGGCAGGTCGAATACATCACGCATTAACTGACGGCGCTCGGGCGTGAGGT
>Ga0209608_1002814_pt1 | contig 11764 bp, 10 predicted proteins | sample AD_UKC130_MetaG_FD_184428 | JGI IMG/M metagenome (GOLD analysis project Ga0209608, IMG submission 184428) | Active sludge microbial communities of municipal wastewater-treating anaerobic digesters from Canada - AD_UKC130_MetaG (SPAdes) (version 2) | ecosystem: Engineered > Bioreactor > Anaerobic... | reverse complement strand
CGAAACACCGGCCGGGAGTGAGCGGTGAGCGCACGGACGCCGGTGCAACAGAAGGTCTCGATTAGTAATCACGCGGGGCAACCCCGCGCGGCACAACGCATTCACCCGAGAGCGAATTTGCAGTGACAAAACTAGACGCAGCGCCATTCGCGATCAGCATAGCACCGCGGAGTGTGACCGCCGAAACTAACGCGGCGAAGGACGTATTGCCTCAATCGCGGCAACATAACGCGCATCGATGCCGGGATACATCTCTGTCGGCGAACGATCAAGCGGATGCCAGAAGAAATCGAAGATGAGACCGTCTTCGTCGGGGCCGCCGATCGCGGCGTGTTGCCAACGTTCCGGCAACGTTTCCTCGGTGTCGAGGCGAAACAATATCCAGCGCTGCCAAGTGACTTTGCCACCATGAACGCCAGGCTTGGGTGGCCGCTCAAATTCGAGCGTCGACACATAGCTCGGTTTACTTGCTAGCGATAGACCCGATTCTTCGCGCAGCTCACGAACCGCCGCGTCAATTGCTAGTTCCCCGCGCTCAATCCCGCCCTTGGGAATTTGTACGCCCGCCGTTGGGTGCTCGAACAACAACAAGCGCCCACGCTGCACTACGCAGGCGCAGGCCTTCTCAACCCAAATCACGCGCTGTACTGCGGGTCAAGGCGCCAGTCGCTCGATGTGCCAGCCACCAAATTGGCGCTGATACGCAAGACGATCGTGCAGGCGTGAGCGGCGACCTTGCCAAAACTCCACCATTTCGGGAACGATCACATAGCCGCCCCAATGTGCAGGGCGCGGCGGGTTGTCGCCGAATTTGGCCTGAGCCTCAGCGAAATTTTTCTCAAGCGCTTCGCGGCTCTCGATTTTTTCGCTCTGCGCCGACGCATGCGCGCCGATACGCGAGAGCAGGGGGCGTGAGGCGAAATACTCGTCCGACACGGCCGCATCCACCTTCACGACATGGCCTTCGATGCGTACTTGGCGCTCAAGCTCAACCCAGTGAAAGGTCAATGCCGCCCACTGCGCTTCGGCCAGCTCGCGGCCTTTGCGGCTGTCGTAGTTACTGAAAAACACAAAACCGTCTGCATCAAAGCTTTTGAGCAAAACGATGCGGGCTGACGGTCGCCCATTGGCGCCGACCGTAGCCAGATTCATTGCCGTCGGCTCTGGCAGCTCCGCCTTCAAGGCGTCGTCCATCCATTTGCCAAATTGCGTGAAGGGATCGGCCGCAAGGTCGCGCTTGCCCAGCGAGGCAAGCTTGTAATCTTTGCGGAGGTCGGCGAGAGGATTATTTGTGCTCATGCGCCGTATCATACGAGCTTCAATGCCGTGTTGCATTGACATGACACAACCCCATTCGAGAGCTACGCCGTGACCGTCAAATTCCAGGGCACCAACACCTACATCACCACCCCCGACCTGCTGCTTGCGGTCAACGCCGCCGTTACCCTCAAGCGCCCGCTCCTCATCAAAGGCGAGCCCGGCACCGGCAAAACCTTGCTTGCGGAAGAAGTCGCGGGCGCGCTCGGCTGGCCGCTGCTGCAATGGCACATCAAAAGCACGACTAAGGCGCAGCAAGGTCTTTACGAATATGACGCCGTCAGCCGCTTGCGTGATTCGCAACTAGGCGAAGCGAAGGTCAAGGACATCGCCAACTACATCAAGCACGGCGTGCTCTGGGATGCCTTCGCGAGTGATGTGCCCACCGTCGTTCTGATCGACGAAATCGACAAAGCCGACATCGAATTTCCGAATGACCTGTTGCGCGAACTCGACCGCATGGCCTTCGACGTTTACGAAACGCATGAAACGATTACGGCCAAACATCGCCCGCTGTTCATCATCACCAGCAACAACGAAAAAGATTTGCCCGACGCCTTCTTGCGCCGCTGCTTTTTCCACTACATCAAATTCCCCAGCAAAGAGACGATGAAGCAAATCGTCGACGTGCACTACCCGGGCATCAAGCAAGAATTGGTGAGTGCAGCGCTGGAAGCGTTTTTCGACCTACGCGAAATGCCCGGCCTCAAGAAAAAGCCGTCGACGAGCGAACTGATCGACTGGATCAAACTGATGCTCGCCGAAGATGTAGACCCTGCAGTGCTCCGCGAAAAAGACCAACGCAAAGTACTCGCGCCGCTCTACGGTGCCGTCCTCAAGAATGAGCAAGACACGGAGCTGTTTACAAAGCTCATGTTCATGGCGCGACGCGGGTAGTTCACGTACGCTAAGCGCAGCCGCGCAAACGAGGCTGTGTGTCGTCTTTGCTGGCCGCTCAATGCACACGTAATGTTGCAACTGCGCGAGAGTCTGATCCGCGCAGTCCCATCCAACACCCCGCCTCCCCGTCGCGAGGCGGATTTACTACTTGGCAGGCCGATTGAGCACGTCCTCGGCCAGTACCAACTGGTTTACGCGCAGCTCCCATACCGTACGCTCATCCTTCAGATCGCGAATCTTGCGGTCAATGCGCGCGCGGTTAGTGTCGTATTGACGCTGCTTGTCCGCGTCAAACGTTGTGCCTTTGGAGTCGGTAATACGGACCGGTGGTGACAGCTGGCGTAGTTCGCTCTCGGCCTGCCCAATCTCCCAGTTGATATCGCGCACTTTCTTACGTGCCTCGAGCAAAGCAGGGCTTTCTGGGGCGCGTGCTGGCGTAGCCGACGCGGTAGTTGCCGCTGTAGTCGTCGGCTGTGCCGCGGGCGCGGTGACGTTGACGGTGCACGCCGTGACTGAACCTATTAGCGAGATCAGCGCCAGGCCAGATCGATTAAAAGAACGCATCTAAATACCCCGTAGTTGTTGTGTTGTTTCGAAAAAGTAGTGGCAAATTCTAGGCACTCACCACGTCGACAAGCTGCATCATGCCCAAATCTTCGTGATTGAGCGCATGGCAATGCCAGACGTATTTCCCGCTGAAATCGGTGAATCTCATGCGAAATGTGATGCTGCCATTTGACGGCACCGGCAATGTGTCCGCCCAGAATGGCGTCACCGCCTCGCCGTTGACTTTGACTACGTAGCTATCGTTGACGTGAATGTGAAAAGGGTGCGGATAGGTATTTAAGTTATTGATCGTCCATTCTTCCACCGCGTTGAGTGCCACCGTCTGCGTGGCTGTCAGTGGCGACTGAAACGGCGATAGTTTCGCGGTAGGCGCTGCATCCCCCGATGCGAATACGAAATTCGCGGAGCCATCAGCGCCATCTCCTGTCGGAATGAACCAGCCTTCGTTCGGCGGTATGGGCTGCGCCAGCTTGTCGCTGTCGGTCGGGAGTATGGCAAGCACGAGGTTCCGCTGTTTGCCGCCATGACTCGCCAGTTCGGCATCTGTAACGGGTAGGTGGCCCGCGTAGCGCGGAAGGTTCGCCGCCAACGGCAGCGGTGTGTTCATCGGCGCGCCTTCAACGACGATTCGGGCAACAATTTCTTCTTTTGCTGCACCTGAAGGGGCCAACGCCGCGCGCAGGTAGTAAGTGCCCGGCACGTCGCTCGCCTTGAACACCACCGAATGCCGCCCGCCCGGATAGATTGCGTTGCCGGGCCATTGTTGGTTTCCAAATTGGGTGGACGTCGCCTTGTTGAAGAGTTTGAACACACCGTCAAATACGTTGCCATCCTTGGCGTAGTTAAACAGCGTATGTTCGTCGAGCACGGGATTGAAAGGATAGAACGATGCACTGTTGATGAAGTGCCAATTTTGCACCTCGCCCGGACGCATCACGATGGTGGGTTGATAGGCTCCGTTAAGCAGAAACGCCGACGGAGCAGTGGCGATTGAGTCGTAAAAAGACTCAGTCTTGCCTTCCGTCGTGAGGTTGACTTTGTGCGTAAAAATTACGCGTTCGCGAATTTCCTTGTTTGTGATGAATTTGTCCGCCGGGTCACGGATGATGATCGCGCCAAACATGCCACTGGAAACCTGCGCATTAGATGAACCATGCAGATGTGGGTGATACCAGTAGATGCCGTTCGTATGATCTAGGGGAATGGTCAGCTCGTGCTGTCGTGATGCTCCGGGCAGCACACCAGCCTCGGCGACGTCAACCACGTAATCGCCGAATACGCCGGGGCGAATTTCTTTCGGATCAACGTGCAGTCCGTGGAAGTGCAAATTGGTGCTGTTCTGGTGATTCAGATAGGCTAGGGATGACTGCCCAGCTACGTTGGTAGGCAACGCGTTATTGAGATTGATACGCAGCGTATCGCCCACATTGAGCACAAGGGTTGGGGCGATGTATCGCCCGTTGAAACTACGCAATGCCGTTGCTATCTGTTTCGAAACACCGGGATATGCAGTGTCTTGAGCCATAGCAATAGCGCGCGTTTCCGACGCATACTTGGCGGTTAGATCCAGACTCAGCTTTCCGTTCACCGACGTAAGCATCGCAGGGTCAGGCAAGGTGTCGGCAGTCAAGTTGTCGCTACTGCAACCAGCAAGCGGAGCTAGGGCGGAGCCAAGCGAGAGGCCAAAAACCCACTTCAGGGTATCGCGCCGAGATTCATCAATGGAGGGTGTCGTGCGGTTCATGGGGATCACCTTCTTCTATGCGAAAGCAACGCGCGCAGGTTTATGTTGCGCCGCAATCGTTGGCATCGCGCCACATGCCGACGAGCGGTTGTCACCCCACGCGCTCACTCCGAAATCATTGACTGCGAGCACATGCGCTTGACCGGCAGAAATTTTGGTCACGTTTGTGAGGTTCGCGATGCGTAGCGGCTTTGCGGACGCAGCAATGCCGTCGGCACCCAACTGGCCCAGACCATTCCAGCCCCACGCAAACACATCGCCGTGTGTCGATGTGGCAACGCTGTAGAACATTCCCGCATCAAGCCGCGCTACTTTGAAGTCAGCGCGAATTCGAACTGGAAAAGCGGCGTACCGGGCCGACGCATTTGCCGCCGCAGATTCCCCCAATTGCCCAAAGTTGTTCGCGCCCCAAGCCCATAATTGCCCTGCCTCATCGAGCGCCAGACTGTGCGTGTCGCCGGCCGCGATGCGCTTGATGCGCGCCGGCAAGGCAACTTTGACTGGCAATGGACGCTCCTTAAGATCGCCTACGCCAAGTTGACCCGCAGCGTTGGCACCCCATGCCCATACATGGCCGCCGCGATCAAGCGCTAAAACATGGCCGTGACCTGCTGCAACTGTTGAAATTGGAGGCAGCGAAATCAACGAAGCAGGCGTTTCCGTAAGCGATGTGGCCACACGCCCGAGCTGCCCATTCGCACGCATGCCCCATGACCAAACGCTTCCGTCCGCATACAAAGCAAATGCAGCCGATTCGGCTACCGCAAGTTGAGTCGGAGCAGATGGCAACGCAGCAATTGCGAAATGCGGCGCTCCTTTCGCTTGCGACAGGACCGGACGACACGAGAGCACCAGGCCATTGCGATCGGCCGCCAGTGTGTCGGCGTAACCATCCGACACCGTAGCAAAGGGCGCAGCCGGGTTGAGCAACTGCGGTTCCGGTTGCGCGTAACGGTTGTGCCCAATTTCCGTCGGATTGGAGGTACAGAGCTCACCCGGATAACCGGGAGGTAGCGTGGCACCGATGCGTTTGACGTTGCCCCAGCTATAAGCTGAACCATCAACGGTCAACGCGATGGAGCGCTCGCGTCCTGCGCTAATTTGTATAACTTTCATGTTGTCACCTACTTTGGACTAGCGCTGTGATTCGTACCGCGCCACTTATGCAAGCGGTACTACGTCGCGAGAAAACGCTGTGTGCGTCATCAAAAAACAGGAACCGCTCGGAAGCACAGCGTTCGCTATCGGAGACTAAGAGCCAACGCCGCACTCGGTGTCGAGCCGCACGCCTTGGTAAACGTTCCGCCACGCGAAATCCGCAGTTGCTTGGTCTTGGAGAGTCGCAGTCTCACTGCCCAAGGTCAACGCGACATCTACCATGATACCCACCGGCTCGGCAATCGCACTCACTCCGTACGCCACCAACCACAGAACGGAGGACTTAAAAATGTCTGACCAGAAGGTGTATGCAGGTGCGGAAGGCGGCGTGGGTTTGAACAGTTTCGCATGGCAACCCGCACTTCGGCCAGGGCTGATTGTTGTCCAGGCTTGCAAACCCGTCCAGTCGGTACCTGGATCCGACGCATTTATCTGCGCGATGGCACCGCTCAACGAAACATAAGTCAACAAAGCGGTTCCAGACGGTGAGACCGAAAATCTGATGAACAGCGGACTCGACATAAACGTCTGGTTGGGGAAGATATTTTGTGCCGTAGCGTAGGCGACACCGTCAGCCGTGCTCTCCGTGCGCAAGCGGTTGCATGCAGCCACGTTGGGGTTGCCTTGCCCGCTCGTCGATGACGAGCCCGGCAACGGCGGCAGCTTGGGGTCGACAAAGATTAGAGAGGAGCACATCACTACACCTCCGTGCACCATCTGTTGTTGCGTTCCGTCTTCTGACTTACTTGAGAAGTCGTTCACCTGCCCAACGCGATAGACCAGTAATTGATTTGCGCTTGGTCCGGACGCTACGAATGCCGCGAACTGGTCGATATAGACGCCCTTCGCTGAAGGATTCCCACGGAAAGGAGTGTAATCAGTAAAAAATTGCGTTGGAGCGATAACCTCCGCCGTACCGCTCGGTTGGGTTAGCGGTGTCTGTAGCACATTCCAGTCAAGAAATCGCACGTAGTTCGCAGCCGGCGTACCAGCGAGGCGACCCTGCGTTTGAGGAATCCAGTGGTCAGGATCAAACGCCCATTTTTTCAACAAATCATACGGCGCAAAAGGCTGCACTCGGCTGTATCCGGGGACAATTTGTCCCCCCGTGGGGGTACTGAACGCATTGATGCATCCCCTCGTAGCCGCTCCGACTGAAGTTGACGTGCACAGCCAGCCGCCAACGCTCGGTCGATCCACGCCGTTGATCGTGTAATTGGTGACGAACAATTGATCGCCTAGGGCGGTGGGCGGCACCAATGTCATTCCCACGACGTTGTTGTAGGGAATGTTGCCGGTTGTCAGATTGTCGTCCCAGACCATCTCGGGCAGCCCTAGCGACTGAGGCCCCGCTGCAACTGAAATTTGTCCGCGCCCCAGACGCATCAGAGTCTGGCTATCAGCGAATCCGAGGCCATATCTAAAGTCAACGCCTCCGGTCGAATTGACAGTGATGGTTGCGTCAAAATCAGACAGCAGAGAGCCTGCGGCAGGATCCCCCGAAGCCAATACGGGTTGGGTCTGAGTAAATTGATTGTCCTTTAGCAGTGAGACCGTTAGGGGACGCAGCACTTGTGGGAAGCAGTTGCCAGCACGGTCAACCCACGACCCGGAGCCACCACAACCTTCCACCCTCCCCCACGCGTACAGATATCGATAGGAGGAAAAGCGTTTAGCGCCATCAGCGATGAAGCCTTCGCTAACCGGTACCAGCTTCATCTTGTCAAGCGATCCGGGCCCGAGACTGTCGAGCATGACGTTGTACAGTGTGGTGCCTTCACCAGTCGGGACGGTAATTTGAGTGTTACTGCATTCGCTGCTCAGTGGCGCCGCATCCCAAAACCGTACTTTTCCCAGCGTTCCATCCGCTGAGCCGGTCAGAAATGTCACAGCTAACGCGCCGCGAGGCACCGGGGCACCACTGTTGGATACCTCGTCCAGCGGCATGACCGTTGACGTAGAAAATGGCAGCGTCAATACGCGGCACCATGTGCGGTTAATGCCGTAGCGCCACACCTCTGTCTGCGCCGCTCCGAGCGCTATTGAGCTCGTGTTCACTGCGCTGTCGCTCAAAAAAGAGAACACCACGTAATTGATGGCAAGCTCGGTGGTTGGCGTGAGGCCCTCCGATTCGATGCCTAACCACTTTGTCATCACCTCGACGACGCGGCCACTGTTGTGGGTGTTGCTTGTTTCGCCTAGCAAGCCGTCACGGCGTCGTCCGCTGGGACGCACTTGTAGGTGAGGGGCGGATGCTGCAACGGCATCCAAGTGCCTGCTTGCTATCAAGTTCGGAGGCTGAGACTCAGAGCACGACCCGAGAACGAGCGTGATCGAGGCCATCGCGATCGTCGAACAAAAGCGCTTCAGTCGCGCGACTGTCGCCCTGTGTTTCTTGTACTCGGCCAATGCCGCAGACAGCCCGATGCTCACCCGTTTTGCCCCTCGTTCCAAAAATTCCGAATCGCGAATATGCTCCGAATGTGCATGCTGAACGTGCCGTGATCTACGTTCAGACCAACAGTGAGCGTAGCATGTCAGATTATTCTCAGCGCCACAGTTTTAGCATTTCATAAGAGGGGACTTACACGATGCCATCACGCCGCGACCTACTAAAAATCGGGGGCCTTCTTGCTGGGGCGAGCGTAGCCGGCACCCTGCCGAACCTTGTATCCGCCAAGTCGGTGCCGAGTTGGAGCGCCCGCGCACTGGCCGCGCTGCAGCGCGACATGGACGGCCGCTTGCTGCTGCCCGGCGATCAGGGATTCCCGCTTGCTGCAGCCCCCAACAACGCGCGCTGGGGCAATGTGACTCCGAAGGCGATCGCGCTCTGCACGACCGACGCCGACGTGCAACGTTGCGTTCGCTGGGCCACCGAACACAAGGAAGAGTTTGCAATTCGTTCGGGCGGTCACTCCTACGCGGGGTTCTCGACGACGTCTGGCTTGCTGTTGAGTGTCCGCTACATGAACGGCGTGACGATGGATCTGAAAAACGGCACCGCGACTATAAAAGGCGGTGTCAACAATCAAGACATGGCCAACGCGCTTCACGCCGTGCCATTTGCCGTCCCGTCGGGCCGTTGCCCAACGGTGGGTGCAAGCGGCCTGGTGCTGGGCGGTGGCTGGGGCTTTGCGGCGAGTCATGCTGGACTAACGTGTGACAGCCTGCTGTCGACCGACGTTGTCATGGCGAATGCGTCGATGCTCAAGGTCAATAGCAAAGAGGCCGACGATTTGTTCTGGGCGGTGCGCGGCGCTGGTGGCGGAAACTTTGGAGTCCACACATCGTTCACGTTCAAGCTTCATGAAGTCGGCAACATCACCAAGTTCAACATTGTGTGGCCGCCCGGCAAGCAGGTGGAACTGCTCGAAGGATTGCAAAAACTGCAACTCGATAACTCGAGAACGATTTCGACGCGCAGCAAAGCGCGGCCTCAGTCACCCGGTGCTTTCCCCGCACGATCCAATTTGCTGGTTGAAACGTTGGGCCTTTACTGGGGCAAGCCGGACGCACTGCGCGAGCTGATGGCACCCTTGATTACATTGCTCAAACCGAACGTCCTAGATATTCGCGAAATGTCTTACTGGGCCGCTCGCGACGAACTCGTGACTGATGATCCGACCGGCTTGTATGACATGAATTCAAGTTATGTTGGCACCACACTGGGCAACGAGGCCATCGAAACGATGCTGACGTGGATGTCGCGCTGGCCGGGCGGTTCGGTGTTGCAGGAAAACATGGGGATACTGTTTGCGATGGGCGGCGCGGTGAAAGATGTTCCGGTTGACGGCACGGCCTACGCCCATCGCAATTCGAACTTCGTGTTCGAACAGGAAACCATGTGGAGTCCGCTCGATCGACCCGACGTCGTTAGGCGCCAGCGCGAGTGGCTGGCGCAATATTTCGTTGCGATGCAGCGCTATCTGCAACCACGCTCGTACGTAAATTTCCCCAACCGCGACATGAAGGATTGGGCCAATCGTTACTACGGCGAAAACCTCGGTCGGCTGTCGCGAGTTAAACAAAAGTATGACCCGAAAAATGTGTTCCGCTTCGCGCAAAGCATTCCGTTGGCCAGCGCAGCGGCTTGACCGGTTGAACGCTCGGCACGTGTTGCGGTTTGCGTTAATACAATGATTCGCCGCCAAATTGCTGCGCCGAGTCCGCGCGCACTACATTCAAAGACCCAAGGATATTGAAAGAATGAATCGCCGCGACCTGCTCAAAAACTCCATGGCGACCGTCGCCGCGTTTTCGATGGCGTCGTTTTCAGCCGTGGCGCTCGCAGCGGCGCAGAACGAATCGCAGTTGCGTCGCAGGGCACTTCGCTCGCTGGCGACCAGTCTTGCGGGCAAACTGCTGCTTCCGCGTGACCCGCAGTATCGTGCGGCTGCGCTTTCGGCTAATGCGCGATTCGATCAAGTACTGCCGCTGGCGGTCGCAATGTGTACGTCATCGAGCGATGTCGCCAGATGTATCAACTGGGCACGGAAAGAGGGTGTCGCGCTGGCCACAAAAGGCGGCGGCCACAATTACGAGGGCGCGTCCTCGACCGCCGGTCTACTCATCAACACCCGCAGCATGGACCGCATTCGCGTGGATCGCGAGGCGAAGACGCTAGTGGTTGGGTCTGGGGTTTTGAACGGCGCCATTCTCAACGAACTCAAAACCGGCAACCTGATGCTTCCGATCGGCACCTGCCCGCAAGTGGGCGTCTGTGGGCTGACGCTGGGTGGGGGAATCGGTGAAAACTCCCGCTGGGCGGGCATGACTTGCGACCGCTTACGCTCTACCCGACTCGTGCTTGCCAATGGTGAAGCGGTCAACGCGAGTGATCGAGAGAACTCCGATCTGTTTTGGGCGTGCCGGGGTGCCGGTGGCGGGAACTTCGGGATACATACCGAACTGGTCTTTGAGCTTGTGCCGCTGGTCTCACCGGTGACCAGCATCGTGGAGCTGGTGTATCAGGGGCGGGACGCAGCCATCGAGGTGTTTCAGGCCGTCGATCAACTAATGCAAAAACCACCAAATGGCCTCAGTGGATTCATGTTCGTTAGCACCAGTCCGACGCTGGGAGACCGGCCCGGCGAGGATGTCGCGACCGGAAAGGCGCTCGACCCAAAGCGTTTTCCTGGCACGCTAGTGCAACTGAATTATCAGGGCTCGAAGCAGGAGCTTGCGAGGCTCATAGAGCCGCTACTAAAAATTGCGCGATCCGCTCGGGTGGACTCACCAGGCGAGCTGGTGTTCGAACAGCCCTTCTGGGAGGCTCAGCTGACATCTCTGGCCGTGCCCGACCAAGAGCCGCACGGTTTCTCGTCGGCATCCCGCTTTGCAAACAAACCGTTGTCGCTCGGGACAGTGAAGGAACTGGTTAATCGCCTCCTCGAAGCGCCATTCGCTCAGCGCGAACGGAATGCTTCCGTCGAACTCATGTGCTGGGGTGGCGGCGTGATCAATGAGGTGAAGCCCGACGCAATGGCCTACGTCCACCGCAACTCGACCACCATTGCCCGAGTCTCGACATGGTGGACTGCGGCGACCGCTGTTGCTGAACAAAAGCAAATGCTGGACTGGATGACGGGTACCTACGACCTGATAAAGGACGATTGCCAGAACGAATCTTTCCAAAACTTCCCCAATCCCTTGGTGACAGATTGGAAGACGGCGTACCACGGGCAGAATCTCCAGAAGCTGGTGAATATCAAACAACGCATGGATCCACAAAACGTCTTCCGTCATGCGCAAAGCATTCCGCTCTCCGTTTGATCGCGCTTCGCGATTCGGGGACACCGAGCCGCGGCGTTCGACTTCGCAGCCCCAGTTGCAGGGGCGACTTAAAGTGGTTGCTCATCACTACCACCGAAAAAGAATATTTGCATTACTGGAAGGGGCTCGTTGCCTTACGCTACTGAGCCGCTGCTCTACGCTGGGCTGACTACTCAACTCGTCTCGTTACCTCGGAGATCGTTAATACGTGAACGCACAACCTCTATCAATAATTCAGTGTGCGCAACGCCTTGCGCTATTGGTTCTCTTCTCGGTCTTGACGGCCTGCACTGGCGACAGCGCAAC
>Ga0209608_1002811_pt1 | contig 11770 bp, 12 predicted proteins | sample AD_UKC130_MetaG_FD_184428 | JGI IMG/M metagenome (GOLD analysis project Ga0209608, IMG submission 184428) | Active sludge microbial communities of municipal wastewater-treating anaerobic digesters from Canada - AD_UKC130_MetaG (SPAdes) (version 2) | ecosystem: Engineered > Bioreactor > Anaerobic... | reverse complement strand
GCGTTAAAATGTTCCGGAAAAATAGGGGTCAGACCCCTATTGTGACTGGCGCCCACCAGCGGGCCAGCGTGCTCAACGCCTTGGTCACCACCCACGCCCCGCACGCATACACCTGAAACGTGACCAGCGCCCGGAGTGCGGCCAGCGCCAGGGCTTCAGCGAGGTGAGTGGAGCTGTTCTCCCAGCGCGCCATTTCCCGCAGCGCAATGCCGCTCAAGGTGATGATGATGGCCAAGGTCAGCAGGGCAAAAAGGGTCATGCGGGGTTCCTCCGATCCGGCCACGGGGCGTCAACCCTATTGTCACGCACGAGCTGCGTCCGCAGGAATATCAGCGTTGCCGAGGCGTTTCGCTTTGCCCCGGCATTCCTGGGCGTCGTTGCGATCTGATCCAGGGTGGTCATTGCCGTTTCGAGTGCCGCTCGCAGCTTCGCTATTTCCCGTTCGTTTTCCGCAATGCGCTCTGCCATCTGGCCATGCATCAAGATCATGTTGCTGCCCTTTCTCTGTCTCTGATTCAGGGCGCCGGCGCTGATCTCCGGCTTGCTGGTCGGCGCTTTTTCATGGCAGCCAGGAACTGAATCCCGGCTTAGGATCATTTCTCCCAGACTTTCCCGTCCATCCGTGTGCGCGTCAGCCCGCGCCTTGCCCTGATCTCCGGATTTTGGCGCGCGTGCCAATTCGCCGCAAACTAAAGCCCTTTAGCTGACCGCCCGCGCGAGCGCTGCCACACTGGCGGCATGCCTCGCCTCTCTCCCCGCCTTTCTCCCTCTCCCGCTTCCGCTTATGGCTCGCCGCCACCGCCGGCCGTCGCTGCGCTCCACAGCGAACTGGTCGGCGGATCGGTGCCGACCGCGCTGCGGCTGATTCCGGCCGGCACCTTCGGCGCCAGCGATGGCCGCCAGCAAGGGCCGTGGGAATTGACCGACGCCGACGGCCGGCGCCTGGTGGCCGAAATGGCCGCGCGCCAGAGCGACCGCTACATCGACTATGAGCACGCCACCCTGCACGCCAAGCAAAGCGGCCAGCCGGCGCCCGCCGCGGGCTGGTTCTCGGCGCTCGAATGGCGCCCCGGCGATGGCCTGTGGGCGGTTGACGTCGCCTGGACCGCCGCCGCCGCCGAGCGCATCGCGGCGCGCGAGTACCGCTACATCTCGCCGCTGTTTTCGTTTGACGCCGCTACCGGCCGCGTGCTGCAACTGCTCGGCGCGAGCCTGACCAACGACCCCGGCCTCGACGGCCTCACCGACCTCGCCGCGCTGGCGGCGCAGTACCTGATCCCCAAACCCACCACGGAGACCCGCATGCCGGAAACCCTCAAGAAACTCCTCGCCGCGCTTGGCCTGGCGGAAACCGCCGACGAAGCCACCGCGCTCGCCGCCGTGCAGGCGCTGCAGACGAACGTGGCCGCGCTGACCGCGCAGGCCGCTGCTACCCCGGACCCGGCCAAGTATGTGCCGATCGCCAGCCTCAGCGCCGTGCGGGCCGAGCATGCGGCGACACAAACCCAACTGGCCGCGCTGACCGCCAAGGTGCGGGCCGCCGAGCTGGACGCGGTGATCGAAGCCGGCAAGGCCGCCGGCAAGATCACGCCGGCGCTGGAAGGCTGGGCGCGCGAATACGGCACCCAGAACCTCGCCGGGCTCTCCGCCTATCTGAAAGATACGGCGGTGGTCTGCACGCCCGGCAGCACGCAGACCGGCGGCAAGAGCGCCGCCAGCGGCGTTGCGGACCAGGACGCCCCGACGATCGCCCGGGCGGCGCTGGCCTACCAGGTCGCGCAGGCTGCTGCCGGCGTGTCCGTGACCACGCTGCAGGCGGTCAAGCACGTTACCACTCACCCCGGAGCCTAAGATGGCCAACGAAACCCTGATCAAGCAATACCTCGCCGGCGCGGCGATCGCCGCCTGCCGCATCGTCAAATTCGACACCACCGACGGCACCGTGATCCAGGCCGCGGCGGCCGCCGATCTGTCCATTGGCGTCTGCGGCTTTGTCGCGCCCGCTTCCGGCGAGCGGGTGGATATCGTCCAGCAGGGCATAGCCGAAGTGGAGTTTGGCGGTGTCGTCGCCCGCGGCGCCATGGTCACCGCCGACGCCAACGGCAAAGGCGTGGCCGCCGCGTCGACCAACCGCACCATCGGCATTGCGCTGGTGACGACGGCCGCCGGCGACATCGCGCCGGTGCTGCTCGCGCCGAGTGTGATGTAAGCGCTGCCCCCCGGTCTTTGTTCTGCCCTTTGCCCGCCCCTTACTCTCCGGAGACTGCACCATGAAAACTCGTCTGACCCGCTTTTTCCCGCTGGCACTGGCCGTCCTGGCCATCGCGGTGTGCTATGCCTGCGGCTGGCACACGCCGGCGTCCACCGATCTGCTGCTGATCGGCGTCGGCGCCATCCGCCCCTTCCCGATCAACCCGATTCTCTCCGCCGTCTCGATCGCCTACCGCAACCCGGACCTCACGCTGATCGCCGACCAGGTGCTGCCGCGCACGCCGACGGCGGCCGAGTTCAAGTATCTCAAGTACCTGCTCGCCGACGGCTACACCATCCCCGACACCAAGGTCGGCCGCAAGAGTGCGCCGAACGAGGTGGAATTCTCGGCCACCGAAGTGATCGACAAGGTGATCGATTTCGGCCTGGACGATCTGGTCCCGAACGAGGACATTGAAGCCGACAACCAGGGCATTGACCCGATGGGCACGGCGGTGGCGTATCTCACCAACCTGGTCAATCTGGCGCGCGAACAGCGGGCGGCGGCGCTGGTCTTCAATACCAGCAGCTACGTCGCCGGCAACCAGACCACGCTTTCAGGCTCCGGCCAGTGGTCGGATACGGTGAACTCCGATCCCGTGGCGGCGATCGGCGATGCGCTCGATGTGCCGGTGATGCGCCCGAACATCGGCGTGTTCGGGCAGGCGGCGTGGACCAAGACGCGCCGGCACCCCAAGCTGGTGCAGGCGATCAAGGGCACCGCGCAGGGCGCCGGCATGGTCTCGCGCCAGGAGTTTGCCGAGTTCTTCGAGTTGCAGGAGGTGCTGGTCGGCGCCGGTTTCGCCAACTCGGCGAAGAAGGGGCAGACGGTGGCGCTGGCGCGCGTCTGGGGCAAGCATGCCGCTTTCCTCTACCGCGATCGCGCCGCCGGGCCGCAGGCCGGGGTGACCTTCGGCTTTACGGCGCAGTTCGGGGACAAGGTCTCTGGCAACATCGACGAACCCAGGCTGGGGCTGAACGGCTGCCAGCGGGTGCGGGTCGGCGAGCGGGTCAAGGAGGTCGTCTGCGCGACCGATCTGGGCTACTGGTTCGAGAACGCGGTCGCCTGAGATGCCCTACATCACCCCCGCCGACCTGGTGGCCCGCTTTGGCGCCGAGGAGATCGCGCAGGTGTCCGATCGCCGCACGCCGCGCGAGGTGACGCCCGAGCTGCTCGAACTGGCGATCGCCGGCGATCCGCTGATCGGCTGGGCGGCCAGCGACGTGGACGCGGTGACGGCGGCGGTGACGCTGCTCACGAGCACCATTGCCGACGCGCAATCGGCCGTCGACGCGTACCTCTCGGGCCGCTACAGCACGCCGCTGGCGACCGTGCCGCTGGTGGTCAGGCGCCTGACCGCCGATGTCGCGCGCTACTACCTGCACGGCGATCGCGCCAGCGACCCGCTCATCAAGGCCTTCGACGCGGCGATGGGCCTGTGCCGGGACATCGCCACCGGCAAGGTGGCGTTCGGCGGCGATGTGATCACCTCGCCCAAGGCCAGCGGCGGCGCCATCGAAATGGTCAGCCCGCCGCGCCTCTGGAGCCGCGAGCAGCGGGGCCTCTGATGAGCGGCTTCACGATCCACGTCGACGACGCGGCCGTGCTGACGGCCCTGCGCCGCCTGGCCGGGGTCTTTGACGACCCGTCGGAGATCGCCCAGAAAATCGCCAAAATGGGCGAAGACGCGACCAGGAAGCGCTTCCGCACCGAGACCGCGCCGGATGGCACGCGCTGGAAGCCGAGCCTGCGCGCCCAGATCTCTGGCGGTCGCACGCTGACCAGGGACGGACACCTCTCGGGCTCGCTCTCGTCGCAATCGGGGGCGGACTTCGCCGAGTGGGGCGTGAATAGCATCTATGCCGCCATCCATCAGTTTGGTGGCGACATCGAGATTGCGGCGCGCAGCCAGAAGGCGTATTTCAAAAGGTACAAAAACGGGTCGGTCGGCAATCGGTTTGTGAAGAAGAAGCGGTCGAATTTTGCGCAGATCGTCACGATCGGCGCATACACCATCAGGATGCCGGCGCGGCCGTTCCTCGGCATCAGCCCGGACGATGCGTCCGATATCGTCGCGCTGATCGAGCACCGTTTGCAGGGAGCATGGAATGCTCCGTGAACTCGAACAGGGGCTGGTCGCGCTGCTCAAGTCCTCTGCCCTGGCCGACCGCTTGCGCCAGATCGACACGCTGCCGGATCTCGATGGCGACAGCCTGGTCGGCAAGTTCGGCGCCGAGGCGCCGGCGGTGTATGTGGCGCTGGGTTCGGGCGTTGTCGCCGCGCGCGGCCTCACCGAGCCGACGCTGGGCATCGCTTGCCTCACCCGCAACAGCCGCGGCGCGCAGGCGGCCCGGCACGGCGACGGGCAGGTGATCGGCCTGATTGACCTGGTCGAAGCGGTGATGACCCTCGTGGACGGCGCCGTGGTCGGCGAGCAGGAATACGCCGTGCTGCGCTGGGACATGCTCAGCAGCGAGCCGATGACCCGCAAGGGGCTGTACGCCGCGGTGGTGACCGTGCGCACGGCCGCGTATCTGCCCACCGATTACCCCGGCGAGGCGCGCTGATGCTCGGCCTCGAACCGTTGCTGCGCGCCCGCCTGGCGGAGATCCCCGGTTTGCTCGGTGTGCATGGCGCGGCGGACGTCGAAGACATCGGCCTGCGCGTCGAGTTGCCGGCCGCCTACGTGGTCTGGGATGGCTACACCGTCAATGAGACCACGAACAACGGCCGCGCCGCGCGCACCGCGACCCGCTGGCAGGTGGTGCTGGCGGTGCGCAACCCGCTGAACCCTGGCGATGGCGCCCCCGGCCGCGCCGATGCGGCGCCGCTGCTCGATGCCCTGCTGGCCAAGCTGCTCGGGTGGGCGCCCGGCTACCCGTACGGCCCCCTGGTGCTGGCCTCGCCCGTCGCCTCGCCGAATTACCGTGGCGGCATCCTGAAGTTTCCGATCGCCGTGACCTCCGAAGTCATCGTGCGCGGCGCCTGACGCCGCACCTATCCACTCACCCCCCACAGGAGAAACCTCATGGCAGTTGCTCAAGTATTCGTCGGCGCGGGAGACCTCTACGTCAACCGCGTCGATCCCACCTCCGGCTTGTCGCTCGGCCTCGCCGGCCCGTTCGAGTGCGAGAAGTTCGCCATCAAGACCAACTCGGAGATCAAGGAAAAGACCTCGAAGGGCCGCTCGACGTACGGCCAGGTGATCGGCTCGGTGGCCCTGCAGAAGCCGGCGGAGATTGAAATCACGCTGTCGCAGACCGGCAAGGACGGCATGACGCTGGCGCTGCTCGGTACCGCCAGCGCGCTGTCGCAGGGCTCGGGCTCGATCACCGACGAGGTGATCGTCGCCAAGCGCGACTATTGGGTGCAGTTGAGCAAGCAGGCGTTCGCGGTTGCCGGTTTCAGCGTCAAGCACACCTCGGGGTCGCCGACCTACGTGCTGGGCACCGATTATCTGGTCAACTACCAGCTCGGCATGGTCAAGGTGCTGTCGACCGGCGCCATCCTCGAGGGCGCATCGATCAAGGTCTCGGGCACCTATGCGGCGATCACCGGCACGCAGATTGCCGGCGCGACGCAGGCGCAGGTGCGTGGCGCCTTCATCCTCGACGGCAAGAACTTCGCCGACGACAACGCGGTGGTCGTGCGCGTGCCGCAGGCGGTGCTGTCGTCCGGCGACGTTTTTGACTTCCTGTCGGACAACTTCGGTACCGTGCCGTTGAAGGGCAAGATGGAAACCCCCGTCGGCGCCAGCGCGCCGTTTACCGTCGATCTGCGCAACGTCACCTGACCGTAGCACCAAGGCCACGCGACGATGACCGACCTGAAAGCCCGCGTCGAGATCGATGCCACCGTCTCCGGCAAGGAGAAGGTGGACGGTATCGCCGCGGCGGTGGATGCGCTGGGCAAGGAAGCCCGGCAGGCCGGCACCGACGCGCAGGCTGCCGGCGCCGGCATCGACGCCATCGGCCCGGCGGCGCAACGCGCCGCGGCACAGGCGGTGCCGGCCCAGACCCAGATCCGCAACAGCGTCCGCTCGATCTCCGAAGAACTGCGCCTGCTCGCCGGCGCCTATGCGGCAATCCAGGGCGGCAATGCCTTGGTGGGCGCGGCGGCGAGCATGGGCAAGGTGGCCGACGCCGCCAAGAACATGCAGTCGCGCATGGCGCTGGTGGTGGGGGAAGGCCCGAAGCTGCAGGCGGCGATGAAAGGCGTACAGGACATTGCGCTGGCCACCGGCAGCTCGCTCGAAGGCACCGCCAAGCTGTTCACCAAGATCGCCGACGCCGGCAAGACGATGAAGATCGGCACCGAGCAGGCGCTGGCGCTGACCGAGACGATTTCGAAGTCGATCGCGATTGCCAACGAGGGCGCCGAGGCTTCGCAAGCCGCCCTGCAGCAGTTTGTCCAGGCGCTGCAGTCCGGCGTGCTGCGTGGCGACGAGTTCAACAGCATCATGGAACAGGCGCCACGCCTCTCGAAGGCCATGGCTGATGGCCTGGGCGTGACTACCGGCGAACTGCGCAAACTGGCCGAAGCCGGGACGCTCTCTGCCGAGACGGTGATCCAGGCGTTGCAAGGGCAGGCGCGGACGATCGACGCCGAGTTCGCAAAGTTGCCGAACACCATCGGCCGGGCGCTGACTGATTTGTCCACGCAGTGGACGCTGTTCATCAGCCAGACAGACGAGGCCAGCGGCGCCAGTGCCAAAGCGGCGGCGGTGATCGAGGATCTGGCGCGGAACCTGAACGGCATCGCTTTCGCCCTGATCAGCTCCGGCAAGGCCTGGCTGGCCTGGAAGGCTTACGGCATTGTCGCCGAGTTCCTCGGGCTGCGCACGGCCGTGCTCGCCACGGCCGCGGCCACCGGCGTGGCAACGGCCGCAACGGCGGCCAATACGGCCGTCACCGCGGCCAACACCACGGCGCAGATCGCCAATACTGCGGCGCATGCCGCCGGCGCGGCGGTGCTGCGCAATGGGGTGCTCGATCTGGCCGCCCTCGCCACCCGGATGGGCGGGCTGTTGTCGATGCTCAAGGGGTTTGGTTACGCCTATGTGCTGACCAACATCAACGACATCGGCAAAGGCATTGCGAAAGCGCTCTATGACTTGACGGAGCTATCGAAGCGTAACAAGGCGCGTGAAGCCGACGCGGAAAAAGAAAAGAAGGAGGGGCGCGATCTGGCCGGGGTCATGGCCGAGTTGGCGCAGAAGCAGCGCCTCGCGGCCGATGCCGCTTTTGGGCTATCGACGAATGGCCGGAAACTGGTCGCCGATTTCGAGGAACTGACCCAGAAGGGAGAGGCCACCGCCAAGGCCATGGAAAATCTGGGCAAGAAAATGGATTTGTCCACCCCGAGAGGTATCGCCGAGGCGGGGGCGGTCATCGACAAGCTCGTCAAATCGAGTCAGATCGGTTTCTATGAGGTGGGCAAAGCCTGGCAATCGGCGATGAACGGGGTAGATCTCAAGAAGTTCGAGGCTGATGCCCGAAGCGCTTTCGACGGCACCGAACAAGGGCAAAAGCGGCTGGCCGGGGCGATCGAGTCCGTCCTCGGCGAAGCGATCAAGCGCACCGGCAAGGACGCCAGCGAACTCTCGACGGGCATCAGCGAGGCCGCCAAGCAAGCCTTCAACAACTACGATGTGCTGCTGGAGCGTACCGATGAACTGAAACGCAAGGGGCTGGACGTGGGCGAGACGCTCGCCACCAGTCTCGACCAGGCGGAGAAGGCGGCCACCAGCGAAGCCGCGCTACTGGCGCTCGGCAAGCGCTGGGAAGACCTCGGCAACAAGGGCTTGCTCGCCGGCGAACGTCTGCGCAAAGGCCTGACCGGGGTCAAGGACAAGCTCGACGATCTGGCACCGGGCATCAACTCGGCGAACGAGGCGTTCAAGACACTGGGCCTGCGCGCTCCCGAAGAACTCAAGCGCACCGCGGAAACCGCCCGGCAGGCTTTCGAGACGATCCGTAATTCGGGTACGTCGACGCCGGCGCAGATCACCGCCGCGTTTCGGCGCTATGCAGAAACCGTGATCGAAGCGAATGGCGGCGTGGCCACCGACACCCTGCGCATTCAGGCCGCCATGCAGGGCTTGACGATCGAAGTCGATGGTACTGGCAAGGCGATTATCCAGGCCATGGGGGGCGGCACGAAAGAAACCGAGAAATTGGGCAATGCGCTGGAGCGTTCGGCGGACCAGATGGGCCGCCTCAAAGACGAGGCTGGCCGACCCTTGCCAAACCTGAGCGGGAATATCCAGGGAACGATCGATCGTGGCGGCATTCAAGCCGATATTCAACTGCGGCCACAAGATAAGGAACTGACAGTGCAGGAGTTGCGTGCCATGAACCTGACGCAACGCGAAATCGAGGATTATTACGGGAACCGTCGATTATCCCAATCCGACCAGGCCGCCGGCCTGGTCAGTCGCAATGTCAGCACGCAGGCGATCGACTATGAACAGATTGCCCGCCAGCAGGGATTTACCGGCCAGGCCGTCAAGGCCTTTGTCGCGGCGTTTTCCGATTTATTGCCGGAAGAACTGGCGGCAATGCAAACCAAGCTCCGGACGGTCGCCGTGACCTCGACCGAGGGTTATCTCACCGAGTATTCGGGGGCGTTCGATCGCGCCAAGCAGCGGGCCTCGGATGAGGCCAGAAAATCCGCGACACGCGAGGCGCAAGCGCAAGCGCCAGCGCCGGCGAGTGTCCACCGCGTGGAAATCGTCGTCGGCGGTAAAACCATCCCGGTTGATACGGCGAGCCCCGACGCCGCGCAAGCGCTGATCGGCGCGCTCAAGGAGTTGAAGAGCCGTGCGGCATGATCGGCCCCTCGGACCCTCTCGGCTGGGCCAAGCAGCCGCGCAGCCCGGAGGCGATCGCGGCGGTGAAGGAACTGGCCACCAAGGACCGGCGCTTTCGCGCGATCTGGGCGGTGCTGGTCGAGGACGGGGTGGCGACGGCCGCCGGCAAGGCGTTGCAGACCTGGAACGGCCGGCAATGGATCCGGGTGTAGGCCGATGACCCAACATCTGCTGGATAGCGTGAGCCTGCCGGACGACCTGCTGTGGATCGATGAATTCAACTGGCCGACGGTGATCCGCTCCACCGAATACGCGCTCACCGGGGCACTGATCGTCGATGCTGGGCAGCGCCTGGCGGGTCGACCGATCACGCTGGCCGGCAGTGTCGACGGCGGCTGGGTCACGCGCGCGACCCTCGACGCCTTGCGGGTGCTGGCGTGTGCGCTGCCCGGCCAGATGGTGCTGACCCTCGCCGATGGGCGCAGCTTCAATGTGGTGTTCGCTCCTGACGATGCCCTGACGGCGGAGCCGGTGGTGGCCTTTTCCGATCCTGGCGTCGATACCTGGTACGTCGCCACGGTAAAATTGATCGAGGTGTAACGCATGACCATCCTGGATGGCGACATCAAGCTGCTCAAGTCCGCAGTCCTGGACGATGTGCCCGAGGGCGGCGGCATGGCCACCGGCCTCGCGGTGATCGATGGGGTGTCGAACAACCTGTTTCCGGATATCTCGGAACTCGACCGCACCTACGGCCGTATCGCGCTGCGCAAGGTGTTTCCGGCGGTGCTCACCGATACCGTCGACGGCTACTACGGGGCGCATGTGATCGTCGCGCAGGCGCCGGCCGACCCGCGCGTTTCGGCGGCGCTGTTCACCACCCGCTCGTGGTCGGACGTGCGCACCGCCGCGCAGAACAAGCTCGAAAGCTACCTCGCGCTCGGCGCCGAGACGCGCTTTGTCCTCTACGGCAATCATCTGGTCGGGCAGCGCAGCGTGCAGGTGCATTGCCATCGATCGGTGGCGACGCCCGGCGTCGGCGACGTGTTCGGGCTGGTGCAGCGCGATACGCCGAGCAACTATCAGTACGTGCGGGTGATCCGCATCATCGCGCGCAGCATCGACCAGGTGTTCACCGACATGTACGGCGATTACCTGCGCGATGTGCTGGTGCTGGAAATCTCGGATCCGCTGCGCCTGGCGTTCACTGGCGCCAACGCGACCCGCTACACGGCCGACTACTACAACCCGCAGACCCGGGTGCACGCCACCTTCGCGGCCGACGCCACCAGTTACTACGGGGTGGCGCCGCTGGCGCTGGCGGCGTACCTGGGCGATCTGACGTGCAAGGCCGAGACGGTCTACACGCAACTGGTGCCCTCGGCGCTCTCGGAAGCGCCGATCATCGATGCGCGCTGCGTCGGCGATCGCGAGCTGATCGTGCCGATCGCCGGCGCGCCGAGCGTGAGCTTCACCAGCACGGTGACCACCAGCCCCGGCCAGGTGGCGGTGCGCTACTTCGGCCGCGGTGTGGCGCGCGGCTCGGTGAGCGTCGCCATCGGCGGCGTGACGCTGGTGGACGACGGCAACGGTACGCTGGTGCCGACCTCGGGCTATACGGGCTCGGTCGATTACGCGAGCGGTGCGGTGAGTGTCGCCCGCAACACCGGCAGCAGCGGCAGCGCGACCTTTACGGCGGCGCAGGCGGTGGCGATCAGCGTCGCCGGGCACAGCGAGAGCACGCCGATCAGCCTCGGCAACCGCGGCTACAACTACGTGATCAACCTCTCGCCGGCACCGGCGCCGGGCTCCGTGTCGGTCGATTACATGGCGCTCGGCAAGTGGTATCGCCTGGTGGACAACGGCGCCGGCGGTCTCGCGGGCGACGACGGTGTGGGTACCGGGATGGTCGATTACGCGACCGGCTCGCTGGTGGTGACGCTGGGCGCGCTGCCGGACGTGAATACCGAGATCCTTTACGCCTGGGGGACGCCGGCGCACTACACGCCGCACGTCGGCGGCGCCGTGTTCCAGGCGCCGGCGGTCAAGGTCAGTGTCGCCGGCGGCGCGCTGCAGCCGGGGCAATTGACGATCACCTACCTTGCCGGCGGGGTGACCAAAACGGTCACCGACAACGGCGCCGGGGCGTTGCAGGGCGACGGCACGGGCTGGGTGGACTACGCCAACGGCAAGGTCGTGCTGCTGCCCACGTTGCTGCCGGACAGCAACTCGACGCTGGTGACGCAGTACAAGCAGGGCGCGGCAATCGTCGAGACGCACGCCGCCAGCGGCGCTTCGAGCAGCTTCTCGCTCGGGCACGCGGTGCTGCCGAAGAGCCTGACGCTGTCCTTCTCCGACAGCGTCGGCGGCGCCTATACGGTGCGCGACGACGGCGCCGGCGCGCTGCTGCTGGTGGCCGCGGACTTCAAGGCGACCGGCTCGGGCAGCACGTCGAGTGCCGGCAACAAAGCCAGCGTCGCGTTGGCGCTGTCGTCCACGGCGGGCATCGGCGGCTCGATCAACTACACCACGGGCGCGGTGGCGCTGGGCGGGCAGGTCGAGCTGACCGCGACGTCGCAGGGGCGCACGGTGACCGGCAGCGTCTGGGCGGACCTGCAGCAGACGCGCACCTGGTCCACGGCGGTGTCCACGGCGGTGGCTACCGGCGCGATCACCGCGCGCTATCGCCAGGCCAGCGATACGGCCGG
>Ga0209608_1002810_pt1 | contig 11771 bp, 17 predicted proteins | sample AD_UKC130_MetaG_FD_184428 | JGI IMG/M metagenome (GOLD analysis project Ga0209608, IMG submission 184428) | Active sludge microbial communities of municipal wastewater-treating anaerobic digesters from Canada - AD_UKC130_MetaG (SPAdes) (version 2) | ecosystem: Engineered > Bioreactor > Anaerobic... | reverse complement strand
CCCCGCCCCCCACACCATGTCAGGAGGTTGATATTGTTATGGATTCTTTAGATATAAATTTTCTCTATTATGGTATTATTCTTATTGCTTTTTGTCCTAATTACTGGGGACTACTGGGGACTACTGGGGAATTCCGCCCCGCCCCCCACACCATGTAAGGTAAGCCAGTAAAAAGAAGGGAGGAGTTTAAATGAAGAAATCAATGATAGTACGGGTAATGAATGAGGCGGAAATGGACAAGTTGATGCTGAGATTCGGGATCACGGAGGATGATGTGGAAGGGTGCGAAACCGACCTAGATGGATCGATCGAATATGCGATCTCGGTTGAGGAATCTAAAATCCCAGAAATCATTGAATACCAAGCGAGGAGGGTAAGATGAAGTTGTAAGCATTGATGACCTATATGTAAGAGTTATAACTAGAGCTGGAAGGGGAGTAATCCCCTTCCTTCTTTTTATTAAAGTTTTTTTCGTAATGTCTATATATACATATCGGCACTTTAAAATACTTGGAACATAGTGGTTGCAATAAGCTTAATAAACAGCATCATTCCAAAATAGGGTTTGCGGTAAACCTAAAACCGTAAAGCATTGACAACCTAAAAAATATTGCGATAATATGTCAACTTAAATTTATCTGTTGGTGGTTATTATGTTTGACGAGATGTTCTGGTTTACTTTCTGGTATTTGCTTACATGTCCTTTTGCTTTGTTTATATATGTAGCTATCATCGTATCAGCTTTTACTGTCAATTTAATTTTTCCAAAAAGGAAACGCCGCCCTCGGATTTAAACCCTTATAAGAGCCTACTGGCACTTACTTTATTCCAAGGATTGTATCCCTGATGAGTGTCCTTCATGTAAGGAGTTAATCTAAGGGTTTAAATTAGCCAAAATTAAACAGATTATAGCGTTTTGCTTTGCTTTCTCATAAGCAAGGTAAAACGCTTTTATTTTTGTTCTGAAAATTTATTAGTAATAATTTTCACCTGCACACAAATTCAGACTGTGTAGGGTATCTGAAAGGAGGTAAATGTCTTGAATAATGAAGCTATCAACAATGTTTATAACATCTTACAGGAAGAACTTCGAAAACCCGCCCCATCAATTGAAAAAGTGCTATTTCTAACAGGCTTTATCCAGGCAGCAAGGGCAACTATTGGGTATTCTGTCCCTGAAATTGAAAATGCTTTTCTGTTTATTCGAAGAAAGCTTGGAAAGGGTGAAATGGAATGGCTAAAAAATGTGTCGATGCCACATTCGTTGCCTCAAGCTTCTATACGTTAGAAGCTCTTTACACAATAGTCGGCAACAATATGCAATTTGGTATGAAAAGTCATGAAAAACTCTATGATGATATCATAGAGTATCGAAATGATTTCATACCGAAATTGGCAGATGCTTTATACGACTACACCGTGATGGTTGTATTTGGAGAAATGAGGCATTCTAACTATCATGCCTCTCACAGTATTGATAATATCCCTACTTCTGAAATGGGTCGTGCTGATGCCTTTGAATTGGCAAAAGATTACGATCCGAGTAATATATTGGAAACCGCCACTATATTGTTTAACCCCGCCCGTGTGAGGTGGGAATCCTCATATGGGGGATATAAATGGCTTCTAATAGCACAGCATGGTCTTCAGAGAGGTAAGATTAACGATGTCATTTTTTGCGACACGTGTTTTTCACTGTCGCATAATAGTAATCCATATCTCGATAAAAATCAGACTAATATTTTCGAGATATGTAGTCCAGAAAGATATAAAAACTTTCTGGATTATAAATTCGAGTATGCACCTGATGAAGTCATTATGTACTTCTCCAGACGTCCTGGGGTTGGGTATCGTTTGAAAAAGTTAATTTTCCGTGCTGTCAATCTGGGATTCCTACCTAATTCTTGGGTAGGTTTTTCGAATGAATATACTGATATGGTCGAGAGTTTTATTCTCAATTACACCCCCATCAAATGGGGTAAAAAGATTTTATCTCAAAAACTTTATGACACTTACAATTCCATTGAAGATGAAGAAGGTGATGATTTCTATGAGGAGGAGGACTACGATGAGTCGAAAGAGGAGGAAAAAGAAGAATATGTATCCGAAGAATACAACACAGAAAACAACTTTGCAGCCGTGTCATGAAGGGTTTACTGAGGTATATCCCCGCATTTATGTTGGGAAGGCACATGATGTTGACTCAAAACTTCTGCAGAATGTAGATATCCTTATTCCGCTTGACCATGTTGATGGTGTCATATGGGACACCGGGTGGAGAGGCGGAATACTATATATCCCAATTCATGATTACTCAACATTACCTAAAGATGTCGAAAAACGTTTTGTTGAAAGAACAATAGACTTATACAACGATGGGAAACGTATAGCAATATTTTGTGTCGGTGGGCACGGAAGAACAGGTTACTTCACTTCACTCATACTAGGAAAATTAGGAGTAGATGACCCAATAGGGCATCTACGAAACAACTATTGCAGTAAAGCAGTAGAAACACAAGCTCAGGTCAGAGCAATAGCTGAATTTATAGGAAAGCCTGAGCTTGAATCAAAATACAAAGTACAGTCCACTATCGGTTTCAGTTTGTATGACTACTACTATGACGACTTTAGGAGTTCAGTTAATCACTATCTGAATTATTGCTATGATTGCGAATATTTCGAACAATACAGCACTTACTCGAACTATGGCCATTGTCCCATCATTGGTAAAACAATTTCAAAGTATGAATATCCTTGCAATGATTTTATTAAAGTAAGGGGGGTATAATATGCTTCCTATAGAAAGAACATTCACGTCGCCACAAACAGGTAGTAGATATAAAATTATCACTGAAATTAGTGACATCATTCTCTGTTACCGAGAAGTTGATGGGACGTTCAGAGTACGGATTCAATGCAACAATACTTATGGGTTGCATCGAATAATTCAAAACCTTATCCGCTCTGATTTATGGGGCGGTATAAAAAATGATGACCATATATCATTAGACTGTTGTGCTTCTGACTTGAAGAATGTATTAGCAGATGCACTTCGTGCAATTGTTATGCTATTCGAGTAAAAAAACAAGAAATGTTAGTAATATTAGGGAGTTTAAGACTCCCTTTTATTTTTTGATAAGGAGGCATTTATGTTATGATTATTTGTTCTATCTGTGGTAAATCTGAAAACATAACAGAAACCAATATTGGTAATTTTTACTGCCATGACTGCGATTCTTTAACAGAGAAATGTGCTGAATGTGGTTGCCTTGACGTTGCAGACAATATGTATGAGTATTACGGTGATTTTTACTGCAAAGATTGCTTCGAACACTTTGTAGAATGCATCGAATGTGGAGACTACATCAGGAAGTCGGATGCAGAATCTATTTATGACGGGTATATTTGTGAAGATTGTAAAGCATCGAAATACACATACTGCTATATATGTGATGAGCTGGTACACGACAATGATTTACATTATGCTGATGGCTACCCTCTCTGCCCTGACTGTTATGATTCTGAGACCACTACATGTGACAATTGTGGTACAACAGTATTAAGAAATAATGCACATTCAGATGAATATATTGACCTTTGCGATGACTGTTTCAGGTCAGAATATTATCGATGCACTGAATGTGGCAATTTTGTGCGCAGTGATTTTGTCAATTGGTACGATGATGAGCCTTATTGCTCTGATTGCATACCAGTAACATGTATCAGAGACTATTCTTATAAACCAACCCCTCGTTATTACGGGGGAAAAGATGAATATGACCATTTCATGGGGGTAGAGCTTGAAATTGATTCAGGCGATGACCGCGATGACTGTGCAGAAGAAATTCTGTCAGTCATCAATAGTGATGCAGAGAGAGTTTATTGTAAATACGATGGCTCTCTCAATGAAGGTTTTGAAATTGTATCACACCCAATGACCCTGGCATATCATATGACACATATGCCATGGGAAAAACTGATAAAAATTGCAAAAGATTATGGTTTTATTTCCCATGATGCAGGTACTTGTGGCCTGCATATTCATTATAACCGCAAGGCATTGGGAATAACAAATGAAGAACAGGATGTTACCATTATGAAAATCCTGTTCTTTATCGAAAGGTTCTGGACACAGATTGTAAAATTCAGCAGAAGGACATTAAATCAATTGAATCAGTATGCAAGAAGGTATGGCATCAAGGGCGAGCCTAAAGAACTCCTTGATAGAGCTAAAAACTCAGGGAGGTATTATGCTGTTAATCTTAACAACAGGCATACGATAGAATTCCGTATGTTTAGAGGGACTCTGAACTATGTTTCATTCATAGCTACTCTTCAATTTGTACACGAACTTGTTGAAGTTATGAAGTCTATCGACTTAGATGATCTGATAAATATGACATGGGACAGCTTCATACAGAGAATAATGAATAAATATAAAGAACTTGATGCTTATCTGAAGCAGCGTGGTCTTGATTGCTCGATAGACCCGCCTATCATATCTTCATATGAAGATGCTTACAGAGAGGGAAATGAAGATTATATTCCAGATAATTTCAGGGAATATGTAGCCCCTGAGCAAGACGACAATGTTGCGTATCACGTTGAAGAATTGCTTGCATAAGAAATATGTTTAAGGAGGGATATTATAATATGTGCGGATTGTTTGGTTTTGTTAATTACAAAAAGCAGGAGATTAAAGGTCTAAATACATTAGCTAAAGCATTGGCTGTTGCTTCTGCCGTCAGAGGCACACATGCAACAGGCATTGCATATAACATGGATGGCGAATTAATCATCCACAAGGAACCAAAGAGTGCTCACAATTTTAAGATAGACATTCCTGAAAATACCAACGTACTAATGGGCCATACACGATTTACGACTCAAGGCACAGAAAAGAAGAATTATAATAACCACCCGTTTAAAGGGGAGACGAAAAGAGGCGATGTTTTTGCACTTGCTCATAATGGAGTTATTTACAACGATATTGACTTATTAAGAAAGTTTGATCTTCCTTTCACTGAAATTGAAACAGACAGCTATGTGGCTGTTCAGCTTCTTGAATTGTGGGGGGAAGATAAAAAGATTAACATGGAAGCAATGAAATTTATGGGTGAACAGGTGGAAGGCATGTTCACCTTTACAGTATTAGATAAAAACAACAATCTCTATATTGTAAAAAATGACAGTCCATTTTCAATTTTCCACTTTAAAGATATTGGGTTATATGTATATGCCTCTACCAGAGCAATCCTTATGGATGCCATCATGAGTTCTTTTCTTGAGAATCTCCTAGTGCAGGAATTTACCATTAAGAAAGGAAAAAAGAAAGCACACATGCAATCCATTGAGCTACTCGAACCCAAAAAGGGCGATATTTGGAAAATCGATAGTAATGGGATGATTTCATATTTCAAATTCAGGTCAAAAGAATACTACGAATATCTTTACCAAAGAAGCTATTACTATGATTATTATGACTACTATGCTTCTTCAAAAAAAGATGAACCTGATGATAATTTGTATATGGATATGCTTTATTCTTTTGCAGAAAGGCTTGGATACACCAAAGAAGAAGTGGACCTTGTTCATGACTGGGGTTATAGTTATCTTGAAATTGAAGATGCTCTTTATGATAATACATTTGATGTGCTTCTTAACGAAGTAAAACTTAACGAAGAAGATGATGAAATAGTTAAAGAAGAAAGCACTTCTAATTCATCTAATAGCAATCCAGTTCAGGTAAAAATCCGAACTTAATAAGGTGGTGAGTAATAGTGTGTAATAAAAGACTCTTTGGAAATTCTCGTATCAGCTTTATGTGTCCGTATTGTAATAAAGAACATACAGTAGCTAAATGGCATAAACAAACTCGTGCTAAACTTTCACCTCATATCACAATTTATCATCATGATGCTTTACTATGTTGTCCATCTTGCAATAAGACTGTTAGTCGCTCAGAAATGATTCCTATAAAGCGTAATGCTGAAGGAATAATTACACATAAAGGTTGGTTTGATTTGTATCACAGAAGCCAGGAGGTAATTTGAAATGAACGTGTTTAAGTGTCCAAACTGTAATAATGAACATTCTGCTGTTATCTGGAACGAACATACCGCTTATGCTTTCAGAGTTCCTTATAAGTCCTTGAAACCAATCCAACTGGCTAATGCAGGTAATTATAAATGTCCTTCATGTGGCGAGATGATATTCAGAAGCAGAATAGTAGAAACTTCGTGGATGGATCAGCTTATTGACATTCAACTGAAAAGAGTGAAACGTTTGGTAAAAAGAAGAATAAACGAACTCCGCAATATACATGTTTTAATAGATAAAGAAAGCATGAAAAGTTACAGAAGAGAATCTGGCAAAAAGATTCCTAGCCTGGTATTTGTACCTCTTGATATGAAAAGTGAGGTTGCGTCACTTTATAATACTCATGGATTATTTACTGGGGTTAAGTTTGTTGTAGGCAGGCTTCACATACCAGTAAAAGATTTTTCTATTAATGATACAATAGTAGCTTCATTGTTTTGTGAAATAAATACCCACCGCAATATGGTGAAACTGTATTGGCTTGATTACGCACAGATGCCAATCAATAATTTAAGTAGTTTTGTTAACAGCTTAAGAAAAAAATTAAAAATAACAAAAGATTCTGCAGAAATCTTTCATCAAGTCAGAAATAAGGCTTCCTATTACATTAATTGGGAAAATGTATTTTATAATACTGTACCACTTCCAGATTAGACTACTTTTTTGAGGATGTTTAATATGATATAATTATGGGAGGTTGTACAGTACAGGATTTTTTGGAGGTTAAAATGGAATTAACAAAACGATTTCTTGAACAAACATTTAAAGAAACACTTATTGAGTATTCAAAATATATCAGGAAATTACCTATAATTTCATTAAAATATATAAGTCCTGATAAGTTTCTTGAAGATGTAAAACATAACACCATTGTTAAACAAATAGTAAGATTGGGTGCAATAAAGGACTTTAACAATGAGTACCCAAATTTTGTGGCTGTTTATACAATTGATAAATCACCAATTGTGTATGCTGTCACAGGAAGCTATAAAATAACAGTATGCTATGAACTTGCTAAAAAACTACTCAAACCATTTAAATCTCATGAAGTCAGAGAATACTTAAAACATATTTTTGCCCATGAAATCACCCACATTATTGAAGATAACATCAAAGAAGAAAATCCAGACTTATGGGAGGCGGCCAAGCAAAAAACAGGTTTAACAGACCCTAAATTTTCTGATGTAGTGGATGCTTATGCATATGAAGTAGTTGCCGAAGAAATGGCAAACCAAATAGGAAATAAAGAACTTTTCGACATCGTCAGAGAAGCTTTATGGAAGCCCATCTATGATAGACTTCATGAAATACTTAAAGGAAAGAAGGTATTCATAGATGCAAAAGATATACATTAGGCCTTGAATATTGAAGTATGGCTATGGGCATTGACTGGATGACACGCAAAGAGTTGGTGCAGGCTATATCGCCAGCATATACCGAATGGATTGGTAGATAACTTGCAAGGGGGTTGAGTTAAATGTCAAGAATTCAGGTATCATTTGAGAGAGTAGCGCTGGTAAAAGAAAAAGTGGGGAGGTATGAACTTCCGAGGAAGATTGGATCTCCAGAAGATGCGTATAGGGCAATTACGACAATAACAAATGTGCAAGAAGAAGCACAAGAGGTGTTTGGGATTCTTATCCTGAACGTTAAAAACAAAATAGTAGCGGTTCACGAAATTAGCAGAGGGGCCCTTAACACCTCTATAATTCACCCAAGGGAAGTATTCAAGCCAGCAGTACTTCATAATGCTGCGGCTATTATATGTTTTCACAATCACCCAAGCGGTGATACGGAACCCAGCAGAGAAGACATTGAAATAACCAAGCGTTTGGTTGAAGCAGGCAAGATTATGGGAATAGAAGTTTTGGACCATATTATTGTTGGCGAAGAGGATTATGCCTCCCTCATGGTAAAACAGAAAATGCAGCAGTTAAAGCAGCTATTAGGGAAAAAAGAAAGGGGGGTGATGTAAATGTTCACCCCCCATAAAGCTTGTTGTTTGAGCGAAAGAATAGAATATATATTTATATCCACTTATGGAATCGGCTAAAATTAAAAAGAAAGGGGTTAATTTTATGAGTAAAAAATTCACGGTAACCTACTCTGTCTGCGGAACAATGATTATAGAAGCAGACAGTGAGGAAGAAGCAAGAGAAAAAGCCAAAGCCTTATCCTCTGATGAAATAAGGGAAGGAAGAATGAACGAAGACTCAAAAATTTGTTGGTTTTGTGAACATTTCGCCCATTTTTACGCATCGGGCGGTTTCTGTAAGATAAAAACTGGTGACCTTCCTGAAAGAGCCGTTGACGCTTTAGACACTTGCGAAAATTTTAAAGAAAGAAATCGAGGTGGAGAGGAATGAGTTATTGGTATTGTCCAAACTGCAAAATAGAACTTGACGGCTGCCATGTTACACTGGAAGAAGTTAAAATTGCTCTTCAGGGAGATAGTTACGAAGTAGGAACCGTTGAGGAGTATGAAGAGTAAAAGCATTTTATAATTTTGAAAGGCACTTAATCATTAAGTGCCTTTCTCTTATATGTTAAATATTAAAATAAAAAAGTAAAAGGGGGTGGTATATAGTGGCAAGTAACGGTATTATTGAAATAAACGAAGGTGATGTAGTTACTATTGTCACAAACAACAGGGTTATCACTGGAGAAGTTCTTTATGCAAATTGGATTGATGCAGATAATGGTTGGCATATTGGATTGGTAAATACAGGTACTGGCCTGTATACTCTCTGGAAGCAAGGTATAAATGGTGGTGAAGTTGTAAAAATCAACGGAAAGATGATCGTTATGTAAACAAGAGGGGTTAGTACTTTATCAAAAATTCAGCAAGAAGACTCCCACCTCTTTAGGTGGGAAGCGTAAGGTGGAGAAGTTCAAAGGAGGTTATCAAAATGTCATCTATTAATAGGGAAAAGTTAGCTAAAAACATGAGAAAATTTGCTTTGAAAAAGCCAGGATTTGAAATTAAAGACTATCGTGGTAATTTCGAAGCATATATGTTTGATTACAACAGTTACAAAAAAGATGCTGATTTTAACAGAAACTTTTCTGAACAACAGCTTTTAGAAATTCTTAACAATAATACGGATGAAGAAATCAGATACGCTTTTAAGACTGCATACAGTGGGCGGCTTTCTTTTGATGAAAATATGGAACTACACTACTGTGCAGGCCAGTATTTTCCTACTGAATACCAGGCTGCTTTAAGAAGTGTTATTGAACATCTTATGGGAAAGTGATTTTACTGCTGGTGAATAAGTAGAAAGGGGGATGCCTAATGAAATTAAATAATATATTGTCAGGCAAGGTTGAAGTAGTTGGTAAGCCAACTACTTTTTTGTTGGAGTGGAATGAAGAACAACAGAAAAAAGTTTACGCTGCACTTATGAAAATATTTAAAAATAAAATCCTAACAAATCATCGTGGGGAACGTTCAATTATCCACAATATTGATAATCTTAATGACTTTTTTGGTTTCCCCTACACGTCAGTATCCAGCTTTGCTTTAATAAGCAATACAAATACTCTCTACTTTGTAGATGAGAACGGAATGTATAATTTGACTTATGTTGCTATGGATGTAGACGAAAATGTCTATATAATAGCAAAGAACGCTTCTGAAGAAGAAGTGTTCTTAAAAGTTATCTAAGTCAGAAACCTATTTTTTCTTAGCATTTAACTTATACAAGTTCACCCTCGTATAAATAGTTGTATGGTGGAGTATTATCAGACCTCCACCATACCTTTTAAAACCACCCCAACTTCTTTAAGTTGGGGGTCTCCACGCCTTAATTTTGATGAAGAAATTTGAATAAATCGATTTTAGGAGGGATAAGATGAAAGAACTTATTGATAACATTAAAAATATTCTCGATAAATATGCACCGTTTCTTGAAAAACAATATGATGGTACTTATAAAGGAAAATTTTATGTAGATTATACTGATGAACTTGATAAGAAAACGATAATAAGAATTTTAAACTCAAAACATCCTTTAGACGCATTTTATGATACCGTGTCAAATTTTTATATAGATGATATCTACGAATATGACAGTGTTCTCAAATTAATAGAAGAAAATTGGAACCTTGATGAATTTCCTACTGATTTTATAAGGGATTGGGTCTATGAGAATGTTTGGTTTGAGATACCATATTCGCACTATCTAAATAAAACAGTTAATGTAGATATTATAGTTGACACTGGCGATGGAGAATATGACTTTACTTTAAATAATTTTGCTTCTTATAATGCCGCCACGAATGAGCAAATCCATGAAAACAGCAGTATTTTATGGCTTGTCAAACAGCAAGGTTATAGTAAAAAACAACTATATGATGCTGTTAGGCACCATCGTTTTATGAATAGTGCGTTTTTGAAATCAGTTTATGAAGAACTGATAAATGTCACATCTCATATGAACGCCCTTGCGTTCTTTGTCAAAATGACTTTAGACGATGTTATTAATTATCTTGAAAGCCCAAAAGACATAGTAATTTCAAAAGATGCAAGTTGTGGTTTATATGATTGTTGGAACGGTGCAGGTAGCTTACTTGAAATAGTGCTTGAAAAACCCGTAGTCATACCAAAAGAATACGTTCAAATGAATATCGATGGTGGACGAGGTTATGGCATTTATGAAATATACGGACTTTGTGACGATTTCTGGAATGGTACAGTGACCATCTTAGAACAATAGACGAAGCACGAGAGGAGAAATAGACATGAACCGTTATAAATGCCCCGCTTGCGGCGGGAGGAAAGGGGAGTTTGTCGGAGATGCTTGAATTAAATAAAATCTACAATGATGATTGTTTAGAAGGAATGAAAAAGATAGAAAGAAATAGTATCAACTTGATATTAACAGACCCTCCGTACAATATATCAAGAGATAACAACTTTACAACTATGGGTAGAAGGGGTATTGATTTTGGGAAATGGGATAAAGGTTTTGACCAATTTTCGTGGTTAAATGAAATTCCGAGAATACTGCACAAGGACGGAAGTGTAATTATATTTAATGACTGGAAAAACATTGGTGAGATTGCGAAATATTGTGAATCATTAGGATTAGTCATTAAAGATATGTTGCGTTGGAAGAAAACTAATCCAATGCCGAGAAACAGAGATAGACGTTATGTTACCGATTTTGAATGTGCTATATGGCTCACGAATAAAAATGCTAAATGGACTTTTAACAGACAATCAGAAACATATCAAAGACCAGAATTTGAGTGTGGTATTGTTAGTGGTAACGAAAAAACACCTCACCCTGCGCAAAAACCAATCAAATTATTAGAAGAAATAATATTGATTCATAGTAATGAAAATGACACAGTATTAGATTGCTTTCTTGGTAGTGGCAGCACCGCAATCGCATGTATCAACACGAACCGAAACTACATAGGTTTTGAATTAGACCCAACATATTACGCAATCGCCGAAGAGCGAATCAAAAAGGCGAAAAGAGGGTTGAACCGTATTTGAAGCAGCAGACAATATTTGAACTACTCAAAGGTGATCAACCATGAACCGTTTTAAATGCCCCGCATGCGGCGGGAATCAATATACAGCGTGTGATACAGTGGATGAGTGCATATACTGCGGACACAAGGAATTGGAGAAGATGAAGATTAAAGAAGATGAAGATTGG
>Ga0209608_1002809_pt1 | contig 11773 bp, 10 predicted proteins | sample AD_UKC130_MetaG_FD_184428 | JGI IMG/M metagenome (GOLD analysis project Ga0209608, IMG submission 184428) | Active sludge microbial communities of municipal wastewater-treating anaerobic digesters from Canada - AD_UKC130_MetaG (SPAdes) (version 2) | ecosystem: Engineered > Bioreactor > Anaerobic... | reverse complement strand
CTTCCATAACCAGTGGCAGAGCTTTAGGGTAAAAAAGAACCCAAAGGTAGATTATGAAGCCACACACAAATACGAAAAAAAAGGCGAATACCAAATAATGGTTAAGGTTGTGGATGTGTTTGGGAATAATACGAATAAAGTCTTGGAAGTGAGGATAAAATGAAACCAACAGAACTTTTTAGAAAGGAGGGAAAGATACATAATACTCCAGTTATTGAAGAATATTATGTATCAAATAAGATGTCAGAAGATGATATTAAAGATGGTGCATTTTCTCCAGAAGTATTAGAATTTGAGGAGTTTTATCAATCCAGTACAGCCAGAGATAGTACAGAATCAAATAATGTTTCAAAGGTGTATCATACCATATCAGTATATAACAAAGTATTGAAACTTGATTTTGATGCCAAAATCAAGTTGAGTAACAAATCTTCATATAGTAATTATGATCCGAAAGGAATCTTCTCGTTTACCCCCAGTTTTTCCAACCCGCAATCATCGTTTGGAAGCGTATCTTACAATTACAAAAATAAAATAACATTTATGATGTCAGAAATCGAATTGTCGATGTTGTTTTTCTACGTCGATAAACTTGCCTTATATACTCTTCCAAATGGTATTATAGATTCCAAAATATTAACACTATTCCCATCAGAAAAAAATATTTATACTGTGAAATCATTTTTTCACAAGTATAAATATAATACTGCGATATTAACCCTAGGCATTATCAAAAATGGGGATGCCAATAACATTATTTTCTCACTAAACAAGCAAATCAACCAGGATAAGATAAATTTATATTATACATGGAATTCAAATGGTAATATTAATAGAATTCCAGAATTTTTCTCATTTATGAATAGTTGTAAATTGGCATTTAATTCCTTATACCCCATTATAGCAGAGAAAACAGTTAATAATCTATTTATATGATATTTGGAGGTAAAAATATACAATGGCTACCAATCTTACTTCATTATTTAATTATAAATTAAAACAATTTTTATCTCAAGAATCTATTGATAAAGTGTCAAAATTCTTAGAAGATAATTTAAAGATCTCTATTAATCAAATATCATATTTTGCATTTGCCAAAAATCTTGAATATAACAAAAAGTCTTCATCACGTGGATATATCCAGCAATCGTTAGGAAATGGAATTAACAATGAATATGCAAATTATATCGAAAATAAACTATTGGGAATTTTGATTGGCAGAACAAAGGATATATTTATATTATTTGATATATATGGTCAAGATGATATAGATATATATGTATTAGATTATTTGAAAGGTTATTCCATTTATTCAAATATAAATGATAATATCGAAATGGAGGACATTCAAAATGGAATATACTCCTAATATTGATGTTAGTTTAGAATTTTTAAAGCAATGGGCAGCATATTTGTTAAATGAGGTAGATAAAGATACATTTTTAATATATAATAATAGAATTTTCTCAGATGCTAAATTAAAAAAGGTGTTATTGGGTAAACAAAAAGGAGAAGACCCATTACTTAGTAAATATAAAACATTTGTATTGCATTTAATCAAACTCAAATATGTTGATGGACTTAATGGTGCTTCTTGTATAGAATATCTAAATTTGAAATTCCCAGATAATAAATATCCATTTGTAAATCTGGATGAATTAAATATGTTATATCAAAAACCACTATTTACAATTAACAATTTCACAAAACTGTTAGAAGAAAAAATGAAGCAATCATATCTATTTTATTATCTCGATAAAATTTTTGATGATATAGCAAATCATTCAGAATTGGATGTTTATCAGATATATGATAAAATATCCAAAAAATTAAATGAATATTTGGTCGATATAAATTTCACTAATGATATTTATGAAGATTATTTGTCATTTGATAATGTCGAATTGGAAAATAAAATAAAATCTGATATTTTTCAAATCCAAAATGACCAACACGAAATTTTAAATACTGGGTATCCAACATTAGATTCGTTTTTCAACGGTGGATTTGAAAAAGGTAGATTATATATGATAGGGGCAAAAACTGGATATGGCAAATCTTCGTTTTTGATAGATTATGCCAAACATCAACTGTCTTATGGCAGAAGTGTATATTTGTATACATTTGAAAACAATTTAAAAGAAACAAAACTGAGATTATATTCTTCTATTACAAATATTCCTATGTCTTTACTAGTCAACAGTAAGGATGTTACATTAAAACTGTTAAATTTTTTTAATACTACAAAATCTAATATTTATATAAAAAAGGGTATGGTGAAGAATTATACTACAGAAATGATAAAAAATAATATTGAAATGTGTATTTTAAAAGGATATAGACCACCAGATATCGTTATCGTTGACTATTTAGATCTAATATTGGATACAGAATATAAATCTGAGGAGCGGATAAAATTGCAAAATATTTCCAATTCATTAAAGTCACTATCTCAAGAATTAGACGTTGTTGTTGTAACCGCAACCCAACTTAATAGAGAATCGTACAAGAAGAATGCGCGAGTAGATTTAAATAATATTGCAGAAAGCTCTGGCAAATCACATGTTAGTGATAGTGTTTTAATTTTAAATTCTACACCTGAAGAATTTAATAACGGAATTTTATATATGTATATTGCTAAAAATAGACATGGAAAATCAATGAAAACTATAAAATTTAATGTGGATTTTGATTGTATGATATTTACTGATAGTGGCGAATTTATTGATGGCAATATAGATTTATCTAATAATTATATGGTTGATTTAGAAGAATTAGAGATATAACGGAGGAGGTATGTATAAATGGCAAAAGGTGAAAAAGAATTGAAAGTTAAGAACGAATTATTGGAAAAATACAGAAGTGTATTAGAACAATATCCTGATGTAATTAATTCAAGAACTGTTGATACAATATTACCAACCAATTTGTTATTATTTGATAAAATTATTGGTGGTGTACCAATTGGTACTATTTTATCAATTTCATCGCCTCCAGGTGTTGGTAAAACCACATTATTAATTCAAATTGCAGCATCGTTACAACAACTGGGGCATTCATTGGTGTATTTTGATACCGAACGGTCATTAAGTTCACGAAGAATCAGAGATTTAGGATTGGATATAGATAAAATATTATATTTACAACCTGATTCTTTAGAACAAGTATATGAAATAATGACAAAGCTAATAACCAAAAAATTAGAAATTAAAGACGAGTCTCCAATGGTTATATGTTGGGACTCAACTTCTGCCACACCGTCTATTCAAGAAATTGAGACGGCAGAAATTGAAAAAACTATTGGTCTAAAAGCTAGATTAAATTCCAAATTTCTTAAAACAATAAATAATATATTATATAAGGCAAATTGCACATTAATATATGTAAATCAATTGTATACTAATATTAAGATGGGATTTGGAACATATGGTCAACCAGATGAAGTGGTTACTGGTGGAAGAGCATTATTATATTATCCTACTATTGATATTAGATTGAAAGATGGTAGTAGAAGTGAAGGTGAAAAATATGATATAGATGGCAAGATTGTAAAAATAAAAGCGGAAAAAAATAGGATTAAATCTCCACTCAAAGAGTTTCCAATGTTTTTATCTTATGAATCTGGATTTGTAAATGATTATTCTATTTTTTACATATTAAAATCATTTACAAAAAAAGATTGGAAAGATATGGGATTTGATGAACCGGTATTAGATACAAATGGTGGATGGTATACTTTTAAATATGAAGATATCGATTTGAAGTTTAGAGCTAAAGAATGGGATGAAATATATAAAACTCATTCTGAGATACATGAACCTATATCTAAAATTATTGATTTATGGATAGAAAAATTGTTATAATTTCAATATAATATAAGGAGGTAGGTATAAATGTTTAGTATGGAAGAAGTTGAAACATTAAAAGATATTATAAATCAAAAAATTGAAACAACAAGTTTTTACATATTAAAATCATTTACAAAAAAAGATTGGAAAGATATGGGATTTGATGAACCGGTATTAGATACAAATGGTGGATGGTATACTTTTAAATATGAAGATATCGATTTGAAGTTTAGAGCTAAAGAATGGGATGAAATATATAAAACTCATTCTGAGATACATGAACCTATATCTAAAATTATTGATTTATGGATAGAAAAATTGTTATAATTTCAATATAATATAAGGAGGTAGGTATAAATGTTTAGTATGGAAGAAGTTGAAACATTAAAAGATATTATAAATCAAAAAATTGAAACAACAAGTAATGAATTAGAAATTGTAACTAACAGAATACGAGACCAAAAAATAACTGACGATATTAGAAACACACTTAATATGTATCAAAGGATATTTCAAAAATTAACAAGTATGGCATCCACATCTAATAATCAAGACACTATAAGTGGTAGATCTAAGTATACTATAATAGATTCAATTGTACAGACATTAGAATCTGTGCAAAAACCAATAAGTAAAGAATTATTACATTTATTTTTGGAACTCGATTCAAAGGAAATAACAGATGAGGAAAAGCTTGAAATCAAAGGTTTAATCACAATATTGCAAGATGTTATTTATATGCTAGATAATATGATAACTGTAATTTTTCGTGAATTTGTATATTCGCCAGATGTATAAAGTTATAGTTAGTAACGAAAGAATATTTTATTTGAAAGGAGGGAATGGCGCATTCATTTCCATCTTATGTGGGATGGAGTAGTCTGTGTCCGACATATATGACTATTGACCAAATTGTAGAAACAATTAAAAAGGCTATTAATACTCAATCAAATGTATTAATACGATATGCTGATGACCCTGCTGGCGCAGAAATACGAGAAATATCTCCGTTTGTATTGGGTATTAATGCTAAAAATAATTTGGTTTTGCGAGGGTATCAACATAGTGGATATTCCGAAAGCGGAATACATACTGGATGGAAATTAATATTGGTTTCTAAAATTGTGGATATTGAATTGACAAAACATATGTTTTTTCCATCAAAATATCCCGAATATAATCCTAGGGATAGAGGTATGGTTGCTATAATAACAGCAGTTTCTAAATATTAAGTATATTTTTTAAAAACAAAATATGGAGGGTAAAAATATGAAATTGGAAGATTTGAAAAATAGAATAAAAGAATTGGAATCAAATTTAAATAAACCACATTCAGAATCAAATAATTTAAATTATGTATTTTTGAGTAAAAAAGTTACACCATTGACATGTGTTATATTACCAGTTTTTGATAATGAAATAGAAAAAGAATTTTTCATTGTAAAACGTTCAATATTTTTAAATGGAAAATTTTATACTTTAGGATATAATGAAACATTAAATAATTATGCAAACCCCAATTTGGTTTCAAAAGCATTTTCTAATACATCAGAAATTAGAAAATTAGCATCTGATCTTGGATTAAGATATAACCAATTTCGAGATTATATATTGAATATTAATAAATTAGTATCATTTCCAATTTTTAATTTAAGCACTAAGAATGTTGAAATCTTATCTTGGACTGATAACAATCCATTAGAAATAATAAACAAAATAATAAATACAATATCAAATGCCAAATTGGATTACTCAGATGTTGTAAATTACCAATCTGCGCATGCATTGGTAATAGATCTAGATGATAATTATCGTCCACAAATTAAGATTTCAAAACAAAAAATTGCTATCGATATATCTATAGAAATGATTAAAGAAATTGCGGACGTTATGTATAAAAACAATATTAGCCAAGAAATAGAAACAGATTTAAAAGCTTTTATTGAAACACAAGAAAATTATATTCAAAGTTTAAAGCATCAGATTAATAGATTTGATAATAGTGATGATAATTCTGTAGCAGATGTATATATTGATGACACTCTTGCGGATATAGATGTTCAAGTAGAAAATCCTGTAGATGATATTGGAACATTTGACGATATTGATATTCCGGGATTGGATGACTTGATTAATATGTATGGTAAATAATAATTGAATAACTCTCCAAAATATATTGGAGAGTTATTTCTTATTTTTATTATTAGAAAGGAGTATACGTTATGTATTATATATCTCAAATATATTTGCAAAATTTTATCTCACATAAAAATAGTATCATTAATATTGATACACAAACTGACAGATTGATTTTTATTAATGGAATTACTGATGATCCATTTAAAAGCAATGGCGCTGGTAAAAGTGCTATATATTATGGATTGCTGTTTAATATATTTGGGAGTGTTCCTAATAGAACATTAGAAGAGTTGCTAAATAAAAATGTAGATGAAAATACATATGTTGTTAGTGTTATATATCATTCATCAGAAAAAATATTGCAAATTATCCGTACAGTTACTATAACAAATTCTGTAAAACATGAGTTGAAAATAATTGAGAATGATAAAGAATTGATGTTTCAAAAGAAAGAATTTGCACAACAATATATTGAAAAAGAATTGTTGGGCGTCAACAAAGATTTGTTTTATACTACCAATTTCCTAACATCAGAAAATTTATCAATTTTGTCTTTCAGTCCTGTACAACGCACTAAACTCTTTGAGACAGTATTAAATATATCGATATTAAATGATTTATTTAATACTGTAAATGCAGATCTTAAATCTCTAAAAAATACAATATCTACATTAGAGAATAATAAAAAAATATATCAAGAAGAAAGAGAACGGAATATAAAATTAAAAGAGTTTAGTATTCATTCTAATCAATTAGAATATGATAAAAAAATTAGTGAATATGATACAAAAATAAAAGAAATAGATGACAAAATTATATTATTAAATACAGAATATACCAATCTTATAAAAAAATATAAATCTATTGACAATATTGATAAACAATTGAAAGTTGTAGATAATGCAATAAAAGAAATTGATACTACATTACTAAATACTCAAAGTAAATATAATTCATTGGTATCAATTAGGAATGAAAAGTCAATATTAATTAGTAAAAATAAATGTCCGACTTGTGGTAGGAGTATTGATGATAAATTTCGTATGACATTAAATAAATTGATTGAATCATTAGATATTAAAAATTTGAAGTTGCAGAATGGATTGAATACATTGAAAACGACTAAATCGAAATTAATTCAAATTCAAACTGATTTATTAAATGCCAAAGATAAATTTTCTAAATTATCTGAAAAAATAGAATATTTGTCAAATGAAAAATCTCATCTTGTGGAATATCGACAAAAGATTACAGAGTCTATATCTAAAAATGATATATTTTTGAGAATAGACACTAATATACAAGATCTTACAGATAAGATAAATAATGTAGATGAAGAACTTTCAAAACATCAAGAAACATTAGAAATGTTAGAAACATTATACAAATTATTATCTCCAAAAAGTAATTTCAGAAATTCATATATCTCTAAATATTTGGAAGTAATAAATTATATATCTAATAAATATATTAATATTTTTTATCCTAATGGTAATATACAAATGAGTATAAAATATGATACTGAAACGCAGAAAATTTATACTCAATTTGTGTTTAATGGTACAGAAATTAATTATAACCTGTTAAGTAAGGGCGAACGAAAAAAGATGGATATTGTATTTTATTTTTCGTTAATTGAATATTTATATAATTACACAAAAAATTCAATTAATTTAGGAATTTTTATTGCAGATGAAACTTTTGATGGTTTGGATAATACTTCAATGATGTTACTTCTAGATTTGTTGAATGCAGTTAAGCAATCAACAAATATACAATTTTTTATGACAAGCCATAATAATTCATTATCTTTAAATGTATTTGACAAAATAATAACTGTGGTCAAAGATGAATCTACAGGTATATCTACAATAATATAAGTACTTGTTAATTTATATATCATTATTAATATTTGGAGGTGTTTTCTGTGGAAATAATGGATTTGATTGATGAGTTGCGAAACTATAATGCGGAACTTGATACTAGAATTATAAGTGATTTAATTGATAGTAAATTTGATATATCTTATTTAAGAAATTATTTGAGATCTAAACAATTAACTGATAGTGAGATTGATAATATTGTAAGAACAATATTATATCCTCGACCAGTGTTTAATTTGTCAAATCCAATAGATTATTTATCATATTCAAATAATATGATAAATACATTAAGAACAAAATTATTATATATAATTAGTAAATATTATAATTCAGAAATACCAGACCAGACACAGATGATAATAAATAGTCGATATTTATTGAAATATTCAGATGGACAATCTGATACTGGGTTTGAAGATATTATCACACGTGTCGCACGAACCATTACATCTGTAGAAGCAAAATATTTGTACAATTTATATTCGGATGATGAATATAAATTAGATGTTATAGCATATTTACATAACTTTGAATTATTATTATTTCAATTACTTAAAGCACGATTAATTATGCCTAATTCTCCTGTTCTTTTTAATATTGGTGTTAATAATCCAAAATCAATATTTGAGAAAGATATTAACGATGTTACTATAGATGATTATATTAGTATTTATAATAATTTGGATAGACGGTTTTGTTTATCTGCGTGTTCTGTATTAAGTTTAGGAGATAGTATGGAAGATATAAACAAAACTGATAGCGAGATTGCGTTATTATCAAAAGCAACTGTAGGTGTTGGCGTAAATATAAGTGTTTTACGACCTAATGGCGCAATTGTAAGATCTAATGGTGCGTTATCATCTGGTAGTGTGTCTTTTGGGAAAAAATTCAATCAAACTCTTGAAGTTGTAAAACAATCACGGAGACGTGGTGCTGGTATGATGGTTGGTGGCATGTATGTTGGTACTGATTTTTTACAGCATGAAATTGCATTTCATCCTGATATATCAGAGTTTATTCATTCTAAAGAATTTAATAAAGGGGATAATGTATTAAATAATTTCAATATCTCTGTTGGTATCAACAATTCAAATTCATTTGTAAATGCTATAGAAAATAATGAAAAAATTCCATTAATATTTGACGGTGTGGAATATGATAAAGTAGATGCGAATGAGATATTTAATGAAATTGCAGCATTGGCATGGAAAACTGGTGACCCAGGGTTATTATTATTTGATAAAATAAATAAGAATAATCCTATAGTTGATGAAATACCATATTTGTCTACTAATCCATGTTTTGGATATAATGAAGAAATTTTAACTGATAATGGATATATTAAAATAGGAGAATTAGATGGGCAAATTGTCAATGTATGGGCACCATTGCTTAATACATATGTACCTGCAAAAATTTTTAAGACTGGTGAAAAACCGACAATCACTTTGACTTTTAATAATAAATTAAAAATGGTTATTACACCAGATCATAAATTAATGGATGCAGATACATTTGAATGGATAGAAGCAAAGGATGCATTAGGTCATAAAATTTTACATTATAGTTATTATGATATCAAGTCTAATAGCGAATATTCTAAGTTTTATATTGATGTGGGATTAAATATTTCTGATAATACTAATGTATTAGATATTATTGATGTGTCCACATATAATAATATAGTATCATTCTTAAGGGGATATTTTAGTAACAATGCTAGGATTGAATCTAATAAGATTGTAATTACATCAAATAATAGTAAGAATTTGTATAACATTAATAAGATTTTATATACATATTGTGGAATTGTATCTGATGTTGTTTTAGATGAAAATAATAAAGAATCATTATTAATATTAGATCCACAAAATATTTTCAAATTCGCATCTGAGATTGGATTTGCAGATAATAAAAATGATATATTAAAAAAATTAATTATTGACATTTCTCCTAAAGTAATCAATATAACTACATCAGAAATACTACCAGTATATGATTTTACTATGAATACATCGCATGTTGGTGTTGTTAATGACTTGGTATGTCATAATTGTGGAGAACAACCATTAGCTGCTACATACACAGAAGAAATTGAGAAGAAATATGGTAGATTAACTGGGATGTGTAATTTAATGAGTATTGATGTATCTAAAATTGCAAACGATTCTTTAGATATATTATTTGATTTAGCATATATTGCCGCATGGTATTTGGATGATATAATAGATCTTAATATGTTTCCTATTGTTAGTGCTAGTAGAGCCGCATTATTAACTAGAAATATTGGCGTTGGAATTACTGGGGTTGCAGGGTATTTTATTTTGAATGGTGTTCGTTATGGTAGTGATAAGTCATTGGAAATTGCAGAAAATTTAATATATACATTAGAATATGGTTCAACTAAGTTTTCAACCGATATGGCAAAATATAAGGGTGTATTTCCTTTATATAAGTTAAGTCAATATGCCACAAAATATGGGTTTAATCCGTTTTTAGCCAATGATGAAAAAGGGTATATAACAGAGTTAAATAAATATCCACGTCGTAATATTGCAACTACATCGTTAGCTCCTGAAGGTACACGAAGTAGGGTTATGGAAGTTCCTGAATTGGGCGATACTGGAACAGGAATTGAACCATTATACGCATTAAAATATAAGAGATATATTACTTTACCAAATGAAAACAAGCGAGTTGAAACAAATTATGTTGTAAAATTACTAGAAAATGAATTAGTAAATGATATTGCGGATGTGGATATTAATAAAGTTCTTCTAGATTTAGATTTATATGGCATACAATATATTATTGATAAGTATGATTTAGATTCTGAAAAATATTCGATATTTTGTACTTCAATGGATTTGTCTCCTATTGAGCATTTAAGGGTGCAGGAATCATTTCAAAAATATAATTCCTCTAGTACATCTAAGACAATTAATATGCCAAACTCTTCAACAATAGATGCTGTTAAAGATGTATTTTTATATGCATTAAAATCTCCATATATTAAAGGTGTAACTATATATAGAGATGGGAGTTTGGAATCGCAGGTTTTAAAAACAGATACGAAGGAATCAAACAAAATTGCAGTTTTTAATTTAGATAATAATGATCTTATTTCTAATAATGATATAACTGCTGATAAATTAAATGTACCAATTCCTAGACCAAATATTATTTATTCATTAAAGGAAACTGTTACATTTATTGATAATGAATATAAAAATCAGATCTTAAATATAATTGAAAATGTGTATGATTTGGCGGATAATGGATATGAACTACCGGAAATAATTTCGATTATAACAAATGATTTAAAATTAACAGAAGAAAAGAAAATGCATATTGAATTGGGATTTACTAAGGATAGATTGCCATTTGAGGTATTTATTCGAACTACCGAATCATCAAAAGAATATACTACAATATCAAATGCAATTGGTAGATTAATATCTATTGCATTACGCAGTCGTATCGATTTTAATAGTATTATAGCTCAATTGCGGAAGGTTAAAACATTTTATAATCAATATTTCCAACCGACAATTATGATTGCTGATGTATTATCAGAATTGTATTCTATTGCACAGATTGAATCTGAATCTAATAGAAATATTGTAATTGATGACATTAATAAACAAACAAAAAATTGGAAATATAATGCCGGCGTGTATATTGATGAAAATGGCAAAATGCGATGTCCATCATGTAAATCTGTTATTGAACGGCCAATTAACGGATGTATAGAATGTAAAGTTTGTGGATGGGCAAAATGTGAATAATTCTTATATTGCTAGATGGTTAGGGTATTGTCTCTAACCATTTAGCGTTTTGATATGACTATATTTAATGGTCAAATATTTATCACTTAAAAAGAAGTGGTATTCTTGCAGAAAA
>Ga0209608_1002806_pt1 | contig 11785 bp, 7 predicted proteins | sample AD_UKC130_MetaG_FD_184428 | JGI IMG/M metagenome (GOLD analysis project Ga0209608, IMG submission 184428) | Active sludge microbial communities of municipal wastewater-treating anaerobic digesters from Canada - AD_UKC130_MetaG (SPAdes) (version 2) | ecosystem: Engineered > Bioreactor > Anaerobic... | reverse complement strand
ATGATGATTTTGGAAAAGGAATGACAGCAGGAACACAAACAGCAAAGAACAGAACCTTAAGAACTTTTGAAACAAATTTTAGTGATATTGCTACAAATAAAATATTAAGAAGTTCTACAAGATATCATAACCCACCTACAAAAAAATTAATGGATATATTAAACAGAATAAATACAATAAAAGTAAAAGATATTTTAGTTGAAACTATTCACCGTGGTGCAAATCCTCAATATAATCTATGTGGAAATATACCAGTAATAAAAACAGGACATTTAAAAAATGAATATATTATAATTTCTGAAAATGAATTTGTAGATATTAATTTTTATAATTCATCAAAAAAATCACAAGTAAAATATGGTGACATTTTACTTGCCTCAACTGGTAAAGGTTCTCTTGGTAAAATTGATTTGTTAGAAAATGATCAGCAATTAGTAGTAGATAGTCATATATCAATTATAAGAATTGATAATAAAAAATATAATTCACTATTTTTCACTTATTTTTTTAGAAGTATTTTAGGTTGCTTTCAAATTGAAAGAGATTTTATCGGTGCAACAAATCAAATAGAGCTTAATGCTGAAGAAATTTCAAATTTTAGAATACCTGATATTTCATTAGATTGTCAAATAACAATTGTTGGTAAAATTAAAACAGAATTAGAAAAACAGAAAAAAATTAAAAATCAAATTGAGGAAAATTATATAAAAATTGAAAATTTGTTAAATAGTTTTTTGTGGAGGTGAATAGAAATGGAAATTATAGAGTCTATTCTTACAAATAATGATTGCTATCGGGCAAATAGAAAAATCAATGTAAGAGGGCTAATGATTCACAGTGTCGGCTGTTCACAGCCAAAGGCTGAAGTTTTCATAAAACAATGGAATAAATCAGGAGTTCAGAAATGTGTTCATGCTTTTATTGAGCCAAACGGCAAAGTCTATCAAACACTTCCGTGGGATATGCGGGGCTGGCACGCAGGGGGAAGTGCTAACAACACGCATATAGGCGTTGAAATGACAGAACCCGCTTATATCAAGTATACTGGTGGTTCTTCATGGGTGGATAAAAATCCAACAGAAACAAAAAAACATGTATTAGCGACTTATCAAACGGCCGTTGAATTATTTGCTTATTTATGTGAAAAATTTAATTTGAATCCATTGGGGGACGGTGTAATTATCAGCCACAGCGAGGGTTATAAACGGGGAATCGCAAGTAACCACGTGGATGTGGAACATATTTGGAAAAAGTTTGGGCTTACAATGTCGCAGTTCAGGAAAGATATAAAGGAAATGATGGATAAGAAATCTCAACAAGAACCTAAACCCACAAAACAAGTATATCCACCTATTAGCGAAAAACCAGTGGAAAATAAGCCTATAAGTGAAACTTTTCTTGTGAAGGTGACAGCAAGTGCCCTTAATATTAGACAAGGCCCTGGAACAAATTATAGTATTACAGGGGTAATAAGAGACAAAGGCGTATACACAATTGTGGAGACAAAAGATAATTGGGGAAGACTAAAAAGCGGAGCAGGCTGGATTAGCCTGAAGTATACGCAAAGGCTTGACAATAATTAAATTTTACTATAAACAAAAAGCACCAGTTTCCCTGGTGCTTTTAATATGGGTGGACTACGGATAGCCCAGCCCTCTCTAGAAACAACTTAATAAAAAAAGTTAAAGAAAGAAAAAAATATAGAAAGTGTTTTACTTTCTATATTTTTATGTTATAATATATTTATATTTGATTTATGACACTAAATCAAACGCTTTAAAAGTATTTAAGTTCAATTTATACCCAAACTTGCCACCGAATTGTTGAATGTTCTCCACAAACTCACCACGGGTATCCGTGGTTATTTTTTTTGTGTAAAACTTTTTATTCTTCAAATCAAGAAGCAATAAAAATACATCTTGTTTTTCTGAAAGTTTTTTTAAATTATTGAGTTTATTTAATCTTAAACATGTTTCCATTTTTTTTGTAATATAACCACTTCCATCAACTTGAACTTCAATTAATTTTCCATCTTTTGTTTTGAAATCTGGATCATTTGTAGCCCTCTTACTGTTTATAAATAATTCATTTCCTTCACTTCCATTATTCTCAAGTTCTATATTGTATTTCTTTTTAAAGAAATCTTTTATATATATATTCATTAAGTGTTCCATTATCTTATTTGTAGCGAATTCTAACGGAGTTCTTTTATCTAAAAAACTTTCACTAATATTATTTACTATAAAATCTTCTATATCTTTATCTATTTCTCCTTTTAATATCTTACAGTATTTATATTCTAAATGTTTTTTACTAAATTCAAACAAATCTTCTCCTACAACTGCACTATAATTATTATATTTTTCTGTATAGTTCAAAATCCTCACCTCCTAATAGTATATTATACTGTAGGATTGAGTTTAATAACAGTTTTGGTTTTATAAGACAAATAATGTCAATCAAAAAAGAAAAGGATAAATATTTTTTCTAACCCTAACAACTAAATTGAAAAAAATAATTCTTTTCTCTTTTTGACTGACATATATAATTACTATATTATTGTCCTTGAAGCAAAGCATCATCATTATTGCATTTCAGGACTATTTAATTTAAAAAACATAACTTTATTCAAGTAATAATATTATTTTTTTAAAAGCATAATATTTATAAAACAAATATTTTTTAATTAAAACATTAAAACTGTTATACTTTTATAAACTATTGCATATTATATATGGAAAGGAAAATATTTATTTAAAGGAGGTAATAAATATTATGACATATAAAGAGATAAAAAATATAATACCAAATTTGAAATTGAATAAGGATGAAGTTGAAATTTTATTAGAACAAAAAACGGATATTGAAAATATAAAATTTATGAATGAAAATATAAATATCTTCTACAAACATAAAAAATATACAGATTTGTTTGATGAAACAGGAGATATAAATAAAGTAATTTATGAAATGAAAAGTGATTTAGATAAGATAGAAAAAGAAAGTCAAAGTATGCGCAGTTTTGGAAGTTTAAACTTTATAACTCTTCCAGATGAAGTTAGAGAGTTGAATGTAAAAATGTATTTTGGAGGATTATTCAGGGGGAAAACATATACTACTTATTATGATTTCTATAAAGATTTAAAAAAACTGGATTTAACAAAAATATGTGAATGTAGTGAATTACAAATTACAAAAGATTATGCTGTTTATAAAACATATAAACTTAATGTTTTAGATTTAGCAAAGATAGCATACAATGAGATTAATAATTATTCTTGTATGAATGTAATTGAAAATGTATCAAATGCAGATATTTTAGAAAGTGAAATTATTAAATTAAATGAAAAAATAATAATAGAAAATAAAAGAGTAATTAATGAACTTTATAACTATGTAAGTAAAGAAGTTTATAACTACTTAAAACCTCATTTATCTATTTTACAAGCATTTTACGACCAAGCATTATTCCACCTTTCTCCTATAACATCCAGAAGTAGTTCAAGTGTGTTTTTTGTAAGCAACAGACATATAGCAAATTATTGTAATTTAAGCAAGACAAAAATAAACTATATAATCAACATGTTCGCAGTTCTTGGATTAATAATAAAAGTTAGTGAAAAAGATATTCCAATCAAAATTAAAAAAAATGCTAAAATGTATGCGGATGAATTGAAACAAAAATTAAATAAAAAAAGTAATATAAATCTGATAAATTTTTACAGTTGGGTTGATTTAACTGATTTAGATACTATAAAAGAAATTGAAGATAATACAAGGAAATTAATAGATTCCAAAATTTCTGCTTGGCAAATTACAGAGACAGAATGCAGAAAGCTTTTTGGAAAAGAACATTCTGATATGGTTTATAAGAACAATTCTGCATCTACAAGAAAAAGTGTTAGAAATAGAATTAAGAACAATATATATAGAATGTATAACAAATATTAAAAAAGAGGTTTAATTAAACCTCTTTTTATTTTTATTCAAAAACAGACATATAATATTTATATAGTGTTTTAAAAGAAAATATTTTTTTATAAATATAAAATAAAGGTTGGTGAAAATAATGAAATTGTTTGAAATTTTGGGAAAATTTGCATTAAATAGTAGTGAAGCAATAGGTGAAATAGATAAAGTAGATAAAAAAGCAGGAAAATTTACAGAAAAAATTTCTAAAATGGCTGCCAAGGTAGGTAAGTTTGGAATGATAGCAGGAACAGCAATAGCAGGAACAATTACAGGAACAATTGCAGCAGGAATAAAGGCAACTGCTGATTTAGATGAGCAGATGAGCAAATTTAAAGCCTCCACAGGTGCAACTGTTCAAGATACAGAAGAAATACGCAGATTAGCACAAGATTTATATAAAACTAATACGGACAGCATGGAAGATATTATTGCAACAGCATCAGAATTAAAGAAAAGCATGGGTTTAACAACAGATGAGATTAAAAAGTATCAACAGGTGTATATGGACTATGCAAAAACAACAGGGCAGGCAAATACTGATGTTGTTCAAGCAATAGATGATATTAGCGATGCTTGGGGATTGACAGCAGAAGAATCTGCAAAGTCTTTAGACATGCTGAAAAAATCAAACGAAGAATATGGCACTGATTTAGTTGCTGTTCAGAAAGCATTAGCAGGCGTTGCTCCTGCTGCGAAAGCATTAGGATTGAGTTTTGAGGAAGCAAATGGTATTATGAATTTATTTGCTTCATCTGGTTTGGATGCTGGTCAAGCTGTGACAGCTTTCACATATGCAGCAAAAAAGGTAAAATCTCCTAAAGAATTCAGAAAAATGCTTGACGATATTCAAAAGATAAAAGACCCTACAGAAAGAGCGCAAAAAGCAGTTGAATTGTTCGGAGCTAGAGCAGGCGTGGCAATGGCCAATGCCTTAGACGGTACGAAAAATCTAAAAGATTTTATTGAAACTATGGATAGTGCAGCAGGTACGGTAGCAAAAGCAAGTGCAGAATTTGATAATAACTTAAATGTTCAAATAGAATTAGCCAAAAAGCAGTTTACTGGATTAGTGCAAGAATTAGGCGAAAAGTTCATGCCTGTAATAAATGAAATTTTGAAGTGGGTAACTGCAAAAATGCCTGTAATTGTAAGCATTATTGAGCGAGCTATTAGTTTTGTGGGTGATTTATTGCATCCTTTTGCTTCTGCAATAAAGGAGGCTTTACAATACATAGATTTGACACCACTATTAGATGCTTTACTAAATTTTAAAGATGTTATTTTCTCATTATTTGAACCTTTACTTGACTTGATCTTTAAAACAGGAGAAGAAAGTCAAAAAACATTTGGAGAAAAACTGGGAACGGCTATACAGATGCTTGTTAAGGGATTAACTTTTCTTGTGGAAACTTTAAGTTTTATAATTACTAAAATAAAAGAATTTGTAGAGAATTCTGTAAATCTGTTTATGGATTTTTACAATAGAAATAAAGAAACTTTTGACACTGTAATTACTAAAATAAAAGAATTTGTAGAGAATTCTGTAAATCTGTTTATGGATTTTTACAATAGAAATAAAGAAACTTTTGACACTGTATTTGCTTCAATACAAGAAATATTTAATCTAATAAAAGAGTTTTTTATAACTTGGTTTGAAGTAGTTATAGAAAAAATGAAGGCATTTTGGGACTTTGTAAAAAAGATCTGGGACAAGTATGGAACAGAAATAAAAGCAATAATTGAATCTGTTTGGAATGGTATAAAAATAATAATTGAGACTGCTTTAAATTTAATTAAAGATATAATTAAGATTGCTACTAATTTACTAAGAGGAGACTGGGAAGCTGTTTGGAATGGTATTAAAGATTTTGTAGTTCATTTATGGGAAGGCTTAGTTAAAATGTTCGCCAACTGGTGGGATTTTATTAAAAATATATTCTCTTCAAGTCTGCAAAAGATTTGGGATACTATAAAAAGTGTATTTCAAAATATAGTTAATTCTATACAAGAAAAAATGACTGAAACAAAAGATAAGATAATAAATACATTTACTTCTATAATTAATTGGTTTAAGGACAAATGGTCTTCAATTACAAGCACTCTTATAGCACCTTTTGAAAAAGTAGGAGGTAAATTAAAAGAACTTAAAGACGGAGTAGCAGGTTTATTAGACAAAGGAGGAGATATGGTTAAGGGTCTTTTAGGTGCTAACGCAGAAGGAACTAACTATTTCAGAGGAGGACAAACATTAGTTGGAGAAAAAGGGCCTGAAGTGCTGACGCTTCCGAGCGGTTCAGCAATTACTCCTGTCAATAAATTCAATAAAAACAATGATTCCAATAATGTTACTCAAGCAACATTATCAGTAAATAATAGTTTTAATATCAGTCAATTAGTAGTTAGAGAAGAAGCAGATATTAAAAAAATAGCAAAAGAGTTATATAGATTACAAGTAGATAGAAACAGAAAATTAGGAATAGCAACCTATTAAGAAAGGAGGTAATGATTATGTTTGGATTTAAATTTAACAATAGACATACAAGTGAGTTTAATTTATGTGTAAAAAGTGAAAACAGACCATTCAAGCCCAATTTTAGAATGATTGAAGAAAAAATAGAAGGTGCAAACGGTTCTCAAAAATTCAAAGATGGGTATGATGATATTGTAATATCTTTTACTTGTGAACTTGAAGAGGAAGATTATTTTTTAAGAAAAAGAAAACTTAGAGAAATTAGTAATTGGTTAAATGTATTAGATTACAAAGAACTTATAATAGATGATGAAAGTGATATTTTTTACAAAGCAATTTGTATTACTCAATTAAACACAGAAGTTATAGGTGCAGTTGATAAGTTTCAAATACAATTTTCTTGTAAGCCTTTTAAATATTCTGTGAGAGATAAATTATTGCTTCTAAATGAGAATTTAACATTAGGAAGTAATGTTAAATTAGGAACTCCACACTTTGTGACTACTTCTACTGATACTACTTTAACTATGGACATAGATAGCACGGCAGAAATAGAAGATTTTAGAATTAAGATAATTGGAACTATGGAAAAGATAAAAATAAATAACATGGAATTAAGTAATTGTTTTGGAACTAATGTCATAGACGTAGGAAAGAAAATTGTCTACATGGATACAGCACAAGGAATAGTTAATAAAATGAATGATTTTAATAAGATATTTGAAAAGATAGATTATAAACAAAAAGAATATGTAGCAGTAATACAATTTACAAATTTAATAGGCAGTGCTACTATAGAATTTGACTTTCAAAATACTTATATATAAAAAAGAAGGGGTCTTAAAAAACCTCTTCTTTTTTCTTTTTTGATTGACATTTATTTAATTTTTCAATAATAAAACTATTTCTTTTAACATTTTCAATTCTATCTACACTATCTATTAATTCCTTTTCTTCTCCTATTATGATCACTTTTTCCTTGGCTCTTGTTATTGCAGTATATAGTAGATTTCTACTGTTCATATGTTTATTTACGCTATGTAACAATATGATAACTACTTTAAACTCTGAACCTTGTGATTTGTGAATAGTTAAAGCGTATGCAAGTTCTATTTCATTCCAATTAGAACTATCATAAGAAACTTCTTCTTCCAAGTGATTGTATTGAACTGTTATTAATTCATCACTTATTTTAGTAATTTTACCTATATCTCCGTTAAAAACTTTTAAATCATAATTATTTTTAATTTGAATTACTCTATCACCAGTTCTTAATATTTGTCTTTCTCCATTTTCATCAGTAGTTTCAGTCTGCTTTTTCCCAAATACTCTTTTATTTTTTTCATCTTGTATTTTACAATTTATATTTTTAGAACCAATTGAAGATTCTCTAACTGGGGTTAAAACTTGTATATCATCTAAATCATAACCTTCTTCTATTAGTCTATTTATAGTTTTTAAAGTTTGTTTTTCAATATCTACTAAACTATTAGTCTTTATAATTTCAAAATCTTTATCATATTTAAAGTCATTTTTACCTTCAATTATTTTTTTAGAATTTATATATATTGAACTATCTTTACCTTGTCTAAAAGTTTCTGTTAGTCTAATTGTATTTATTTTTCCTGAATTAATTAATTCTCTAAAAAGTAGTCCAACCCCAACAGGAGGAAGTTGGTTATAATCTCCTACAAATAAAATTCTTGTATTTTCATTTATATTAGATATTAATTTATAAAAAACATTAGCATCTATCATAGAACTTTCATCTATAATCACTAAATCTTCATTTATCTCTACTAATTCTTTATCATTATTTTCATATGGGTTTAAACCAAGCCTTCTATGAATTGTATAAGCCTCTTCACCTGTAAGTTCTTTCATACGCTGTGAAGCCTTGCCAGTAGGGGCAATTAAACAAACTCTCTTACCATCAGCCTTTATTATATTAACAATTTCTTTTATGATTAAAGTTTTTCCAACTCCTGCACCACCTGTTATTACGCTTATTCCAGAAGTTAACGCTGTTATTACTGCTTCTTTTTGTGTATTGCTTAATATAGTATCTTTTAAATGTTCTTTTATTAACTTAACAGGACATAAAGGAGGTTTAAAATCATTTATTAAATTGCTTAATTTTTCTACTATTTTATTTTCAATGAAATTATAATAGTAAATATAAACTCTGTCTTCTTCTTTTACTAAAACTTTTTCATTAAAAAGTTCATTTAATTCTGTTTCATAAGAAGCTATTTTAACTTCTTCTTCAAAAGAAGAAAACTTCTTAATAAAAGTGTTTAAACTATTAAGTAATTCATCATAATAACAAAACATATTACCTTTATTAATAGTGTAATCTTCCATAAAAAACATAATAATTGCTCTTACTCTATCTTTATTGTCATAATTAATTCCTAATTGTTTTCCTATGTTATCAATTTTAGAAAAGTTTAATATCTTATATAACTTGTAAGGATTTTCTTGTAAATACTTAACTGCATTCAAACCAAATTCTTTATACAAGGTTTCAAAATCACTTATCTTAATATCATACATTGTAGCAAAAAGCATCATTCTATCAAAACTTTTATCTCTTAAATACTGTTCTCTTATCATATCTACTTTTTTTTTGGTTAAAGTTTTTGTTAAACCTACTATTTTTTCAGGTTCTTTTTCAAGTGTAGTTACTAAATCAGTTCCAAAAGCATTAAGCATTTTTTCAATTGTAGCAGTCCCAATACCTTTTATTCTTTCTTTAAGCATAAATCTAATGTAATCAACTCCAAAACTCTCAGTCTTTTTTATGTTTTTATTGTCTTTAATTTTTAATAAACTTCCATAAACTCCATTATCTACTATATCTTCTTCATTATCATTTATTTCAAATACATCTCCTACATTAACAATCACATCCTTAACTGAAACATTAAACCAGTACGTGGATAACGCTGAACTTTTAAGTATTGTAGGCTTAAATATTACATTGTTATTCTTATTATATAGTATTTTTTCAACTTTTAGTTTTATCATAAAAACATCCTCCTTTTAAAATTTTGTTTTATATATATTATTCAAAAGTTTATAAAAGTATAACAGTTTTAATAAAAAAAATTTAAAAAAGTTGTCTTACTAAATTAAAAAAACAATATTTTTTGAATTAAATAGTTATGAAATGCAATAATGATGATGTTTTCCTTCAAGGACAATAATATAGTATATAGAACAAAAATAAAAAAAGTAATTTAATATTATTAAATATTAAGATATGTCAGTCAAAAAGAAGAAAGAATTATTTTTTTCAATATAGTTGTTAGGGTTAGAAAATTTATTTTTCTTTTTTGATAGACATCTTTTTTTAAACTTTTTTTTAAAATAAGACTTATAAGTGTTATAAAAAATTAAATTTTTGTATATAATATTATTAGAAGTATAAAAAAAATAAATGGAGGTGTTTCTATATGACAAATAATGATTTAATTAAAAGTTTATTAAAAAGAAATGTTAAAATTGTTTTATGTAATTTAAAAAAATACTGCGAGGAAAATGGAGATATAGATGTAGGTATTAGAAAATTATATATGGAATTTAAAAAAGAAGGTTATGAGAGAATAGGTTATGTTAATCTTCAAAGAACATTGAAAACTTTAAGAGAATTAGGATTGATTTCTGGCAGTTATAGAAATTATAAATTAAATGAAGAAGAGATAAAAAAATTATTTGAATAAAAATAAGTATGGTACTATATTTGTTTTGTTGTAAAATAAAATTCTAATTAAAATTATTATTATACATAAAATCAAATATAATATAAAATAAACGAAAAATAAAATAAAAGGAGGTTATTTATGTGAGTAAATATATGAGAAAATTTACAAATAATGATTTTTTAAGCGATTTCTACCAGGCAGTTGAAAATGCTTTTGATTTAGTAGAAAATGATAATGAAACCCTTAAAATAAATAATTTTCAACCAAATACTGCATATGTTCAAGGACAAATAATTATATACAATAATAATTTTTATCAAGCATTAAACAATTTTACTTCTTCAACTGATTTTAATGAGGCCGACTGGATTAAACTTGCTAGCGGAGTTGAAAGTTTTATTGATTTAATAGATACTCCATCAACTTTTTCAGAAAACTCTAAAAAATTTATTAGAGTAAATGAAACTGAGGATGGATTAGAATTTTCATCAATATCTTTTGTTGATTTAGATGATGTTCCTACTTTTACAGGACAAGCAGGTAAAGTGCTGGCAGTAAATCAAACTGAGGATGGATTAGAGTTTATAACTCCGTCTTCTGGTGGTGGCTCAGTAGATTTTTCAAAAGTTATCAATATTTTTGCTGCTGGAACTACATACCCAGCTGGGAGTTATGTTCTTTATAAAAATTGTATTTTTAAGGCACTGACAGATACAAGTGCTACACCTACCCCTAGGGCTACAACTAGTGATTGGGAAATAATATTTAATATGTTTGATGATACAGGTTCTAATATAGCATTAGGCAAAAATGCATTGTCAAGAAATAATACAAATTATTACAGTAAAAATAATATAGCGATAGGTCAAAATGCTGGACTTAATATAAGTTCTAATTTTGGAAATAACATAATAATAGGTAGAGATGCTTTAAGTGTAGGTGTAAATGCTAATAACTGTATTGCAATTGGAAAGAATGCTTTAAAAAATTTTGATGGAAATAATTGGAATATTGCGATAGGAGACAGTGCTTTACTTAATTGCACAACTGGTAGTTGGAATCTAGCACTAGGAGTAGGAGGGTTATTGAAGTTAACTACTGGTAATTACAATATAAGTATAGGTGGTGCTGGACGTGACATAACTAGTGGTTATCAAAACATAGTGATAGGAGATAATTATACCTTTATGGGTTGTGATGGTACAAACAATGTTATAATTGGTCATCAGTCACTTAATGCTTCTTCTGGAACAATAAGACATAATAATACTGCACTGGGGTATGGAACATGGACTACTGGGGACAATCAAGTTCAACTTGGAAATTCAGCAACTACAACATATGTATATGGGACAGTCCAGAACCGCTCTGATAAAAGAGATAAAGCAGATATAGAAGAATCTGATCTAGGATTAGATTTCATTATGAGATTAAAACCTGTTAAATTTAGATGGAATATGAGAGAGGATTATATAGACATAATTGAAGAACAATTAGAAGTAGATATTAGTTTTCTAAATTTATTAGAAGAAGAAAAAATAACATTCTTAAAAAGTTTAGATGAGAACATTGTTGACTTTAGTATCTTAAATGAAGATAAAGAAAATAATAAAGTTTTATTAAACATTTCAAAAAA
>Ga0209608_1002805_pt1 | contig 11790 bp, 11 predicted proteins | sample AD_UKC130_MetaG_FD_184428 | JGI IMG/M metagenome (GOLD analysis project Ga0209608, IMG submission 184428) | Active sludge microbial communities of municipal wastewater-treating anaerobic digesters from Canada - AD_UKC130_MetaG (SPAdes) (version 2) | ecosystem: Engineered > Bioreactor > Anaerobic... | reverse complement strand
TCGTCTTTAACCGAGATCTCGATGCATTGTTGAGTCAATCGACAGGTCACGTAGATCGTTCGTGAGGGATCACAGCGATTGCCATGTTTGATGGCATTGCTCAAAGATTCCTGCAAGGCCACGTGGACCGCAAAAATGTCATCCTCCCGCCAACCGTGGCGCTGAAGTTGGTCAAGAATAGTGTTGATGAGTTGCGACGCTTCCTCACACGTGCTGGCGATGGCGAAGTGTTGTTCCCACTCGGTTTGACACGGGTTCATGAGTGACATGTCGATGCAACGGGGTTAACCCAAAAAAATGCTCCTTTTCTCACACGGCACGGCTGCCCCAATATATCGTCTGACAAAAAGAAAAGCCAGACAGGTTTGAGTCGGGTGAGCAAATCCTGCGAATGAATCTGTTTGCATTTGACACACATCAGCCCGCTTATTGACGGATCGAGACAGTTGTCATCTCCAAGAGATACGCGCCTGGTTTACATAAAAACATATAGGAAAACCAATAGTCCACACTCTATAACAATGCAGAGCAACAGGCCCAATGGTCGCCGCTGGGCGCTCCAATTGCGAGCGGCGACAAGGAATCGCGGTATCCCCGTGGCCGATATGTACTGTGGAGCTGGGGTGAGTAACGACCGCTTAAACCGTATCCAAACGACGACCACAATCCAAAACACGGCACCGCTCAAAATGAACAGAACAGCGCCTGTGAGGAGGTTGGCTCCAAAAACGTCTAGCCAACGCATCCATAACCACAAAAGGAACGCCCCCAGGCCCACGAAGAGGCGCTCACTTTGGTTGTAGGCCACGCCCAAGACAATGAGGGCGCTTGCCACGAAGATGGCCCCTACGTTTCCCAGGATCGTTCCCACAACGGGGAAACTGGCGTCCACAGAAAAGTGACTGAGCGATAGCGCAAGAATCAGTAGGGCAATCACAAGAGCTACCGTAGGTACCAAAAATTTATCAAACCTCTTTGTGTGACTCGGTGACTGTTCCGAAGGGCGGGAGGAGAACCATTCGGCGAGAATAATCGCCAGGAATATAAGAATCGGAATGAGTTGTAGGTAATTGGCAGGAAAGAAGACCTTCTCCGGGTAATAACGGGCCTGCGACTGCCACTCGTCGTAACAGAGATGTCGGGCACTCAAAACTAGGTAGGCAATGGAAGTTGTCACGGCCCCGAGTAAGCGAAGTATTTGAGTCATTGGGCTGGCAAGTTGGGACCATTCCGAGAGCACCCAGACCGCTGTGCCGACAAGCGCCAAGTAAGTGCCTACCAAAATACCCGGAAGCTCAAATCCCTGAAGGAAAGCGAAACTGACAAGCCACCAGCAAAACGCCACGCCTACAGCCAGACATGACAGGACCGACCGTCCCCCATAGGCCCAGATCATGACGGGGCATAAGACGGCTCCGGTTAAGATTGCGTACAGCGTGCGCTCCAAATGGTAGGCATCTTCGACCATAGCCGTGGCCAGGGAACCGATCACAAGAAAACTCAGGCCGGCGTAAAAAAGGGGATGGTCAAGCACTAGCACCAAAAGGATTGTCCCGGTGGTCCAGAGCAACATCCCGTCGGCGACACGCATCGTCCTCCCGGCGATTTGGGGAACAAGAAAGACAGATGCCCCGAAAAAGATGGCAGCCATCAGGAAGATTGCATCACTAAGGATGCGGCCCTCAGGGACAAACCGCCGGACAAGGAGACCCAGGGCATTGAAACCGATCGTGCCGCCAACAAGCAGTCCCATCTGCACGGTGGCTGGCAATTGCTGCCAATAGAACGAAATGAAGAGGATGATGCCAATAATGACCAATGCCCCGGCCATGGTCGAGAAGACCATCGTAATGAGGTTTGCCCGGGCACCGGGGACCGCGGAAGCCGCATAGCGATTGGCGATTTGCTCAGCCTGTTCCGCTGTGATAAGACCCTCGGCTTTCCAGTCTTCAAGCTCTGCCTTCAGCCAGCGGTATATCTTGGGTGACAATCTGGTGCTTGCCACGGAGTACGTTCCATCCCTTCTTTTCGTTGACGAGTAACGCGGAGCTTTACGAGAGCATACACCTTCGAGGATTGGCGATCAACCGTCGCGCTGCGGCGGTGTTCGCCAATCAACGACGTGCAATTCGACGCGCTCAAAACCCCGAAATTCGGTGATCACAGGGCGAAAGGCAAGATCAAACGGTTCTCCGCACGAGAGCTCGTGGCTTCGATCACCGGCCCCGAACGCGATGGCCCTCATGGTTGTCCCGGAGTGGTGGACCCGAAGCGAAAGATGCTGTTGACCTTGTCCCACAATGCGGGGTGGTTCGACAAGTGTCACGTTCTCACAGCACATGATAGGTCGCGGATTGCCCATGCCAAACGGGGCCAGGCGTTCGATTTGTTTCACCACCTCAACAGTGAACACGCCCAACGGAAATTCGCAGTCGATATGGATCTCGGCGAGGTTTTGTTCTCGGTCAAAATGATCGGCGACATACTGGCAGAACTCATGCCGAAAAGCGGGGATGCTTTGCTCTGCAATAGTCAGCCCGGCAGCCTGAGAATGCCCCCCAAAACGCTCGAGGTGGTGGGCACATGCGGTGAGGGCCTCATGGAGATGCAATCCCGGAACACTCCGGGCTGAACCCACGGCCCGCGCCATGCCAGTTTTGCTGAGCGAAATGAGAATCACCGGTCGGTGAAACTTTTCTGCCAGTCGTCCGGCCACAATTCCGATCACTCCTTGGTGCCAATCGGTATCGGCAAGAACAAAAGCAGGGTCGGTATCGGGATCGCACTGTTCTTTGATCTGCCGTAAGGCACGAAGGTAGATACTTTGCTCGAGAGACTTTCGCTGCTCATTGAGGCTGTTGATGTAACTTGCCAGCTCCGCCGCCCGATCTTCCTTTTCTGTCACCAGCAACTCGACGGCTAACGCTGCTTGTCCCAATCGGCCGACGGCGTTGATTCGCGGTGCCAACTGAAAGGCAATCCACTCACTGTCGGTCTTGCCATTGGACGATTGTGACGCAAGACTTTGCAAGTAGCTCAATCCCAAAGTCGGACGCTTCGGCAAGCTATGGGTACATCCATAATGGACAAGGATTCGGTTTTCATCCCATAGCGGTACGACATCGGCCACCGTCCCGATGGCAGCCAATCCAACGGCCTGCACGAGAAAGTCACGGAGACGTTCATCTGTCCGTTGGCCGGAACTGGCCCGCCGGGCAATTGCCCAAGCCAGGCGAAAGGCCACCCCGGCGCCACTCAACCAGGGAAAGGGAAACGGCGATGAGCCAATACGGGGATGAACAATCGCGGCGGCTTGCGGTAGGTCGGGACCCGGCTCATGGTGATCCGTGACGATGACCTCAATGCCCTTTTCATGGGCAAAGGCGACTTCTGGAATGGCGGTGATGCCACAATCCACTGTGACAATCAGTTGGACACCCTGCTGGACAAGGTCCTCAATCGCCGCTGTTTGAAGTCCATAGCCTTCTTCCAGACGATTGGGGACATAATACCGGACGTCGGCACCAAGTAACTTCAGGCACTTCCAAAGAATCGCCGTCGCCGTGATGCCATCGGCATCGTAATCTCCATAGATGGCGATCCGCTGCCGCGCCTGGATAGCTGCCCAAATGATGTCGGCCGCCTGTTCACAAGCCGGAAAAGCCTCCGGAGGGTGGAGAGCCTGGAGTGACGGCTTGAGAAACCAGCGGGCCTCTGAGGGGTCGGAAATACCGCGAGACAAAAGCAACTGGGCGACAACCGGGGGAATTTCCGCTCGGCGTGCAAGGTCGGCAATGGCTACGGGATCATGAAAAGAGATCCGCCATCGTTTTTTCATAGCCCCGGAGCCTCATCGCCCGCGAATGGCAATCCCAGCGAGCGTTAATGTTACGCCATCGACAGGCTATTTTTTCTTCTCGGAATGCCATGTGTGCCGGCGGCAGCGTGGACAAAACTTCTTGAGGCGAAGTTTCTCCCCACCCGGTTTCCGACGGAGCGTATAGTTATAGTCGTTCGTTTCTTCGCAGACCAGAAAGACAACCTCAGCCTTCTTCTTTTTTCCACCTTTCGCCATAGTGTGTTTCCCGACGTTTCAGAAACCAATCGCTTGGAGTTCTCTCGAACCGATACCCCACCCACGCGGCTACGCTCAATCACCGGGTGGTTGTGCAAGTCAAAACCTATATCGTCGGATTGTAACGCAAAGCTGTCCAAACGGTAATGGGATGTGCCCTAAATTCTTTGGGATATGCTTGACATAGTCCGCGTTGACAACGGGTTTATGAACTCCCCTGAACGAGAAGAGAGGGCTGACCCTCTCTGGGTGGGGTTGCCTTCTGGGCGAGTTCGGTAAACTATTCTTTGGCCCATCCCTGTGGGACGCGAGCAGTTGGGTGAGCGTCAGGGACGGGCAAGGGTTAGCGCATAGTGATGGGAGGTCGAATAATGCAACGACTGATTTCTGTGGCTTGTTTGGCGGTGTTGTCGGCGGGACTGCTCATTTTCGGATCTTGTGCCGTAGCCGAACAAACGGGGGTAAACGTCGGTGATAAGGCCCCCGATTGGAAGAACCTTATCGGGGTGGATGACAAGCAGCATTCGCTCTCTGATTATGCAGATGCGAAATTAATCGTTTTGGTCTTCACCTGCAACCATTGCCCGGTGGCCAAGGCCTACGAAGATCGGCTCATTGCCCTGCAAAAGGACTACCAAGAAAAGAAGGTTCAGGTTATCGCGCTGAACGTTAACAACATCCCACAAGATCGATTGGATCAAATGAAAATTCGAGCGAAGGAGAAGGGCTTCAATTTTCCATATTTGTATGATCCGACCCAGAAGACAGGGCACGACTACGGTGCAAAGGTTACGCCCCATGTGTTTGTGCTCGATTCTGAGCGCAAAATTGCCTATATTGGGGCCATCGACGACAACATGGATCCCAAGCAGGTCAAGCGACATTACCTGAGGGAAGCCCTCGATGCCCTCTTGGCAGGCAAGACCCCAGAGACAACCATGACAAAGGCCTTTGGCTGCTCGATAAAGTACGAGTGATCTTTGTGGCACAGACTGCGCCGGGAAAAAGGCCGGTAACTGTCCCCGTTGTTCTCCCGATAGGGAGAATGTCAGAATTGGCCGAATGATCTTTTGCCTCGCATCCTCCAAGCGATGTGAGGCTTATTTTTTGCCAGCGGGGCGGCTTGGTGCTTTCAGAACCGAGGGCTGGCTTCCTCCGCCCGTGAACGTAGATGAGTGCATGCTGGTGATTGAGGACTCCACTTTTGCCAATTCGGCTTGAGGGCGTTGTCGAGCTCGGGATAATTGCCTATACGTGGAAGGAATAGCCCAGTCGGGGCTGGAGCCGTATTCTCCGCATGTACCGTGATGCCGTTATTACTCCGAGATTCCAAGCAACAAGTGGACTTATTGGCCGTTTTATTTATAGCCTTAGCCCTGGCCATGGATGCCTTTGCCGTATCCTTGGCTGTGGGTTTGCGTCTGGAGCAGATTACCGCTCGACACACTTTTCGGATTGCCTTTCATTTTGGGCTTTTTCAGTTTTTGATGCCTATTCTCGGCTGGGCCATTGGCCGACAGTTTTCCCTATTGATTAGCACCTGGGATCACTGGCTAGCCTTTGGCATCCTGGTAGTCCTGGGGGGCAAAATGATCTGGCAGGCGTTCGATGAAGAACTAACGTTTACGGCTGAAGACCCAACCCGGGGGTGGTCACTTGTAGGCTTGTCAATTGCGACCAGTGTCGATGCCCTGGCCGTTGGGGTATCTCTAGCGGTGCTTGCCGGATCAGTATGGTTTCCGGCCGTCATTATCGGACTGGTTGCAGCCTTCCTCAGCTTGATCGGTATTCACAGTGGTAATTGGCTGGGCCGACGTTTTTCTCAATGGGGAGAAATCTGCGGGGGCGGCATTCTCATTGTCCTGGCGTGCCGAATCCTCCTCTCCCATTTGGCTCTGTAATTGACCCAGCAAGTTACCAAAGACCCTGCCACCGAACGAAGTGGATGACGATCCAACCGATGATTCCGGCGACAACGGTTACGATAGCGTGGGTCTGCCAGTCCCGCATCGTGGCCAATTGACCGTCGGCCCGGGTGCCGCTGAATCGTTTGATATCCACCCAGCGGGCAGCCAAAATGCCGATAATGGCCAACCAGTAAATCACATCCACCAGAGAAAAGTCACCGTGGTGGTTGACAATCGAGACGCCACACAAGACGGCGATCAGATAGCCACCGATCATCCAATAGAGTCGAAGAAGACAACCGGCCGGGCTCTGTGGCGCCTCTGAGGGGGTTTCCACAGGTTGGTGCGGAGAACGATCGGGTTGTGCCATCGCGTTCCTTCCTCATTAACTCGAAGAAAAAAACGAATGGCGGCCCGACCATCCGCAACACCTGCAGCTAGATGCTGCACCCTTGCACTGTCGAACGTTGATTGATCCTATGATAAAGGCTTTGAGGCCGTATGACAAGAACAACCGAGCTAACAAAGCATGCCTAAGGGAGTTTCCGTAACGCTGGGGAATCGCCTTGATTGTTGTTAACTGTGGCTAGTCGTCGATCACGCTTTCGCTTTCGACCTGCTCCATGGCTTGTTCTGTACTTGTCGGATCGACGCGGCGGCAAACCTCGCTAAATCGTACGATCAGCTCGTCCAATTGGGCCTGCCAGACTTCGGGAGTCAATTCCACTGGGCAGATTTGCTTGAATTCCCCGAGCAGGAGGATCAGTCTCAGCAAATGACGGAAAATGATACCCTCCTGCTTTTGCAGGGACTTGCTTGTAATGTACTTGTTGAAGTCGTCCCCGTATTCGAGAAGTTCACCGGCTGCCCAAACCGGTGTGATGCGGATATCAAAAACATCGGGGAAATCGTACCGAAAAAGGAGTTCCAGTTTTTCGGCAAGTGTTAAGACGCGAGGACGATCTTCGACGAACCCCCGCCGCTGTTGCCGTCGGCGGGCCTCTTTTTCTGCCTCATCTTCCTCCTCGCTGCGACCGGTTAATTGGTACGGCAGTGCTAGCCCCAGTTCCAGGAGGAGGGGATCGAGCCTCGTGGTCGCTAGTGGTCCCGGAGGGAGATCGTCATAACTGGGCACACGGACATAATTCATCAGCGAGCGCGGTAATTCCAGGACGCTTTCCATGGCCTGGAGAATCTCTTGGGTGTTGGCGACCCCAAGTTGATTGATGAGAAAGACTCCGTACAACGGATTGACACTGCGAAAGACGGAAATCTTCCAGATGTGCTCCGTTGGAATGGCCCGCACCGGTTGGTATTCCGGCGTTTCAGCCCCCTCTGATTCTGGTTGTGCCGAACTCTCCTCTTCATCGGTAGTGGATTTGGCAGGGAATTCCCAGGATGTGGCGGAGCGATCAATGGACGGCTTTTTGGGCACTACGGCGAAGGCTGATGCTGGCGGAGTTGGCTCGAGTTCAACAAACCCCGCTCGCCACAACGTCAGAAGCATGCGGTTGAGGTATCGCAATTCTGAGGCAATGCGGCCCGATTCCATCAACCGTTTGCTGACGAGACGACGGATGGGTTCCACCTCAGGCGATGCCTGGAGCATGTAGGCCAATAGCCGCCAGGGTAGGTGTCCACGGCTGACAAGTTTGGTTGGCGGGGAATTCTTGAGCTTCCAGAACTGTGCCTCGGTCCAATAGACCTCGTCCGGTCGACGTTGAGGCATCTTTCGCTTGAGGTCTTTCTTCATCCGCAAGAGTTGCGGATCCTTTGTGTCTTCCGGGATTTGATCGTACTTCTCCTTCCAGCGGTTGATTTTGACGTCGTCCTCGTGTGCTAAGACAAACACATAGCCTTGCGTGTCGAACTGAGGGCGGCCTGCTCGACCAAACATCTGGTGGGCCGAGCTGGGGTCAATGAGACGCCGTTTTTCGCGCGGACCTTTAACCAAAGATGGAAGAACCACGGACCGAGCTGGCAAGTTGATCCCGGCTGATAATGTTTCTGTGCAGACCACGACAGAGAGAAGTTTTTTCTGAAAGAGATCTTCCACTAGCCTGCGGTACTTGGGCAGAACGCCAGCATGGTGGACACCTACACCCCGCAATAAGAGCTGCTTTAGCTTGGGGCCGGCACCGTGCGAAAGGTCCACTTCTTTTAGAATCTCCTGAATCGCAGCCTGTTGCTCGCGGGTAATCATGTCCCGCCCTTTGAGTTGTTCGGCGATGGACCAGCATTCTTCACGATTGAAGCAAAACACCAACGCGGGCGTTTTCCGAGAGGCCTCATCGCCCTGGGTCATTTCTTCAATCTGCTCATTGAGCAAGCGATCGGGGACCCATTGAAAAACCAGGGGGACTTTTCGATCAGTGGCCACCACAAGTTCCAGGTCACGACCGTGAGAAACCCGCAGCCAATGCAAAAACTCCGCGGCGTTCCCTACCGTTGCCGAAAGAAGGAGTGTCCGGATATGGGAGGGCAAAAGCCCCAAGGTGAACTCCCAAACGATCCCCCTTTCGGGGTCGTTGAAGCTATGAAATTCGTCCATCACAACGGCACTGACGCAACTGAAGTCCCAGATTTCCGGGTGAAGAAGTCGGTTGAAGAGGATTTCGGCGACCACAACCAGGATTTGTGCGTCTGGATTTTCACGCCGATTGCCCGTAACAAGGCCTACATCACGCGCCGAAAACCCCCAACGGACAGCCGCGGCCTGCATTTCCCGGTATTTTTGCTCGGTAAGGGCAATGAGCGGGGTCGTGTAATAGGCGACTGTGTTGGTGTGCAAAGCTTCGAAAAGGGCGGCCTCGGCAATCAGCGTCTTGCCCGTTCCAGTAGGCGCACAAACAAGCACCCCCTGCCGCGCGGAGAACCAGGCCAGCATGGCCTCCTCCTGCATCGGATAGGGTTGGTATTGCAATTGCTCAAAGTATCGTGCGGCAATTTCGTCCCGCGTCAGCTCTGTCACTGGTCTCGTCCGTCTGGGCAGCGAGTTTTCTCGTCAGTTTGTCAATTTTTTGTTGCGGAAAAATAAGGCTTTGTCCTGTGAGAAAAACAATTCTGTCATCATGCTCGATCCGAAAGGTTGCTTCAACGGGAGACGCCGTTGATGCCCGTGAAAACATTGGGCTTGGAGGCGGTGTTGCGTAACCTCGCTACCTATTTTATGTCTAAAGGGATCGCGAACATTTCAACCCGGCAATGTAAGTAGGAGTCAGCAATGCGTTGGCCTCTCAGCGAAAAAGCGTACGAGCTTGCGAAGGCATTGATTCCGGGGGGAGTGAATAGTCCGGCCCGGGCCTTTGGGGCGGTCGGAGGTCATCCCCTTTTTATTGATCGTGCTCAAGGCGCCTGGGTGTGGGATATCGACGGCTGCCGGTATGTCGATTACGTCGGTTCCTGGGGTCCGATGATCCTCGGTCATGCCCATCCTGAGGTCCTGTCGGCCATTGAGTCCGCGATGCGCCGCGGCACAAGCTTCGGGGCACCCACTCAAGCCGAGACCGAACTGGCTGAACTGGTATGTAAAATCGTCCCGTCCATTGAGAAAGTACGACTTGTTAATTCCGGTACCGAAGCGACGATGAGTGCCATTCGTTTGGCCAGGGGGGCAACCGGCCGGAGCAAGATCATAAAGTTTGCCGGGAGTTATCACGGCCACGTGGACAGCTTGCTGGTTGCAGCGGGGAGTTCTGCCGCGACTCTGGGTGTGCCTAACTCTCCTGGGGTGACCGCAGGGACAGCCCAGGACACGCTGGTGCTGCGTTATAACGACGTCGAGGGGGTCCAGCAGGTTTTTGAGAAGATGGGTGAGGAAATCGCCGCGGTGATTGTCGAGCCCGTGGCGGGGAACATGGGTTGCGTCCCAGCAAAAGCGGAGTTTCTCCGCAAACTAAGGGAACTCACTCACAAATATGGGGCCATCCTGATTTTCGATGAGGTGATGACGGGCTTTCGCGTTGCCTTGGGGGGCGCTCAAAGTTTGTATGGAATCACGCCGGACTTGACCACGTTGGGAAAAATCATTGGCGGCGGATTGCCGGTTGGGGCCTATGGCGGAAAGGCCTCAATCATGGATCATGTGCTGCCCGTTGGAAAGGTGTTTCAGGCCGGAACACTCAGCGGCAATCCCTTGGCCACGGCGGCGGGTATCGCCACGTTGCGGATCCTCCAGCGAGAGAATCCTTATCCTTTGCTAGAAGCTCGGTCCCATCAGTTGGAAAAAGGTTTAACCGAGATCATTGCACAAACAGGTCTCCCGGCTCGTGTCCAGCGATGTGGTTCGATGCTCACCCTGTTCTTCACTAGCGAAGAGATCATAGATTGGGATACCGCGTCGCGCTGCAACACCAAACAGTTTGCGCGGTTCTTCTGGGGCATGCTCGAAGAGGGTGTTTACCTACCGTGCAGCCAGTTTGAGGCCTGGTTCGTCTCCACGGCTCATGGAGAGACAGAGATTGCCAAGACCTTAGAAGCGGCCTCGAAGGTCTTGAAATCTCTTTAATCGCACAGCACCAAGATGGTGATGCAATGAGCTGGTGACTGACGCCCAAAGCCGGGGAGCAACAAAGAGCGGCCCTATTGTAGGATTATCGCGGTGCACGCTTTTCCTCGGCGTAACTTGCGCGGTAATAGATCGGTGCGAGCGTCCAAATGTCGTCCGTCTGGCCCGCGAGAAAGCGTTTCCAAGCGAGTTTACCTACACCGACAGCCGTTGGGCTCCAGAAGGCTTCCGGAACCATGCGGTACTGATCCCCGATTGACTCTTTAAACCGATACAAACCGGGCCCTGCCAGCCAGAACTGATGTTCGAGGGCCAGATGAGGCAACCAATCTTGGGGGGTAACTAGCCCCGATTGCTTGGTAATCAGCCATCCAGCGGTTGGCTCCCAAACATAAAGCTTTGCGGTGATCTCTCCCCTTTGGGCATCTGCGAGGACAACGAGGGGAGAATATGTCCCAGGGATGTTCTCGGCCACCGCGTCGAGCGAATCCACACCGATGAGTTGAGCCCCCGTTGCATAGGCAAAGACCTTGGCGGTCACCAAGCCGATGCGAACTCCGGTAAACGAGCCCGGCCCCAGAGATACCGCGACGAGCTCGACATCATTAGGCCGCCAGCCGATCGCTTGCAAGGCCCGTTGCAATTCTGCCGCCAGTGTTGCGGCGGACCGCCGATCTTCAGGAAGCGTCCAGTGGCGGAGGACCTGTCCGTCGTTGAAAAAAGCTAATGAGCCAACAGGGGCTGTCGTTTCGATTGCGAGTGTTTTCATTTGCGCTAAATGATTTCGTGCCCTCTGTATGATCACAGCCCTATCGTAATGAACCCCATCTCGGCGGCGGGTTCTTACCACCCATTGGTACACCAAGAGACAGGCTTACGCCCGAGGATAAATCACCTGGCGAATCGGTATAATGGGATTGGGAACCGCGACTGCAAAACCGGTTGTCGGGTCGGCTTGCAGAGTTCGGCCAGACCGGTATATTAAATCAGACGTCGGCGTGCGAGGCTAGCGTAGCTCAATTGGCAGAGCGGCTGACTTGTAATCAGCAGGTTGTGGGTTCGAGTCCCACCGTTAGCTCTTCGCGCGGAGGTACGGATGTAGTACAATTTGGGTTTTCGCCCATTGGTCGTTTTTTGTTTATGGGGGGTTTCCCGAGTGGTCAAAGGGGTCAGACTGTAAATCTGATGGCTCTGCCTTCGCAGGTTCGAATCCTGCACCCCCCAATTTGACCAAACAACGACGTGGCGGAGGCGGGTGTAGCTCAACGGTAGAGCAGTAGCCTTCCAAGCTATTGACGGGG
>Ga0209608_1002804_pt1 | contig 11792 bp, 10 predicted proteins | sample AD_UKC130_MetaG_FD_184428 | JGI IMG/M metagenome (GOLD analysis project Ga0209608, IMG submission 184428) | Active sludge microbial communities of municipal wastewater-treating anaerobic digesters from Canada - AD_UKC130_MetaG (SPAdes) (version 2) | ecosystem: Engineered > Bioreactor > Anaerobic... | reverse complement strand
AGGTTCGACGGAACGCCCTACCGTTACGAGAAGATTAGACTGTCTGAAGTGGAATTCCTATGTGGTTGTCAAAGGTCAATGACTTTGATTAACATGGTATGTCTGCATCACCATTGTACAAGGAGGTAGTCTTTCTGATCAGAGTAGCGTGCATCCAACTGCTCTCAAGAAGACGCGAATCGCCTCGGGATTTTCTTCTTCGCCTTTCGTACTTAGTGGAGCATGCCGCGCGCGACGGGGCCAGGCTTGTTGTGTTTCCTGCCTATACCGCCTTTATCTATCTCACTCTGGCGCATCCAAAAGCGCAGCTGTACTTCGGTCCCGGGCTTGCACAAGGCATCAAGCGCATGCGGAGCTCCTCAGGAGCCTCGGATTTCAATGAATTCCTCGATTTTTTCACGGATCTTTCAAAAAAGCACGGGATTTACACTGTCCCGGGCACAATGCTCCTACCGGCAAGAGATGGCATCACCAATACCTCCTACCTCATCTCGCCGGCAGGCAAGATCCTAGGCACCCAATCCCAAACACACCTAAACCGGGATGAACGTGGATGTGGATTCGTCTGCGGAGAAGACCTCCGGGTATTTGCCACTTCCCTAGGGGATCTAGGTTTTGCTATCTGTGAAGATGCCTGGTATCCGGAGGTCATGCGGATACTGACTTTAAAAGGCGCCCGAATAATCATTGCACCTACTGCTGTCCCTAAGCCTTACAGCATGTGGCATCAAGCAAGAGGTATGTGGCAGAACATCCAGCAGAATCAGGTATTCGGTATTGAGTCATGCCTTGTAGGTTTTCTCGGGGGAGTTGAGTTTGAAGGACGGTCTGCGATATACGCACCGTGTGATATGACACCGGAAGATACCGGAATGCTTGAGCAGGCCAAAGCCCCTCATATGGAGGATGTCTTCACGCACGACCTTGACTTCGATAAGTTGAAGGAGACAATCGTTGGTTTTGACATCTTCAGCAGGTTCAACATACCTCTTTACAAGGAATGGTTCCCCGATTTGTATAGGCAGGCTGTCGCAGGCCGGCCACAGTCTTATAAATGAGGTCTGTAACGTGTATCAAGGTGTTATCACAGGCGGCTTCGACATCTACGGAAAGCCCGGGCTTAAGAGATACATAGCACTTAGTACGTCGGTATGTCGTATCTGGGCAAACAGGGACATATCGGAAGGGAGAAGTCTGATGTGAAATTTCCGGCAGCAAACATCTTTCAGATACTCGGCTTCCTGCTCTTCAAAGGGTTCCTAAAGATTCAATCAAGGCCGTCCTTAGTCAGGCGCATCCTGGCGGAAAAACACATAACACCTAGTTCTGCTGTAGATGAGCTTCCTGAATCAGGCCGCCCGTCGAAGATCAGAGTCGCCGCGGTCCAGATGAGGCTGGAGCTCATCAAGGAAAACCATGCGCGAGCTTACGCAGAGATGGCGTATAGGCTCACGAAAAAGGCTGTGGAACAGGGAGCGCAGCTTGTCGTGTTCCCTGAGTATTCCGGGATTCCTTTGGTAGGTTTTATCCCGGGGCTTGAAGATCTGGCACGCGAAGGCCTTGACTTTGCAGCCAAACAAGTATCCGGGGAAGAAGCGAAGGTAGCCGACGTATTTCGACTGTTGTCTCCTGCAGTACGACGCATTTATGAGACTACCTTTTCTACCCTCGCCGGATCCTTCCGCGTATACATAATCTCAGGCAGCGCCCTTTTAGAGGACGATGACGGCGTAATGCGGAATATCGGCTACTTCTTTGATCCTTTTGGGAATATCATTGCAAAGCAGCGCAAGCTCCATCTCATGCCCCTTGAGGTTGAATGGGGATTTGAACCGGGAAGGGAATTGGAAGTCCTCGATACGAGACTGGGAAGAATAGCCTTTCCCATCTGTATGGATGCCACATACTTTGAGACCTTCCGCATCGCAAGGCTAAGAGGTGCGGACATTGTTGTGATCCCGGCTGCCAATAACGAAGATTACCTGTTTTGGCGGGCTATGCGCGGGATATGGCCGAGGGTCCAGGAAAGCCGCGTCCTTGGTATAGCAGCTCATGCAGTAGGCACGTTCCTAGGCATACCGTTTACGGGAAGATCGGGACTCCTTGGACCTCTTGAGCTCACAGAGTCAGAAGACGGATACTTCGCCAAGGCGGACACAGTCGATGAGGAAGAAGTCGTAGTGGGAGATCTGGACTTAGATGCGCTCTACCGGTTTAGAGAAGAGAATCCCCTGTATTTCAACGTAAGGCTCTACGACAAATACCTTCCAAGCCTTTACGAAAAAGGCAAGCGAGGGAACACACATACCGTCTAAAAGAGGACTCCACCTAAAAAAGAGGGGTTAGGCCTTCTTCTTCAGATTTCGCCTTATACGGATAACCTAAGTGTTGAAAGGCACGGGAAGTTGCCCTGCGTCCGCTGGCTGTCCTTATTACAAACCCGATCTTTAAAAGGAACGGTTCCACCATGTCAGCGAGGGTGTCTTGCTCTTCATTGAGTGTAGCGGCAAGGGCTTCGACTCCTACAGGCCCTCCGTTGTAGAACTCAATAAGGGTCTTAAGATACTTCCTGTCAAACTTGTCCAAGCCTGCATCGTCAATGCCTTCCATTTTAAGGGATGCCTTAACCGTTTCTTTGTTGATGACACCGTCACCTTTTACTTCAGCGTAATCCCGCACTCTCTTTAGAAGCCTGTTAGCTACCCTTGGAGTGCCACGGGAACGGGCGGCAATCTCCATGCCTGCATCGTCCTTGAGCACAACTCCGAGTATTCGTGCAGACCGGCGGAGGATTTCAGCCAGTTCTTCAGTCTGATAGAAATCTAAGTGATGAAACAGCCCGAACCGCTCTCGCAAAGGCGCTGACAGTAAACCTGCACGGGTCGTAGCTCCCACCAAGGTGAAATGCTTCAAAGGCACTTTAATGGTTTTTGCGAAAGCGCCCTTATCAACTACGAAGTCTATCTGGAAGTCTTCCATCGCAGAGTAGATAAACTCCTCCACCACCTTGGGCAGCCTGTGGATTTCATCTATGAAAAGGACGTCTCTGTCTTCAAGATTTGTCAAGATGCCCATCAGGTCTCCCGGCCTTTCAATGGCCGGACCGGATGTAGATATGATATTGGATTTCATCTCGTTTGCAATGATATGGGCCAAAGTCGTTTTCCCAAGGCCGGGAGGGCCGTAAAGAAGCACGTGGTCCAGAGCCTCTCTGCGCTTACGCGCAGCTTCAACTGCGATTGCGAGGTTTTCCACCACTTGCTTTTGTCCGGTAAACTCTGAAAGCTTCGTAGGACGGAGGCTTTTTTGATACACAACCTCATCCTCTTGTTCATCTCCGCTTACCAGTCTCACTCGCGTCAAAACCATCCCTCCCGCTGCCAACGACTATGATTGCCCGTCCATTCTCTGCGAAAATCATACTTCATGCGTATTCCCGTTGTTTATACCAGCGTTTCTACCGGCGTATATACCGGCGTATATACCTGCGTATATGCGACAGCCTGTCCATAGTATTCAGGTTTAGCTATAAGCTGCCCCGAGCCTTTCCTTGCGACCTAAAGATCTCTTGAATAATAGCTTCTGCAGTAGAAAGGTCCGGATGTTTCCTTATTACGCGACGCACCATGTCCTCTGACTCCTGCCGCCTGTACCCAAGCTGCATAAGCACTTCGACTGCTTCTTCCATGAAATTGTCTTCTTTCAGAACACCTTCGGGAACTGCCACTGCTTCATCTTCATCAGGCACAACTACAAACCTGTCCAATTTGCCTTTCAGTTCCGCAATGATCTTGGCAGCCTTCTGCTTGCCTATACCTGGCAAAGTAGTAAGGACAGCTCTATCTCCTTCTTCTATTGCCCGGGCAATACGTCCTGCCGGCAAAGTCATGGCCTTCAGCGCAGCCCGTGGGCCGATTCCGCCGACAGTAATAAAGCGCTCAAAAAATTCCTTCTCAGTCTCGCTTGAAAAACCTATAAGCATTGGGATCATGTTTCCGATGCCCGGGGTGTTCTGTATGTAGAACAGAGTCTCGAGACTGACTTCTTCGCCTCGCTTAGGAATGAGAGAGCTAATGGTGAGAGGGGATACAAGCACTTCATAGGATATGCCGCCAACCTCCACAATTACCCTGTCTTCCAGAATGCGGGAGAGGTTACCGGTTATAGAAGAGATCATGTCCTTCGCCCTCCATCCTTCGCCTTCAAGTCTAATCCATGAGTCAGATAATCGTAATGGCATAAAGCAAGGGCCAGTGCATCAGCTATGTGATCCGGCTCAGGCACCTTGTCCAATCCCAGCCTGACTTGGACCATTCTTTGGATCTGGATCTTGGTGGCTCTGCCTGTGCCTGTCAACGCTTTCTTGACACGTGCAGGGGGATATGCAGTCACAGATAGGCCGTTGCTGTTTGCCGCAAGAAGGATCACGCCTCGCGCATGCCCCATAAGTACTGCGGTCCTGGGATAACGATAGTTTGTGTAGAGGTCTTCCACAACAACTGCAGAAGGGCGGTGCTCCTCTATGACAGAGGCTATGCCTTTGTATATCTCTTTAAGCCGGGACTCAAGGGATGCCCCTTTGGTGGTCCTTACAAGGCCTGCTTCGACCAGACGGATCTTGTTTCCTAATATGTCGATAATACCGTACCCCGTATCAATAAGGCCCGGGTCAACACCCATCAGCCTCAGGCCTGTAAAACCCTGCTCATTGGATGCTCCATGTGGCACGAAAAACGCCCCCTGTCCACCTGATTATATCATTAAGGGGATCCAGGGGGCAACTTATGTTCGGGTAGTCTAAGTCAAGCTCAGGAAAGTACTTTATCAGTCAGTCAGCATCCCGGTCCGCTGACGACCTCAGGATTGACGCAGTTTGGAGGAAGTTCTCCACGCAGTCCGGCAATAAGGTTTTGTGCAGCCATAATGCCCATCTTAGTCCTGGTTTCTACGCTTGCGCTCGCTATATGGGGTAGCAGGACAACATTCTCAAGCTCCGGAAGTCCCGGCGCCATCTCAGGCTCGTTCTCGTAAACGTCCAGGCCTGCGCCTGCTATCTTGCCAGAGCGCAATGCTTCAACCAAGGCCTTCTCGTCTACAACCGGGCCACGGCTGGTATTAATCAGATAAGATGTGGGCTTCATTAGTGACAATTCTCGCGCACCAACTAGATGCCTGGTGGAAGGAAGGAGCGGGACGTGTAGGCTTACAAAGTCTGCCTCTTTCAGCAGTTCGTCAAAACCCGAATACTCAAGGTTTAAGGCTTTCTCCTCATCTTCAGAAAGCCTGTTCACGTCATAGTAGAGCACTCTCATGTTGAATCCGGCGGCTCTACGTGCAACAGCACACCCAATCCTTCCCATGCCGACGAGGCCCAGTGTCTTCCCGTATACATCCCCTCCGAGAAGCATCATTGGCCCCCATCCTGTGTACTTGCCGTTCCGCATAAATGCATCTGCCTCAACAATACGTCGTGCAGTGGCCATCAATAGAGCCCAGGTCAGGTCTGCGGAAGTCTCTGTGAGCACTCCAGGTGTATTGGTAACAACAATTCCCCGGCCGGTCGCAGCCTTGACATCTACATTGTCAAATCCTACCGCATAGTTGGAAATGACTTTAAGGTGTACTGCCGCATCCATTACCTCTGCGGTGATAGTATCAGTTAAGAGGCACAAGATGCCTTCTTTGTCACGTATTCCCTCGATAAGCTCGTCCCGGGTCATAACGCGGTCATAGGGATTCAACTCCACTTCGCACGTATCATCAAGAAGTCTTAATGCTTCATCTGGAAGCCTTCTTGTAACAAGTACCTTTTTCTTCACTATTCTCACTCCCTACCAACAGATCAGTATGTAAGCACGTTATATCATCGGTATTATCTAACCACTCTACTCCAAGCCTCAATAAGTGCTCTCTTAGAGTGTGCAACTGTTAGCTCAGACGTTTCTCCAGGAATAGGCTTTACTTCAAAAGCCACTATCGGGAGTGCACTGGAATCACTTCCCAAGTACCCGATGTCAAATAAGATCTCTAGGAATCTGGTAAGCTCATCTATACCATTTTCCCCATCCCGAATGCCAAAGCGAGGATGCTGATCGCCATATGACGGATGCGATTTGTCCTTCATTACGCAGTTGCCAATATGAACATGCATAACATAGTCTTTGAGAGTCTGCATAGTCTTATAGGCTGACTCACCGATCAGAGGTAGGTGGCCCATATCCACCAGAAGTCCGAAATTAAGGAAGTCTCTTCTCACTGCGTGCGCTACACGGGCAGCATCCGATGCCGTCCCGATAAGTGCACACTTTTCGATTTCCATGTCAAAAGGCTCTAACAACACTTTCATGTCGCCGATGGACTGGACATACGCACAGATCTCTCTGATGGAATCTACAAGGCGGGAAATGGCTTCCTCCTTGCCTGATGCGCCCGGGTGTCTACCACTGAGAATGACGATGCTTTCCGCTCCAAGTTCATATGCCTCATCCACACAAGACTTGATTCGATCGATCGCTTGACGACGCACAACATCATCTACATAGTTTAAATCGAGCTTATTGGAAAATATTACCGGGTGAGCTCCGTATCCTACGCTAAGTCCGCTGGATTCGAGAATCTTCCTTGCACTTTTCCGGTCCTTGGGATCTTTTATATGCGTTATTTCTACTGCGCCAAAAAAAACATCTTGAGCAAATCTCTCTAAGAGATCAACAACTTGACTGTCACCCTTAGCTGCCTCCGGATAAGCCATAAAGTGGACAATCCCTGTTTTCATATATGAAGTTAATGGTTCCTTCAAGAATAACACCTCCGCAACAAACTGTGCATTTTAACGCCTTATTCTGTGGCAAGTAACCTACGAATTCTTAGACGCTATAAAGCGGCGAATCCCCTCAAGAATCCATTCTTCAGTCAGATGTGCCTCATCAAGCACCTCAGATACTGTTCCACCGGTCCGCCATTTATTATCCCAGTCTGCTGAGATGCTGAATCTCTCAGATTTCTTGCTGTAGATCCATTCGTTCATTAGTTTTCTGGATAGATTGGTAACGCACATTGAATCCTGCCATTCGCTTTCAGACAACACGCGGTTGCGATAGTCGTCTGGTTGAGCCATAAACAGGTCATAACTTACAGCCGCGACGATCTTAACATTTGGGCCTTCCTCATCCAACCTTGGCAGGAGCTTACAGATGGCGTGAGTGGTACTTGTTCCTTCCACAATAACAGTTCCCATTTTGGGAGCGCCTGGACGGAAATCCCGAATAATATACGCCCCTTTTCCTGCCTCGAAATGTGACGGGATACCCAGCATTTCACGATCCAGAATCTCGACTGCAGGTCTTGTTAGGTGCACAGCTATAATAGGTATGTTCTTCTCTATTGATAGCTTCAAAGCCGCACCCAACATCACAGGAACCTCGTTGTGCTCCCAAGGGTATATATTTATGACCTGGCCTTCTGGGAATAACTGACTTACTCCAGGTGAAAATACGCCAAAGTGAGTTCTGGAGTCGTCTGCAGTCTCAGGACCTGAATGACCCAAAACCCATAAGGCCTTGCCGACTTTCAGTGGCGAGTCTTGTGCTATCTGGCTTAACAAGCGAAACATGCCGTACTTAAGATACGCAAAAGCTCCATATGTTGATGTTGCCCCTAAGAATCCGTTGAATTCAACAGTCGGTTCTGAAGCGAAGTTTGTAGTAGCGAGCCCCGCCATGATCCCTGCATTCACAGCTTCTGTGATTTCTTGAGGTAAAACCACTCCAGCGATGTTGGTTTCACGGTCATACCATCCGAAGCCTTCTTCCTCGCCCCATGCTTCACCAAAGCCTACGATTTGTGTCGACTCCGCCAGATCTGCGGCTGCCACAAGGAACAACGGTCTTCCGTACTTCTCACGACACCAGGAATTAACCCATGCACCCCATTTGGCAAGGCCTGTCCTGTTGGAAGCCATCTCACCCGCAGGTAAGAACATTCCTTTAGGGTATTGAGTGTAATCACAGAGTTCTGAGTCTGTCAAAGAGTTTCTATAGAATGGTACAGACATACTAGGTATTTCTTCAGGAACACTCTCGCCAAGCTCTACTAATCTCTCAGCAAGATAATCTACAAGAGCGGTATCCTTTCGAATGACATCCGCTACAACCTGCAAGTTTGCTAAATACTGGCGCATTAGTGCCTCGCGATCATTAGGTGCTGGTTGTCCGTATCCTTCGAACTTCACCCCATACTTCTCCACAAACAGTCTCTTAGTTTCCCAAAACACGTCGCTATTGAGTTTATGTGGCGCGCCATGAGATGCGTTATCGTACTTTAAATAGCCACGCCCTTTTCTGGTCTTAAACCATGCAACACTTGGAACCTTCTCGGGATTCTCCCCGAAACAGAGCTCCAGGAGCGTCTTAGTCACTGCCTCCCAATCATTTCCTTTCTCTGACCCGCAGACGCGCCATCCATATGAGGCGAACCAGCTGTGTGGATCACCGGGCACAACCCTGCTAACACGATGCGGATCTATCCCGAAATCGTTCCAATCTACAATAAAGTACAGGTTATCAAGCCCCAAACCCCAGGCAGAGTTTTTCACTTCATGATAGATACCAGCGGTCAGACCTCCTTCTCCGTCTAAAGCAAACACCTTAACGTCATCCGCACCTGCCCGCTTTAAAGCAAGAGCTTGTCCAACAGCAGCTGATGCTCCGTGGGCTGAAGGTCCTGTATTGAATTACAATAGGAGTGTCTTCTCGGTTATCTCTGCATGACCGGGAAGCCCTCCTCGATTCCGAAACCCTATTAGATCCTGAGCAAGAAGCGCCCGATCTCTGGGAATGAAATAGCGTGGATCCGCTGTCTGGATATACTTTTCGTTCAAGGCTTCACAAAAGACGGCTAGCGTGGCATAAATAACGGGAATGGCGTGTCCCCCTACGAGTATCAATCTATCACCAAATCGTTTACCTTGGTTTCGGATATCCCAACGCATTACACCAGATAGAAGTGTAGACACCACCATATGCATCTTAGACCGGGAACCACCTGGATGTCCGCTCTGCCTGTAGTTAACCATGATGTCGATGAATTGGTCAACTGCGTCACCCATTTTCTCCCAGTATGGGAGATCAAATGATGAACTGACATTCGGCGTCGAGATATAGTTCGGCAGCATGGTCAATACATATCTCTCCTTAATTAGGGATTTTCGAGAGGCGATTTTCTACTTCCAGTTCAGGATTGCCCTTCTCTCTTAACGGCATAGATTTTGGTAGCATCATTCAGTACATCTGTCGTACGATATCCATAAAACGCCTTTAGTGGTAAAGCGCTGAGAGAGCCAGGGCATTATTACCCAAATGCCTACTTATTGACCTAACGACAAATAATAAAGTCATTCGCACCGAACGCTTCTGCTCGTGAGTCTTTAGTTAGCTGGAGATTCGAAACTATATTGATTACTGTACGCAGTCATACTGCGCTTACATCAACCTGTGAATACGATTCCTACGGCCTTCCCCAGCTCCCTTAGATCCTCGATCACTGATTCAGGGAGTACAATTCCGTGTTTCTTACAATACTCATATGTTTCGAACTCCATCTCTCCTGGCACGTATATTCTATCAACGCCCGGACTCTTTGGTGCGTTATGCATTCGACTTATCAACTCATCCATCCTGGACTTAAACTCATCAATGCGCATAAAGCTTGCAATGTCGATAGCAATAAACATGTGACCGGAACCGGTAGGTTTTTCAGGCTCTCCACGGAAGTACGCAATGTCTACAGTGAGTGCCGCGCCACTTAATACACCTGCTAACGCCTCTACCATTAGAGCAAGGCCATACCCCTTATAACCACCAACTGGCAGAAGAGTTCCACCACTATAGAGATCCGCAGGATTTGTAGTTGGCCTGCCCATATCATCAAGTGCCCAACCCTCTGGAATCGACTCCCCTGCTTTCATAGCATTGAAAAGCTTTCCAGCTGCTACCACACTCATGGCCATATCAAGAACCACCGGATATCCAATACCCGTGGGAACCGCTATAGACAAAGGATTATTGCCGATTAACTGTCCTGCTCCTCCTGTCGGAGCCATAAGCACCGCCGCATTGCTTAAAGTTATCCCAATCATGTTTTCTTTGGTACACATCATTGAATAATACGCGCAAGCGCCCAGGTGATTACTATTCTTGACACTGACTACGCAGGCACCGGACTTCTTAGCCTTTTCAATCGCCAAAGCCATTGACTTGTAGGACACAACCTGCCCCATACCCGCACAGCCATCTACCAACGCAGTTGCTGAGTTTTCAGCCAATACTTTAATATCTGAATCAGGGTTTATTCCACCTTTCAGTATTTGCGTAACATAGCCCGGAAGAGCCACTACCCCATGGGATGAAACCCCACGCATCTCAGCAGTCACAATAACGTCGGCTCCTATAGCAGAGTCTTTCTCAGACAAACCTGACCTCCGCAAAATCGATTCGACAAATCGCTTAAGAATGTCTGCAGGTATTCTTTTATGTTCTACCATGTTTAAAGCACTCCTCTCCGGCTTCTAGTAAGTTAGAACTTGAACTCGCATGTGCTCTATGTCTTATTGACCAATCGGTTTTTCGCACCGGCATATCAAATCATGGTTCATGAAGAAAGTCAGGACCTCTTGCCTAGATAAGCCTCTTGGATCTTCGGATCACTGCGAATATCAGATGCCATTCCACCTGCGATAATCTCCCCGGTTTCCATTACATAGGCTCGATCTGCAAGTCTTAGAGCCGCATTCGCGTTTTGTTCGACTAACAATATTGTAGTTCCAGTATCACTTATCTTTTGAATAACATCGAACATATCCGACACTATCTTTGGTGCAAGACCTAATGAAGGTTCGTCTAATAGCATTATCGAAGGTTTGGCCATCAAGCCTCGTCCAATAGCCAACATTTGCTGTTCGCCTCCACTGAGGCTCCATCCACTCTGTCCTATTCTCTCCCTGAGAACAGGGAACAAGTCGAGTACTTGTTCTAAATCCTGTGCTATTTCCGATTTGTTCACTCCCTTGGCAATCCTACCATATGCTCCTACCCTCAAATTCTCAAGAACCGTAAAGTAGGGGAAGATTTGTCTTCCCTCAGGAACAAGAGTTACACCTCTCTCAACCATGTCCGCTGGTTCATTGGGAGTGATGCGTTCTCCGAACAGCTCGATTGTTCCATTCGTAGGCTTCAGCAACCCTGCAATAGTCTTCAGAATAGTAGTCTTGCCTGCCCCGTTTGGACCGATTATGACTACTATCTCTCCCTGCTTAATCTCCAAAGATGCGTCTCTAACAGCACAAAGCAATCCATAATGAACCTGAAGCCCCTGTATCTTAAGCATGCTTATCTACCTCCCCGAGGTACGCCTCTACAACCGCCTGATTCATTTGAATCTCTGTGGGTGTCCCTTCAGCTATCTTAGTGCCAAAGTTCAGAACTGTTATCACATCACAGATTCCCATTATGACCTTCATATCGTGTTCTACTGCAACTACAGCAATACCAAGCTCACCAATCCTGCGAATCAATTCCATCAGGCGGAGCTTTTCTTCTGAATTCATACCTGCGGCAGGTTCATCTAGAAATAGGACTTCTGGCTCGCTGATGAGAGCCCTTGCAATCTCAACAAGTCTTCTTGGAACAAGCGCCAGCTCCTTCGCTTTTCGATGTATCTGACCATCATAGCCTACGAAATCAAGCCAGTACTCTGCACGTTCCTGAAGCTGTGTCTCTTCACGCACCATGCCCTTG
>Ga0209608_1002802_pt1 | contig 11795 bp, 5 predicted proteins | sample AD_UKC130_MetaG_FD_184428 | JGI IMG/M metagenome (GOLD analysis project Ga0209608, IMG submission 184428) | Active sludge microbial communities of municipal wastewater-treating anaerobic digesters from Canada - AD_UKC130_MetaG (SPAdes) (version 2) | ecosystem: Engineered > Bioreactor > Anaerobic... | reverse complement strand
TCATACTCACTATCACTTTTCCAGTAGATAAAGAGGCTTCTCCAACAGCTTTTATGGTTATGTCAAGTGCGTCTGGCTCTTTTTTAGTATCAACTGGCTGACCTTGGTTCAACCCTCCTATTTTAGGACTACCAAAGGTAACTGGAGTTCCAAACGAGCTAGAACCAAATCCGCTACTCCCAAAACTACTACTTCCTCTACCAAAACTGCCGAAACTATCTAAACTGCTTGGACTAGATCTAGGACTAGAAGTACTAGAACCAAAATCATCTAAGTCTATATCATCAAATAAACTCTCAAAGAAATCATCGTCTTCGTCGCCAAATCCATCTGCATATTTAGGTGGATTGTTTTTAGCATTTACTTTCTCACTAGCAGCTTGAGATACTTTATTTGATAAATCCCCTATTGGCATAAACGAAACCCCCTTGCATTGAAAATTAAATTAAGGCGCTTATTATAGTAAATAAAATTAATATTACTATAAATGGCAACGCTTTTTGTAAATCTTCTTCTTTAAAATCATTTTTAAAAGTTGCTACGTAAATTGAAACAATTGTTGTTAAGTATAATAGTATTGACATTATATGTCTCTCCTCTCGATATCTACACCAGTTTTAAATAAAGACGACTCTAGTAATGCTCTTGGTACCATTTGTTTCACTACTGCTTTCTTACCGTTGTCCATTATTATACAAAATGCATGTGAATATTTTCCGCCTCTGTTTCTCTTACCATCCTTGTTTATGTCATCTGAATTAGCTTTTGCTATTAAATCTAACTCACCCTGCACTTCCTGTAAATTAAATTTTTCGCAGAATTTTCTTCTTACGTCTTTATCCTTTATTGCTCCTATTGCATAGGATGTTATATTCTGGCGTAACTTAGCATTTATAGGATTACTATCATCTAACATAGCTGCTAAGTCATTAGTTATAATAAAGTTTATATCTCCACGCTTACGACCACCAGTCATGGCGTTACCAATAATTTCAGCTGAACCTCTGGCTTCGCCCCAACGTTGATATTCTTCCCATATTTTAACGTTAAACATTTTTCTAATGTATTTACAATAGTTTGATATTTGTGTACTTATATTGGCAACACATAACTGCTTAAGAGCTAATAATATATTATCTTGCTGGCTGTTAGTTGCACCCCTCATACCAAAACTGAAGGATATAAATTTTGCCTTGTAAAGCTCATTTATTGACATAGGCTGTTTAAACACATATGACTTGGCTTCGCCCTCTTCAAAATATGTTTTACAAGCTTCTAAAATTCTTACTGCGGCACGATGTTTAGCATTTTCTATTGTTTCGTCTACAAATTCTCTCCGTTCAACTATGTTTACAATTTCATCATAAACCATATGAACGGTTAATCCCTTCGACCTATGCCATGTCGAAGGGTCGTCTGTAACACCGTATTGCTCATAAACTCTTTTTATAGCTGTCGATAAAACGCTATCTTCCCATATAGTTAAGTCACTATCTAATCCAGCTACAATAATTCTAAATAAACCTAAAGTATATGTGATTGCTGTCTCTTTTAATTCAGAATCTATTTCAGAATCTCCAGTTAACATTGGTATTTCCATAGGGTCAAAATATACCATACTACCTTTGCCCATAGAAATAACCTTTACATCCTCTGTATTAGCTTGCCTTACATAAGCTGCATAGTTTGTATATTCATCGCCCTCATAATCCATTACTGTTACTATATAACCACTTCCTAATAACCATGAGATAAGCATTTTAACAAATAAGGATTTTCCAGCACCAGTCTTTGCGCTTATTAGCCAATTCTCTGCCTTATTGGGGTCTCCTTTAAATTGGTATAGAGCTACTACTTTTGAATTTACGTCTATACCTAAAGGTATACCCCTATCCCCTACTTTTCCTTGCTTATAACTGTTAATACTTGCTAAAATATCGTCTGTTACAATCCTTTTAGATATCCTCTTTAATACTTCTTTTTCTTTCTTTAAACTAAAGATACTTATGCTTTGTAACCAATCTATCATATTAACTTTTATGTCAGTTATTTTTATGCCTTCAGCGTTACAGTATCTTTTAAGAGTCCTTATAGCTCTTTCCATATTTATTAAAGATTCCTCATCACGCAATGAGGTCAATGCTATAACTATATAAGCCTTTGATAAAGTTCTCTTATAATCTAACTCCGCTTCGTTTAAATACTTAGTAGAGTTTACTATTCTATCTCTTGCTAAGATAGCATCCCTTCTCTTTCTATATTCAAATGCACTACCGTTACTAGCATTTTCTTCAGCATATTCCTTATATATTTTTAATCTACTTTGCATTTCAGCGCTATCCCAGTTAATTGTATGTGGTTCCACATAAGTATAAAAGTCAACCTTGACACCCGGCATAGTGCATCTACTTCTAATTTCAGCCTTAAAATTAGGATTTAACCAGTCTGGAAAGCTTTTAACTATAAAATATTTCATAATAGCAGTCGCAGATGATATATTGCTAAATCCTATATCTATTCGAGATTTATCCAAATATTCATCTGGCTCTATAACCGAATTTCCAGCTATAAAGTTTGCTATAATCATGTCATACATTTCTAATTTTTCTTTAAGTTTTGCTATAAACTTGTATTTTCTTTTCTTTGCCAATGCTTATCACCTTATCTCTTTGCAGATTTAGCATTAATAATAGACCTTAAGTTGGTTCTCTCCTTTATAATATCGAACACTCTTCCAGTCGTCTTACCTACATTCTCCATATGAACATATTTACTTATCTTCGCCGCTTCTGTAGCTCCCTTATATGCTGGAATTTCAGAAATAGCTAACGCTTCAGGACATACACCAACATGAGTTATTATCTTAGTCCTGTCTATTTTTTGTCCAACAGTATCTAAGTCTATAATCTGCTTCATACTATTTATAACCCAGTACTTATAAACTATGTTTCCTGTAACTAAGTCCTCTGCTTGTTTTAATCTATCATATATAATAATGCAATCATAATCTAACCCCAACATTTCCTCAAGTATAACTTTGTTTGGCTCTATTATAACTATCTTGTCTATTTTAGTTAAAAATTGCTCTCGATTATTAAGATAATCGCTCATACTTATAACAGGCAAAGGCTTATATATCACATTATAAATACTACTGTTATCGTATATTAACAGTTTAACACTTAACTTATCAATTTTTGATAAGGTTTCAAAGAACCTTGAGGTAAACGAGTTAATGTATCTTACACTTGATATTTCTTTAAAATATAAAACTGATTTGACTTTGCATTTAATTAACGAAGTATTAACTGTACTGTAAGTTTTTATTAATGGTCCTGATGCACCTAATTGCTTTTCTAAATCATCACAACGCTGATTAGCCGCTGCTATTTCTCTTTTTAAGCCTTTTATTTCTTCTAAAGCTTCTTCTAGTTCTTGCTTTTTAGCTTCTGCCTCTAACTTAGCTGTTAAAGCTTCATTTTCTACTTTTTCTATCCTCTCTTTTAACTCTACAACCTTTGAGTCTAAACCACTACTGTAATTATCTATAGCTTTCTTCATGTAATCAATAATACTTGGGAAGCATTGTATCATTTCTTTATTCTGATAAACTATCTCTGCTACTCTGTCAATATCCTCTACTGATACACTGTCGCATAGCTTTAATAAGATTTCATTCATTTCTGAATAAGCAGTGATATCAGCACCTATGAATGTCTCAACTTCTTCCATTGTTGGCTGTCTTTCTAGTATTGTTTCTATATATTCTGAGTCAATGTTGTCTTTACTCTTTACAGTGTATATGTCATAATTTTTATAAGACGCTGCCAACATGCATAACTGTTTTCTAATCTTACTTTCCCCGTCTACCATAATTAAAATAACTCTATTTTTATTGATTAATAAATTTCTTATAACTGTATAATAATTGTATAAATAGTTGCTAGTTTGTTCATCTAAAACAACTGCAACAGTATCTTTGCTACAACTCTCAAATTCACTATCCATAATATCCAATGTTTTATATCCATCTACCTCAACATTAACTAAATACACCATGCCGAACCCTCCTAAAGTTACTAGTTCTTAATTAAAACCTTCTTTAATATATCTATAAATATTTGCTCGCCATCAGTAAAATCGCTGACTTGGTACTTACTAAACCAGTATTTTTCGTATTGCGAACTGTATTTTAATACACCGCATACCTTTAAATCGTTGAACTGGTATTCCGCTTCACCCCCTATCAATTCTGCCATCTGATTGTCAAGCACTCTAAGTATTTGTCTAACTGTTTTTACTTTGTATCCGAATACCTGTTCAACCTTTTCTACCTTGTTAAATAGCACTTGTGATATACCAAATAAAATTGCGCTTACTTCTTCACTTTCTACGTTTCCCAAGTTTAATAATAACTCCATTAGCCCATGGTTACTTGTATCTACACACATTATTAAGTCGTCTGTTGCAAATAATAAGTCAGATAATCTAGTTGTTAAATCCTCAAATGCTATATCAAATATTATAAAGTTATATGATCTTTTTGCATTATGTATAAACCTATTTAATTTAGCTGGCTGTATAACCTCTCCAACAGACTCCATGTCACAACCTAAACCTGTTGTTAATACATGGAATCCTGGTCTAATTATATCCACATAACGTCCTATCTCTCCATCAGTACTGTTTACTGCCTTTCTTAAGCTTGGTTTCGAAGTATCTCCAGAGTGAACTGTATCGTATATCTCTTTAGTTATATAGGATATTCCTCTCCATTTAGTATCCATATCAACTAATAAAACAGTATATCCTAACTTTGATACTACGTTTGCTATATTACTTGCTACGAGAGTCTTGCCACTACATCTTCCACCAGTTACAGTTAAAGCATTTCCTCTTTTTAAGAATGTTTGTAATACAATATGTAAATCGCTTAAATCATTTTCTTTTTTGGGTTTGGCTTTACTTAAGATACTTTTTCCTTTTATCTGAGTACCTCTAAACTCATATCCGAAGTCTATAAGTGTTTCATCTACACCGTCTTTCTTATCTTCTTCATTATAGTATTTGTCATTGAATAATTTATTTGCGTCTTTATCTATATCTTTCTGTTTATCCTCTGTTTTTACACTTATACTCTCAGTACTATCACTGTAGTCAAAACCACTTCCACTGTTAAATAAGTCCTCTATATTGTTAAAATCGCTACTTGTAGTTTCTTCTGAATAGTCATAAGTGGTTTCTATATCGCTTATATTACTACTCTCCGGAATACTACTTAAATTATCCTCTGTCTCTATTGAATTTGTAGACTCGAAAGGCTCTGATACTTCATCATCTACCTCTATATCAGATACATCATCAGAATCAAACCCCTCTATATTATCAAAATCAAATTCATCCCCACTTAAATCCATACCATCCTCTATATCTACTGCATCCTCTAAAATTTCATTAAGGTTATCCTCTGAGTTCTCAAAAGTATCTAGCCCATTCCTATTAAATCCTGAGCTTTCCTCACTATCAAATTCATACGTATTGAAAGATTCGTCACTAATATTACCAAAATTACTATCCTCTCCATCAAAATCATCAAATGTTGAAAAATCATATCCGCCTTGCTTATCTTCATCGTAATTGTATAACTCATTTGACTCTTCTGTCACATCAGAAGAATCATCGTCTATCTCATCATTAGCGTCGTATAAGTCAGCATATTCATCAGTAAAATCCTCTGAATTGTATAAGTCTCCCTCACTATTACCAAATAACTCTTCATTTATTTCTGCATCCTCTATGCTATCTTCGCCGTTACTATCATCCAATTCTTTGATTCCCTCATTTAATACTGCCTCCTTAGCAGAATCTAAAAGTGGGCCTTGTAAATTACCTATTTCTTCGTTTTCACTATCTGGTTTAGACCACTCTATATCTGCTCCTTCATCCCTCTTCGGCAGATTACCCATTACTTTCTTCATTGTCATTACATATTTTTCTGGCATCTTATTAAGGTCTTCGATTACCAAAGTAGTAAAAAATTGAACATCATATGGAGGCTCCTTAAATAATACAGTCGAATATGCTGTTATATTAAAGGTTTCCTCTAAAACTATCTTTACCATATTATAATTTGACATGACTAAAAATATTATTTCAAAGTTTCTTAATCTATCTTTAACAGTACTAATAAACTGACTTATGTTTTCCCTTATTTTGGCTTCGTCCTGAATAGTCCAATCATTAGTCCAAGCTTGTTCTACTATAATGGCTCTATCAAAATAATTACCTCTCGCAAAATAATTTTTTATGTTCGATATATTCTGCTCTACAGTGAATTCTATACCTGAGCTAAACTTTTTCTTAAGAGCGTCTACTATATTTTGACTTTTAATGCCACCGCTTATTAAAACATTCATAAGTATATCCTCCTCTATCTATCTCTGTTTGCCTCTAAAACATCTGATTTTACAGTATTCATGCCGATACCATACTCTCCACCAAATGCTTCATTATCTAAATCTATAATAATTTCTTCGTCATTAACATCCTCATTAATTTGTATATTTTCTCTAAGTTTAGCATTATATTGCTCACTCAACCCTAAACCCCTATTTAATATCTTATCAAGTTTTCCATTGAATGCTTCTTTTATTGACCAATCACCTCTTTTTAATGTTCCATTTTTTATACAACTAGATAAGTTTTGGAGTATTATTTTTTCTTTTTCTTTTACTTCTGTACTACTTCCATCGTTATGCTTTATTTCTACAATGTCAAAAGCTTTTGGTATTGACATACCATACTGTTTAAACAGGTTTTGTATAGCTTCGGTATAATCAAAATAATTTACGCAATAAATGTCTTTTGGCAACTCCTTTATCTCTTTACTAGTCAATATTTCAAATCCAGTGTATGCGCCATCTAATAATTTGTAAGCACACTCTAATACATCGTTTATAAGATAATCAGCTGCATCCATCTTATCAGTATAACATAAGATATAATCTGTCTCATATAATGTTTCTCTAGTGCTATTTTTTATAGAACCTAGCTGTAGCTGCAATAACTTAGCTATATTTTCGTTATCAACAGAAGATATCATTCTGTCTAAATGTTCTAATCTATTATCTTTACCTGCCTGCTCCATTATATCTAAATGTACAATGCATATATTTTTATTATTTAACTCTTTGTAAAATTCAGACAAAGCCTCATAATGTGTTTCTCTAAATTCCTCTCCTTTACCTATTATAGTGTCTCGTTCTAACTTTAAAAAGACACCTACTTTCATATCTGAAAATATAGCTAATGTTCCGTCTTCTCTATCTCTAAAAGATACTATATCCCAAAAAATAGCTGGAGTTGGATTTTTATATAACTTAGTTTTCTGATAAACTTTGTAATAATATTTTTCCTCAAAGATTACAAATCTTATTAACCATTGATATACTAATATCATAATTGCAATTGTTATTGCATATCCACTAATAGATGCTTGAGATGAGCTCAAAAATGAAACTACCCATATAGTTACTATTCCCATAATTATTAAAGTCACTAATTTTCTAGTCGTAAAGAAACTTTGCTCATAGCCTCCGCCCTCTACATTCATTGGCATAAATATTTTTCCGTCTCGATTCCTTCTTAATCTTTGACTAAAAGACATTTTAAATCGCCCTCTCACCTAAATTTTTTAAAATGGCTCAAGCATACAAAGCTTGAGCCATTACACTTAATCTTTCTTTTTACCTTTATCTATAGCTTCATCGATATCTCTAGCTGTTATGTAATCGTCTATACCTATATCATCAAAGTAATATCCAGAGTCTCCAACACTAGATCCTTTACTTGATTTATAGCTGCCTAAGTTATTTACGCTAACCTCTGAATCCACTGTTTGTACTTTAACAGGTTCATCGCTTGTGTTTACAACCTTTGTTTCACTCTTACTGCTACTATAAGCTACTTTAGCCCCTTCTTTATTACCAGACAGCTTATTGCCAACTGATTCAAAAGTATCACTCAACTTATTAGCAACATTACTTATTATACCATAGTATATCTCGTATCCCATATCCCTGTAATTTCTCCATATAAATGTTAAGTATCTTATTATACTGTATAAATATATACAGCTTGCACCAAATATTAAAAGGAACTTCCAAGTTGGAACTGATGCTTTCATACTTATGTTCTTCGTACTTAATACAGAATCTACTGTACTCATTGTTATCATTAAAGCATATATGGCATAATAAGCTATTGTTATTATCATAAACAAAATGTTTGTTATAACAAACCCACTTGCAGATTTAGCTGCTTTCTTTTGGTCTCTAAACAATCCTATTAGCATAGATATTAAACCTAGATAGAACATTAAACCTATTGCTAAGTTTCTTAGAAACGGAACCAAATAAGAAGCAATCCATGCAGTACCTAATAATAGCATAGCACTAATAGTATCCCCGTCGGCTAAAGTAGCGTACATACTATCTGTAGCCATGTAAGCTGAGTTAGCTGTATGACTTATTATAATCATTTTCATAACAGCATCAAACGATATATTTCTTAAATCTAAAGATGTTGGATATAATGCTCTAGAAGCACTTATCCAGTTATCCGGTGACATATGTTTATTAAATGCTAATAAAGAACTTAAAGCCATCTGTCTATAAAAGACTTCCTTAGTTATTCCTTTAGTATTAGCATAATTTAAGAGTAGTGTCCAGTTTTTCTCTACCTCTTTATTTATTTTTAATATCTTAAGCTCAACTATAGATAAGTCAGATTCTGATAAATTCATTTCGTGCATTTGAGCTTCACTAAATACCATTGGACGTTCCTCAGGATAATTTTGAGGGAATAAAGGAGAATCTATAGTATACCCTATCTTATTACCAAATTCGTCTCTACCGTATACTACAGTACTTTCAGAATATAACGGATATTCTACTAATTTTGTTACCCAGTTACTCCTATATAACCAAGACTGTAAATTATTTTCATATAACGGATATTTCTCCATTAATTCCTCACCTAAAATTCCATTTGTTCCGTCCTCGCCACCAGCAAGTATCTGCATAGTATATAAGTAAGGAATTACATTTGTAAATAATTCTTCTAAATCTAAAAAGTCTCTTATATATCCAGTGCCTGCATAGTGCATAAATGTTCTTCGAGTCTCTTCCCCATCTTCATTTACTTCGTAATTGCCTTGTAACTGTCTTATTAATGTAGCTAATGTCTGGGCTTCGTCATTCTCTTTAAAAGTATCCTTAACTACTTGATAGAAATATAATGCTGGTATTTCTGTCATCCAAAGATATCCGAATGATTGTTTAGGTTCAGTAGTATAACTATTATAAGTACTAGCTTCTGCTATTAACTGTTGAGTCATTGTTCTAAAATCCTCTGCAAACTCGCTATTTTGCATTCCGGATAAGTTATAGTTTCCATTAATAATAGCCTCTGCAAAATCATTCCACATTTCTTTAGAATAATTGCTATGTTCAGAAGTAGTTAATGGATTAACTATCTTAAACTGTGGCTTAACCCCATCTATTTCATTTACATCAATCATATAAAACGTAGTATGATAATTATTATCCCAGTCATCCCTTATTCTTGTTATTGACTTTGTAGTTTTAGATGCACTTATATCAGCTACCGAACCAGAACCCTCATTATTATCTATGTTTACTTTATAAGAAGTATCTGTATAACCCTCCCAGATACAGCCTACTTTAGCCGTACTATAATACGCTGTATATGTCTTTGATGGCTCTATAAAACTGGACGTTTTCATTTCAGTTGCATCGGCTCTAGCGTATAACCAGTAAGCATTTCTCATATCCTTATATAGGTCAGTTAAACTCGTGTATACATAGTCTGCTGAGCCATCATCCGCAGATATTTGTTGAATAATTATCGGCAGTAGCCACCTAGTTGACTGTAATCTCTGTAATTCTTCATATGGTATACTAGTGGTTTCTATAATTTTCTTTGATATATCTTTTTTAATCATTATAGTCTTATCTTGCATTAATATATCAAAAGAACCTAATAAACTTAGTACTTCTTTTTCTTTATCAGAACCGCCGCTATATTGGCTTTCTATAGTTGCATTCTCTATACTTTCAGACATCGCCCAATATATCATATTCTCACTAAACATTTTTTGTATCATTTTATTACAAATGTATGGAGTTATCTCCCCAGTGCTAGGCGCTAACGAGAATACAATAACTATCAAGCACAAGTAAGCTACAAACCAGCTTAGTTTTTGACCTTTTATGATTCCCATTACAATTGCAATGACTACAAAAACACCTATTAATATTATAACCATTTTTGAATAGTTCTCTATAAACCAAGAAGTGAGGAAGTTTTCATCATAGGTGTCTATCTGTAAAAATCCTTTTGATACTTTAGTTGATATATTGCTAGATAGAACGGATGTACTCGCTTTTCCATAGCATATATTTCTATACTCTTGCCTCATCCAATCTTCAAACCAGTTAGTTCTGATTTTATTTCTATAATCTCTTCCATTTTCCGGACTTAACAGCAAATAAGTATTACGCATTATCTCCTTTTTCATTTCTTCCTCTGTCATAAGAGTATCCTCAAATACAGTATCTGCTGTTAAACTAGCAAACCCAGAGTTGGCAAATATCTCTTCATTAAAATTATGGGACTCTTTATTATCTAGTATTCCATAAAAGTCAAGGTATGTTAAGTATATTAAAGATGCATAGGTACTAAACTCCGTTCCTTCAGTAAGCGATAAATAATTAGCTGCTATACTCAAGGCAGAATTTTTCTTGTATACTTTTATAATTCTTCTTGTACTGTCAATCATGTTACTCTCATAATTGAACTGAGTTTTTCCCATTATACCTACGTTGTTTAAATAGTCACTATAGTCCTGCAGTTTTGCCCTAATGAACTCTGAAAATACCGCGTTTTTCTTAGGTCCGAAATGTTTATCAGTCCATAGATAGTATTTTAATAATTCCGAACCTGCCTTTTCCTCCTCAACAGCTACTCCCTCAAGCCCATTAAACAGCAGTCCTGCTATTGTAGAAGGCGTCTTTAAGTTTTTAATCTTTTCCAACTGGTTTCCTGGTTCAGGTATATCTAATCCTGAATAGGATATCAAATTTGCATTAGTAATGTAATTAAAATAGAAATTAATGTAAGACTTAATACCTTCATTTGCATTCTCTCCACCACGGATATTCTTACTCTTAGGTATTGAGTTAGCTACGTAAATTTCTCCCTCAAATAGCATTAATGGCTTTTCTGTAAATGAATGCATCCAGTTTAATACTTCATGACTTGTCTCCATAGGAAAAGCGTTTGATAATAAAGCTGCTGCCTGAGCCATTCTGTTTATAATGTTCTCACCATCAACTTTTAAACCGCCAGAAGCATACCCATCTAAATACCCCCAAGCAGACTCGGTTACACCTCCAACAACCTCTATTTTTAAAGGATTACTAATTTTACCTTTTAATTGCTTAGATTTAAGTAGGCTTATTATATACTTACCTAAGTTTAAATCCTCCCAGTCTATTACTCTTAAACCGTTTATATCATCTCTTTTATAAATCTCTTGAGCTAATTCTATATCTGTATCCTCATAAATAACTAATTGCCCTGGTTTAATCCCCTCTGACTCTGCATCAGTACCAGAGTTACCTCCCCTTATTTCGTTAATTAAGTCCTCTAGTAATCCACCACCCTCATTAGTTGCCTCTAAGCCTGCTGCTATTGTGTGCTCATCCTCAGAT
>Ga0209608_1002799_pt1 | contig 11796 bp, 7 predicted proteins | sample AD_UKC130_MetaG_FD_184428 | JGI IMG/M metagenome (GOLD analysis project Ga0209608, IMG submission 184428) | Active sludge microbial communities of municipal wastewater-treating anaerobic digesters from Canada - AD_UKC130_MetaG (SPAdes) (version 2) | ecosystem: Engineered > Bioreactor > Anaerobic... | reverse complement strand
CCCGATTTTCGCCGGCGAAACCCTTTGTAATTAGCCCCGTGCGCCCATTCCGGCAATGGGATCGTCAAGATCAGAAACGCCGAGCGATTTAGGGACTTCGGTGTAACGCGTCATCCCCCAGCGAGATTGATTTTCTCTGGCCACACTTGCCGAATATGGATGGCGCCGGTATAGTTGAAACGAGATGGTGAATTTGCGAGTGAGGAGCGAATTTTCGGTGTCCGTGCGGATCTCTGACTCAGTGCCGTTTTGCCTGGTGCGTGACGACATGATCGTCAGCGCCGGCATTATTGGCATAATTATTGCTCCCTGAGGCAGGGACCGCGAGGGCACCGAGGCAATCCAAAACTTGATCCAAAGCCAATAGAAGCCCTGAGGTCCCTGTGATGGCCCCAGGGTTTTTTGTTTTTCGTGCCACTGAAACAGAAGGTCCTTTCTTTGGGTGTTGGCCCTACTATTTGGTTTAGTCCGGCCTAACTGACGCTTGAACGAGGAATGCCATGCGGCGAATCGAAATCTATGACACAACGTTGCGAGACGGCGCGCAGGGAGAAGGAATCAGCTTTTCCACGTACGATAAACTGATGATTACTCGGCGGCTGGACGAGCTTGGCTTCGACTACATTGAAGGTGGTTACCCAGCGTCCAACGAGAAGGACTGCGAGTATTTTCAGAAGGTACGAGACCTGAATCTCCGCACCGCCCGCATTGTGGCGTTCGGCATGACGAGGCGAAAGAACACCGATGTCAAGGATGATGTCGGGTTAAAGGCGTTGCTTGAGGCTGGAACTTCGATGGTCACGATCGTGGGCAAGGCATCCGCATTTCAGGCCGAAGAGGTTCTTCGTACCACTCGGGAAGAAAACCTCCGGATGATCGCCGAAACGATTGAGTACCTACGCAGCCATGGCCGAGAAGTCATTTTCGACGCCGAACACTTTTTCGACGGTTACAAGTACGACGCCGATTACGCATTGACCGCAGTTCGCGTGGCGGCAGAGGCCGGTGCCCGCACAGTGGTGCTCTGCGACACCAACGGCGGCAGCCTGCCCAACGAAATCGCTGAGATGACGCGGAAAGTGGTCGATATTCTGCCTGTCCCTGTGGGAATCCATTGTCATAACGACAGTGATGTGGCAGTAGCGAACTCGCTGGCGGCAGTGGATGCAGGCGCGACCCACGTCCAGGGAACCATCAACGGCTTTGGCGAACGCTGCGGTAATGCTGATTTGATTTCGGTTGTGGCCAACTTGCGACTGAAGAAGGGATTCGACGTGTTATTGCCGGAGTCATTAAGGCATCTGACAGCGCTCTCCCGCTTTGTTTATGAAACGGTCAATATGCCGTATCGAAATAACCAGCCCTACGTGGGCAGGGGCGCATTCGCCCATAAAGGGGGCATGCACGTGAGTGGCGTCAATCGTACGCCCGGGAGTTACGAGCACATTGACCCCCAATTAGTGGGAAACGAAAGGCGAATTCTCGTCAGCGAGCTGTCGGGGCGCTCAAATATCATGGCGGCCACGGCAAAATTAAATATTCAGGCCGATCCGAAAATCCTAGAACGAATCCTGGCCAAGGTTGTTTCCCGTGAACATGCGGGCTATCAGTATGAGGCCGCCCAGGGTTCGTTCGACCTTTTGGTCAAGCAATGTTTGGGGACCTTTAAGCCGCATTTCGAGCGGTTGGCCTACCGGGTGAACATCGAGACGGAAAGCGATGGACGAATTGTGACCGAGGCCACTGTGAAGATTCGTGTCGGTAATGAAGTCCGGCACGAGGTTGCCGAGGGGGATGGCCCCGTAAACGCCCTTGACGCGGCGATGCGGAAGGCCCTCAATGGGACATATCCTAGCTTGGCCAGCATGCAGCTTGTGGATTACAAGGTGCGTGTTATCAACTCCGAGGCCGGGACCGCCGCCGGCGTGCGTGTCATGATCGAAAGCCGTGACGAGACCGATTCGTGGGGCACCGTGGGTGTCAGCGAGAACATCATCGAGGCAAGCTGGATTGCCCTCACGGATAGTTACGAGTACAAGTTGTGCAAAGACGAGGAACGGAAAGCACAGGCAAAGGAAAGTTCAAACCATGTCCCAGAAAGAGTCACAGCCTAAACAAACCTTGGTAGGAACGACCGACCTACCGAAACAATACGATCCCAAAGTTGCCGAGGCGACTTGGTATCAGTTCTGGGAAGAAAAAGGCTACTTTAATGCCGATCCCGATCCATCGCGGAAGCCATATACGATCGTCATTCCGCCGCCAAATGTTACGGGGGCGCTGCACCTGGGACACGCCTTGAATAACACGCTTCAAGATATCCTGATCCGGTGGAAGCGGATGCAGGGCTTTAATGCGCTTTGGGTCCCCGGAACAGATCACGCGGGGATCGCCACGCAGGCGGTGGTGGAGCGACGCCTTCTCACGGAAGAAGGAAAGACCCGCCACGACTTAGGCCGCGAGGGACTTGTTGCCCGCATTTGGGCATGGAAAGACGCTTACGAGGCTCGCATTCTCTCCCAACTTAAGAGGATGGGGTGCAGTTGCGACTGGCGACGGACCCGATTCACGCTCGATCCGATTTGTGCCCGCGCTGTGCGCCATACCTTCTTTCGTTTGTTCAAGGATGGTCTGATTTACCGGGGGCGCCGGTTGGTAAACTGGGACACCATGTTACAGACGGCCGTGGCAGACGATGAAGTCTTCCACGAACCGGTGCCGGGACATTTTTGGTATTTCCGTTATCCTGTTATCGATCCCCAGCCGGGCGAACCAGCCTTTGTGACGATTGCCACAACCCGTCCCGAAACGATGCTTGGTGACACGGCTGTGGCGGTCCATCCAGACCCCGAGGCGGCCTTGGACAAGGCCGAACGCGAACTGCAAAAACGCATCCAGAACGCTGGGGAGAAAGAGCGGAAAGAGCTGGAACAAGAGCTCGAGGATTTGAGACGGCGGCGCGAGACGCTTCTTCCGACCCTCTTAAAATTACGCGACATGGCCAAGGCCGGTCGAATGGTCATGTTGCCCCTCCAAAACCGCCCCATTCCCCTAATCACGGACATTTGGGCCAAGCCTGAGATGGGAACCGGGTGCGTAAAGATCACGCCAGCCCACGACCCCAACGACTACGAGGTCGCGTTGCGGCAGGGACTGCCCATGGTGAACATCCTCAATTTGAATGGGACACTCAACGAAAACGCCGGTCGTTATTGTGGTTTAACGGTCATGGAGGCCCGCAACCGCGTGGTGGCCGACATGGAGGCCTTGGGGCTACTCGAAAAAGTCGAAGAACGAATCATCGACTTGGCCCATTCCGACCGCTCGAAGACGCCCATCGAGCCGCTTCTGACCGACCAATGGTTCATCCGCATGGAGAAGCTGGCCCAAATGGCCATGGACGCCGTCATCGACGGTCGCGTGAAGATCATTCCTCCACGATATGCCAAGACGTACCTAGATTGGTTGAGCGAAAAACGCGATTGGCCAATCAGTCGGCAGCTTTGGTGGGGGCATCAAATCCCCATCTGGTATTGTGACACAGCAAGCGAAGAGGAACTCGAACAAGCGTTTGACGGCCGGACCGATGTCGTTTGGCGTTGGGATGAGGAGCATCGCCAATGGCTAATTTGCGCCCTGGAGGACCTCTCCCCTGACGCAGTGCCCGGCCACACATTACGGCGGGAAGAGGATGTGCTGGATACCTGGTTCAGCTCCGCCCTTTGGCCGCACTCCACGCTCGGTTGGCCCGAGGACACCCCTGAGCTTCGCTATTTCTATCCCACAAGCACGTTAGTCACCAGTCGCGACATCATTACCCTGTGGGTGGCACGGATGGTTTTGACCGGGCTCTACAACGTGGGCGAGGTCCCCTTCCGTGAAGTCTATATTCACCCGAAGATCCTCGACGGATATGGCGAAGGGATGTCAAAGTCGAAGGGGAATGGCGTCGATCCCGTTGATGTCATGGAGAAATTCGGCGCGGACGCCTTGCGTTTCGGATTGGCATACCTCACCACCGAGACCCAAGACATTCGCATGCCGGTCAGTTTCGAGTGCCCCTCGTGTGGGCAGCTCGTGGAGCAAAACCGTGAAAATCGCATGCTGCCGCGGATCGTCTGCCCTCATTGCAAGAAGCCCTTCGCCACCCAGTGGGCCGAGAAACCAGAGGATCGACAACTCCCACGGGGTCCCGTGGTCAGCGAACGCTTTGAGCTTGCCCGGAACTTCTGCAACAAGCTTTGGAATGCTTCGCGCTTCGTCCTGATGAACTTGGAAGGATTCGCGCCGGGGTCCGTGAACGACGACGAGCTGATGCTGGAAGACCGTTGGCTGTTGAGCCGATTATCCAACGTCATTGAGCAAGTCACCGAGCATTTGGAGCATTACCGATTTTCCGAGATGGCCCGGCAGCTCTACGACTTCGCCTGGGACGAATTCTGTAGCTTTTACGTGGAAATGGTCAAAGTCCGCCTACAGAACCCGGCAACGCGGACCGTGGCTCAACGACTGCTGGCCCATGCCCTCGATGTCCTTTTGCGATTACTCCATCCCGTGATCCCATTCATCACGGAACACGTTTGGCAATTGTTGGGCAAAGTTGCCCCCGAGCGGGGAATACCCTCACCGGTCCCGGCCGCGGAAAGCATCATGATTGCCCCCTGGCCTCAGCCGGTGAAGGCCCACCAAGATCGCCACATTGAATCGCAGTTTGGTTGTTTCCAGGACGTTTTGAAATCCCTGCGTGAATACCGCATGCGGAATGCACTTCCTCCTGCGGAAGTGATGAATGTTGAGATCCAGTGCACGGATGCATTCCACGCCCTTCTTGAACCGATGGTTCCGTATTTTGGGGTCATGGCAAAGGCGAACGTTGAGTTCGTCAGTGGTGAGGGAACCGCGCTGAGCACAATTGTTCACGTGAGTGACGGCTTGTGTGTCCGCGTGCGTTTGTCCGACGCAGAGCGGGCCCGCGAAATTGCCCGCAAGCAACAGGAATTGACGAAGCTCGAGTCGTTGATTGCCTCGAAACGTCGCAAACTCGAAAACGCCGATTTCGTGAAAAAGGCCCCGCCCCACGTCGTAGAAAAGGAGCGTGAGTCGTTGCGACAGTTGGAGGACCAGCGGGCAGCGGCCCTGGCCGTCGTCGCTCAATTGCAGAATCAAGCCTAACATGCTTCGCCATGCCTGAACTGCCCGAAGTCGAAACCATGCGGCGCGGGGTTCGCCCGCTGGTTGGTGGTACGATTATCGAGGCGTTCTGCCCTCCCTCACATCATCATCCGATTAAATACAGGCCGCCGCCTGAAACCCTGTTTCCCGCGCTTGTGGGAAGGTCGATCAGGGCCGTCGAACGTTGTGGCAAGCGATTGCTCCTGCGTCTTGACAACGATCACGCTCTAGTCATTGAGCCACGCATGACCGGTCGCGTCTCGCTCAATCCGCCCCAGCTTCCCAGCCATACCCGACTCGTCCTCCGTGTGAGAATGACGCAGCCTCGGGGGAATCGCAAGGGTGCCCCGGTCGAACACACAATGATCTTTCGTGACGTTCGTGGCCTGGGGGCCGTTCACCTTCTCGACGCCAATTCGTGTCGGACAGAGCTCGGACCTCAGAACATCGGCCCAGACGCCCTAGACATCTCTTGGCAAGAGCTGCGGGATCGACTGCGTCATCGAAAGTGCGCCATCAAGGTGGCGTTGCTCGATCAAAGGGCCATCGCGGGTGTGGGAAACATCTACGCCTCAGAGGCCCTCCATCTCGCGCGAATTCATCCTACCACCCCTTGCCACCTCATAAGCAACCGTCGATGGCGAACGCTTCAACAGGCGTTACATCTCGTACTCGAAGAGGCGATCGCCAAGCAAGGTTCGACCTTGTCCGACGGGGCATATATCACCCCCAGTGATGAGGCCGGTCGTTACCAGGACGAGCATAGAGTATATCAACGCACCGGCGAGCGATGTATCCAATGCCGTCGCGGCATTATTCGCCGGATCATCCTTGGCCAGCGATCCACCTTCTATTGCCCGGTGTGTCAGCCTGCGCCGCGCGGAAGTTAGCTTTTCGTGCCAGTACGGAAATGACAAACCGACAGGCAGACATCTCGCTTAGAGCCTATCCCACAACCTTCCCTCACCCGTTGTGCGGCAGACGGATCGGGCGTGAGGGTGGCTCGAATCCCTGCCGGCTTTCTCGATGAAGTCCGAGGGTCGCTTGCCCTCACCCCAACCCTCTCCCGGAGGGAGAGGGAACTTTGGGCTAGGCTCTTAGTAAATATGAAATAGCACAGGGATCACCTTGTGCAAGTGAAGCCACTCAAGGGCGCCTGTCGCCGGAAAGATTAGCCCAATCAGCGCAGCATCCAGGACTGCCCGAGTAAAAACTCTGATATTGATCGTTTGCACATCAGGGCCAGACTGAAAATGGAAACTCGGCCACAAGCGAGCCGTACCACCAAAATAGGTAATGGCGGCCTGACCAAACTTTTGGGCTAGAAACCGTTCTTCGTAAATCATGGCCGGATAATGGGATGCGAAGAAAACCACCAACAGAAACGCGGCGACGGTCAAGGAGCCTAAAGCCAGGCCGGTCCCAATAAAGCCAAGCGCCGAAAACATGTACAGGGGATGTCGAACGAGCGAATAAGGGCCGTCCACGACCAAGTCGCGGCCTTTTTTCCCGGAGATATATGCAGCAGCCCAAACTCTTCCCAGAGCCGCAATGAAAAGGAGCGCGTATCCTAGCGTTTCCAGTGTCTCCTCGATCATGCCATCTTCCGTGTAAACATGATGAGAGAAGAGGATCGCCGGTATCAACAGAATGATGATCGCCTTCGTCGTCAAAAGTCGCACGGGAAACGTCTTTTTTGAGAAAGCTATTCTCCAACGGGATACAGCCGCCACCTTTGAGGGTAACAGAAACGACGATTTCGCTCCATAGAAGTTTTTTTGCCCTCGCGGAGGGTTATTTGCCGTTTTGTACACACTGCCGGATCCTCCGTGCCACGCGTTCACAGCGGCAGCCAAAGTCCAGACCTGCTATACTAGAGAATCTTACGAGGATTGTTGCCCAAATCGCCTTTCAAGGAGGCAAATAAGCAGATGTTGATTCAACAACTCATGATTCTTCTTCCGTGCTACAGCCTTGAAGACTTTCAGGTCAGTCGCAGTGATGAAGAAGCGGAAGAGATTCTCGCGGGTTTTTGTGGGCTATTTCATCCGGCTCTTATACACCAAACCCAAAACATGCCGCGATGGGAGCGAGCCTATGATCCCCCCATCGCCCCTGATCAGGCCCTGATTGTCATCCCCGAGTGTTCGGAAAAATGCCTTCCCAGCACTTGGTTGGCGGATTTGCCGCCTGGCCAATCAGTTGTCGTCCGACGCTACCGCAATCTTGCCGGTCTTTGGGAGGCAATCGGCCATCTGACGGGCAAACCCCTGGAAGTCCCGCAACCCCAATGGATCGACGACTTTATCGCCCTGGGATACGCCTATCTTCAAGTCGAATTAATGACCCGTCAGCTTCGTTACATGAGCAACCTTGACGAATTGCGATTTCGCGATCACACAGTCAAGGCGGCGACAGCACTGTTCGAAGGCAACACCGACCAAGTGAAAGAGCATCTCCAAAGGAGCTTCGATCTGTTGACAGAATCAAGGGAGTACTTCTACCCCGTTCAAACCCACCTGATCGACCTGACGCTGACCGCAGGTACCACACTTGGACCAGGGTTACAGCGCGAACTGGAGGACGGCAAACAGGTCAATGTCCTGACCACAGGCCAACTTCTCGTAAAAATGTTGCACCATTATCCGAAGACCTTGCAATCGCTGAAAGAAGCCTTAGAAGCTGGGCGTGCGAACGTCGTGGGGGGCGAGGACGAAGAATCCGCAAGTGCCTTCCTACCCCAAACGACGTTGATCCGACACCTGGTGTATGGTCACAAACAATGGCAGGAAGTCCTAGGAAGTCGGCCCCAGATTTTTGGAAAACGGCGTTTTGGACTGACCCCGCTCATGCCGGGACTGTTGAGCAGCTTTCGCTACGAGGGGGTTCTTCATTTTGCGTTAGATGACGGCAAGTTTCCGCTCCCCAATCAGAGCAAACTCCGCTGGGAAGGCTTGGACGAAGCCGTGATTGATGCCGTGGGGCGGGTTCCCCTGGACGCTTCCCGGGCATCGACGTTCCTTAAGTTGGGCGAGACTGTCGGTCGAGCCCTCGATTTGGATCACGCGGCCACGGTGATCTTCGCCCACTGGCCCGGCCAGGTTGCGACATGGTACAAGTTCCTCCGCCGGGCCGCCGAATATTCGCCGATTCTTGGTCAGTTTTCCCTTCTGACAGCTTACTTTCGGAACACCCAGTACGTTGGGTCACGGCTTACGTATAAGGCCGATGAGTACCGTCCTCCCTACCTTGCCCAAGCCGTCGCCGAGTCACAGGTCGATCCTGTCGGCCGATGGATACGCTTTGTGCGGGTGAACCTCCACGCGCAGGTCTTGTCCAATCTTGTCGTGATGCGGTCACTTGTTAATGGCCGCTGGGACGAAATCGCAATGCAGTCCTGGCAACTTGCGCAAGAGGCTCTGAAACAAAGTGACGACAGTCTCACGGCTCATGACGCGATGCCGAACTCGGGGGAGTTGTTGTCGCAACTTTCCGATGCCATCCGTCGTGTGGCCTCTGCCCTGGTTGAGCTATTACCGCGCAGCCGAGATGCCACCTCGGTCGGCACTTTGGTCCTCAACCCCATGAGCTTCCCCTGTCGTCTCCCTGTGAGTTCCGCGGTCAAGGCATGCGAAATGACCGGCGAAAATCCGGGGAAGGCCCCGTCAATCGTGGTATCGGTCCCCTCGTTTGGGTACTCTTGGAGCGAGCACGCCGCTGAAACGGAAAAGCCCTCCCAACCAAAAGGCTCCTGGTGGAGTCGTCTTTGGTCACGGAGAAAGTCTGACGAGGAAGAAAACAAGATCACCCTGCAAACCGAATCTTTCGAGGTCCAAATCGACAAAACAACCGGTGGCATTCAAGGGCTGTATCCGCTGCCTTACGGCCGGAATCTCCTCGGCCAACGCTTGGCGATGCGCTTCCTTCAGAGCGGCACAGTGGGGGACTCCGAAGATGATCCGGAGGCCTTTTACTCCCGTATGATTGCCGAGACGATCGAGCAGAGGGAGACCGTTTCGGGGACGAAAGAGGTACACGCATCGGGCCGTCTTGTCGATGCAGGAGGCGAGCTTGTCGCCCGATTTACCCAAGTCATCCGTGTGTGTCCGGATTTGCCATTCATACGCCTCGACATCCGTTTAGACCCCGAGCGGCTGCCGGAGGCCAACCCCTGGAATTCATATTACGCATGCCGTTTCGCCTGGAGCGACGAGTCCATGGCCGTTCGCCGCTCCCTGGGCTTTGCGTGTGTGGAAACTGAACTGGAGAGGTTCGAGAGCCTTTATTTTGTGCAACTGGCAAGTTCGTCCCATTCATTGACGCTATTAACACCGGGTTTGCCTTACCATCGCATGGTCGGGCTCCGTAAATTGGACACGTTACTACTTGTCCGCGGCGAAACAACACGAGAGTTCACTGTGGGCATCGGGCTGGATATCCGGTATCCGCTCCGCGCGGCCCTCCAACTGATTCAACCGACCGTCGCGATTCCAAGTGTCTCTCCGCCGCCTTCCCCGCCTTCGGCCTGGCTTCTGACGCTTGACGTTCAAAACGTCATCGTTAGCGCTATCGAGCCGGTAGTCGCCAACGACCAGGTTGCCGAGTTGCGAATCCTTCTTACAGAAACAGAGGGACGGGCAGGGCCGCTCAACCTTCGGCTCTGTCGGCCTATTCAGTCCGCGTATCGGACAGATGCCTTTGGCGAGGTCCTCGAACCCCTTGCCATCAAGGATGACCAAATTGCCGCAAACATTGGACGGTTTCAGACGATGTTCATCTCCGTGAAATTTGTCTGAGCGCGATCGATAGCCATGCAGGACCCCTTTCGAGCATCAGAAACCAATACCCCATGCAATAGGTCTGGGGCAAACACACCGTTCATGGTCGTGACCATCGACGGCCCGGCCGCCTCCGGGAAGAGTACCGTCGCCAAGATGCTGGCCCAACAATTGGGATTTCGGTATCTCGACACAGGAGCCATGTACCGCGCTGTGGCCTTGGCCGGGTTGCGAAAAGGTACCGACTGGGACGATGCCGACCAGGTCTCTCGGCTTTTGGATGGTCTCGACCTTCGGATAACCGGCACGAAGGTCTTCCTCGGCAAGGAAGATGTTACCGAAACCATTCGCACGCCTGAAGTCACACGTGTTACCTCGATCGCAGCCGATTCACCGTTGGTGAGGCAGTATCTTATCGGCATGCAACGGGCCATCGCAAAGGAAACAAACCTCATCACCGAAGGCCGCGATCAAGGTACCGTAGTCTTCCCCGATGCCGATTGCAAATTCTTTCTGGTGGCATCCCCTGAGGAACGCGCCCGCCGTCGTTGCCGTGATTATGAGCGACTGGGTAAACCGACCGCGTATGAGGAGGTCCTTAAGGACATCCTAGAACGAGATCAGCGCGACCGGGAGCGTCCATTCGGAGGACTGGCCCGCGCCGAGGATGCCATTGAGATCAATACCGACAATCTTTCCCCGGAGGAAGTGGTCGCCCTGATCGTTCCCATCATCCGGGCAAAAAGCGAGGGAAAGCGCGATTCGCAAACGAAATAGGGCGCAGTGGGGCACCCATGAACGTCGGGTCCAACTGCACCTCGCCGCTGATCAATCGTGAATTACTTCGCGCGTCCCCGCCGCTTCAGGGCAGAAACACACGCCAAGCCGTCGACGCGTGTTGGTCCTCCAAGCCTCATTCTTGTTGCACGGAGGATGACGACGGCGACGACTTCACATCCTGGCTTCCTTCGCCTGCAGAAAGGACAGTGTTATTCTGGCCATTTCCTGCGTCGGGCGGCGTCGCTCGCGGGGTTTCCTTGTCGGGGATGTCCTCAAGCAGGGCAAACTTCGCGGCAATCGCTGTTGCGGGTTTCGCCGCCAGCTTTTCGACTGCCTCCGGTCGTAACCGAACCTCCGCCCGCTGATACTTTCGAAAACCGGTACCGGCGGGAATGAGTCGGCCCAGGATGACGTTTTCCTTCAACCCGACCAAACGATCAACTTTGCTGGCAAGGGCTGCTTCCGTGAGGACCCGGGTTGTTTCCTGGAAGCTGGCCGCCGAGATAAAACTATCACTCTGCACAGCCGCCTTGGAAACGCCGAGCAACTGAACGGCCGCCCGTGCTGGGGTAGGTTCCACGGCCTTGGCCGGGACGCCACCACGCGATTCTACTTCGGCGTTCCGCTGTTCAAAGACTTCCCGCGGCACAATCTCGCCCTCGTGATATCCGGTGTCACCCGGGCTGACGACTTTGACACATCGGGCCAACTCCGCGTTTCGGCGTCGGAATTCAAACTTGTCGATCAACGTTCCGATCAACAGCCCTGTGTCTCCGCCTTCCAGAATACGAACCTTTCGCAGCATTTGAGCTACGATGATCTCAATATGCTTGTCGTTGATATCCACCTGTTGCTGGCGATACACGCTTTGAACTTCCTGCACGAGGTATCGCTGCAACTCTTCTTCTCCTGAAATGCGGAGAATTTCGTGAGGGTTGAGCGGACCTTCCACAAGGCTTTGACCGGCCTGGACATAGTCACCGGTGTGAACCCGCAGGTGCTTTCCCGGGCCAATCAGGTGTTCCCGTTCGATACCACTTTCACTCCGGATGACGATCGTCCTTCG
>Ga0209608_1002793_pt1 | contig 11841 bp, 11 predicted proteins | sample AD_UKC130_MetaG_FD_184428 | JGI IMG/M metagenome (GOLD analysis project Ga0209608, IMG submission 184428) | Active sludge microbial communities of municipal wastewater-treating anaerobic digesters from Canada - AD_UKC130_MetaG (SPAdes) (version 2) | ecosystem: Engineered > Bioreactor > Anaerobic... | reverse complement strand
GAGTACAACGAATACCACAAACTGAATCACAAGGTAGAGTACATACCTCGGCAGCTTCAGTTGTGGTATTTCCAGAAGCAGATGAATTTGATGTAAAAATAGATGAAAAAGATATAAAAAAAGAAATATTTTGCGCATCAGGGCATGGCGGTCAATCTGTAAATACAACTTATTCTGCTGTTAGGCTCACACATATCCCCTCAGGCATTAGTGTTTCATGCCAAGATGAACGTAGCCAAACTCAAAATTTAGAAAAAGCATATACTTTACTTCGGTCTCGTATTTTTCAGCTAGAATATCAAAAATATTTAGATAACATTTCACATCAGCGAAAAACAATGGTTTCTACAGGAGATCGCTCTGCTAAAATACGTACTTACAATTATCCACAAAATCGAGTTACAGATCATCGCATAGGACTCACACTATACAATCTAACAGAAATAATGGAAGGCAACCTCGATGAGATAATAGATGCATTACGTATAGCAGAAAATGCAGAAAAATTAAAAGCAGAAACAGAATAAAATATCATTATGACAAAGTATGAATTGCAAAAACTAATTTTTTCTAAACAATCTGTTCTTTGTGTAGGATTAGATACAGACCTTTATAAATTACCAGAAACCCTTGTAAGTAGCTATAGCACAAAAGCTATAGAAATTTTTAATAAAAAAGTAATAGATGCCACACTGCCATATACTATAGCATATAAAATCAATTTGGCTTTTTATGAAATATACGGAGCAGCCGGTTATGAAATGCTAGCTAACACTTTGGAATATATACAATCTCTAAATGAACCAGTATTTTTAATAGCTGACGGTAAAAGAAATGATATAGGTAACACTGCTGAAAAATATGCAAAAGCATATTTTTCAAAACCTTTAAACTTTGATGCTATCACTATTAATCCTTTGATGGGAAGGGATACATTAGATCCTTTTCTGAAATTTGATGATAAATGGATAATACCATTAGGGCTCACGTCTAACCCTGGAGCACAAGATTTTTTATTAGCAAAAACTAATAATGATGAATATTTTTTTGAGAAAATAATGAAAACTCTAGCTAATGATATATCTAGTGAAAAAATGATGTTTGTTGTCGGAGCTACACAGCAATCACTTTTACAATATATTAGAAAATTATTTCCAGATTATTTTTTTCTAATACCAGGAATAGGAGCACAAGGTGGGAATTTGCAAGAAACATTACAAAATACATTAACTCCAGAAGGTAATATTTTAATAAATGTATCACGAGATATAATATATACAGACAATACAAATGCTTTTCAACAAAAAATTGAATTAAAAGCTAAAGAGTACCAAGCAATTATGAAGAGATACATTATTTAAATAAAAATTAATAATAGAATATCATACTATCATTGCAAAGCCAATTGCTACAAATGGAAATAAAAAGCTAAGTATAAAAACTAAAGATAAAAATTTAGCGAATAATTTTTGTTGAACATTTTTGAGTGGTACAAATAGAACAATTGCTGAAGCTACTAATGAGAGCCATAAAATAGGGTGAGTGACATATCTATTCGTAGTAACATTGTAAACCCTTCGTTGTGGATTAATAGAATAGCTAAAAATAACACCAAGAATCCTTGATTTTTTTAAAAAAATTGTTCCGTTTTGCTCTAAAAGATATATGTCATTTAGAGATAGTCTCTCAGCTAATATTTCACTTTTACAAGCTTTGATAACAAAATTTTCTTCATTATTTTGTGGTTCTAATAGATAAGCATTATCGCATTCATGCCATTGTTTAGGTAGATAATAATCAAAAATAAATATAATGCTTAAAATTAAAAATATTACATTTAACCAAGATGGGTAAAGAATTTTACTAATAGGTAAATTATTTAGTTCTTCTTCTTTTTTTCTAAATTCTTCATATCTCATTTGAGCATATTGATATGCTTGTTTTTTATATTCATTATCAGTATTTTGATGTATATATTGTGAGCCTTTATTATTTATTAAAAATAAATATGCTTCAGTAATTTGAATAAATTTATCTGCTGAACTCTCGCTAGTATTACTATCAGGATGATAAATTTTTGCTAATTCTTTATATCTTTTTTTAACATCATTTTCAGTAGCATTATTATTTAATGATAGTATTTTTAGAGCTTGCTGTCTATTCATAAAAATAATGTATTATATAAAAATCTAGATAGATTATATATATTCACTTCCTTTTTCTATTAAAATATCTTGTACAATATTTCTAAGAGATTGCTCATCATTTTTATTTAATATTAAAAGCATATCATCATTTTCAACAACAATAAAATCATTTAAGCCTTCTATGACAACAAGCTTTTTATTAGCAGGCATTTGAATTAAGCAATTTTCTGAATTATAAATCATAAGATTTTTGCCAATTATGCTATTATTATTTTCATCTTTTGGTCTTTTTTCGTAAAGAGAAGCCCATGTTCCCAAATCATTCCATGGGAATTCAGAAATTATAGTATATACATTATTTGCTTTTTCCATTATAGCATAATCGACAGATATTTTTTTAATATTGGAATAAATTTTTTCTATTTTTTGTTGTTCATTTTCTGTATAATACCAAGATAGATCACTCATGAAAGCATTATAAATTTCTTGTTCATATTCTTTAAAGGCGTCGATAATAGTTTTAGCACTCCACACAAATATACCAGCATTCCAGAGAAAATCACCACTTCTAATAAATGTACGTGCTAATTCTATAGCTGGTTTTTCGGTAAAAGTTTTTACTTTGCAAATTTTATGGCCTTTTTTTGGAATAAATTGAATGTATCCAAACCCTGTATCTGGACGAGTTGGCTTGATTCCTAAAGTCATCAATACATCATTATTTTTTACATATTCTATAGCTTGATTAATTGTATCTACAAAGGACTCTTCATCTTCAATTAAATGATCTGATGGTGCAAATATCAAAATTGCATCAGGATTATTTTTATAAATCTTAGCTGAAGCATATGCAACAGCAGGTGCTGTATTTCGCCTATCAGGTTCTATTATTATTTGCTCATCTGTTATCTCAGGTATTTGCTCCTTTAATATATCGACATGAATTCTAGAAAGGACAAAACGTATATTTTCTTTTTTAACAACTTTGCAATATCTTTTGTATGTACTTTGTATTAGCGTCTGCCCTGTAAATAAAATATCTAAAAATTGTTTAGGTTTATTCTCTCTACTCATTGGCCAAAAACGTACACCAGTACCACCAGACATTATAACGCAATATACATTCTCATTCATAATATTTTTTTACAAATTTACTTATTTTTGCTATCAATAAAAAATTTTATTGTTTATAGTTATAAATATATATATTTAATTTTTAATTCTAATATTAATTACTATACATTTTAATAAATAAAAATGATTTATTAAAAATTAATGGTTCAGTTTTTGATATAAATAACAAAAAAATATATATGAGAAAATTTTTCTTTTTACTTTTACTATCATTAATATCCATAATATCTCTAAACTCTCAAATAATTTATTCGACTAATTACAAATATGACGCTGATATAGTAGTGTATGTAACAGATTATAAGTATGATGCTGATTTAATAGTTTATAAATGCGATTATAAGTATGATGCTGAGGGCAATAAGGGGTTATGGTATTTCACAGAATACAAATATGATGCGGATAAGGTAATATATTTTACTGATTATAAATATGATGCGGACATAGTAATATATTTTACTAAGTATAAATATGATGCTAAATGGGTAGATGCTGCTAAGAAACACCTTTTATATTAATATTTTAAAATCATAGGGATTTCTCTTAATTTCAACTTCTTTTAATATTAGACTGTTTCCCTCATTTTAATTACTTTTCATCGACCCAATAATTTCTTTAATATTTTTAATATTTTTTTGTAATAAGTATTGTTCTATTCCATGTAATATGTCTTGACTTATTGAAGGATTTATGAAATTAGCAGTACCTATTTGAATTGCTGTAGCTCCAGCTAAAAAATATTCTATAGCGTCCTGCCAAGATATAATGCCACCACTAGCTATTATAGGTATATTTACAACTTGTGCACATTGATAAACCATTCTCAATGTTATAGGTTTAATAGCAGGTCCTGACAAGCCGCCGGTAATAGTAGCTAATTTGGGTTTCATAGTATTAATATCTATTGCCATTCCTAAGTAAGTGTTTGCTACAGTGATAGCATCTGCATGCTCATACTGGCACAGAAGGGCAAAATCCTCTATATTAGTTACATTAGGTGAAAGTTTCACAATTAAGGTTTTATTGTATGTTTTTCTCACTTTTTGTAGTAGCTCTTTTAATAGATCATAATTAGTACCAAACTGCATACCACCATGTTTTACATTTGGGCATGACACATTTAGTTCTACTGCATCTACTCTATCTATATTATCTAATATTGAAACTGCTTCTACATAATCTTCAACTGCATTGCCTGCCACATTTACTATAATATTTGTTTGATATTTAGTAATGGCTGGTAAAATCTCATCTATAAAATAATGAACACCTTTATTTTGCAATCCAACAGCATTTAGCATTCCTGCGCTAGTTTCAGCCATTCTAGGATAATTATTGCCTTCACGTGGTTCTAGTGTTGTTCCTTTAGTAATTATGGCTCCCAATATTGATGGGTCAAAGAAATCTTCAAATTCTTGTCCGTAGCCAAATGTACCACTGGCTGTCAATATTGGATTTTTTAATTTTAATTTACCTATTTCAACTGTTATATTCATTTAAAAATTTAGGTTATTAATAAGGTTAGAATCAAACACAGGTCCATCTATGCAAGCTCTGAGATTGCCATTCTTTGTAGAGACAGCACAGCATAAACATGCTCCTATACCGCATCCCATTAGTGTTTCTAGGGATACTTCGCAATATAAATTGTTATTCTTACAGATTTCTATAATTTTATTTAGCATTATTGTGGGACCACACGAATAAACATAGTCAAATTTTTCTAATTTTTTTTCAAAAATATTTGTTATTACTCCTTTATCTCCAAAAGAGCCATCATCAGTAGATACTATTACCTCACCATATTTTTTGAAATCATTTATGAGCATTGCTTGTTCATAATTTCTAAAGCCTAGGAATATATGTTGTAGATTATTATTGGCAGCTAGTTGATTGCTCAAGAATAATAATGGTGCTATGCCACAGCCTCCACCTATCAAAGCGACTTTTTTGTTTGTAGGAATTGTAAAACCTTTACCTAATGGCAGTATGGTGTCTATTTTATTGCCTTTTTGCAATGTTTTTAGATATTGTGTGCCTTCCCCTTTTATTTGGATTAAAAATTGAATTTCCTTATCTGAGACAAAGTGAATAGAAAGTGGTATACGTAAAAAAGATTGTAAAGTAGGTGGCACATAAAATTCTGCGAATTGTCCTGGCTGAATGTGGGGGCAGTCGGCTGGTAAATCTAAATGTAAACGAAAATGTGAACTATTTATTTCCTCGTTATCAAGTACTATGAGCTGAGTATGAAATTTTTTATTATTCATTTATTTCTTTATCAGCATTTTCCGAATCATTTTCTTTATTTTCTTCAGTTATATTGTCTGCTTCATCTTTTTGATCTTCAGATTCTTCTTTTAAATCTTCTATAGTGATAATGTCATGTTCTATTAATAAATTATACCATTGAATAATTTTTTTAATATCTTTATTAGTTACTGCTTCACGGTCCCAGTTAGGGAGCATTTTATCCATAAATTCGAACAGTAGTTCCTCGTTGTTAGTGTCAATATCTATTTTTTGTCCATTATTTTCTTTTAAAATATTTTTAAATACTTCCTCTACATGCACTTGACCATCTACTGTAACAACAACAATATCAGACAAAGGGCTAATCTTATTATTTAGAAAAACTGGAGAACGTTTACCATCTATTAAGCTTTCTACTATAAAAGCAGATTTATTATTACCAATTATCTTATATAACCCTGGTTTACCTGAGATGTACATTATTTTACTTAGATCCATATTATTTTATTTTTTATTAAATAGTAGCACTATACGCATTAATATCAGGAGATATTTTTTTAATTAATCCTTGCAAAACATTTCCTGGACCTACTTCTATAAATTCTTTAGCTCCATCATTTATCATATTTTTAATAGTTTGAGTCCATTTGACAGGAGAGGTAAGTTGATCAATAAGGTTTTGTTTTATCTGCATAGAATCTATCGATGGTAGAGCTGATACATTCTGATAAATAGGACATATAGGAGTTTGGAAAGGTGTCTTGTTAATAGCAGTTTCTAATTCTAATCTAGCTGGCTCCATCAATGGACTATGAAAAGCGCCGCCTACTTTGAGTGGCAATACACGTTTAGCACCTGCTGCTTTTAGTTTTTCCATAGCTAATTCTATACCTTTCATAGAGCCAGAAATGACTATCTGACCAATAGTGTTATAATTGGCAGGTACCACGATTTCTTCAGTTATAGTAGATAAAACTTCTTCTACAGTTGTCTCATCTAATCCAATAACTGCTGCCATGGTACTTGGATGTATTTCGCAAGCTTTTTGCATAGCCATAGCTCTTGCAAAAACCAATTTTAGTCCATCTTCGTATGTCATTGCTTTAGCCGCTACTAAAGCTGAAAATTCACCTAATGAATGACCTGCAACCATATCTGGCTTAAAGTTATCAGATAAAATATTAGCTAAAGTAACACTATGTATAAATATCGCGGGTTGAGTAACTTTTGTCTGCATTAGATCCTGCTCTGTACCCTCAAACATTATTTTTAATATGTCGAATCCTAAGATCTCATTAGCTTTATTCATCATCTCTTTAGCTAATGGATAATTATCATAAAGTTCTTTTCCCATGCCAGGATATTGAGCTCCTTGTCCAGGGAATACATATGCTTTTTTCATAATTTTCTAAATTTTAAGATTTTCAATTATAACTTTCGCCACTAATATTTGTACCCGAGGCCGGAATCGAACCGGCAAGAGCAAAAGCCCATTGGTTTTTGAGACCAACGCGTCTACCAGTTCCGCCACTCGGGCATATAATTTTGATTATCTTTCATTTAATATTTTGTAAACAATCTATTTTTTGCAAAAATACAAATTTTTTTAATTTTATGAAATCTATAAAAATTAGAAAAGCCCAGTTAAAATTTTTTAACTGGGCTTTTGCTAGAAAAAAAATTAAATTTTATTATTCATTATTAGTTTTGTCGGTCATTTTTAATGATTTAGCATTTATTATATCTCTATCGCCTAAAAGTTTTAATAGTTCAGGTTGTTTGAGGCTCATACCCCATTGTCTCATTTTTTTTTAAATTAAAAATAAAATTTTGTTTATTAAAATATAAAAACATAATTTTGTAAAAAATTTTATTATGAAAAAAGTATTTATTTTATCATTAATCGTTATCTCATGTGCGTTTGTTCTGAATTCACAAACTAATAATAATATTTATTTGTATCCCGCAGATGAGATGCTACTGAGACAAAAAGTAGTAGAGAATCCTAATCTCATATTAGAATATATGATTTATGAGGATAACCTTAAAGCTTTGTCCAATAAAGATTTTACAATGTTAAAAACTGATACCTTGATTAACGGAAAGCGAGTTATTCCTGTAGTATTTCATATAATACATACTTATGGAGTTGACAATATCTCCAAAGATCAAGTATTAGATGCTTTAGAAAAATTAAATATAGATTTTAACAAACAAAATAGTGACACTGCTGATACTTATTATTTATTTAAAAGCAGAGCAGCTAACTGTAATATAGAATTTCGTTTAGCACATATAGATCCAAATGGTAACTGCACTGATGGTATTGTGAGACATTATAGTCCAGAGACTAATTATGCATATTTCAATACTATGAAAAAATATGTGTGGGATCCTACTAAATATATGAATATTTTTGTAGTTAATTTTATTTATCCAGAAGGGATGGCATTACCAGATGGAGCAGTGATAGGTGGTATGTCGCCTTTCCCTCCAGATAATCCTCTTAGCCAAGCTCTCACTGGTGGTGATACTGATGTTGACGGAATATTAATTAGGCATGATTGCATCGGCACCATAGGTAGTGCTGAAAATTTTGGAAATTACCCAATAAATATGGCTAATCGTAATTTTACTCATGAAGTAGGTCATTATTTTAATTTATATCACACATTTCAAAATTTAATGTTAGGACTTATCCCCGCTACTAGTGGATGTCCAACTTTTTTAGCACCTAATGGCGACGAGGTAGATGACACTCCACCTGTAGATGTAGCTACACAAAACACATCTCTTAACTGTTTCACCCCTGGGTCTCGAAATACTTGTGCAGAAACACCTGATGAACCAGATATGATAGAAAACTATATGGATTATCAATGGGGTTATTGTAATAATATCTTCACTATAGGACAGTATCAGAGAATTGATGGTGCTTTAAATGGTTATAGACGCAATCTTTGGTCTGCAGAAAATTTACATGCAACAGGTGTAATAGAAGATAATCCAGTAGAATGTGCTCCCATAGCAGATTTTTTCTCTACTACACAGTATGTATGTGCTGGTACAGAAGTGAATTTTTACAATTCTTCATATAATGGCACAGCTACAACTTTCAACTGGACTTTCACAGGAGGTATGCCTGCTAGCTCTACTATAGAAAATCCGACAATCACATACAATACTCCTGGCACATATGCTGTTACCTTAGAAGTAAGCAATGCGCAAGGTACTAGTAATATCACAAAAACAAATTATATTCATGTTTATAGTACCACTACTAACAATACAGCACCTATGAGCGAATCTTTCGAGACTAGTTCTATAAATGATTTTATAGTAATTAATGATACTGGCTCTGTATGGCAAATTAGTAATGGAATAGGTTACTCTGGTAGCAAATCTATGTATTTACAGAATTTCTCTGGTAATAATGCCGGTAGTTTAGATGAATTTATTACTCCAGCATATGATCTCACTGATTTACCATCTGGTTCTGCAAAAGTGTCTTTCAAGGTTGCTTATGCAGGTAAATATGTTGCAGGTACCATTTTAACTCCTGCAGATACCATTTACGATAAATTGACTGTTTATACTTCTAATAATTGTGGCGAGACTTGGCAAAATAGACTAGTTAAAAGTGGTGAAGATCTAGCTACTACTAGTCCTTTAGAAATTGAATTTAATCCTAGCTCTACAGATCAATGGGCAGAGTTCAGTTTTATTATTCCGGCTGGATTAGTAACTAATATGGACAATATGAGATTAAAATTTTCTTTTTATTCTAATGGAGGTAATAATATTTACATTGATGATATTAATATTGCTTCATTATCTGGATCTGACATAAATTCGCAAACTCTTGCAGGTAATGAAATTAAATTGTATCCCAATCCAGCTAATTCTGATACTAAATTGTATTTAGAACTAAATAATTCATACAATGTTTCTATTCAAATAATAGACCTTAATGGCAGGTTAGTCAATGATGTATTCAATAATAAAATGAGTGTTGGCAGCTATAATATTGATATAAATAATGTTGATAATTTAGCAACTGGCATTTATTATGTGAAAGTGAGATTAGATAATAATGAGACATTTCTGCCATTGGTTAAGCAATAATAAGATCTATTTTAAGTAACCCCAAAATATAATATAAATTAAGCAATATTTATAGTGCTATTTTTATTATGTCTTTTTAAGAAAGTTTTTATTTTTGTAAAAAAAATAATTATGAAATCAACCAAATTTTCAATTTTAATCATTTTATTATCTTTATTATTAACTAGTTGTAATGTTAGTTGGCATGCTCAATATGAATATCTAAATAAAGTACCTAGAAATGAAGCAGTCGCTATCAATAATAGTGAAATAAATAAAATCAATAATGAGGTCAATGAACTTGCATTAGTTGAGTTAGGGGAAAGTCAATTTGATAGTGTTAAAAAAATTAATAGTTTTGTTTTTACACAAAATAGTATTTTTACTAATAAATTGAATAATAATGTAACAGAAAGTAACAAATTACTTAAAAGCAATGTAATTATTCCAACCAAAATATCAGCCAAACATACATATTCACAAGCTCAAGAGATGAGTAGCAGTTCATCTCTGAACTGGATTGTAAGGTTACTTTTACAGGTGCTAGTATTAGCATTGTTATTGACTTTATTAGGATATTTATTACCTACAAATGTTTTTAATTGGGTTTTGTCAATATTACTTGTTCTATTTGTAATTTATTTAATTTTTTATTTAATACGTTGGCTATAATTATAATAGTTTATAATAGCTGTGAGTGTGAAGTATTAGACTATAGAGTAGGAGGTAAGGTGACGGTGGAATGGGAGAGGTAGTGAAGTTTTACTTAATATTTCTCAGATATAAAAGATACAGAATAGTTAAAATTATTTATTGTGTTTTTCTAAAAGATTTTATTAGTTCTGCTTAGTAATTTTTTACTTCTATTAAGCTAAAAATCTTTTAATTAGAATTATTTTATAATAAATTTTGTTATTTTTGCAAAAAAAGTTATGATAAGAGATGAAAAAATTTTTTCGTTAATTCAGCAGGAATTTAATAGACAGAGTGAAGGTATAGAATTAATAGCAAGTGAAAACTTTGTAAGTAACCAGGTACTAGAAGCTATGGGATCTGTACTTACTAATAAATATGCAGAGGGTTATCCACAAAAACGATACTATGGTGGTTGTCAAATAGTAGACCAATCTGAGCAATTGGCTATTGATAGAGCTAAAGAATTATTTGGTGCTGAATATGCTAATGTACAGCCCCATAGTGGAGCACAGGCTAATCTTGCAGTTTTCTTTGCATGTCTAAAACCTGGTGATAAATTTATGGGTTTAGACCTATCACATGGAGGACATCTCACTCACGGGTCACCAGTCAATTTTAGTGGGATTATATATAACCCAATAGCTTATCATGTAAAAGAAGATGGCTACATCGATTATGATGAAATGGAGAAAATTGCTTTGCAAGAAAAACCGAAAATGATTATCGCTGGAGCTTCTGCATATAGTAGAGATTGGGACTATAAACGTATGCGTCAAATAGCAGATAGCATTGGGGCTATTCTAATGGCAGATATTGCACATCCTGCAGGCTTAATAGCTTGTAAATTTTTAAATAATCCAATGGAATATTGTCATATAGTTACTACTACTACTCATAAGACTCTTCGTGGTCCACGAGGAGGGATGATACTTATTGGTAAAGATTTCGAAAATCCTTGGGGTCTTACTACTCCAAAAGGTAAAATCAAAATGATGTCAGAAATCATTAATAGTGCTGTATTCCCAGGTGCTCAGGGCGGACCATTAGAACATGTAATTGCTGCTAAAGCAGTAGCTTTTTTCGAAGATTTACAACCATCATATCGTGAATATATTACACAGGTGAGAGCTAATGCACGAGCTATGGCAAAAGCATTTATTAATAACGGATATCATGTTATTAGCGGTGGTACTGACAATCATCTAATGCTGATTGATTTACGTCCAAAATTTCCTGAGCTCACTGGTAGACAAGCCGAAGATACTCTTGTGAAAGCTGATATCACAATTAATAAAAATATGGTCCCTTTCGACACACGTTCACCTTTCCAAGCTTCAGGTATACGCGTGGGTACACCAGCTATTACTACTCGTGGATTAAAAGAAAATCATATGCCAATCATCGTTAATTTAATCGATAGAGTACTAAGTGATATTAATAATGAAAACAATATTAATGAAGTAAAATCTGAAGTTCATAAACTAATGAAAGATTTTCCTTTATATGC
>Ga0209608_1002782_pt1 | contig 11878 bp, 13 predicted proteins | sample AD_UKC130_MetaG_FD_184428 | JGI IMG/M metagenome (GOLD analysis project Ga0209608, IMG submission 184428) | Active sludge microbial communities of municipal wastewater-treating anaerobic digesters from Canada - AD_UKC130_MetaG (SPAdes) (version 2) | ecosystem: Engineered > Bioreactor > Anaerobic... | reverse complement strand
GATGGAATACATAGAATTTAAGACCAGCCAACAGAATTTTGCCATAAGGACGCATATAGATACCCTAGGGCAAAAGATATTGAAGATACTTGATATACCAATTCCAAAGGTGATAACACCTTATGAAGAATTCAGAGAAAAGCTGAATATATGATGCAAAAAAGCTAAAACAGTGATTAATAAAGGAAAAGAGGGGCATGTAGTGACACTTTTGAAAAAACAAAAACATACAAAATCTCTTTTTTCATTTATTCATGCCCATTTTATGATTATTACATTCTTGTAACTGTCAAACTCAGGAAAATGGTCTGTTTCTTCTAAGGCATCAAATAGTAAATCTACTGAATTTTTAAAGTTTTCATCATTTTTTCTTGCTTCAGATACATTAATCATCTCTAGTAATGTTGAAAAGTTTTGTTCTTCCTTTGGAGCTTTATAGTAAATATATCCTATAAGGGCTGTATAATATAGTTTCTCTATGGAGGTGACCCCATCTTTGATACTCCTAAATCTGATAGCAGCCGTAGAAATATCCCCTTAACTAAAAACACCTTAAAGCTTTTAAAAGAAATACGAAATAAGCATAAATCCAAACAAATATTTAGCCCTGACCAACTAGTATTTTGTAAATTTGATGGGAAACCCTAGATATATATACATGATGATAAAGAAATACAGTTAGAAGCTATTAATAAATTAGAAAATAATGATTATAATGCCCCCAATTATCCACAGTTTTTACATAACAAATCTAATATGGGATATTTTGATAGTCTATTTGTTCAGAACTTGCTTCAATTTTAAAGACACTTCCTGAAGTATCTAATCGATAAAAATTATCTTCTTCCAATTCTAAATTATTATATTTATTTTTCATATCATTTTTTAAAGCTTCATCATATAAATCAACTTCTTTATAATTAGGATCTATATAATCTATATTTTTCCTTTTAACAAAAGCTACCCTTTGTAAAAGATTATGAGTTTCCTCAGTAGCACCAGTATCTATAACAGAAAGAGCTTTATAAAATGCAATGTATTCATTTGGTAAAAACCAATTACCCCTATCATAATCTAAGTATAGCTTACCATTAGTAGAATCTACAAGAAACCACTCACCTTCAATAAAAACTTCTACAAAAAAGTGTCCTGCAACACTATAAAGGTAACAACCATCTTCAATCCATTCTAACTTTGCACAATCAACAATTACTGTAGGTATTCCCTTTGCTCTGGCTAAAGCAGCAAAAGCTGTTGCATAAGTTGTACAACCTCCTATTATAGGAGTAGATAAAATTTTTGAAGCAGATACTTCAAAAATTTTAGATGGTCTTTCATCTGTAGGTATTGTTCTTAAAAGATTATATATTTCTTTTAAAGTTGAGATATTTTTTTCATCATTAATTAATTCTGCCACCTTTTCAACTTGAGGAGTTATATTTACAACTTCATCTTCTTCTAAAAAAGACGATAAATTTGAATAATCAGGGTTAGTAAATAAACCTTTAAAAACTTTTGGGGTATGACCACTAGATTTCCAAACTATATTTTCTGTTGGGTTATCATTTACATATTTTACATATTTTGTTTGAACAATTCTATCAAAAGCTTCTCGAAATAATGGGTTATTTGAATATTCTTCTTCAACTATTTTTATGTTTTTTGCAGAAATTAATAATACTGGTTTTTTATCAACAAATGTAAGTTTAAAGTATATCCCGTTTTTTTTAGTAATATTATCCAACTCTCTCAAACTCATGCCATACAATTCATTTGATAATTCATAACTAAGTCTATCACCAATAATATGTATTAAAATTCCTTTATCATTTCTTCCAGAAAAGTAATTAAATGAATAGCCGTGAGTTGAAGTAATGCCATAATTCTTGCTTAAAATCTCTCTAACAACTATTGTAGGTTCTTCATCTCCATATATATCACGTATTTTAGGGGAATTATCTTTTTCAGTAAAATATGCTAAAATATTTAAATTATCATTTACTGCTAATTCTAGCGGATTATTTAAACCTACCCAATCTCCATCCCAAGTATAAAATAAATAGTTAGAATTAGGTATAGCACCTATTTTTACCTTATCATTTTTAGCATAATATTCTTTATCAGGAGATTTAAAAATTTCCCCTTCCCCTATCTTCTTAACTTCTACAGAATATTCACCTATAAAATTTTCACTACTTTTTTCTGCAAAACCTGTTAATGAGACAATCAAAAATGCTAATAAAATGAATATGTAGATTTTTTTATAAAAATTATGTTTATACACTTGTCTCCCCACCTTTCTTAAATTAACTTATTTGAAAAATAAATTATCTTAATTTATTCTAAAACAAATACTTCTCTCATTACAATTTCTGGTACCCCTTCAAAATGATTTCCTTCCGGGAATTCCAAACAGTACCAAGTAGCATTATATATCTTTTCATACTCATCTTCATGGTCCTCGAAACATTCTAGCCACCGCTCCTTATAGGTAGGATAAAAAATAGAAAAGTACTTTTTCCATTTCTGCCCATACCGAGGTTTCAATTCCTTATAGGTAGGATAAAAAGGGAAAAATAACTTTAATACCAAACCAGTATGTACCTAGTTTCCATTCCTTATAGGTAGGATAAAAAGTCATTGATGGTCTCCACATCAAAGCCGAACTGTTTGTTTCCATTCCTTATAGGTAGGATAAAAAGGCAGAAATTCATGGAGAGATATATATTAATATATCGTTTCCATTCCTTATAGGTAGGATAAAAAGCGTACCATACTCTTCAATTTCTCCTATGTATTGTTCGTTTCCATTCCTCATAGGTAGGATAAAAAGAAAAGAAGGGTTGGCTTGGGGAGTTTGGAAAGGAGCGTTTTCATTCCTCATAGGTAGGATAAAAAGAAAATCGTATGCTTCTTATGTATATGATAGCATATCACGTTTCCATTCCTTATAGGTAGGATAAAAAGAGGTCTACGCCCAAATCTTTCCCTCTTGAATCAAGAAGGTTTCCATTCCTTATAGGTAGGATAAAAAGGCGTAAGACTACTATAAATACTATATCATAAAAATTTATGACTGTCAAGTAAATTTATTAAATTAACGTAAAATTGACTTATAATATTCATTTTATCGATATTGTGTCTTTTATAACTATTCTGTTGATCCCCCGGGATTTTACCCTTATTATAGGTCAATTGAATAAAAAATATATAAATTGATAAGCAATTTTTATGTAAGAATTTATTAAAAGATAAAATTCTCGGGTTTTCCTTTTTCTAACCCATACGTTTCCGTAATCACCCCTCATGGAGATTGGAAAGAAGATGTAAAACTATATTCGAAAACAGGAGAAAAATTTGAATTCAATGTATTTAGCTACAAGTTAGGATACTCAAGATACTGTTACTTTGAATACAGAAAAGAAAAGACACAAAAAGATGTATTTGAATGTTTAATATCGGTATTTAAGCAAACGGGAATGTTCCAAAAGAGATATTTGGTACTCCAATGTTAGCTCAAGCTATTTTAGATAGACTTTTGCATCATTCGCATGTGATTTCAATAAAAGGCAAATCTTACAGACTAAAAGAAAAATTTGATTTCTTTTCAAATGTTTCTAATTCTTAATTCTATTTTTTGTACATTTTTATTTTCCTTTTTTTGTACATCTAGGTATTGACTTTTATATTTTGTGAGTATTTCTATATCGGAAAGATTTACATCCCACATAGTTAAGGTAAAACAAAAGATTTTGTTTTCTAGACATTTCTTTAACTCTTCTTTACATCCCACATAGTTAAGGTAAAACGGTTATGGAGGTTATGGGTGATTATGCTCAAATGGCTTTACATCCCACATAGTTAAGGTAAAACGTATAGCATCCAGTTCTTGAGATAAAGTCATTATATTCTTTACATCCCACATAGTTAAGGTAAAACATAGACTGTAACACGTTGTATTCGGCGTATATTTTACTTTACATCCCACATAGTTAAGGTAAAACCAGTATAAAGGTTTTGATGGAGATGGTGAAATAATGTCTTTACATCCCACATAGTTAAGGTAAAACCCCCATCTTGAAGATTCAATCCATGCCCTGCACTGGCCTTTACATCCCACATAGTTAAGGTAAAACATGAGGTCGCTACCGATGTTCGATATGCCCCCTTCGCTTTACATCCCACATAGTTAAGGTAAAACCAGAAAAAGAACAGGAAGTTATCGAAAGCTTCCGACTTTACATCCCACATAGTTAAGGTAAAACAGCTAAGCTAAAAAACTTCATACGTTCAACATTTTCCTTTACATCCCACATAGTTAAGGTAAAACCTGGGTTTCTTTCAAGCCATATTTTCCCAAGTTTTTGCTTTACATCCCACATAGTTAAGGTAAAACCCGTTTTTGCTTGATAGAGTCTCAAAAGCCGCTGTAGCCTTTACATCCCACATAGTTAAGGTAAAACATATTATTGTTTGAACTGTGTCTTCTCTAAATACGACTTTACATCCCACATAGTTAAGGTAAAACGAATACGACATTAACTGAGGCATATGAGGTAGACAACTTTACATCCCACATAGTTAAGGTAAAACGTATTAAAACTTACTTTGCTACAGGTGGAATAGGGACTTTACATCCCACATAGTTAAGGTAAAACTTTAAGCTTCTCGAATGTCTTGTCATCTATTTTGCGCTTTACATCCCACATAGTTAAGGTAAAACTAAAAGCTGGTAGATGGGTGCAAGGGCTCACAGAACTTTACATCCCACATAGTTAAGGTAAAACAGGGACAACAGGTGTAAGGGTAGGGCGTGATAGTTCCTTTACATCCCACATAGTTAAGGTAAAACAGGGACAACAGGTGTAAGGGTAGGGCGTGATAGTTCCTTTACATCCCACATAGTTAAGGTAAAACTGTATATTCGCATACAATCTTGTGATATAAGCATTCTTTACATCCCACATAGTTAAGGTAAAACTTGCCGCATCAAGATTTGCTATCTTTGCATCATCAACTTTACATCCCACATAGTTAAGGTAAAACATCATTCTTCACAATCAACTTTGCCGTGTCAATCGTCTTTACATCCCACATAGTTAAGGTAAAACAAGAATTGATGAAAAAATTGACAACATTGAGAGCTACTTTACATCCCACATAGTTAAGGTAAAACTTAGTTCAAGACCAACTGTATATAGCGTACATGAACTTTACATCCCACATAGTTAAGGTAAAACTATATTAAATGAACCCGTGTATTCCACAACTTATCAACTTTACATCCCACATAGTTAAGGTAAAACCAATAGACAATTTCAGTTTGAAGAGCTTGCAAAAACCTTTACATCCCACATAGTTAAGGTAAAACTTCAAAGAATTTCTCAGATTGATATACGATGTAAGACTTTACATCCCACATAGTTAAGGTAAAACGCAAGAAACGGTACTGTAACTGTAAGTTTTGAAGATTTCTTTACATCCCACATAGTTAAGGTAAAACTTCTTCTTTTTCTGCAATATCGATGATGGCGTTTATACTTTACATCCCACATAGTTAAGGTAAAACTACTTTATTAAGTATCCTAAAAAGGTAGGCGAATACCTTTACATCCCACATAGTTAAGGTAAAACTTGTATCCAAGCGCATTTTCAATCTTGTTTGCATCGGACTTTACATCCCACATAGTTAAGGTAAAACAAGAAAGTATATCAGAGCAACAAATAGGAGAAAAAGTGCACTTTACATCCCACATAGTTAAGGTAAAACGGCTTTCTCTTTCATACTCAAAACGTCATTGTAATCTTTACATCCCACATAGTTAAGGTAAAACTTCGATTTTGTATATGCGAATAAGGTAATCATACAGGCCTTTACATCCCACATAGTTAAGGTAAAACCTCGTTACCTGAAGAGTATATAATCCCACATAATAATCTTTACATCCCACATAGTTAAGGTAAAACATGTGTATAAACAGCATATCTCAACGCATCCATCGCACTTTACATCCCACATAGTTAAGGTAAAACTTTCAAACTGAATCTTCCTATGTAAAAGATAAGCACCCTTTACATCCCACATAGTTAAGGTAAAACAGAAAGTACACAGTGAATGGAGAAAAGAAAAGTTTTCTTTACATCCCACATAGTTAAGGTAAAACTGACTTCGTATCGCTTCAAGATTTCATTCCATAAATTGCTTTACATCCCACATAGTTAAGGTAAAACTCACAAAATCAATTCCATTCTTGATTTCCTTCTTCGCCTTTACATCCCACATAGTTAAGGTAAAACTAAAACGTTTCAGAATCGATTTTATGATATAACTGACTTTACATCCCACATAGTTAAGGTAAAACTCTGAACGACTATCTTGTATGAACGCATCTGTTATCTTTACATCCCACATAGTTAAGGTAAAACGAATATCACTAACTCCGCCTGATTTGCCTCCGAAAACTTTACATCCCACATAGTTAAGGTAAAACTTTAGAAGTTTCTTGTTTTTCCGAAGTTTCCAAAATCTTTACATCCCACATAGTTAAGGTAAAACCTGGGTTCCTCTCAAGCCATATTTTCCCGAGTTTTTGCTTTACATCCCACATAGTTAAGGTAAAACATATTAAATGAAATTTGATACAAAAAATATAAGAAACTTTACATCCCACATAGTTAAGGTAAAACAGAGCTATGGGATTAGTGAGCACGAAGACTGTACTAACTTTACATCCCACATAGTTAAGGTAAAACTGTTTCTGTGTCCAGCCTGCGACAGGGTTGAAAGTTCTTTACATCCCACATAGTTAAGGTAAAACAAATATTTGTCTGCTGACATCAAACATGCTAAAAGCGCTTTACATCCCACATAGTTAAGGTAAAACTGAGCGTGGCTTTTTATAAGCCCGCTCTTTCCACCCCTTTACATCCCACATAGTTAAGGTAAAACGATTAGAACAGTTAAAGCGTGCAGGACTACAATTTTCTTTACATCCCACATAGTTAAGGTAAAACGGCTTCATCTTGTTCTTTAAGCAATTCTAACATCTCTTTACATCCCACATAGTTAAGGTAAAACTCAGAGAATTTGTAGAGGACGAGATGAACGGAACAACTTTACATCCCACATAGTTAAGGTAAAACAGTTAGCAGCTTTGATACATGTTATCGCTGATGAAACTTTACATCCCACATAGTTAAGGTAAAACAAAGAAGCGGCGGCGGAGCTAGCAATAACAATAAACTTTACATCCCACATAGTTAAGGTAAAACATCGAGGTTTGATAAGCTATCTTGAAAGACAGAGAAACTTTACATCCCACATAGTTAAGGTAAAACTGCGGATAAATATTTCAGCCATAATGGACATGGACCTCTTTACATCCCACATAGTTAAGGTAAAACATATTAAACGAACCCGTGTATTCCACTACTTATCAACTTTACATCCCACATAGTTAAGGTAAAACGGATTATAGCTTCTTTTAATATTTCTCTTACAAAAAACTTTACATCCCACATAGTTAAGGTAAAACGATTCAGCTGGTAACGTATTAGAAGTAGATTCAACTGTCTTTACATCCCACATAGTTAAGGTAAAACATCAGCTTTGGTTTTCAAAGCTTTTTCACGTTTTTTCTTTACATCCCACATAGTTAAGGTAAAACGTATACGCGGGTGAAACAAATACCCTATACTACTTCCTTTACATCCCACATAGTTAAGGTAAAACGGATTTTACGGTAAGACTTACTGTTGAAGTCGTAAAACTTTACATCCCACATAGTTAAGGTAAAACCATGTACTTACGTTCAGTACCAATTCTATTGTTAGTTACTTTACATCCCACATAGTTAAGGTAAAACCAAAAACAAGAAAAAAGACGCTCACCTTTTTTCAACACTTTACATCCCACATAGTTAAGGTAAAACAGTTATGGAGTATCAAGACGGACGTTGCTTTCTAATCTTTACATCCCACATAGTTAAGGTAAAACGGCGATAAATGTTAAGGTAGGTAGCAATGAAGTTCGCTTTACATCCCACATAGTTAAGGTAAAACGCAATTATTTGGCAAAAGATAACTAACTCTCATCCAACCTTTACATCCCACATAGTTAAGGTAAAACCCGATCCATGTAGTTTTTATCCAACTCTTCTACTAGCTTTACATCCCACATAGTTAAGGTAAAACTTTTCAATCTTTTGTTTATGCTTGTCGCTCCCTATCCTTTACATCCCACATAGTTAAGGTAAAACTTTGAATATTTGAGTAACATTATAGCGTTCTATGAGCTTTACATCCCACATAGTTAAGGTAAAACACGTCAGCGAGAGATACTATAGCTCCAAATGCTCCTATCTTTACATCCCACATAGTTAAGGTAAAACAGAGGCCAGGCTAAATGCTATCAATACCTTTTAGAGCTTTACATCCCACATAGTTAAGGTAAAACGAGATTATTCACAATCGTCCCTGAACTGATTATAGACTTTACATCCCACATAGTTAAGGTAAAACGGATACAGAAAAAATAGAATACATTCTTATGAACATGACTTTACATCCCACATAGTTAAGGTAAAACTGCTATCGCCCTTGTTTCCGCCATCGCTATATAACTCTTTACATCCCACATAGTTAAGGTAAAACCGAATATTGTTATAATAATTCTACAATGTTATATGACTTTACATCCCACATAGTTAAGGTAAAACCACACTATCAAAAATTATAGATTCAAAATAAATCGGCTTTACATCCCACATAGTTAAGGTAAAACCCGATCCATGTAGTTTTTATCCAACTCTTCTACTATCTTTACATCCCACATAGTTAAGGTAAAACGAGATATTTGTTGTCAACGGAGAAATAGTTAACAAGCTTTACATCCCACATAGTTAAGGTAAAACGGAAAGTTGTTGGCTACGACATTGACTCGCCTAATAAAACTTTACATCCCACATAGTTAAGGTAAAACTACCAATAATAAATATAGGCATAGGTAGATTAATCGACTTTACATCCCACATAGTTAAGGTAAAACAATATCGAACTTTACAAGCTTTTCAATGTCACCAACCTTTACATCCCACATAGTTAAGGTAAAACCTTCTGCTTTGTGAAAGCGTTTCCCTCATCTACCGCACTTTACATCCCACATAGTTAAGGTAAAACTGAATCAATATAAAATACTTAAAGTTAATGTATTTGAAGAAACTTTACATCCCACATAGTTAAGGTAAAACGCGTATGAAACACAATTCACAAGTCAAGTTCAACGAACCTTTACATCCCACATAGTTAAGGTAAAACTGAATGCTCTTGATGTTTTTTATGATATGAGTAAAAACTTTACATCCCACATAGTTAAGGTAAAACGAGAAAATGAGCAAAGAACGAAAACGAGCAGATTTTCTTTACATCCCACATAGTTAAGGTAAAACGCCGATCCATGTAGTTTTTATCCAACTTTTCTATTATCTTTACATCCCACATAGTTAAGGTAAAACTAAGCAGCTCTAAGCGATGTAGCAGCTTGGTCTGCTGACTTTACATCCCACATAGTTAAGGTAAAACGAAGGCACAGATAGCCCTATGAGCGCTATTTTGAAACTTTACATCCCACATAGTTAAGGTAAAACGAAGCGGTCCATGGTTTTATCAGACAATCGAAGAAACTTTACATCCCACATAGTTAAGGTAAAACGAAAATTTGATACAGTTGTCAGAGCTAATCCCACTACCTTTACATCCCACATAGTTAAGGTAAAACAGGGAAGGTTGGAAATCGATAAGTGGGCGGATAGAGACTTTACATCCCACATAGTTAAGGTAAAACGGAGATACAATCGTAGACAATCTTGGAGCGTTTTCTCCTTTACATCCCACATAGTTAAGGTAAAACACAAACATTTGAATACCTCCTTACCATGCTATTTCTCTTTACATCCCACATAGTTAAGGTAAAACGAAAAGATACAGCCTCACAGTGCCAGACGTGAGAGACTTTACATCCCACATAGTTAAGGTAAAACTAATATCGAACTTTACAAGCTTTTCAATGCCACGAACCTTTACATCCCACATAGTTAAGGTAAAACGGCCTCTAAAATCATTTATACTTTTCATTGTTAATGCTTTACATCCCACATAGTTAAGGTAAAACCAACCGCAGTTACTACCGCATTTACAGTCACCCTGATCTTTACATCCCACATAGTTAAGGTAAAACTTATTTTGCAGAAATATTCAGGGAGCTTGTAGAAGACTTTACATCCCACATAGTTAAGGTAAAACACGTCCGTTGCCTTCTATAGCTAAAATATTTTTCTTCTTTACATCCCACATAGTTAAGGTAAAACCGTTCAATTCATCAAAATTGTTTACAAGATTAATTACTTTACATCCCACATAGTTAAGGTAAAACGGGCTGATTGTTGGGATACAAAGCAAAGAGCATATGTCTTTACATCCCACATAGTTAAGGTAAAACCTCAGTTTCTTGTTTCTGTTCGACTTTTTGCTCTTGAATCTTTACATCCCACATAGTTAAGGTAAAACATTATCATCTTTCAAACCAATTTCTAATATTACAGACTTTACATCCCACATAGTTAAGGTAAAACTGCAACTTGCTGCATTCCAGTCGTTACTTTCAATTCCTTTACATCCCACATAGTTAAGGTAAAACGCTGAAAAAGAGAAAGGTACGTTTGCGCCTGTAACTCCTTTACATCCCACATAGTTAAGGTAAAACCACAGAAGAAGAAGCAAGCATCAAAACCGCATTGCACTTTACATCCCACATAGTTAAGGTAAAACCTGGTTTTAACCATACAGTTCTATCATCTTTTCTGTCCTTTACATCCCACATAGTTAAGGTAAAACAAAGTATAAAGGGTTAATTAGATGCTCTATTTTTTTCTTTACATCCCACATAGTTAAGGTAAAACTGAAAATGAGCAAGGAGAAATAGAAGAGACGCAAGCACTTTACATCCCACATAGTTAAGGTAAAACTTGTATGTTGAGATAGTACCGAAACTTGAACAGATGCACTTTACATCCCACATAGTTAAGGTAAAACCGAACAATGAAAGAAATATTCGGGCTTACAGAAAATACCTTTACATCCCACATAGTTAAGGTAAAACAGGTTCTTGTTTCTGTTCAACTTTTTGTCTCATAATCTTTACATCCCACATAGTTAAGGTAAAACGCTATTGTTCCTCCAGAATATCTAGTAGAATCAAAGTACTTTACATCCCACATAGTTAAGGTAAAACTGAAAGATTGCGTAAAAAGTTCGATAGTAAAATTTTTCTTTACATCCCACATAGTTAAGGTAAAACATAAATATTATTTGTATGTTCTACTTAATGATGCTACCTTTACATCCCACATAGTTAAGGTAAAACCTTGAATACTCCGCTTCAGTTTTTCTAAAGCACTTTTCTTTACATCCCACATAGTTAAGGTAAAACTGTGTTCCGGATAAAGTAGTAACTTCAACAATGAACTTTACATCCCACATAGTTAAGGTAAAACTAAATAGCGCTTTAGTACCGTTTGTCAATATTTTAGCTTTACATCCCACATAGTTAAGGTAAAACATTAATAAATTCTTCAAGTGAGTATAATAATAGAAACTTTACATCCCACATAGTTAAGGTAAAACTAATCCAGCTTTCTCCAGTTCCACTACTTGATGATGCTTTACATCCCACATAGTTAAGGTAAAACCAATAATGTGACCTTGCCAGCTTTACAAGAAAATTTGCCTTTACATCCCACATAGTTAAGGTAAAACAACGAATCTGCTAAAGCGCTTCCTGCCACCTTAACACTTTACATCCCACATAGTTAAGGTAAAACAA
>Ga0209608_1002774_pt1 | contig 11892 bp, 11 predicted proteins | sample AD_UKC130_MetaG_FD_184428 | JGI IMG/M metagenome (GOLD analysis project Ga0209608, IMG submission 184428) | Active sludge microbial communities of municipal wastewater-treating anaerobic digesters from Canada - AD_UKC130_MetaG (SPAdes) (version 2) | ecosystem: Engineered > Bioreactor > Anaerobic... | reverse complement strand
ATTCCTCACAAATCTGAGCTTGAGACTTATCACCGTTGAGATACTCTTTGACAACATTGAGTTTGAATTCAGGATCATACACTTTTCTGTTGTACATACGTCTCACCCCTCTAAGATGAATTTTATTACTCTCTTACTTTTCATCCAAATCCTTCATGGGGTGAATATACAACGGTGGATATTGGTAGCATTCCACAGTCAAGTTTTTTCATGTGCTCGGTGCGTTGTTAACAAGTCACTAACTCCAAGACAAATGGCGATAAAGTACCACAACATTTCTCTCCACTGCCATGACAAAGACAAGCCAGCGAACAGCCCTGTAAAGAGGCATATGAACGGTAGTAATAAAATCCCTTCGGGATCTTTGTTTCTTTGATAGAGGCGAAGAGTAAAGACATATCCTCGAAACGTTCTTGCAATGATCAGAAAAAAGATTGTGAATCCTATCAATCCGTACTGTATCAGTATCTCAAGAAAAAGGTTGTGAAACACGTTTGGTTTCCCTACCTCTTCTAAGTTAATAAAACGGCTGGAGTAACCAGACCCTCCGAAGCCAAATATTGGCCTCTCCCAGATTACTGATAGACCTGCTTTCCATAAGTCAGACCTTCCAGAAGTGAAATTTGAAAGACTACCTGAGCTGTATTTACCCAAAAACCTTTCATATAGCGCAGCCGAATTTATAACACTCGTTTTAGATAAGATAGTGATTATGATCAGAAAAAACAAAACAAAAAAAACTGCTTTGAGCATTCCCTTACCTTTTCTCGCAAAAGTTATTGTCGACATGACAAAAGCAAAAATGAATGTCAAGAGCCCCCCTCTCGAGAAGGTTAGATAGACAGAATAAAAAGCTAACACGTAACTTATTGCTCCTATGATAGACCAAGCTTTTGAACTTGGAGAGTATATAAGATATAGAGCAAACACTGACAAGATTGACAGCAACGAAGCATACTCGTTAGGGTCGGCATTCGTAAATGAAAGCCTTGTTATAACATTCCACCAGTTAGATGGCGTGTTACCACGTGTTACAAAGTATACAGTGATGATAGTAATGGAGATAGAAATACTTTTCGACGCAACTGATAGATTTTTTACCACGAATGGCAGACCCATGGTTCTTATTAAGAGGTAAAAGACAGTGGTAAAGAGCAATATAGAAATCGAAGCGAGATTCTCAGAAATCACAGCCGCATAGTCCCAATCAATGAGTGACCCAAAATTCATAGATGTTAAAGCGATAAGAAAGCCCAGCATAATCATACTGAAAAAGGATAACAGATAAAAAAACCCGCTGTCGAAGAAGAATTTGTCTCGCAAAATTATTTCCATCGCAAATATTATTCCCAAAAAAATCGATATCAACCTTGTTATCGTTACACCTGTGATAACGATTTGCGCTGTTTCAATGACTGGAAGCACAACAAGCAAAGAAACAGTAAACCTATCTTTCAGGAATAGGAATGGAACAAGCAAAGCTATCGAGAGGAACACATTATTTGCCATAAGAATTGTGAAAACCGCAAAGCAAAAGCATATGATTTCAAATAATGACCTTGACGAATCTGTCACGATCTCTTGATTCAGTAGGGGTGTTTTATGAAGCCTTTCCATTCAGGATCTCCTCGTACATTTTTATGTGACTTTCTGCACATTGTTCGATAGAAAAGATTTTCGCCTTGCTTTGAGCCTCAATTGAAAACCTTTGCCTTAATTCCTGGTCCAGTATTAAAGAATATATTGCGTCAGACAAAGCCTCTGGATTCTTAGTCGGCACTATTATACCATTTACCCCATTGTCCACTATCTCAGAGTTGCTCCCAGCATCTGTTGCAACAATAGGCATTCCGCTTGCCAAGGCTTCAATCAACGATATGGATAGTCCTTCCGACTCTGAAGCCATTACGTAAATGTCATTGCTCAGTAGCAATTCAGGTATGTCATTTCTGGTTCCCAGAAAATTTACAATGTCACTCAGACCCATTTTCAATGTCAGATTTCTCAGTTCGCTCTCCAGACTGCCACTCCCTACTATATTCACATTGATCAATGGCATTGCGTTTGCCAACAAGCGGTTTTTCAAGATGCTGATGGCTGACAAGAGATTTGGGTAGTCTTTTTCCTTTTCCAATCTTCCAATGGCAACTATGTTCCTGACATGCTCGCTTATCGTCCTTTTTCGGAGGAAATTCGAAATTGGAATCCCGTTGTATATGGTATATATCCTGGCTCTTGGTCCAAGGATCTCAGAAATAATACTATATATTTTTTTTGAGATCGCAACACTGGCTGTGAGCTTCTCTGAGAGGTAGAACTTCTGAACATATGGATAAGATATAACCACACTATGTATTGTTTGGACTATTGGCACCTCTCCCGCAATGGATCTACTCGTGTGAAAAGCAACGTTTTCTAAATGGGAGTGTACTATATCTGGCTTGAAGTTTCTAAAGAATGCTCGTAATGCGGCCTTTGTCTTTTGCCAATCCTTTCTTGGCTTTTTGCCAGCAAAGCAAACTTTAACGTCAGATTCCTCAAGATCTTTGACGTACGATTGCTTAAACTTAAGAAACTCTCCATCCCCAGCAACATCGGCCGTCCCTGACAAGACCCAGACTTCCACCTCATGACCTGCTTGTTTGAGTTCTTTGCTGAGATTTTTTACAAATATCTCAGCTCCACCTGGTCCACAACTGCCTATAACCTGGGCTATTTTCATTGATCCACCTCCACGTAGTTCTATATTTGATAGACCATGTACACAAACAACGCCCATTATCGGAAAAGCGCAACTGATCTAACAATATCCAAAATCTTTACACTTTTACAAATATCTAAAGAACATGATTAACAGGTTTATCATTTCCAACAAATACACCTTTCAGACGTACCATTATTGAGTTCTTATTGCAACATCAGATTTGAGCCTTCAAGACATAGATAAACGTTGTCATACATTCTCCGCTCTAAGATAATTTTTATTATTCTGAGGATTCCCATAGGGTGAATATATTGTCTTTCCGTGCCATCGCTGATGCTTTGCCTACTCGTGTTTCTCATGTCTCTATTTACAAATGGGTCATCAAGTTCGGTTCTCTTCTTCTTACCTTCTGCTCTGCTTCTTCTCTTAGTGCTGATGAATCTGTTATCCTTTTCAAAGATAGAAAGTATTACATCTGGCTTCTTGTTGATTGGAATACTTTGAAAATTGTTGCTTGGCATTTCTCAAGATATCGTGATTATTCTAATGCTATCAAGTTACTCAAACAAATTAAAGAGCATCCTCAACTTATTACTACTGATGGACTTCCTGTATACAAACAAGCTATTGAAGAACTATTTGGTTCAGGAATACATCAAAGAGTACATCTCGGTCACAACAACGCTGCTGAATCAAGATATTCACTTCTCAAAGATTTCATACGAGCAAAGCGTGGTTTCAAAAAATTCAGTAACATACCGAGATACATCAATGGCTGGGTATACATTCACAACTTATTCAAAGAGTTAGGAGGTGACAAGTATGCTATTATTCAATCCCTATTCTCTTCTATCATGCAAAGTTAACAGCATCCCTTAGGCACTATTAAACAAAATTTATAGAACCGTAGAAATGTATTACCGAATCCTGAGAATAAGAATCCCCACATGAATATTCTTATAATGTTTTTCAACAGTTTTTCTACAAATTTTGTCACGAAAAATTATTTCTTAATCCTTTTAATAAACACTATTCCTTATTTTCTTTATTCAACATCAGTATCTTGGCTTATTACTACTCACATCCTTGCTATTGAAGAACTATTTGATTCAGGAATACATTAAAGAGTAAAACTTGGTCACAACAACGCTGTTGAATCAAGATATTCACTTCTCAAGGATTTCATATGAAAAAAGCGTGGATTCAAGAAATTCAGTAACATACCAAAATACATCAACGGCTGGGTACATATCTACAACTTATTCGAAGACTTAGGAGGTGACAAGTATACTATTATTCAATTGTTAATTTCTACTATTATGCCATCCTGGCCAATGTAAAAATTAAGTGAACAATGCTCAAATCGGCTTCCGGTGGCTCAATAGCTTCTCTACGGTCTATGTTAACTGCTTCTCTTATTAACACATTTTAACGTCGTATCTTGTAAACACTATCCGTAGATTTTATCAACATCTTCTCGTTACAACCATTGAGTTTACATTGGCCAGGGTCTACTATTATGCAAAGTTAGCAGTATCGTAAGAAGAAGCTTAGTACATTATTCGCATGAAAAATCAACCAAAAGCCTCTTTTGTAACGAGCCTTACTATAAATACGGTGCTCACAAACTGAAGAATTTTATTTATAACATTTGGTGGAAAAAGTGTGAAGAAGCACTTCTTTATTAAGGACGAAATATCTTTGTTATTTTCAATCTCGATTCTCATCTACGAAATAATACCTCCAAGCCTCAAGCAAAGTTAGAACCTGTGTCTTCTCTATGGATTTTCCTTCTGTAAACATTTTCTCGCAATCTTTTCGCAGTTTCTCATTCTCGAGCAGACTTATACCCTTGTTGAACGTATCCAAAAAGAATTCTCTTAGTTCATCATTGGTGTTGTACCAATAGTCTATTGGATTCATATGCCATTTACTATTTAACGAACTTCCCTTGAATAATTTGTTAAATACCCTCTTGGGTAGAGTCCTTAAAGTCGTAGTTCTGCCAAATACATTGTAGGTCCTTTCTGTTATCTTCCCTTGAATCTTCTCCCACGTGTATCTTGCTGCATCAGGATATTTCGTCAATATCCAATGCTTATATATTCTGTGGCCATATCTATATTTTAGGGGTATTCTCAAGCAGTAGTTGAAGAATTCAACGTCCAAAAATGGAGATGTTACCTCGGTATATTTTTGAATAGTTAGATTACCTTGTAAAATGCCAGTAAATCCACGGTTGTAGAACTTGAATATCTCTTCGTTAGAATAAGTATTCTTCAGGAATGCACTTTCGTTTACAGTAACTAACAAGCGAGAGTAAGCTCCAGAACCCGCAGTATAAGGCTTCTGAGAATCCTCTGATGAGTAATAAGTCCCAAGAATGACATCTCCTAACTGCCCTGTATGGTATAGTCCATAATTGCTAAAATTGATTTTACTAAGGCAACTGTTCTCATGGGCAGCTCCCGAGTAAAGACAATTACCAAAGTTTACTTCAATCATTTCTCGAATATCCTTTAAATAATTACCATTGTCTAGCGCACAGAATATCCATTCATGTTTCAAATCTCGTGCAATTTCTTTGGCAATAGTCTCATCCAAGTAATCTGTTTGCGAGAATGTTATATTCAATTGGTCTGTGTACCCAAGCTCATGCGCAACCCAAATTGTCATCCTCGAATCTAATCCACCGCTAAGTGAGGCAATATGTTTATAACCATATTCCTTATCCTTCTCAAACTCCAATTTGACTGCATTTCTGAACAACCTGTCGACATTCTCTATTATATCATCCTCGCTTTGCGAATAATCAGGAGTGTTGTCAACTTCGTAATATGTCAAAATCTCGAAATTTCCATCCTCAATCTTGATGTACTTTCCAGCATTCAACTTTCTGATCTGCTCTATCAAAGTATAGTCCTCTAACATATAACCATAGGTGAGCAAAAAATATGCGCCAGCTTCGTCCAAAGTATACTTGATGCCGTTGTTTCTCATGTAATTAGTGAGATACGTCATTTCTGACCCAAAAATTATTGTGTTCCCCAGCAACGCATAAAATATCTGCTTGTCGCCTATGTGGTTCGTATAGATTAGCCATTTGTCTTTCTTATTATCATACAACAAACCAGAAAAGCTTCCTCTAAATTCATTAAAAAACGTATCACCATTCTGTTCATACATTCTTACTACGGCGTTTTTCAGGTCTCTTGCATTATATTTTCGAATAAGCTGAAGAGAGTTTAGTATGACACCTTCAGTTATGATTATATACACATCATCTTCGCTAAACACCTTATCATTTTCGAATTTTCTGATCGTCCTTCTCTCAAGATAATATTTTTGGTTTTCAATTGTTTCATTTATCAAGCTACTCTTATTCGACTCACCAAAACCTTTCTTAACGTCGACTGTAGATATCTCTCCAAGAAATCCTGGCATTTGTTCTCCTCCAATCACTTAAAAAACTCTTTAAGTGTTTCGTATTCTTCTAATACCTTTTGATATTTGTCCCATTCTCCAATATCAAACCATGAGTTCTCACTAACGGGAAAGTAGGAAACTTTTTCTCCGGAATCTATAAGTGTTTTCACAAGATCAGTCATATTAAAAAACGTATCTTTCGGTATATATTCCAGAGCTTTTCTTTCCATAATGTACATTCCAGAGTTCACAATATAACTTCTAACAGGCTTTTCATCTATTTTGAATATGTTCCCGTTTTCGTCTTTTTCTATAACTCCATACGGTATCTCCTCACTTTTGAGTACACCGATGACAGTCAATATGTTCCCATTTTCGATGTGGTAGTCTAACAGTTCTTTATAGTCTTGATTAATCAGAATGTCGCAGTTCGTTACAAACCACCTTCCTTGAAGCCTCTCCCTCATCAGCGAAAGACTACCTGCAGTACCAAGTGGTTTATCCTCGATTATGTACTCAATATTTATGTCGTTAAGATTACGTTGAGAAAGATAGTATTGTATCATTTCATACTTGTAATTGACAGAAAGGTAGAACTTTTTAACACCATATTCACTGAACCTGCTGAATATTATCTCCAGCATGGTATTGTCACCTATCGGTATTAAAGGCTTGGGTATAACATTTGTTATTGGCCTGAGTCTAGTACCCTTACCACCAGCCATAATAACGACAGGTACGTCCATCGTTCCTTTTATTCTCTGTTTAGATGGGCCAATAACATCTTCCCAAAAATAAACATCGCAGATTTCACCATTTTCCACAACGGGTAAAAATTCCATCCTGTACTTTAACATCATGTCCTTTATCTTTTGGAAACTATCGATCTTCTTTGCCACCTTTATATCTTCTCTCACAATCTTGTACACTGGCAAATTTATGTCGAAGTTCTTGATTATGGCTCGCTGAATATCCCCTATACTAACCAAAGAGAAGAACTTACCATCCTTCTCAAGTATAAGTAACTTTTTATCTATCTGGTCCATTTTTCTCAATGCGTCAATAATTTTTGTGTCGTACGGAATTTTAATCTGTGTTATCTTCTCTTCTATTTTCAGGTAGATCAACCCTCCACAATGCAGTTACACCATTCATCTTGCTAATCTATTCGTACATCCAGTATGTACTTACCTAAGTTCTTAGGTAGGTCTGATATTAGAATCTCGCCAAACAGATTTTCTTCTCTGATTATGTCTATAACTACCTCGCAATGACCTCCACCACCAACAAGCACTATGGCACTTCGCTCTTTTGTTGAACTATCATCCTCAAATGACACTACTCAGGACCTCCACAACATATTCTATCTGTTCTTCATCATTCACCGTTGAACTCGGCAAGTTCAACACTTTTTCATATATCTCGTATGCATTTTTGTATTCCTCTTTCTTGTATTCTCTATACGGTGGAAATTCTACTATTGGTACAAATATTCTCCTGGTTGGAATCCCTTTTTCTTTCAGTTCTTCTTGTATCTGTGGTATGGATTTACTTGATTCTACCTTTATCGAGAATAACCAATAGGAACTCTGTGCATCTTCGTATGACTCTTGGAATGTTATTTTGTCGTTGCCTTTGAGCCCTTCTTTATATATTTTAGCAAACGTTCTCTTCTTGTTGAGAAATTCTGATAATCTTTCGAATTGTGCAAGGCCCAAACTTGCCTCTAAATTTGTCATTCTATAGTTGAATCCAACTTCGGTATGATAATAGCCTCTGCTCACGTCTCTTGCCTGGTTTACGAGAAATTTCAAATGTTCCGCCTTTTTCTCATCGTCTGTGACAATCATACCGCCACCACCTGTAGTGATTATCTTGTTTCCGTTGAAGCTAAATGCATTCATGATACCAAACGTGCCCGTAAATTTACCTTTATACGTTGCTCCTAAGCTCTCTGTTGCATCTTCAATGACAGGAATATTGTACTTCTCTGATATTGACATTATCCTGTTCATATCACAAGGATTACCATATAGATGAACTGGAATGATAGCTTTTGTACGTTTGGTTATATGCCTTTCTATTTCATTTGGATCGATGTTCCATGTGTCTGGATCAATATCAACGAACACAGGTGTAGCACCAACATATTTAATGGGATTAACAGTAGCGATGAATGTAATGACAGGAACAATTACGTCATCACCCGGTCCAATGCCAAGCTCATAGAGTGCAAGATGCAGTGCGCTTGTACCACTTTGCGTTGAAACTGCTCTCTTTGCACCAAGGTATGAAGCAAATTTGTTCTCGAATTTTCCTATATTTTCTCCCACAGATGAAACGTAGGTTGAATCGATGCATTCACATAGATATTTCTTTTCTAACTCTCCAACATTCGCTGCATCAAGAAAGATTTCTTTCGTAGGACCACCTCCAAAAAAGTAGAAACCATCAAACTATACATTATATATATCGGGTTTATAATATTGCATGTTATTCTGTATCCATTCGATTGTTTCTTTCAATCCCTCTTCAAGAGTATATTTTGGTTCCCATCCCGTCAATGCTTTTGCTTTGTTGGCATTGCAAAGTAGTCTTTCAACCTCAGATTTATCTGGTCTGACCCTTTGTTCATCTTGAACTATCTCAACGTGTCTACCTAACAAATCGATGATTTTTTGCACCAATTCGCCTATCGATATTTCTCTACCACTTCCTATGTTGTAAACATCACCTATCGTCTTTTCATGCAGACCAACAGTAATAAAGCCATTTGCAGTGTCTTTCACATAGTTTAAATCTCTCGTCGGCGTCAAATTGCCAAGCCTTATTTGCGTCTTCCCAGACAATACCTGCGTTATTATCGTGGGGATGATAGCTCTCGCGGATTGTCTTGGACCATATGTATTGAACGGTCTAATAATCGTTACAGGTGTACCGAACGACCTGTAGTATGACAGAGCCAAATGATCAGCAGAAGCCTTGCTCGCAGCGTAAGGTGACTGCGGATTGTATGGATGCTTTTCATCTATTGGAACATACTGTGCTGTTCCGTATATCTCGCTTGTTGAAGTCACTATTATCCTATCCACTCCGAGCTTTCTACCAGCTTCCAATATGTTGTACGTACCTTCCGTATTGGTCTTTATATATGCAAGTGGTGATACGTAAGAATATGGAATACCTATGAGCGCAGCCAAGTGAAATACAACATCAACATCCTTCATTGCGTCGTATACTGAATCGTAATCTCTTACATCGCCTGTATATATCTCTATATCTTTCAAATATTTCGAGGTCTCAAGCCAGCCCCAATTGTTTGTGAAGTTGTATCTTACAAAAGCCTTGACTTCGTATCCTTTTTCAACTAAGAGCTCTGTTAGATGTGAACCTATAAACCCTTCAGCACCAGTTACTAAGATTTTCATATCTTGTCCTCCAGTAATTTATTATACAAAGTTATGAAATTTTGCGTAGCTTCATTCCAATCATTTCTTTTTGCTATAATCTCTCTATTGATTCTTGCTTTACTTTTTAAATCAGGCAAATTTCTAATAACGTATTCTAACTTTGATGCTAGGATACCAGGTTTCAGCTCAGGAATCGTCTCGTAGTAAGCGCCGTCTTCGAGTAATTCGTCATAATTTAACCATGCCCCATTGATAACTATGCTACCAGCATACAAACTTTCTTCCATCGAAGCGGAAAGTGCATCCGTATCCTGAACGTTTACCATGACATCAGTGATCTTCCGTAAAATTGCAACTTCTTGGTCTGACATAAAATTCTCTAAAACGGCGTATTTGACACCATGTTTCTGAAAAGTTTCTTCACAATATTTCTTTATCTTTTCTCTATATTCCTTATTACCATATGTCATTGGAAGGAAGACAAATATGTTTTTTATATTCTTGTTTAGCTCTAAAACCTCGTTTATCATGTACTCATGATTCTTACGCGGATCTGCCGAATATCCTAAAGTTAATATAATGTCATCTTTTTGTATTTGATATCTTTCTCTAAATAGTTCAATAGTTTGTTGGTCAAGTGTATCTATAGTTTGTAAATCTACTAGAACTGGTAGTTTTGTTACAAAAATAGGCTTATCCTTAAATCCAAATGTTTCCTGAAAATCCCTGATCATCTTCTTGTTTACCACGGTTATTGCATCTGCGTGTTTAAGAACATCTCTCTGCATAAACTTTCTCAATTTGGATTCTTTTGGTATCCTGTATAAGTCAGATCCCCAAAACGTTACTACCACTTTTCTAGCCTTGAAAATCTTCCTGTAGAAAAGATATATTGGCGACAAAAAATGAATATGGACAACATCAAAGGTTTGAACATTTACCTTGTTGAGCAATCTCCAAGCTTCAATGAGCTTTGCCGGTTTGTTGCTTTTATTATTCTCTTGATATATTAAATTACCATCCTTGTAGTAGTTTCTTCCACTTAGGACCGCATATTCATATTCTTGGGAGGCGTTTGTCAACTTGTCTAATAGATTTCTTGTAAATTGACTATTGTATTCAGCCAAGAACAATACTTTCCTACTCAATATATATTCACACTCCTCGCATTACATTAATGTTATGGGTGTATCTCAGTTTGGTACACAGGCACTTTATCATATTTGAAGTATAAGTGCTATAATCTTCTCTCCAGCTCTTCCATCACCGGTCAAGCCCCCTGATTTTGCAGAATAACTAAGAGAGTCTCATTTTTTCACAACCACAACCCTGTTTATTACCCTTTTTTCACATCCTATTCCTCTTGAATACTCATCATATTCGTTCGGCGTCTTGTATCCTAATGCTTCATTTGATCTTATCTCTTGACAAAAGAAGAAATGTATTTTTCTGTTGCCATTGAGTTGTGGCTTAATATCTGTCCTTTCTTAACACCGAATATTGAGCCATCGTATCCTGACTCTTTGTACTTCTTTAACCATTTGAAGAAAATGCTGGGGGAGATTGAATATTCCTCACAAATCTGTGCTTGAGACTTATCACCGTTGAGATACTCTTTGACAACATTGAGTTTGAATTCAGGCTCATACATTTTTCTGTTGTACATACGTCTCATCCCCTCTAAGATGAATTTTATCACTCTCTTACTTTTCATCCAAATGCTTCATGGGATGAATATGCTGATTACTCTCATTTATTCAGCTCTATCCCATATGAAAATCCTAATTGAAATTACAAATCTCATTCAACACCATACGTTTCTACTCGTACTACTGTCACTCCTTAATAAATGAATTAGCTGTTCCCCTTCATCCACATTCCTAAGAATGGATCAACCAATTCGTACCTTTTCTCACCTTTTTGGATGACATCCATCTTGACTAACTTATCGAGTGCTGTCTTCACGCTTCCTGCACTCATGTTTAGTTCATATGGTGAGATATCGTATGCTATGTTTTTCAACACCGCCTTCTGATTCGAGCTCAACGAATCCCACAACATCTCGTACATCGAACGTTCCGACTGCAGCACCTTGTTCGCAGCCCTTTCGACATCTTCCAATTCTAGTTTACCACTTTCCATTGCGATATTCCATATCATATGTGATATGTACTGCGCGTAGTATGGATGACCGTTGGACACTTCATATATATGCTCAAGTAAATCACTGCCAATTTCCACTTCTTCAATCGTTGAATTGAACTTGTGCCTCAGAAACCCTATCGTCTCACTCTTTCCCAATGGCTCAAGATTGTAAATCTTTGAAAATCTGTAGAATGGCTTTTCTGCATT
>Ga0209608_1002772_pt1 | contig 11895 bp, 6 predicted proteins | sample AD_UKC130_MetaG_FD_184428 | JGI IMG/M metagenome (GOLD analysis project Ga0209608, IMG submission 184428) | Active sludge microbial communities of municipal wastewater-treating anaerobic digesters from Canada - AD_UKC130_MetaG (SPAdes) (version 2) | ecosystem: Engineered > Bioreactor > Anaerobic... | reverse complement strand
CTGCTCTCGCCCTCCATCTCGGTCTGCACCAACAGCACCTTCATCAGCAGCTTCACGTCTTTGTCCGCAGCTTCCCGCACGGCGCGGCTGTCGGCCTTTTCCTCGCGTGCCCGCTCTTCGTTGCGTTGCATGAAGGCGGCACTGAAAGCCTCGTTCGTCTCGCGCAGGCAATCCACCAGCGGCATCAGCCTCAATGCCGTCAGTGCTTCACGCAGGGACGCATCGCCGACCGTATCCTGCAGCATTTCGTTCACGCGACGCGTCCGGGCCATGTAGCTGCCGTTCATCAGGCGCTTCCCCTGCTTGTCGAGCCAGAACTTCAGCACCCGGGCGGGCTCGTTTTCCTCGCTCAGCGGCGACCACCATGCCGCTTTTACCCGCATTTTCAACGAGATCAATGTCCGGCGGCGTTTCTCCGCCAGCTCGGACAACACGGGCGTGAGGGCGTGCTTTCTCGATTGACATTTTATCCCTTTCAGCGCCTTTTGGTGCGATTTCACCCTTGCGGCGACTCTCCTCACGTGCCCGTCGTCAACGGGATGATCGTCAAGAATGCGGCACACCTGTTCGATCAACTGGGCATGCTCGTCGTTTTTTAACAGTGCCAACCGGCTCAATTTGAATTGTTGCATAGAAAAAAGTTTAGGACCATAAAGAACAAACAGCACATCACGCGGGGATAGCGTATTACCCGACAAAACCGCCCGATGCGGTGCTTGTGCAACAAAGGTAACAAAAAAAGGGACACGTCTGTTGTCGGTTGGAAAAAGACAGTAAGAAGAAGACAAAACGTGCGTCGGGCTTCGATTTTGATAACACGATTTAAGGTTTGCGGGCGTTGTGGTTAAATAACGATATCAAAATCGGAACAAAACCGGCGTTCTGCACTGATTATGACAACATAATTTAAGTAGTACGACGGAAGTTATTAAATTATGTTGTCGAAAACAGAGGAAAACCGTGGCAAAACCTTAAAATTAAGATCAGAAAAGGAGGAAAATATCGGTGCAATCGGTACAACCTGGATTTTAGGATGTGGGCGGAAGAAAAAGTTTTGCCCGTCAGTAATATGATAACGAATTTATTATTTTTTGTGAAATCGAAATTCGAAGGGAAGAAAAAACGAAAATTATTGTCTTTAGAAATTCCGAGTCCGAGGTCAGAGGACATGAAAAACGGCTAGTCAAAATAAAAAAGAGTGTCTGAAAATTTTCAGACACTCTTGTATCGATAGTTGCGGAGACAAGATTCGAACTTGTGACCTTTGGGTTATGAGCCCAACGAGCTACCAACTGCCCCACTCCGCGATATTGTTTCTTAAATGCGACCACAAAGATAGTATATATTATCGGAATATCAAAATAATTACCTTTCTTTTCTTTTTATCGGTTTAAAAATTGTACTTTTGAAAGAAATTATTCCGCTTTATGTCTGACAGCATTGTAATTATACCCACCTACAACGAAAAGGAAAATATCGAAAACATTATTCGATGTGTGTTTGCTTTAGAGAAAGATTTTGATATTCTTGTTGTTGATGATGCTTCCCCGGATGGAACAGGGGCGATAGTTCGTCGATTGATGAATGAATTTCCCGATAGACTTTTCATTGAGGAACGCGAAGGGAAGCTGGGTCTTGGAACAGCTTACATTCATGGGTTTAAATGGGCATTGAAACGATCGTATGAATATATATTCGAAATGGATGCCGATTTTTCCCACAATCCCAACGATTTGCCCAGATTATATGAAGCGTGCGCTGTTGAAGGATACGATGTGGCTATTGGTTCAAGATATTGTACGGGAGTAAATGTGGTAAATTGGCCTATGGGAAGGGTTTTGATGTCGTATTTTGCCTCGAAATATGTTCAGTTTATCACCAGAATGAATATCAAAGATACAACAGCGGGATTTGTTTGTTATCGACGGAAAGTTTTGGAAACCATCGATTTGGATCGAATTAAGTTTAAAGGTTATGCTTTTCAGATCGAAATGAAATACACGGCTTATGCACTTGGATTCAAAATTAAAGAGGTGTCGATTATTTTTATCAATCGCAGGTTGGGAGTATCGAAAATGAATTCCGGTATATTTGGTGAAGCATTTTTTGGCGTAATCGATTTGCGATGGCGAAAAATAACAGGGAAAATAAAACCGAAATTATTGATCGAAAAACCCCGGAAATGATTCTTATTCATCAGGCAACAATCATCAATGAAGGAAAAACATTTAAGGGTTCGGTCCTTATCGAGGGTGAAAAGATAAAAAAGATTTTTCACGATAAGGTACCTGAAAATGTGTTCTCTAGGTGTAGAAATGTGATCGATGCGCAAGGTTTGTATCTGATACCCGGCGTCATCGATGATCAGGTACATTTTCGTGAGCCGGGTTTAACCCATAAGGGCGATATCGAAACAGAAAGTCGTGCTGCCGTGGCCGGTGGTGTTACCTCGTTTATGGATATGCCGAATACCAAGCCGCAAACAATTACCATAGAAGCTTTGGAAGATAAATTCGAAAGAGCCGCACAAAAATCGATAGCCAATTATTCGTTTTATTTGGGTGCTACCAACGACAATATCGGGGAACTGAAGAAAGCCGATCCGAAAAATGTTTGCGGGATAAAGGTTTTTATGGGTGCCTCAACGGGGAATATGTTGGTCGATAACCCTCAATCGTTGCAACGCATTTTTGCAGAAGTGGGTATGCTCATTGCAACGCACTGCGAAAAGGAGGAAATTATCAGGCAAAATGTGGAAGTCTTTAAAAAACGTTTTGGTGAAGATATCCCGATAAAATATCATCCCTTGATTCGCAGTGAAGAGGCGTGTTATCAATCGACGGCTCAGGCGGTGGAACTTGCCGACAAATACGGTTCGAGGTTGCATGTGCTGCATCTTTCAACAGGCAGGGAATTATGCCTTTTTGATCATCATCCCCTTGAAGATAAGAAAATTACCGCCGAAGTGTGTGTGCATCACCTTTGGTTTTCCGACGAGGATTATGAGCGCTTAGGCAGTCGTATTAAGTGGAATCCGGCAATCAAAACAAAAGACGATCGGGAAGCGTTGCGTGCCGGGCTTAAATCGGGTAAATTGGATATAGTGGCTACCGATCATGCGCCCCATCTGCCGGTCGAAAAACAAGGAGGCTGTTTGCAAGCTGCTTCCGGAGGACCGTTGATACAACATTCGCTGCAAATGATGTTTGAGCTTGCCAAACAGGGTGTGTATACGAATGAGTTTGTTGTCGAAAAAATGTGTCATGGTCCGGCAAAGCTCTTTAGGATAAAGAACAGAGGTTATATCCGCGAGGGGTATTATGCCGATTTGGTATTGGTAAACCCCGGAAAATCATATACGGTAACTCCCTCCAATATTTTATATAAATGCGGATGGTCGCCTTTGGAAGGTGAGACGTTTTCGCATGCGATCGAAAAAACGTTTGTTAATGGTTATCTTGTTTTTGACAATGGGATGGTAAATACTGAGATAGTAGGCAAGCCTCTCGAATTTAATCTTTGATGCCCGATCGCTTTTAAAATTAATCGGAATGCGTTTCGTTATGTATTTTATATCCCTGCTTTTGTTATTTTTGTATTCAAATCAGTATTGAATGAGATTTTTATTTACCGTACAAGGAGAAGGAAGAGGGCATTTCACTCAAGCACTTTCATTGTCATCTATGTTGCGCAAACATGGTCATGAAGTGGTTGGCGTTTTGGTTGGGAAAAGCAAATGGAGAGAGATTCCCGAGTTTTTTACAGAAAAAATCGAAGCGCCTGTTCATGTGTTTGAGAGTCCTAATTTTACCACTTTTTACAAAAATAAACGCCCGATTATTGTTCTCAGTGTGGTCAGTAATTTTATGCGGCTCGTTTTTTTTCGTGAGAGTATTCTCTTTGTAAAAAATAAAATCGAAGAATATGAGCCCGATGTTGTGATTAACTTTTACGAATTCATCACAGGCATGACATTTGGCATTTATCGTCTCGATAAAAAACTCGGCGTGAAATTGGTTTGCGTTGCTCATCAATATGTATTGCTCAATCCTCATTATAAAACCACTCCCGAGCAAGATGTAAAATACGAATTGTTGCGCTTATTCTCAAAAGTGTCTTGTCGGCGGGCATCGAAAGTATTGGCTTTATCGTTTCGCGATATGCCGGCTTGCGAAGAATGCAACCTTGTAGTTGTTCCGCCCTTGTTGCGGCGAGAAGTATTTGAAATTCAACCTACGCAAGGGAATTATATTCATGGTTATCTTCTAAATGTCGGTTATTTTGAAGAAATTTTGGATTGGCACAACAGAAATCCGCAAGTACCTTTACGTTTTTTCTGGGATAAAAAAGATGTGGAAGAAGAGACAAAAATTGACGATAATCTCATTATGTATCGTTTAAATGACGAGCTTTTCCTCCAAAGTTTGGCCGGTTGTATGGCCTATGCTACTACAGCCGGATTTGAGTCGATTTGCGAGGCATTGTATTATCGCAAACCTACGTTGATGATTCCCGTGCATATAGAACAAGAATTTAATGCTTACGATGCCGGTTTGTCGGGTGCAGGCGTCAGCAGCAAAAAATTTGATCTGGATAAGTTGCTCCATTTCATTCCTCATTATCGTCCCGACGATCATTTTCAGGAATGGGTGCATCGGGCCGAAGAAATATTTGTCAGGGAAATTTGCGGGGAATAATTCTTTTTTACGTATAGCTTGCATATGAAATGCACAAGAGGCTGTCTCAAAAGAGCAGCCTCTTGTGCATTTCAATGATGTGTGCAGTTTTATTTGCTTTTTGCTGTGGTTTCTTTCATCTTGGTTTGTTGTTTCGACATGATTTTGTATGCAACAGGCGAAGCCACAAATAAACTGGTGATTGTACCTGCTACAATACCAATAAGCATGGCAAATACAAAGCTCCGTATTGTGTCGCTTCCAAAAAACAGGATGCAAAGGATAACCAGTATGGTACTTAATCCGGTGTTGATCGTACGAGTAAGTGTGGCATTCATCGAATCATTAAAGACAGCAAGCAAGTCGCGCTTGGGATACAGCTTCATATATTCGCGTACGCGGTCAAATACCACTACTTTATCGTTGATGGAGTACCCTACGACAGTTAAAATAGCAGCCACAAATGTTTGATCGATTTCCATCGAGAACGGCATCACTTTCCAAAGTAGAGAGTAAAGCCCTATCACCGAAAATGCATCTACTGTAAGTGCTGCAATGGTTCCCACCGAAAATGCCCAATTGTTAAACCGGAACAGAATGTATAATCCCATACAAATAAGCGCAATGCCTAATGCTAAAAATGCATTTTTTATCATATCTTCGGCAATACTGGGACCTACTTTCTGATAGCTTTGGATGTAGTCATCAATTGTTTTTCCCGGAGCAATGTAATCTTTTAGTCCTTCTCCAAGTAATGTTCTTAGTTCTTGTTCAATATTTTCGCTATCGTCTTCAATTCTGAAGTTGGTGGAAACACGTACCTGATTGCTCGAGCCAATAGTGATCACTCTGACCGATTCACCAAAGTAAGGAGCCAACGCATCCCGAATCTCGTTTGTTTTTACCGGTTTCTCGAAACGGATAACGTAGTTGCGTCCGCCTGTGAAATCGATGCCCGTATTTAATTTCAGAGTAAACAACGAAATAATGCTGACAATGATGAATATGCCGATAACAGCAAGTATTTTTTTACTGTTTCGAATAAAATTAAAATGAAATTCTTTCGACATTATTTTGAAGAATCTTGTTGTAAAGGTAAGATTCTGCAATTTGCCTTTCTCCAGTTGTTCTTCGTAAAAAATGCGAGTGAAAAATACTGCCGTGAGGAATGATGCGGTAATACCGATGATTAATGTAATGGCAAAACCTTTGATTGGACCGGTTCCGAAGATAGCAAGAATTATACCGGTAATAATTGTCGTTAAATTGGAGTCAATAATGGCAGAGAAGGCATTTTTGTAACCGTCTTCCAATGCTCTGCGAAGTGTTTTCCCCAAAGCAAGTTCTTCTTTTATACGTTCATTGATAAGAACGTTTGCGTCTACTGCCATACCTAGTGCCAATACCATACCTGCAATTCCCGGTAAGGTGAGTACAGCGCGGAATGCGGCAAGTGCTCCTAACGTATAAAACAGGTTGATTAGCAGGGCCGCATTGGTTACCATGCCGGGGATAAGACCGTAAAGCATGCAGATAAAAGTGAAAAGGACGATCAAGGCAATGATAAACGAAATCATTCCCGCTCTGATGGCTTCTTGTCCAAGAGAAGGGCCAACCACGTCTTCTTGAACGATGCGCACTCCGGCTCTCATCTTACCCGATTTCAGTACGTTTGCCAAATCCTCTGCTTCTTCGTGGGTAAAATTACCCGTGATAGATGACCGCCCTCCTTCGATGCGATCGTTAACGCGTGGAGCCGAATATACATAACCATCTAGCACGATGGCAATGGATTTGCCTTTTTCGGCACCCGTGATGGTTGCCCATCGGCTGGCACCCGCAGAATTCATGGTCATGCTTACTTCCCAACCCGACCCTTGATGACCTTGATCGGCACGGGCATTAACAATTACATCACCTTCTAATGCAGGTCCTCGACGGGGGCCGTCTCCTTTTAATACATAGAGTTCAAAATAAGTTTCGCGTTCGTCCACCGGTTTGAATCCCCATCTGAAATGTACATCGGCGGGGAAAACATCTTTGTATTTATTCAAAATGAAATTTACTGTGGCGGTGTCGTTTTTAGCAACAGTCCCTACGATAGGACCCGTTGCTCCGCTCATGGCGAAATAGGGTTGATGAAAATATTCTACAAAACTTTTGGTTATGACGAAGGGCTTTTCTTCTCCTTCGTGGGTGGATGTTAATTGAAGAGACGGAACGGCTGACGTGTCGGTGAGCTGTAATGAAGCTGTTTTTGCTACCGAATCGTTTGTGGCAAGCGATAGAGAATCGGCAACTTCTCTCATCGCATTGACAAGTTCGATGGAACGCTGGTTTATTTCGTTGAAATAGGGTGCTAATTCGTTTACGTTATAAGTTTTCCAAAATTCGAGGTTCGCGCGTCCTTGAAGAAGGTTTCGAACACGTTCGGGCTCAGTGATACCCGGCAATTCAATGAGGATGCGCTCGGCCCTGTCCAGTTTTTGTATGTTGGGAGAAACCACACCAAAACGGTCGATACGGGTACGCAACACGTTGAAAGCATTGTCGGCGGCAGCGGCAACTTCTTGACGCAGAACCGCAATGACTTCGTCGTTGGAAGCCGTTGGCTTTATGCGATCACTCATCGTGATACTGAAAATATTAGCCAGCTTTCCGTTAGGATTTATTCTTTCATAATTTTGTTGGAAAAGAGATACAAAATCCAATGAGCTCCCTTTGCGGTTTTGAGCAATGGTTTCTTGTAATGCTTGATTGAAGGAGGGGTCATCGGTATTGGCGAGTGATTTTAATACCTGTGCTGCGTCGACTTCGAGAATGACTGTCATTCCGCCTTTCAAGTCAAGGCCTAACCCGATTTCTCTCTGACGAATTTCTTTTAATGTGTATCCGAGATAAACTTTTTCGGTCGATAAGGAATCAAGATAATGATTCTTAAGAGTTAAGTTTCCTTTTGCGTATTCGTTTGCTTTTCTATCGTAATGCCACCCTACAACGGTGAACGATAGATAGTACAAACAGATGATAGTGAGTAAAATACTGAAAACTTTGATAAATCCTTTGTTTGACATTTCGATTTTACTTTTATTGTATTTATAATTTATTCTTTTTCAGTTGATTGTTTTATTTGTTTTTACGTCAGAGAGATATCTGATGCATTTTCCTCCTTTTAAGGGTGCAAATATACGTTTTTTTGTCTTTTTAAGATAAAAACGTCAGATTATTTTTTGTAATCTGACGATTTTTAAAGGGAATAAAAAATTATTTCACAAATCCTCTGTTTTTTAACATGTAAATGGGGTTGGGTTCAGCTCCTCTGTATCGGATATAAAGATTCATAGGTTCGTCTGACCCTCCTTTGGAAAGGATATTTTCGCGGAACGATTGTGCCGTTTCCCGGTGGAAGATGCCTTTTTCCACAAAGGGTTGAAATGCATCGGCATCCAGTACTTCAGACCATAAATAACTGTAGTATCCGGCCGAATAACCACCGCTGAAGATGTGTGTGAAATACGTACTGCGATAACGCGGGATAATTTCCTGAATAAGTCCGATTTTTTTCATCGATTCTTTTTCGAATTCGCGCACATCAAAAGATTGCTGTTTCGTTTGGGTATGCCAATCCATATCGAGCAGCGCAGCAGCAACCAATTCGGTGGTCATGAATCCTTGATTAAAATAGGCTGCATTGGCGATTTTTTCTATCAACGAATCGGGTATTACTTCACCGGTTTGATAGTGTTTGGCATAGAGCTTCAATACTTCCGGATGAAAAGCCCAATGTTCGTTGATTTGCGAGGGCAGTTCCACAAAATCGCGATAGACATTCGTGCATGATACCCCTTTATAGTTTACCTTAGATAACATGCCGTGCAACGCATGGCCAAACTCGTGGAACATGGTTTCCACTTCATCGAGCGTAAGCAGCGATGGCAATTGTTCTGTCGGCCTTGTAAAATTGGCTACATTGTATACCAATGGGCGGATATCTATTTCGTTCTCTACCCATTGTTCACGGAAAGTACTCATCCATGCTCCACCACTTTTGCCCGGACGGGGGAAATAGTCGGTATAAAATACAGCAAGGAAGGAGCCATCGGCATCGGTCACTTCATATGTCTCTACTTCGGGATTATATACCGGTATATGATCTATTTTTTTGAAATTTAGTCCATAAAGTTTATTTGCTACGGTAAATATGCCTTCGCGTACATTTTCCATCTTGAAATAGGGTTTGATTTCCGTTTCGTTCAATGCATATTTTTCCTTGCGAAGTTTTTCGGCATAATACCACCAATCCCACGATTCGAGCTTGAAATTTCCGCCTTCTCGATCAATAATTGCTTGAAGTTCGGCTGCTTCCTTTTTGGCCTGAGGCAATGCATAGCTCCAGATGGTATTCAACAGATCGTAAACGGCTTTAGGGGTTTTGGCCATCGTTTCTTCCAGCACAAAGTCGGCATACGTTTCGTATCCCATCAGCCGGGCTTTTTCGATACGCAGGTTTACAATTTTGTTGACGATTTCTTTATTATCGTACTCGTTATCGTTGTCGCCTCTCATATACATGGCCTTATACAGTTTTTCCCGAAGCTCACGATTGTCGGCATACTGCAAGAAAGGTATCCAACTGGGTTTATGTAAAGTGAAAACCCATTTGCCTTCCATTCCATTGGCTTTTGCCGTTTCGGCAGCCGCTGCAATAACAGCATCCGGAAGTCCGGAAAGATCTTTTTCGTCTTCAATCACGAGTTTGAAATTATTGGTTTCTTTCAGTACGTTGTTCCCATATTGGAGGGTAAGGGCCGAGAGTTCTTTGTTGATTTCGCGGAGTCGTTGTTTTGCCGAGTCGTTCAACAGAATGCCGCCACGCACAAATCTTTTATAATACTTATTGAGCAGTTGCTTTTGTTCGGTTGTCAGGTTCAGATTCTCTGCCTGGTCATAAAGGGTTTTTATTCTTTCGAAAAGTTTCTCGTTGAGATAGATGTTATCGTTGTGTTCCGATAATTTTGGTGAAACTTCAATGGCAATTTGTTCAATGGTATCCGTTTTGTCTGCCCCTTCTAATGCGAAGAACACAGCCGAAACTCTTTCGAGAATTTTTCCGCTGTTGTCCAAAGCCACAATGGTGTTTTCATAAGTAGGAGCTTCCGCATTGTTGGCAAGAGAATCAATCTCTTTGCTGTGTTGTTCCATGCCATAGGCAAATGCCGGGCGAAAATCATCCTCGCTGATCCGGTCAAAAGGAGGAGTGCCGTAAGGAGTGTCGTAATCGGTATAAAAAATACTTCCTTTTTCTGCTTTTTTAGCGTTGTTGCATGCAAATAAAGTCATAGCAGCCAATGTGATTAAAAAAACTTTTTTCATGTGTTATAAATACTAAATAAGTTCAGAATTTATCTTTTCTGATGATTGATGGATTGATATAGAATTGTGCAAATATATATAAAATAAACCGAAATGAAACGAATTGTCATGGGTTTTGAATAAAATGACCGGTTTCGGTTTTTATAGTCTTTTTCGTTTGACTACGATCCATATAATCATAGGTGCTCCAAAAACAGCCGTGACAGCATTGATGGGAAGTGTTTGGTTCGATATTGGAATTTGGGATATAATATCGCACGTTACCATCAAGATGCTTCCCAATATGAGCGTAGCGGGAATAACGGTTTTGTGATTTACGGTTCCAAAGAGTGCCCGTGCAAAATGAGGGATAACCACACCTACAAAAGCGATAGGACCCGTGAATGCCGTTACTGTACCTGTTATTAATGCCGTAATGGTAAGGATGATCCGACGTGTTTGTTTTATATTTAGCCCGATGCTTGCTGCATATTGTTCTCCCAAAAGAAGACTGTTGAGCGGTTTTTGAAGAAAAAATACGGCAATAATCCCGGTTATCACCAGGATGGCCAACAGCGGCATTTTGTTCCAAGTTACTGCACTCAAACTACCGAACGTCCACATGACGAAAACTTTTAACGAATCGGGGTCGGCAAAGCTTTGTAATATGGTTATTAGGGCATTAGCTACATAACCAAAAATCATTCCCAATACCAAAATGGTTACCGAATCGTTAATTCGGGAAGATACTCCCAGAATGAGCAGCAGTACCGGAATTGCTCCGGCAATGGCTGCGACGACTTGTGCCATGCTTCCCAACCAACTCGCAACAGAGTAGAGTGCCGATCCGCCCAGCGTGGTTAACAAGGCTACGCCAAGACCTGCTCCTGCACTTACTCCGAGTACATCGGGACCTGCCAATGGATTGCGAAACAATGTTTGCATAAGCAAACCGGCTACAGATAGTGCAGATCCTGCGAGGAGGGCTGTAATGGCTTTGGGAAGCCGATAATTAACAACGATTTCATCGATAATGGCATTTCCGGATGTACCGAAAAGGGCATTCCATCCGTCTTTGATTGAAATGGGAGCGTTTCCTGTGAAAATATCGGCAATAAATACGATAACCAATATGACCATCAACAAAGCAAAGAGTCGTGTTTTGTGTTTCATCCGAAAATGCGTTATTCCAATTCTTTGATGTAAGTGAATGTGTAATGGGGTAGTAAATGGGGGTATACCGCTTTAATAAGGTCACACAATAATAAGTCGGGATGGGCAATGGCGCTCTCAAAATAATCGTTTCCTCCCGACGGTGTAGTTCGGTTGTTGTTGTTGAAAACGTGTTGTTCTTTAACTGCTTTAAACAGCAGATATTTGGGGTCTTTCTCTGCTAGCTCCTTGTATGATTTGGCTGCACAACCAAACCAGTATTCGGCATTGCCAAATTGCGTGAGAACCGTTTCTATGTCGAGTCCGATGCTGCCGCTTCGCTCGTCGTTTTTATAATAATAATTGAGACCGGCATCGCGGAAAAGAGCGGCATTGAAACTGTTTCCACCGGGTACGTACCATGTGCCCTGAAAGTTGTCTCCTGCCATAACGGTATGTCTTTTTTGTATGTCTTTCGTTTTTTCTTTTTTCGAAAGATAGCGCCATTCGATTTGGTTGAAAATGCTGTCGGCCATTTCCTCTTTGTCGAAAAAAGCCGCAATCATTTTTATCCATTCTGCTCGTGCAAGGGGCGAATTTTCCATCCATTCCAAATTATAAATCACAGGTACACCGGCTTGAATCATCCGCTCACTGTAATTGTCGCGTTGAGCGTATGCCGAAGTAAGAATGGCTTGGGGGTTTAACGCCAGTG
>Ga0209608_1002771_pt1 | contig 11895 bp, 6 predicted proteins | sample AD_UKC130_MetaG_FD_184428 | JGI IMG/M metagenome (GOLD analysis project Ga0209608, IMG submission 184428) | Active sludge microbial communities of municipal wastewater-treating anaerobic digesters from Canada - AD_UKC130_MetaG (SPAdes) (version 2) | ecosystem: Engineered > Bioreactor > Anaerobic... | reverse complement strand
TGAAACTGGGGTTCCTGTACACGGATGAGTTGATGTCCCGCTCCGTCACCCAGTCCCGGCCGACGGGCGATCCGCGGCCGTTGTTCCAGTTGAAGGAAGGACCCGCTCCGGTGGTCTATCCGGCTCTCCGGCCGGACGGTTCTGTGCCGTACGTGGGCAACCCGGGAAGCCACAGCGCCAACATCGTGGACCGGAACCTTCAGGCTGCCTACACAATGACCTGGAACTTCGGCATTCAGTACGAGGTGAGCAGGGATTACCTCCTGGAGGTGCAATACAACGGCAGCAGGCAAGTGGGTAACAGCGGCAGCCTGCAGTTGAACACCCTGCCCTGGGGCTACCTGGCCGACGATCCCGTTGCCCGGGAGGCCTGGATTCCCGTTGCGCAGTATTCGCGGCCCTTCCCGAACTGGGGCAACGTCTACTACCAGGGGAATTATGGGCAACTGAGCCACCATTCCGGCACGGTGAAGATCGAAAAGCGCTTCTCAAAGGGCCTGAACTTCCTGGCCTTCTACACGTTCGGCAAAACGATCGACGAAAACGTTTCCAACATGTATCTGGAGCGCAAGCTGAACAGAGGACGCGCCGATTGGGACCAGACACACAGGTTCTCCGGCAGCATGACCTATGAAATCCCGATAGGCAAAGGCCGCAGGTTCCTGAACCGCGGTGGATGGTTGAACACGCTGATCGGCGGTTTCGATTTCGTGTGGACCTACTCCATCTACAGCGGCGAGCCGCTCGGAATCGGCATCAGCGGTACGGATACCAGGAACTATCCGAGCTGGATGCCTAATACCGGCAGCGTGATCCTGCTTCAGAGACCCAAGCTCCGTGATAACTGGCAGGATCTGGGCGGGGATCGCTGGGACCAGGCGAAGCAGAACTCTACGATCGCCTGCGGGCCCGCCACAGCCCTGGGGAACGACTGCATCACCTATGCACCCTCGTATGAGCGCGGCAATGCCGGCCGCAATGTTTGGAACCGGCAGCGCGTGATTGCCGCAAATATGGCGGCGTCGAAGGAAGTTCCAATCAATGAGCGGGTGAGGTTCCAGTTCCGAATGGATTTCCAGAACCCGTTCAAGTGGTACAACTGGGCGGCGCCGAATACAACGCTCGACCTCAAGAACCCGCAATTCTTCGGCAAAGTGCCCGCGGACGAAGCCAGGAGCGCGCACTATGGCGGCCAACCGCTGATTAACATCTCCCTGGCGTTGAAGTGGTAGCACAAACGGGCGATTCCCGGCGGCCGGATACTTCCATCCGGCCGCCGCGTCCGTTTTCAAACCCTCTACCGGCCCCAGACACCGGACCACGTAGGGAAGCAGGCCCCTGTTGCCACGAAAGGGCGGCCCGCCGCTGACGGATCCCTCCTCAACACCATCCACATACAGTACTTGCGACGATTCTCGGGTCTCCGCCACGTCATCGACTCGCTTGGAATGCCACAAGCTTTCGCGCGCACGCGCGCGTCGCCGCCCGTCCAGCATAGACCCGGTGACTCCCTGCATCAGGGGTGTTTCTTGAGAACCGGTAAAGAGCCACTGCCCCATGGCTGAGGGATTCTCGTCGATGCCTGTCTCGAGTGTGCGCGAATAACCCGGGTGCGTCAGGGGACAAGACCCGTCGCGACGAGAACCATGCTCAGGTGCGTAGCACGATTCTACTGTTTGTGCTACCATCGGAGCTTGCGAATTCCGGCACCGCGTATCCGATATGTCGGTATCCTCCACGAAACTGGCCGTGGACCTCGCAAATTCCAATCGGAAGGCACGACCATGAATCCACGATTCATACGCATCTGCACACTGCTCCTAGCGGCACCCACTGCTGCGCTTTGGAGTCAGAGCGGCCAGCCCGCCGACAAGCGCTCGCCAGATGCCGAGGCGCCACTCCCGAGGTACGTGATTATGTGGTGACGGACACGAAAATTCCACAGCAGCAGAAGTATGTAACACAGAAAGTGATCGTCCTGGACGGTGCAGGCTTCGGCTCCTTGGTCACAACGAACCGGAACATTGCCGAGTTGCTCCAATATCAGCCAGGCGTGGCGGCTACGGTGCTTTCCCGCAATGATGCCAATTGGGGTTCCTACGGTGGACTCGGCCCGAAATACAACAGCTATCTTCTGGACGGACTGCCGGTGGACGGCTTCGTCGACACCATGAGCCTAGATCCGTGGGCCTTTCAACGCATCGAGACTCATCAAGGGCCGGCATCCGTGCTTTATTCGAACTACCTGAGCATGGATTTTGCGGGGGTACAGGCTCCTCTCGCTGGCATCACGAACCTCGTACTCAAGGACCGGATTGATCAGCCGGTGACCCATGTGATTGTCGGTGGAGGTTCGTGGAATACGCTCAATACGCGGTTCTATCACCAGGACCACAAGGGGCGATTGCACTACTTCTTCGGAGCGAATTACGAGCAGTCCGATTATACCAACTACGGGACGACCGACTCCTGGCTGAACATCCTGGAGAACCCTTCCTACAAGAAGACAAAACTGTATGGGAAGGCGACCTATTTCTTAGGCGGGGACGGGCACAAAATCTCCCTCTTCGCTCAGCACACGATTCACGACGGTTTCGCCGGCCGGCAGAACCGCGATTTCAATCATGGCTACGACACGATCAATGCAGTCTACAGCAATGAAGTGAACGAAGTTCTCACCGTTCAGTTGAAAACAGGCTTCCGGAACTACGACCGGCGCTGGGGTGAAGACAATTACCCCGCTAGCCTTGAGTTGCGGCAACACGAAGGAGTGCAACAGAAGATTTTCCCCACGGATTTGACATTCAATTTTAGGCACTCCACGAACAGCGTATTGACTGTAGGGGCGGATTCGCAATACGCCATGTACAGCACGTACGCGGAGGCGGCGGGGCCCCGGTCCATGGGCAACGACGCTACCGCGCTCAGCGGCGGTATGTTCGTCCAGGAGAAGTATGTCTCCGGCAATTGGGTCCTGCGCGTAGGCGGCAGATTCACCCGGACGAGCAATTCCTATAAGCTGATTGGCGGTGTCCTGCCCGGTTTACGCCAGCAGGCGTGGAACAAGGTGTTATGGAGCGGGGGCGCCCGTTACAACGTCTCACCCCGGTTTGCAGTGTACTCAAACGTGGGCACCAGCTTCATTCCGCCCGCCGCGAAATCCGTTGCCGGTACGCTGGCCGTAACCGACCGCGGTGTACAGGGACGCCACGGGCAGTTGCCGAACCCAGCGCTGCGGCCTGAAAGCGGCATAGGCAGCGACTTTGGCGCGGACGCTCACTTCCCGAACGGTGCGGTACTTGGAGTCAGGGTGTTCTACAACAGGATCAACGATGCGATCGTAGACAACGTTGTCAGCACCACGCCCTCGCAGGCCATTTCGGTCAACGCCGGCAGAGCTCACTCCTATGGGTTCGAGATCCCTTACGAACAGGACCTCACTGACCGCCTTCACGTGTTCGCGAACTTCACCCGCACGGCGACCAGTATCAAGAACCCAATCGACCGGGACCAGGACGGCGCGGCAATTACCTTCGTGCCGAACTATGTAGCCAATGCGGGGCTGCAGATGCGGCTTCCGCGTGGGGTCACACTCATTCCGGCGCTCCACGCCGTTGGAACGTATTTCGATAGCACTTCAATCAGCGGGCGCCGCCAGTTTGGGCCGTATCAGACTCTGAACGTGCGCCTGGAGAAGACGATCGCCAGCGCGGATGACCATACGGTCGTCCTGTTTACGGATTTCAACAATGTGACAAACCGGAAGTACGAGATGCCGTGGCAGTTTCGCGACCCCGGGTTCAACGTCTTTGGCGGATTGGATTTCCGATTCTAATGCAACTCCACGAATTGAAAGCGGTGGTGGTTCTTTGGGCTCTGATTGTCCTCTTTGGATGCAAGGGATCGCAGCCGGCGGCTCCAAAGCCAGCGGCCGTTTCGCTCGAGGTGTTCGCGGTCAGCCCCGCGCCGGACGGAAAAGTGATCCGATACGTACGACGGACCGCGGACCTTTCAAACGGCGCAAACGATCCGGATTCCATCGCGCATGAACTGGTCAGGGGAATCGCTGCACCCGCTATTCTGCATTCCACCAGTTGGCGATGGGAGAAGAACGGAACGATTGTCCTGACCTATCTGGCTTATTGCGAGGACGGGCAGTTTTGGGTAGCCGAGCCGGCCCGGTTGCCTTTGGGCCGCCTTGCGCCGCCTCCCGCTACCGACCCTCAACGTCCGCGTCCTTCCGAGATCCGCGAAGAAGATGTGCTCGCACACGGTCTGCGGCACCTCAGCTTTCTCGTCCGGTACGCGCGTGATGGACGCTTGACTGCTGCGCTGTCGCCCCAAAGTCTGAGTTTCTTCGCCGCGATGTGCGGGCAACTTGCCGGCCGGCTTGACGCTGCCCGAGAATTTGAGGAATGCGCCGCGGTTCAAGCACGTTAAGCGCGAAACCCGATTGCGCCCGAACGTACTGGCGATCGCCTGCATTCGCCAACTCGCCGGCCAGTAGGCCCGTCGGGTTGATCTGCGAGCGACCGGCGTAAACTAGCCGTACCAACTGCCAACGATCATTTTTCGCACGGTGAAGGCTTTTCAGCGGTGCGGGGAAGGGATGTCGAAATTGCAAAGAAAGGATTAATGGTCGGGCCGCCGGGATTTGAACCCGGGACCTCTTGCACCCCAAGCAAAATTTATCAATAGCTTACGAGCATCGTGTACTGAAAACAAAAGACTTAGACGCGAAGGATTTGGACGCCAAAACGCCACCAAGGGGCGATATGGACTCCAGAAAGACTCCAAGACCCCCTGCGATTCGGATTGTGGAATTCCACGTGCCTCGCGCGCACGCGCGGTTGTACCCGCCCTTGTGATTCCGTGCAGCACGAAGACAAATTAGGGTTTCCTATACAAGGGGAGAAGCACCGGCTACCTAATCAACCGAGACGTGATCCGGTTTGGCACGCGTTCGGGCCGATCGCCTTTGCACCATACAAGTAGTCAGCCTTTGCGTACCATGTCAATCGCCGCGTCGACCTCCGCGAACGTCAGTTTGCGGAATCTGGCCTTGTCGCGCAATTGCTGCGCGGCTTGACGTGCGACCATCATCGAAGCGCCACTTGGCACCCGCTCTCGCAACCCTGCCACGAATTCTTCAAAGGTCGATAACTGTATCGACTTGGGCTTGGCCTTCGGCGAACCATCTCCACTGATCGGAACGGATGCCGGTCTTGTGGGACGGGGCCCCGGGAGCTTCGTTAGCAGCAGTTCATCCACCCGATCCCGGTTGAGAACCATGGGTGGATGCTGTTTCGCCAGGAAGGACAATGCTGGGTGCTGTTCCCATCCTCGCTGCAGCATTACGATCAAGCGGCACTGCGCCCGGCTGAATGCCACGTTCACCAATCGCATGCCTTCCTCGCCTGCAACGAAGTCGGCCGTCGGGCATACAGGGTCGAAGATGACGATTCGCCTTTCGGAACCCTGTGCGCGGTGGACAGTGGAAGCGGTTGAGGCCGGGGCGTTGACTGTCGTCAGTTCCGCTTCGATTCTTCTTCGCTGCGCACGGTATGGAGTGAGGACGATGATGTCCTCTCGGACGTCCGCTATCGACCAACTCAGAACATGATCAACAACCAACGCAGCTACGAGGAGAGCGGACTCTTCGCACTCGTAACCACGGAACCGAGCCGCGGCTCTCGCTCCGGCGCATGCGTCGACCAAGACGACGTTCTGTGTGCCAAGCAGTCGGCTTGGCATCGCACTGCGGCCACGAATCCACACCTCATCACGACTGAGCGGATCGGCCACGCGCAATCTCGAGCCGTAAAACAAATTGCTGACGGCATTCGAAATCGGAGGCGCCATCCGCCACTGCTCATCCAACATGCATGTCGCGTTCTTCAGGGAAGATCGAGATGTCCACTCAAACGGGGACTGCCCAAGCCACGTGTTCACATCCGGACTCGCCGCTTGGGCGATTGGCGCCAGTTGCTGGGGATCGCCAGCAAACAGGACTCTCTTGCCGAGCAGTGCGAAAGTCGCGGCTTGGGCCTTTCCGACTTGGCTGGCCTCATCAAAAACAACCAGGTCGAACTTCCCCAGGTTCGCGAAGTCGTACGCTGCGAGCGTGGTCGTCATCGCAGCCAAACGAGCCTTCGAGAGGAATTCGAGGTTCTCTTTCCGAATCGCATCGCGCAACCGATCGCGCTCTTGTTTCCACTTTCGGTAAAGCTCTGCTTCGGCGGGATCTGGAATAGTCTCGTAGTGCTGCCGAAGCTGGTCGACCAGTTGTCGGTTTCTGAGCGGCGTAAGGTGCTTTCGATCTTGGAACCTCTTCGGATCGAGCCGGGACCCGAATCGATAGAGGACTGGTCGCGTCGCGGGCTTGAGATCCTTGATCGCATCGTCCACTGCAAGGATGGCCAGGTCCACGGCGACGTTCGTCGATGAGAGTAGCAGGACCCGATCAGTGGGATGATGGACGAGGTACGACGCCAACAGCCGGCCGAGCGTGTGCGTCTTTCCGGTGCCCGGCGGCCCCCACAGAAAGCTCGTCTTCCATCTGACGAGGCTGAACGACCGCTCTTGCGCGGGCCGCAGGCCATTGAAGACAGAGAACGGAACCTTCTTGTCCCAGACTATTCGGTTGTTGCCCAGGTCGAAGATCCACTGAGCGATTTCGGCCGCGCGTGTACCGTCTTCCCATAGCGAGAGCAGTGCCTCGAGGTACCGGGGAGGATTTATATAGACCAGCGAACCCTCTTTAGGAGGCTGCCCTGTGGTCAGGCATGCGTTGACAACCGACAGAGCGGGCAGAACGGAGATAACTTCAGCGGAGCCCGTCGTCTCCCCTTCCCACCCTATGCGGCCCTCTTCCAGAGTCTCATCCAGGACTGAATTCCTGCCCTCGGGCGTCAGCGTCATGTGAAGCACCGCGCCTGCCCGGCTGATATCCCAGGCCCGGAAAGGCAGGCCGCGGGATGATACATTGAGCTCCTCGCGGATGGCGGCGCGGATTCTCGTCACCAGGTCGGTGATTTCGTCTTGCCTAACTGCGACTTGGATGCCCATCTCCTCGGTGTCCGACGGAACATTCTATCCCGATGCCGGCAGGATTTCGGGCAGCGCCACCCGGAGGCAGTAATATCCAAAACGCGCGCTGAAATGCTGGAGGTATGGACCCAGCAGGATCGAGCGCCGACGCATGCCGAACCGCAGCCGGGTGTACAGCTCGTCAGTCGGCACTGTGAAGACGCGCTTAAAATCCACCACCAGTGCAGGCAGCCCTTCCGCTGACAGGTCCGCCTCAGGCGGCAATTGCGGGAACGAGTGGTACCGCTCGTCCCTATTTCCGACGATTCGCTTCCAGAGATCGGACCCTCCAACGCCGGCATCTCGCATCTGGCCGCGCAGCGTCTCGGCCGGGATCATCTCGCATAGCAGAATGTTCGGCACCAGCTTCAACTGGAGCTGGTTCCCCTCCTCGTCCTGATCTCTTGCTTTGAAATCCCAGTCCAGATCGCAGTCCTGGGTCAGAATAATCGCTTGCGGGTGAATTTTCTCTTCTAGCGCGATTTCCTCGGCTTGGGGATTCACACTGTCGAGGCTGATGTGGACCTGAACCACATCCGACAGAATTTCTCCCTGACGGAATGCGCCCGACTCCGGCGAGCGCGTGAACATTCGGCCGATTACTCCTCTTCAACGAGGGAGTAGGCAGGACGCTCGTACCGCTTCGTCACCTTTCCCCTAATAGAGCGGACTTTGGGAGCTTCGATTTGGGGAGGCCCTGGCTGGTGGAAGATCCAGGCGTTGGCCAACAGCTCGAGCACCTCGGGCAGCGCCAAGTCTGGAATCTCATCCAGAATCAGATGCCCGAACAGTCGCGAATAGATTGGCGCGGTGGAGGTCACATCAAATGGATCAGTGAACCTGTAGGCGTACAAGTGATGCAGGTCGCCTTCAGAGGACTGGCGCCGCCAGCCTACCGTGAGGACGGGGTCGCCGCCGATCGTCTCAAGCCGCGGCTTCGACAGGGACAGGCTCCATGGCTTCATGCAGCCGATCCTGGATACACCAGCGGAAAAGCCTGCCAGATTGCCTGTTGAAGTAACCAAGGATGTCGTGGACATCGCCTATGTTCGTCCTCTCTTCAGTGTAGAAGTCGCTGTCGATCAGGAAGCAGCGCTCATCTGAATCAGCCGCTTCCACGACGCCGTAATTCACCCGGACTTTACCCTTGAAATACGGAAATCCGATCAGAACCAAACCGGACATTTCTTCGACAGCTACAGCCAGTTCCGATTCCGCCAGCACGCCGGCAACAGGCGGTTTTAACAGGTCGCTCCATTTCGTATCCGGCGCAAGGTTCAACGTGGAGCGCCGTATCAGATCCTGATACCGTAACCCGATGCGCGTGAAAAATGCAGGAGCGTACACCTCAACGAGCGCCTTTACGGGGCGCTCCAAGTGCTTCCGAAAGTCCTCCCATCGGCGATACGCGGATGTGCTCAGCGCCAGAAAGTCCCGCGTCAAGGTCACCTTCCACTTCTCATCGGCCGAGGTAAACTCGTACCCTGCCAGCTTTCCCTTCGGCAGCGAGCTCCGGATCACCTGTGCAACAACTGGCGGCAGTCCCGGCGGCAATTCGATGCTATCGGGCTGCTTCTCTGTAAGGAGCGGATACTCGGCTCGAATCTTCTCCTGAAACTCCGCAGGCGGTTCAGCGGCGATCTTCAGAATCGGAGGGAAACGGACTTGGCAGATAACCTCCACCAACGGGTTCTTGGCATAAACCACCCTGGGTGAATCGGGTAGCGGCTCGGATGTGAGTCCCTGGCCAGCCATAACGTATCGAGTCAGCGTGCCATACCCCCTTCAATCATATCAGCTTGCTGCTTGCAGCGATACCGAACCCTCGCAAAATCATGAGATTAGGAATGCCTCATACCCCGGCCAGTCGCCCTCTGGAAACGGTGCGGGGACTCCGGGGCGTTCCAGGAGGACCATGAGCGCGTCCAGCGTGTCTGCACGGCAGAAGCCGGCGGCAGTGTTCACCACAAACGTGGCCGGCTTGCCGCTCTGGTCCCGCAATAGCCAGCAGATGCCCGGTTGCGGCTCTTTCGATAGCGCTCCGGCAGCGGCGCGCTGAACTTCCTCGAACAACGGCCCACCGGGCGAGAAGAACTGATGGCTGTCGCCACACTCCTCGAACACTTCAGCCGCGGTCGTCACCCGCACCGGTTCCTGCATACCCGGAAGGCGGGCGGCATACGTTCGCACATCCAGCGGCCGCCACTCCAAGCCGACTGGATGGCTCGTATCGAGACCCATCAGGTGGTCCAGTTTCGCGAGGTCATACGGCGGCTCGGGCAATGGCGGCACAGCCAGATCCTCGCGTGCCACGATGTCAAGATCCAGCGGCGCCTCAGCCGCCGACGTCACCTCCTGCTCGATCTCAGCGAGGAAACGCTGCCGCGCAGCCTCCCGCGCCTCGCGGCTGGTCAGCGTCACTTCCTCAAACCGCCGCGGCAGCTTCGAAAGAATCGGCTGAAGCCTGCCCACAATGCCCTGGAAAAGCTGAATGCGTTCGCCGACAGCGAAGTAGACGTCCGCCTCCACCGTATCCTTGTAGGCGAAATTCAGGATCTTCACCTGCGGCCGTTGCTGCCCCAGCCGGTCGATGCGCCCGATGCGCTGCTCCACTTTCATCGGGTTCCAGGGCAGATCGTAGTTGGCCAGCACTCCGGCAGCCTGAAGATTCAGACCCTCTCCGGCTGCATCCGAGCACACCAGCAGGCGCACCCGCCCGGTCTTGAGCCGGCGTTTGATTTCTTCTTTGCTGCATGTGATCCAGCGGCCCGAGCCGTCGCGCCATGCGCCGCCAGAACCCGAGTAGCTCGCTACCGGCACGTCCGGCATCTCGCGCGCCAGGAAGTCGCGAAGATATTCCATCGTGTCGGTGTACTGGGTGAACACGATCGCGGATTCCGAATCCGACGTGAATACGCTGACCAGCTCGGCGTGCAGCCGGCGCGCCTTGGTGTCGGTATTCAGCTTCGCAATCGCACGCAACAGGTTAAGAATCCGGTCGCGCTCCTCCAACTCGGCCGCCGAAGCGGCCAGCTCGGCCGCTTCCTCAGGCGCCATCACCTCGTCGGCCGCCTCGTCGAGCGAAACGTCTTCCTCACTCAGGCCCAACTTCTCCAGGCGAGCGTTGAGAGTGCGCTTCAGCGCCTCGAAGCTGCTGGCCAAACGCCGCCGGTACACCGTCATCACGAAGCCGATGGCAGTGCGCTTGTCCGACGCCGCCTTCGAATAGGTCTCCGAGATGTAGTCCTCCACTTGCGCGTAGAGGGCGCTTTCGGCCGCTGTCATCTCCACCGGGATATCCTTCACGTCACGCTCAGCGATGGGCAAGTCCAGCTTGCCTGCACGACGGTAAGAGCGCAGCAGCTCGCGGGTATGCCTTACCATCCGCCAGCGCAACGGCGAGCAAGCCTTCAGCACGTCGAGCAGAGCCCGCCGCGACTCGGGATCGAGCATCCGCCGAGGCGCTTGCGCCGTGTCCCGCAACGCCCGCATCACCTTCGTCCGCTTGATGGAGGAGATTCCCGGCGTCAACGCCGCGATCTCGTCGTCCGTCAGAGGCCCGAAGTACGCCTCACAATCGCGGAACCACGCCGTCAACAAATCCAGCGTCTCTGGCGACGGATTACCGCTCGCCCAGGAAAAATACTTAAGGAACGCGTGCGGTTCGGCTGCCCACTTGGGCGGGAGCCCGAGCAAATCCATCAGGTCCCAGATCTCTACCGGATGCACCTGCATGGGCGTGGCCGTCAGCAGCAGCAAGCTCTGGCAGCGGCGCGCCAATTCCCGCATCACGCTCAACAGCGCGTTCGGCCCCTTCTCCTGTTCCGTGCCCGCTCCGCGCCGCCGGGCATGGTGCGCCTCATCCAGCAACACCAAGTCCCAAGGCTCGGCCTCAAGCAGCTCCCGCACCCGGTCCTTGCGCCGCATGAGGAAGCTCGAGGCCAGAACCACTGGTTCTTTCTGCCATGCGTCCCGTCCGACGGCCCGTTCCAGCGGCCCGCTCCAGCCGTAGGCCGGCCGCCAGCGCAGCGTTGCGCCGTCATAGATCGGCACGTTCAGGTTGAACTTCTCATAAAGCTCGTTCTGCCACTGGATCTGGACGCTCTTGGGCGTCAGGATCAGGATTCGTTTCGCCTTGCCGGAGAGCAGCGCTTGGCGCAGGATCAATCCCGCGGTGATCGTTTTGCCCAGCCCGACCTCATCAGCGATCAACAGCCGGCAAGGCCACTGCTGCAGGAAACGCACGTATGTCCGGACCTGGTGCGGCCAGGGCGAGACGGCGCTGGTCACTTCGCCCATCCGTATGCCGTGCGGCAGTTCCGGCGCGACCTTTACGAACGTCCACACGCAGCGCCGGAACTCCTCATCCGTCAGGCGGTAGGCCAGGGCCGCTTCCTCCTGCCGCCGGGGCGGCAGCGGCGGCGTCACCGGACGATCCTCCTTGGGCAAATATTCGAGCAGCTTCTTCCTGGCAGCTTCGGGAAAGTCGAATACGCGCGCGCCGGGCGAACGGTTCTCCCACAGCTTGGCAAAAGCTTCCAGTTCCTCGTCCGCGTGCGCCTTTTCGGTATCACTCAGCCAGGCGCAGTGGACATGGAAACTTTCGCAGTTGTTCTTCCAGCCGCCGGCGGTTTCGTTGATGCTGCCGGAGAACGTCAGCGTGTTGCCTTCCGCATCGGCGATGATGCCGAACTTGGCGTGGTAGATGCCCGGCACGCGCGCGGGCCGTCCCTCGGCGTCCACGGGCACGGCCACTTTCACGTCGAGATAGCCGTTGGCCACCATCCAGGCCAGCAGCTCGAGGCC
>Ga0209608_1002769_pt1 | contig 11904 bp, 5 predicted proteins | sample AD_UKC130_MetaG_FD_184428 | JGI IMG/M metagenome (GOLD analysis project Ga0209608, IMG submission 184428) | Active sludge microbial communities of municipal wastewater-treating anaerobic digesters from Canada - AD_UKC130_MetaG (SPAdes) (version 2) | ecosystem: Engineered > Bioreactor > Anaerobic... | reverse complement strand
ACGGCACTGGACCCGACCAATGGTGATGCGGCCGCGACGCTCAGCAATGTGGCTGTTTCAACGCCGACGTTTACCGCGCCGGCCACGCCGGGTACGTATCGCTTCACATGCACCGTCACTGACGCTGCCGGCACGACGGCAGTCTCCTCGATCCAGATCTACGTCGGCATGAACCTCTCGCTTGACGTGACCACGGTCAAGCAGAGCCTGCCCAGCGGTCAAACGACAACACTCAACGCGGCAGTGCAGGGTGGTATCCCCGGCCATACGTATGCCTGGAGCGTGCTCGATCCTGGCGGCACCGATGCTTCCGCCGCCTTGAGCGAGGTTGATGTCGCCGCGCCGACGTTCACCGCGCCGGCGACCGCAGGCACGTACCGCGTCAGTTGCACTGTGACCGACTCGGCCAACGAGACGGTCACGCAGTCGATCCACGTCTACGTGGGCATGCCGCTCACGCTGGATGTCCGCACGGACCGGGTCCACATCCCGGCTGCCGGCGGGCAGGCGGCGTTGATGGCTGTGCCCAACGGTGGCGCCACGCCGTACACGTACGAGTGGACGGCAACCGATCCTTCCAACGGCGACGCGGCTGCCTACCTGGACGACACCACCTCGGCGACGCCGACGTTCACCGCGCCGGCCGCCGTTGGCACGTATCGATTCACCTGCACCGTCACGGATGCTTCGGGCACCACCGTCGCCGCGACAGTTGAAGTGACCGTCGGTATGGGCCTCTACGTGGTCCTGACGACGACGAAGCAGAGTCTGCCGTCTGGCCAGACTGCTGAGCTACAGGCTGCTCCTCAGGGCGGCGCGCCTGGATACACCTACGCGTGGAGCGTTCTCGATCCGAGCGGGGCGGACGTGTCGGCGACAACGTTGAGCGCGATCGATGTCGCCAACCCGACGTTCACCGCGCCGGCGACGGCGGGCACCTACCGCGTCACCTGCACCGTCACCGATGTCGATGACAGCACGTTCACAGGCTCGCTCCATCTCTATGTGGGCATGCCGCTCACGCTGGATGTGCGCGCGAACAGACTGGGCATCCCGGCCACCGGAGGCCAGGCGACGCTGAACGCTATCGTCAATGGCGGCGTGTCGCCATTCACCTACGCGTGGACCGCGACGGACCCGAGCGGCGGCGACGCGAGTGCTTCGCTCAGCAGCACCACCACTGCCGCTTCGACGTTCACCGCGCCGGCGACGCCGGGCACGTATCGATTCGCTTGCACGGTCACCGATGCGGCTGGAACGACCGCGATTGCGTCCGTCCGGATCTACGTGGGTATGAATCTGTCGCTCGATGTGACCGCGACCAAACAGAGCTTGCCCAGCGGCCAAATGACCGCGCTGAACGCGGCGGCACAGGGCGGCATCCCCGCATATTCCTACGCGTGGACCATCCTCGATCCGAGCGGGGCGGATGTGTCGGCCGCGACGCTGAGCGCGACCAACGTCGTCGACCCGGTCTTCACTGCGCCCGCCGATGCGGGCACGTATCGCATCACGTGCACGGTGACCGATTCGGCCAACGAAACCATCACCCGCTCGATCCACCTGTACGTGGGCATGCCGCTCACACTCGATGTGCAGACCGACAAGCTGGGCATTCCGGCCACCGGCGGTCAGGCGGTGCTGACTGCGACGGCTAACGGCGGCGTGTCGCCCTACACGTACGCATGGACGGCACTGGATCCGAGCAACGGCGATGCGACTGCCACGCTAAGCGACGCGGCGGTTGCCGCTCCGACGTTCACTGCGCCAGCGACGGCAGGCACGTATCGCTTTACCTGCACGGTGACTGACGCGGCCGGTGCGACGGCGATCTCGTCCGTACAGGTACACGTGGGAATGGGCCTGTCGCTTGATGTGACCGCGACCAAGCAGAGCCTGCCCAGTGGTCAAACGACGGCTCTCAACGCCGCGGTACAGGGCGGTATTCCCGGCTACACTTACGCCTGGAGCGTGTTGAACCCGAGTGGGGCGGATGTCACTGCCACCACATTGAGCGCAGCCAACGTCGCTACTCCGACGTTTACCGCGCCGGCGACGGTAGGCACGTATCGTATCGCCTGCACGGTCACCGATGCCGCGAACGAGACCATCACGCGCTCGATCCTGCTCTATGTGGGCATGCCGCTCACGCTGGACGTGCGCACCGACAAGCTCAGCATTCCGGCTGCCGGCGGCCAAGCCACATTGAGCGCGATGGTCAACGGTGGTGTGTCACCATACACCTATGCTTGGACCGCACTGGACCCGAGCAACGGTGATGCAGCCGCCACACTGAGCAACGTGGCTGTTTCAACGCCGACGTTCACCGCGCCGGCCACGCCGGGTACGTATCGCTTCGCCTGCACGGTCACCGATGCTGCCGGCACGACGGCAATCTCGTCCGTTCAGGTTTACGTCGGCATGAACCTGTCGCTGAGCGTCACCACCGTCAAGCAGAGCCTGCCGGCGGGCCAGACGACGGCTCTCAACGCGGCGGCGCAGGGCGGCATCCCCGGCTATACCTACGCGTGGACGGCACTGGACCCCAGCGGTGCGGACGTGTCGGCCGCGACCTTGAGCGCCACGAACGTCGCCAACCCGGTGTTCACCGCACCCGCCACGCCGGGCACGTATCGGCTGAGCTGCACGGTCACTGACGCGGCCAACGAGACGGTCACGCAGTCGATCCACGTCTACGTGGGCATGCCGCTCACGCTGGACGTCCGCACGAACAAGCTGGGCATCCCCGCGGCCGGCGGCCAGGCAGTCCTGACCGCGACGGTGAATGGCGGCGTATCGCCCTACACCTACGCGTGGACGGCCACCGATCCGAGCAACGGCAACGCCGCCGCCACACTGAGCGGCACGGCGGTCGCCAGCCCCACGTTCACCGCGCCGGCCACGCCGGGTACGTATCGATTCGCCTGCACGGTGACCGATGCTGCCGGCACGACGGCGATCTCGTCCGTCCAGATCTACGTGGGCATGAATCTGTCGCTCGACGTGATGGCCACGAAGCAGAGTCTGCCCAGCACCAAGACCACCGCACTGAGCGCCTCGGCCCAGGGCGGGATCCCCGGCTACACGTACGCCTGGAGTGTGTTGGATCCCGCCGGCGCTGATGCTTCGGCCGCGCTGAGCTCGACCAGCGTTGCCGACCCCACGTTCACCGCACCGGCTACGCCCGGCACGTATCGACTCACGTGCACGGTGACCGACTTGGCCGGCGAGACCGTTTCGCGCTCGATTCACGTTCAGGTGGGCATGCCGCTCACACTCGACGTGCGCACCAACAAGCTGGGCATCCCCGCGACGGGCGGCCAAGCCACGTTGACCGCCAACGCCAACGGCGGCGTGTCGCCCTACACCTACGCGTGGACGGCCACCGATCCGAGCAACGGCAACGCCGCCGCCACACTGAGCAGCACGACGGTTGCCAGCCCCACGTTCACCGCGCCGGCCGCGCCGGGCACCTACCGGTTCACCTGCACGGTCACGGATGCGGCCGGCACGACGTCCGTCGCCTCGGTGCAGATCTACGTGGGCATGAAGCTTTCGCTCAACCTCACCACGGTCAAGCAAAGCCTGCCTGCCGGCCAGACGACCGCGCTGAACGCCGTCGTCCAGGGCGGCATCCCCGGCTACACGTACGCTTGGACCGTCCTGGATCCGACCGGCTCCAATGTCACTGCCGGCACATTGAGTGCGAGCAACGTGGCCAATCCGACGTTCACCGCACCTGCGGCGGCGGGCACCTACCGCGCGACTTGCATCGTCACCGATTCGGCCAACGAGACCGTAGCGCAGACGATTCACATCTACGCCGGTCAGCCGTTGTCCATTGACGTGACCGCGCGCTATTCGAGCATCCCGGCCGCCACGGGCCAGACGCTTCTCGATGTAAGCGTCATCGGCGGCGTGTCACCGTACACCTACGCCTGGACGGCCGTCGACCAGACCGGTGCGAATGCCACCGCGGCCATCAACGACCCGACCGCTGCCGCGCCTATGTTTACGGCGCCGGCCAGCCCCGGCAACTATCGGATCACCTGCACCGTCACCGACGCGTCGGGTGCCAGCAGCATCGATTCCTGCACGGTGATGGTGGGCATGCCCTTGTCGGTTTACACGCTGGCCACTCGGGCCAGCATGGTGGCCGGTCGAACGGCGACGCTCTCTGCAACCGCTTCGGGCGGATGGGGGCCCTACACGTACGCCTGGGTCGTGACCAACCCCAGTGGGGCGGTGGTGACCGGCGCCACGTTGAACGACGCCACGATAGCGTCGCCGACTTTCACCGCGCCCGCCACCCCCGGCACCTATCGCGTGACCTGCACCGTCACCGATAGCCGGTCGGCAACGGCGGTGTCGTCGATGCACCTGGTTGTGGGCATGCCTTTGTCGGTCGATGTGACCGCCACCAAGGTGAGCATCGTCAGCGGGGCAACGTCCACACTTTCGGCCAACGCCGCCGGCGGCGCATCGCCCTATACGTATGCCTGGTCGGTCAAGGACAGCAGCGGGGCGGATGCCTCGGCGGCGCTGAGCAATACCACGGTCGCTAGCCCCGTCTTCACCGGGCCGGCGACGCCGGGAACGTACACCGTCAGTTGCACCGTCACCGACCAGGACGGCTACACGTTCACGGACTCCATCGCCATTGTCGTGGGCATGCCATTGTCGGCCACCGTGGCCACCAACAAGAGCACGCTCACCGCGGCCGAGACAGCCACGCTGGCCGTCGTGGCCAACGGCGGGATTCCCACCCACACGTATGCCTGGACGGTGCGTAACTCGGCGTGGGCCGACGTCACGGCCACCACGCTGAACGATGCGACCGCGCAGATGCCGACGTTTACCGCGCCCTACGCCAGCGGCACCTACGTTGCCAGCTGCACGGTCACCGACGCCGCGGGCGCCACCTTTACCGCGGTCGTGCATCTGCAGGTCACGACGAAATCGTTCACACTGACCGCGCCGGCCGCGGCCGACGATCCGACCAACCCAACGTCGGTCATGGCTTCGACGCCGTTGACCAACGTGAATATGGTCCTCACTCCCGATGTGGACGTGCCGCAGTACGCTCGTAACCTGCGGGTCCGCGTGACCGACCCCGATGCGTCGGTCACGGGTTCGTTCTTCATCGTCGTCGAGGGGATCGGTCCTGACGGACACTATCAGAGCGAGTTCTTCCCGTTCACTGCGCCAGGCGCCGCCGGAGCCACCGTAGAGGGGACCAAACCCTTCGCCCGCGTCGAAATCGTCCGGTGGGCACGCAACGGTACCAACGGTACGAGTCCCGGCGGCGGCGACGAACGCGTCAGCATCGGCGTCGGGAACATCTTCGGCCTGCCGCACACGATCGCGTCGGCTTCCGCGGTCAAGCGGGTCGTTCGACTGCCCGCCACCACGCTGGCCACGCCGGCCGATTACACGGTCATCGCCACCCCCGGCCGCCAGGGCGTCAGCTTCACGAACCCGGCCAACCGCCCCAACGGCTTCCGCAGCTACGAGATCTACTACGATCCGCAGTGACGCCGGCCGAGAGGCCAATTCGTCCGTTCGTGGCAGCCGGAATGGATCTCGACTGAGTGCCGATCGATGGAGTCTGTGCTGAGGGAGACTTACAGGGGCGGTGTCGCTCCGGAAATGATTAGGCTATAATGTGTACTGCCCGAAGGGGGCGAATTGGGTTCGACCGGGTTACAAGAGGTCGAGGCCGCGTGTCCAGGTTGTCAGGAGGCCTGGTTAAACACCTGACGAAACCATTAAATGCCAACTCTTCGCAGTTGCGCATGGCCGCCTAATTAGGCGACCCGTCCCGGCGGCGACGCCTGCTAGCTGCTCGGGGCGACGATTAGCAGGCTGGTCCGCTCGGGTTGGCACCGTGACGAGCGGGCGAGATACTCACGGAGCTGGGCCGTCGCAAGCCTGTCGATGGGCGTGGGACGGTCGAGATTCAATACACCGACTACACACGTAGAAACCTCGGCTGAAGTACCACGGGACGGGGGTTCGATTCCCCCCGCCTCCATTCAGACAGCCTGCCCGGGCTGTCTCTCGACCAAACAAGGCCCGCCGCCCACCGGCAGCGGGCCTTGTGCATTTTGGCCAGTAAACAAAGGCTTTTCGCGACTTCGCCGCCCACCCGCGCCGTCCAACTACGTGACGGGCCAGGCCCTGAAAGCGCCGCTCTGGAGGCCAAGATTGTCTCAAAGTCTCTGAATCGTGTGACGGGGCGGCGATCCGTCACGCGAGAGCAAGCCGATTCGTTTCGGGCACTTACGCTTACCCATCTTCTTGTGAGTTGTCATTCTCGTCACCTGCATGCAACGGGATGACAATCCCGGTCATGTGACGCTTGCGGTGCCAAAAAGCGCTCACATGATCGTCACATGACTGTCACCGCAAGCCATCTTGGCACTGCAATGGCACTGCAACGGGGATGTGAGTGGCAGGCGACGGCCTCTGGAGGTGCGGGGCGGTGTCACCAGTGACAAGAGACTCACTCAATGCCCGTTATCCATCACCGGTCGCCTCTGAGCGTTCAACGCTCGGCTTGGCATTGCCCACGGCTGGCGGCGGCGGTAAACTGACCGCGTGTGACCGGGTAAACCAGATTTCTGTAGAAAATTAAGTTGGCCTGCCTCAAGCGAAGGGAGCCACACTTGGCAAATCGTGCGTATCTGCTGACGGTCGACGACAAGTCGCTCACTTGGTCGAAGGACCCCGAGAAGGAAATCCTGGCCGAGGGCATCAACGAGATCCCGGTCTTTTGGGCCAGCCTCTTCCGGGCAGGCGATCGACAACTCGATCAATACGAGGGTGACGACGGTAAGCTGGAAGTGGCAAACTGGTGCACCGATGCCGAAGCAGGGAAGGCACGGTTGAAATTGTTGCGTCCCACGATTGCCGCCCTGCTCGACGAGCGGTCGCGTGCGTTGTGGGAGCAATGGGTCGAGTTCCTGACGGGGCAACAGTGCCAATTCTTCAAGACTAATGCGGCCGAGGTTTGGTCGCTTGATCCCGAAGGATACGAAGACTATTGGACCGTGCTTTTGCGCGCGTTCGAAGAGCCGTCGGCTGCGACGATGAAGGCGGCGATTGAGAGGAACGATCTCAGCTACGTGAAAGGCAAAGTAAGCTGGGACGATGACGAGGAGACAACCTGCAAGCTCGCCGGCGCTGACCACATTCGCCATCTTCCGTGGGTCGACTGAGCGCGGCGGCGCGGGGGCAGGCTAACCAGCCGTTGCAGCGGACCGGGCGGGCGTCGCGGTCCCCGTGGTTCGACAAGTGGCTCGGTGCCCGCCCGGCCGCTGAACGTCAGTCCGTTATTCCGGCAAGTGAGTGCGGTGTGAAAAGTGATGTGATTATCATTGGCGGGATGCTCTTGGCGATTGCCGGCGGAGTGCTGGCGTGCGTTCGATCTCGCCTGCTCTTTCCGAAGATCGGATTCATCTTTTCGGCCGTTGCGGTTTGCGTTGGCTTGGCGAACTTTGGCTGGCGGCCGTTGTTCGGTGGGATTCACACCCCAGATGTCTATTTTGGATGCGTGACATGCGGTCTCGGAATGCTCGGGTTTTGCCTCTTCGGCGCAATCGAGGAAGTATGGCGGCGATTTCTCGCCGCGCCCGATGAACGTCCAGGCTTTCCTGTAGTTTCGTCGGCGTCGAAAGAGCCGGAATAACCCGCCGCTGGAGCGGACCGCGGCGGCGGTATACTCTCTTGCGGTCAAGCGTCGCGGATGCGCCGCCGCGGCCGCTCAACGGCCTTACGTTATGCCCATGTGGTTGCCACTACTCATCCTCATAGCCGTGGGCGTCGGCTTCGGCATCGCCGTCGAAGTGAAGCGGCGTCGCGAAATGCGGCCAATTGCGTCGCGCTACTGTGCGGGCATCCGCTGGCGTCGGTACTGTCCTAAAGCCGCACCTGATGAGATTCGACGTTTCCTTGTTTTATTCGTTGATTCCTTTGCCTTTCCCCGCAAGTACCGCAATCGCCTTCGTCCAACCGATAAGGTCATGGATCTTTACCGCGTTCTGAATCCTCCTGATTGCACGCTTGGCGACGCGATGGAGCTTGAAACGCTGGCCAGCGAGCTTGAGAGAACCTACAAGCTCGACCTAGCAGAATGTTGGCATGAGGATATCACGTTGGGCGATCTGTTCTGTCGTGCAATGGGCATAACCAGGCGTTGCAGTTGACGAGCACGCGAGCGATGATGGGTCTGTCTCCGTGGGTCGCCGATGAGCTTTGCCCGCTCGCGGCTCGCAACTGAACGCTTCTTCGTTCTGCCACCGCTCCCTCTGCTCCTCCCACCTCACCGGCAAATTCTTCCGCAGCTTCTCCAGACTTATCCCATCGGGTTCCTCGCCCCGCAGGATCGCCTCGACGATGTCCGGCGCGAGGCTGGTCAGGTGGAGGATGCGTCCGACGTAGGTGCGGTCGCAGCCGACGTCTTTGGCCAGATCCTCCAGGCTGGCGTATTCGCCGGATTCGAGCTGGGCTTGCCAGCGGTGAGCCTTGGCGATGGCCTCGACCAGCGGCCGGTTGACGCGGCTCATGTCATCGAGGTGCTGGGCGGCTGAGACGAGCGTCGCCGCGCCTTCGGGCAGGACCATGGAGCGGCCGTTGCGCCGCTGAAACCGCATGGGGATGTGGACCACGATGGCGTCGCCGTCCCGGCGAACGCGCAGGCCGGGATAGCGATTCTTCTGCTGCTCCTCGATGGGCGTGGCTGCGCTGGGCAAGCTCAAGGTTCCCTCATGCATGGCGTTCCTCAATGGGCTGAAGTTCCGCAACGATCTGCTCGATGCCGTTGGTGCAGAAGCGGATGTCGATGCCGCGGGTGCTGACGACGATCTCCCCGATCAGCAGTTGGGCGATCCGCCGCTGTTCCTCGGCCAGCGGGTGCTTGGCGAGATGGACCAGGAGTGTGGCTTCGTCTACCGCGTCGGCTCCAACGACTACCGCAGCGAATGGGTCTGCCCCGAGCATAGCGGCTACGCCCGGGGCAAGTTCGAGGCCTGGTGGCGTGCCCGTTCCAACGAGCCGTGCCCCGCCACCGCCGAGCACGCCGTCGCCCTGGCCGAGGCGGGCGCGCCGGCCCCAACGGAAGCGATTACTGTGCGGTCGGTCAGCGGCTCTGGCCATTCCACAGTAAGTGCCATGTCTCCCTGTTACCGGGACGTCACCGGCTGTCACCGGTTGGCACCGGTGCCATTCGTCTCTGTCTGGCGTTTTGAGACGCCTTTTTCGCTTCGCCAGACCACGCAGCTTGCCACGTCGATACCTAACGCCTATCGAACATTTCGGGTCCTTAGCTGTCCCGCCAAAAGCCTCCATTCGACTCGCGGCCGCGACGCGTATCGTTTTCCTGTCAGCCTAAGCCGGGGCACAGAGGAGCGCAGAGGCAGGCATCCTCCGCGCCCCTCTGCGACCTCAGTGGTGAGTCAATTCCAAGGCTTGGTCTGTCCCTACTCAGCGATTCCGTGCAGGTAACCCAGCTCGCAATTGATCGACAACGGGCAGGGCGAGGGATTATGATCCTCGCCAGGAGGTACGGACGCATGTGGACCAGCAGGAGCGCGAAGCAGGCGGTGGCGAGCATCGTAATGGCGGGCCTGTTGAGCGGACTGGCCGGATGTCAGGAGCCACAGCGCAAGCTGGTGACGTTTCCGCCGGGCACGCTGCCCGTCCAATACGAGGCGGCGTCCGCTCCCACGGCCTGCCTGGTGGCCAGCGTGACCATGGCGACCAACTACGTGCTCGGCGAGCGCCGCTTCACTGAGCCGGGCCTGCGGGCGGCGCTGGCACGTCAGAAGCTCGACGAGAAGCGAGTGGGGGACCTGAAAACCTACTTGGCCGAGCAGGGCCTCGAAATGGTCGTGGTTACCGGCCGGCCTGACGAGAAACCGCCGCTCGGCCTGCGGTATTGGCTGCTCACACGAGGATACCCCGTCATCTGCGTCATCAACCGGCAGGGGGCCGACCCCGATTTGGAGAAGCCAGCCGGCCCGCAGTACAACCACGCCGTCGTGGTCACCGGGTTTTCCGCGAACCCGGACCAGCCCTCGACCGATATAGTCTATTATCTTGACCCGTCCACCGCGGACCCGCTACAGTCCGTCGGGTGGGCTGAGTTCGAGAAGCTCTGGGCCCGTGCCGGGCACGCCATGATGGTGGTGGTCAAGCCGCCGGTGCCGTCGTCCGGATCGTCCCGGTGAGCGGATTGGGAGACACGACATGCGGAAGTTCTCGACAGCAATCGCGATTCTCTCGGCAGCGTTCCTGCTGATCCCGAGTCTGGCCTATGCGGAACCCGTGGCCTCGTCAAAGGCGGCGCTCACGGCACCGCCGGCACGACCGGCCCCGCTGACGCCGGCCCAATTCCAGGCTCTCCAGGACGTGCAGGCCCAGCCCGAGCACGCCCAACTGCTCGATACCACGGCCACCTACTCCGATACCGAGCGGCAGAAGGCTCTTGAGTGGACGCGGTTCTCGGACGATGTGTGGACGGCCATCTACCAGGTGTGCTGGCCGGGAGCATACCTGGGCATTCTCATCTGCGCGCTCTAATTCTGTACGCCTTCGTCACGCTTCGTGATGGGCATCCCTCAAGGGACAGGTGTACGCCCTGATCATGTCAGAGGCGGTCGAGACGTCCGCTCCCCGACACTAGCCGATGTAGCGCCAGTCCGCAAACAGGCGGGCGTACATGCACTGCACGGCCACCATGCCAACGATGAGAGCGTACCGCACGAGCCCGTGCCATCTCCGAGCCATCCACGACCCCACGAGCACGAAGCACGGCAGTGACATGAGCTGATAGCGGGCGATGCCCACCATGCGTGCGCCGCGGTAGGGGTCCGGCAGGTAGGCCATCAGAAAGACGAAGATCGGTACTAGAAACAACACGCGCGGTATGGGACTGCGACCGCACAGCCCGAGCACTGCGACCACCAGCACGAGCAGGCTGAACATCGGGCTCCAGGTCTCCAGCGGCTCGCCGAACTTGTCGAACTGTCCTCGAGCGAGGTACTTCAGCGGCTTGAGAGCCGGTTGCACGAGCGGCTTGAGCGTGACGATGCGCTCGACCGGATTGGGTACGGGCTTGTCCATGCCCCAGTTCGACTGCGTCTGAACGAACGCGTCGGGCCGTCCGTAGTGGTGCCAGAGATACGCCTGGAACACGATGAAGCCTGAAACGGCGATGGTACCGATGGCGATCACGCGCAGCCCGCGGCGAGTCCAGTTCAGCCGCGCGCCATCGAACCATGCCCAGAGCACGATCACGGCCGCCAACGCCAGACCCGTGGGGCGCGTCAGCGTGGCGTAGCCTGAAGCCAGCGCAGCCGAGTAGATCCAACCTTTTTGCAGCAACCACAGAGCAACCGCCACGCAGGCCAGGAGCAGCGCGTCGGCATAGCCGGCTGACAAAAACATGGCAGGGGGGCAGGCGCTCAGCAACGTTGCGCCCCAGAACGCGACCTTCGGATCAAACAGCCGCCGAGCCCACAAATACAGGAAGCACACGGCTACGGCGGCGGCGATGTGTGATACCACAGGCAGGGCCAGGTCCGGCGGCAACCACGGCCGAAGCAATCGGCCCGCCAGCGGGTAGCCGGGGAAGAACGCGATCTGCTCGCACCTGGGATCGCCCGGGGGATAGCCGCGCTCCATGATGACCGCATAGTGACCGTAGTCCCAGCGCGAGAGCGGCATGTCTACCCACCACAGATTGGGCCGCGTGCGGTCCAGCGGCGCTGTGTACGCGGCCACGAGCACCACCGCCCGGATGAGGAGGAACACGGCGAAGGTCAAGGCGAGGCTGTAGCGACGCTCGGAAACAGCGGCCGCTCGCTTCTCGCCATCAGACGCGTTTATGCATGAATGATCGCA